>Ga0105238_10007168_pt1 | contig 11151 bp, 12 predicted proteins | sample KBSC34metaG_FD_81526 | JGI IMG/M metagenome (GOLD analysis project Ga0105238, IMG submission 81526) | Corn rhizosphere microbial communities from Kellogg Biological Station, Michigan, USA - KBS C3-4 metaG | ecosystem: Host-associated > Plants > Roots > Rhizosphere > Soil | place: Michigan, USA...
AGGCCGATGGTGATGATCAGCACCGGCTTGCGCCCGATCCGGTCGGAGAGCCGCCCCCAGAACGGCTCGCCAAGGAACTGGCCGAACGAGAAGGCCGAGAACAGCAGCGTCACCTGCCAGGCGGGCGCGTCGAACGCCTTGGCGAAGAACGGCAGCAGCGGGATCACCAGCCCGAAGCCCGCGATCATCAGGTAGATGACGCTGAGCAGCACGACCAGCGCGCGGCGCTCATCGGTGAGGGTCATGACGCCGCCGCCTGGGCCGCCCGGGCCGACGCCCAGGCCCGCGCCCGCCGCCCGGCGCTGAGCGCCAGCCAGATCGCCGGGGCCACGGCCAGCGCGCCCTGGAAGTAGGGCGAGTGGATGCTGATCTTGTCGAAGGCGAGGCCGGCGCAGAAGGGTCCGACCACGCGGGCCAGCGCGCCGGTCGCGTTGTTGAGCCCCAGCATCTGGCCCTGGCGGTGCGAGTCGGCGGTCTCGGAGATCAGCGCCGCGACATTGGGCCACGCCACCGACTGGCCGATCGCCGACAGGGTCATCAGCGCGATGGTCATCGACCCGCCCGTCGAGAACGGCTGCAGGCCGATGCAGACCATCGTCACCGCCATGCCGACCGCCAGCATCTCGCCCTGGCCGTATCGCTCGGAGAGCCGCCCGGTGAGGCTCGTCTGGGTGATGGCCGAGGCGACGCCCACGAAGGCGAACGCGATGGCGGTGTCGCGCGGGCCCCAGCCGTAGCGGGCCAGGGTCCACAGCGCGAAGATGGATTCGATGCCGGTGAAGGCGAAGCCCACGAGGAAGGTCAGCAGCATCAGCCGCCCGATCACCGGATGGCGCACCGCCTCGCCGGTGGCGGCCCAGCGGTTGGGCCTGTGCGTCGCGCCCTCCTCGCGCTGGCGGCTCTCGCGGATGAAGAGCGCGATGCACGCCGCCGAGGTCGTCATCAGCCCCGAGGCGATGAACAGCGGCAGCTGGAAGCCGATGTGGCCGGCCTTGGGGTTGGCGAAGAAGCCGCCGACGGAGGGGCCGACGATCAGGCCGACGTTCCAGGCCGCGCTCATCCAGCTCATCGAACGGGTCCGGCGCTCGGGCGGGGTGACGTCGGCGATGTAGCCCTGGATCACCGAGCCGTTGCCCGAGAACAGGCCGCCGCCCACGCGGATGAAGAACGCCGCCCAGGCGTTGGGCGCGAACGCCAGCGCCAGGTAGCAGGCGGCGTTCGCGCAGATCGTCGAGATCAGCAGCGGCTTGCGGCCATAGGTGTCGCTGAGACGGCCCCAGAACGGCTCGCCGAAGAAGGTGCCGATCGAGAAGGCCGAGAAGATCAGCGAGACCTGCCAGGCCGGGGCGTCGAACGACTTGGCGTAGAAGGGCAGCAACGGGACGACGATCCCGAAGCCCAGCATGTTCAGGAAGACGAGGGCGATCAGCGACGGCGCCGCAAAGCGGGGCGGCGTCGCCTCCCGCGGCGCTGGTTCTGACATGCGGGCTAGTTAGGCGGAGCTTGCTGGCCGAGCAAGGTTCCGCAAACCCGCTCATCCCCGCGAAAGCGGGGGCCCGGGCTTTTTCCGTCTGTTGGCCAGGGCCTGTGGCTCGCGCGCAACCGTATAGTCGCAGCGCGAAGAACCTGGTCCCCGCTTTCGCGAGCGATCAACGGAGGGGCGTTGACCTACGGATTCTGCTTCTTCAGCTCGGCCTGGAACTTCGCCTCGGCGCCGTCGACGAAGGCCTTGCAGCCCGCGGGGTCGACGAAGGCGTCGGCCTTGCCGGCTTCCAGCGCGGCCTTCTTGGCCTTCATGCCGTAGAACGCGCCGTGGCTGGCGATGAACACCTCGCAGGGCAGCGAGCGCCAGGTGCGGAAACTGGCTTCGTAGGCGGCGGTCTGGCCCGGATAGGTCTCGGTCTTGCCCAGCTTGTAGCCGGGCAGCACGGTGGCCGAGCAGAGGTCGAGCGCCTGGCGCACCTTGCCGGCCACGGTCACCGGGAAGGTCCAGGTGGTGCAGCCCGGCGTATGGCCGCCGGTGATGTGCGCCGTCAGCGTCTCGCCGCCCAGGCTCACCTTGTCGCCGTCCTTGACCGTGACGTCGACCTTGACCGGCTCGTATTCGAACCGCGCGCCCTTCAGGAACGGGTCGCCCTTGCCGCCGTTGGCCACGATCGCCCCGTCCGCGGCGCTGGCGTAGAACTTCGCGCCCGGCGCGGCCTTCTTGATCTCGGCCAGGCCCGCGGCGTGGTCGAAGTGCTCGTGGGTGTTGAGCAGGATCTTCACGTTAGCGGGGTCGAAGCCCAGCGTGCGGATGTTGCCCACCAGCTGCTTGCCCACCTTGGCGTCGCCGCCGTCGATGACGATCAGCCCGGCCTTGGTGACGATCAGGTACGAGGTCCAGTCGTCGCCGCCCACGTAGTAGAGGTTGTCGGCCATCTTGAACGGCGGGAACGGCGCATTGCCCGCCGGAACGTTCAGCGGCGTGTCCTGCGCCTGCGCGGGCGCGATGGCGCATACGAAAACGGCCGCCGCGAGGGCGACCGCTCCCCAAGAACACGATTGGCGGATGCCGAGGCTCGATCGGGTCATCCGGATCCTTCTCTACCGCGGCGCCAGGATCATGATCATCTGGCGGCCTTCCATGCGCGGCTCGTATTCCACCTTCGCCACGGGCTCGAAGTCGGCCTTCACCTGTTGAAGCAGCTTCATGCCGAGCTCGGGGTGGGCGAGCTCCCGGCCACGGAAGCGCAACGTCACCTTCACCTTGTCGCCTTCCTCGAAGAAGCGGTGCATCGAGCGCGCTTTGACGTCGTAGTCGTGCGTGTCGATGTTGGGGCGCAGCTTGATCTCCTTGATCTCCTGCACCTTCTGCCGCTTGCGCGCCTCGTTCTTCTTCTTCTGCTCCTGGAACTTGAACTTGCCGTAGTCGAGGATCTTGCAGACCGGCGGGTCGGCGTTGGGCACGATCTCCACCAGGTCGAGGCCGGCTTCCTCGGCGGCTTCCAGCGCAGCGGAGGTGGGCATGACGCCCTGCTTCTCGCCGTGCTGATCGATCAGCAGAACTTTGGGGACGCGGATGTCTTCGTTGATGCGCGGCCCGTCCTTGACGGGGGGCGCCTGCATGGGGCGGCGAATAGGCTTTTGCTCCTGGGACTGTTGATACGAGAAAGCTTGGTATGCGCACACGCGCCGGCCCGCTGCGAAACGGCCCCGGCGCAACGGCGATTATATGATGGAGCGCTAAGGCTTCATCAAGCTGGACTGGGGGCGTCGGATAGCAGGGAAATCGCCGCCTGCGCCACTTTCGCCACAGGCAGTTCCGACAGCTTCTGCGCCTGCAGCACCGCCACGCGGCCCCGCGGCGCCGACAGCGCCGGGTCCGAGGCCTGGCTGAACAGCACCACCGTGGGGGCGCCGCCGGCGGCGGCCAGGTGCAGCGGGCCGGTGTCGTTGCCCACCGCCAGGGCGGCCTTGGCGCCCATCACGGCGATGCGGGCGAAGTCGGTGTGGCCGGTCAGGTCGCGGGCCCGGGGCACCTGGCGCTGGATCGCCTGGGCCAGGGGCGTTTCCTGGACGCCGCCGATCACCACGATGTCGAAGCCGCGGGCGTAGAGGATGCGGGCGAGTTCGCCGTACTTCTCCACCGGCCAGCGCTTCTCGGGCCGGTGTGCCGAGCCTCCGGGCACGAACATGACGTAGGGCCGGGGCTTCACCGCCCCCGGCACGGGCCGGTCGTTGGTGTCCTTCAGCCAGGAGAGGTCGGGCGCCGGCGCCTCGCCGGCGCTGGTCGGCGCGTCGGGCCACGCGCCGGCGTACATCAGCTGGTCGGCCTGCCGCTCCAGGGTATGCATCTTGTTGCGCAAGGGGTTCTTGTGCGGCAGCGAGGCGCCGAAGGCGATCCCCGACCACGGCGGCGGATTGGGCCGCAGCAGCTGGAAGATGCGGTTGGAGTGCGCCGAGGTCTGCAGGTCGTAGACGCGCGTGTAGCCGGCGCTGCGCAGGCGCTTGCGCAGCGCGATCCACTGCTGGAACCCCTCCGGGCGCCCGTCGGTGTAGACGCCGTTGAAGTAGGGCGAGGCCTTGGCCAGGCCCTCGAACGGCGGGGTGGTTAGAAGGTCGATGCGCGCCTTCGGATGCGCCTGGCGGATGCGTTTCATCGCCGCCAGCGCCAGGACGAAGTCGCCCAGCGCCGAAAGCTTGATCACCAGGATCTTCTCGAGCTTGCCTCTGGCCATCAGGCCCCCGTCTTCAAGAGAGATCTGGCTTCCAGCACCCGTTCGTACGCCGCCAGCGTCGCGGCGCACATCGCATCCACCCGGTAGAGCTGGCGCACCCGGTTCATTCCCGTCAGCCCCATCTCGTTGCGCTTGCCGGCGCCCGCCTCGATCGCGCGCGCCATCGCCGCGGCCCAGGCGAAGGGGTCGTCGGGCGGGACCAGCCAGCCGGTGACCCCGTCCGCCACCGTCTCCACCGCGCCCCCATGCGCCGAGGCGATCACCGGCCGGCCCATGGCCTGGGGCTCGACGGCGGCGCGGCCGAAGCTCTCCGGCACGCTGGTGGGCAGGATCGCGACATCGGCCAGCAGGTAGGCGGCCGGCATGTCGTCGCAATGGCCGACGATCCGGACCTCGTCCTCCAGCCCGGCTTCGGCGATGGCGGCCGCCAGTTCCTCGCGATAGCCCGTGCGCCCCTGGTCGTCGCCCGCGAACAGCACCACGAAGTCGTTGCGCCCGGCGGCCTTCATCTGCCGCGCCGCCTCGACGATCGTCAGGTGGCCCTTGATGCGGGTCAGCCGCCCGGCCAGCAGGAAGCGCGTTCGCCGGGCGCGGCCGGCCAGCCCCCACCGCGTCACCAGCGCCTCCATCCGGTCCGGCGTCACCCACGATGGGTTGAAGCGGTCCAGGTCGACGCCGCGCGGGATCGAGACCACCTTGGCGGGGTCGACGCGGTGTTCGGCCAGCACGTGGGCGCGGGTGTAGTCGGAGTTGGCGATGACCAGGTCGCCGCGCGTCATCACCGCGTTGTACCAGCGCTTCAGCCCGGACTTGGCCTTGTAGACCCCGTGATAGGTGGCCACGAACGGCGTCTTCGTCGCCTGCGCCGCCCACAGCGCCGAGAATGCCGGCGCGCGCGAGCGGGCGTGCACCAGGCTGACGTGCTCCCGGCGGATCAGGTCGGCCAGGCGCGCGGCGTTGCCCAGCATGGTCAGCGGGTTCTTCGACTGCACCGGCATCTCGGCGAGGCGCCCGCCGTCGGCGACCAGGCGGGCGGCCATGCGCCCGCCGCGGGTGGCGACCAGCGCGTGGCCGCCGGCCGCGATCACCGCGCGCGCGACGTCCAGCGTCGTCTGCTCCGCGCCGCCCGTCTCGAGCTCCGGCACCACCTGCAAGAGAGTGAAATCGGGGGGTAAGGCCACGCCCTTGCATACGCCGAAACGGGATGCCGTAAAGCTATGCACGCGCTATGAGCGCAGGCATGGGCGAAACGGCCGGATTCCTCGACGCCGACGACGGCGAGCGCATCGCCTGGCGCAGCGTGGCGGGTGCGGGGCCGACGGTGGTCTGGCTGGGCGGTTTCCGCTCCGACATGGCGGGCACGAAGGCGCAGGCGCTGGCGGACTGGGCGAAGGCGTCCGGCCGCGCCTGCGTCCGCTTCGACTACCTGGGTCACGGCGAATCGAGCGGCGACTTCGGCGCGAAGGGCGCGATCACCCGCTGGCGGGAGGATGCGCTGGCGGTCATCGACCGGCTGACGGAGGGGCCGCTGCTGCTGGTGGGCTCGTCCATGGGCGGCTGGATCGCCTGCCTGGCGGCGATGGCCCGGCCCGATCGCGTGGCGGCCATGGTGCTGATCGCGCCGGCGCCCGACTTCACCGAGACGCTGATGGCGCCCGGCATCCCGCCCGAGGGCCGCGCGGCGCTGCAGCGCGACGGCGTGTGGCTGCGCCCCTCGCTCTACGGAGATCCGTATCCGATCACCAAGGTGCTGCTGGAAGACGGCGCCCGCTGGTCGGTCCTGGGCTCCGAGCCCGTGCCGATCGACGTGCCGGTGCGCATCCTGCAGGGCGCCGAGGACCCCGACGTGCCGTGGTCGCACGCGCTGCAACTGGCCCAGCAACTGGCGAGCCAGGACGTCGTCTTCACGCTGGTCAAGGACGGCGACCATCGCCTGTCGCGCCCGCAGGACATCGCGCGCCTGATCGCTACAGTGTCCGACGCGGTGGGGACGACGACATGAGCGACACGCCAACGCGATCGAGGCGGCTGACCGGCCTGCTGGCCGCTGTCCTGCTGTGGCCCGCGGCGACAGCCTGGGCGGACCCCGTCGACGAGACCCTGGCCGCGCTGCAGCGGGGTGACTTCGCGACGGGGCTCAGGCTGGTCCAGCCGCTCGCGCAGGCGGGCAACCCGCGGGCGCAATACATCCTGGGCTTGCTCTATGCGAACGGGAGCGGCGTGGCGCCGGATCTCGCGCAGGCGCTGGCTTGGGAACGGAAGTCCGCCGCCCAGGGGTTCCCGCCGGCGCGGGACCAGATGGTCACCTTCTACCTCAACGGAAAGGCCGAGCCGCAGGACTTTGGCCCCGTCGCCGCGACCTGCCGCGAACTTGCCACGGCCGGCCAGGTGAAGGGCCAGGACTGCCTGGGCTTCATGTACGCGCACGGCGACGGTGTTCCGCTGGACCCGGCCCTGGGGATCGCCTGGTGGAAGAAGGCGTCCGAGCAGGGAAGCGTCGGCGCTGAAACGGCGCTGGGCTCCACCTACGAGCGCGGCCATGGCGTGCCGCAGGACTTTGCGGCGGCCATCTACTGGTACGGCAAGGCGGCCGACCGGGGGAACGCCTTCGGAATGCTGAACCTGGGCGTGATGGCGGCGAAGGGCCAGGGCGGACCCGTCGATCAGGTCGAGGCCTACAAGTGGACCGCGCTCGCCCTGTCGCGGCTTCCGGCCTGGGCCGGCCAGGCGCGCAGCCAGGCCGCTCAGAACCTCGAGCTGGCGGCCCGCCAGTTGCAGCCGGCCCAACTGGATGAGGCCAAGGGCCGGGCGGCCGCCTGGCTGGCGAGCCACTCCAGCTTGCCGCCGCCCTAGGCTAGCCCAGCACGCCCCAGGCGTCGCAGCCGCCGCCGAACGGCGCCATCAGGCGGTTCACCTGCCGCTGCGTGGCGGTGACGAACGCGTGGCTCAGCGGGCTCGCGATCTGCAGGACGACGTAGGGCCGGTCCTCGCCATCCTCGATCACCACCTCGCCCAGGTCGCGCAGCAGGTCCAGCGCCTCGGCCCGGGGCGGCCAGCGGGCGAAGTCCACGCTGAAGTCGACGGTGCACGTGGCGTCGAAGTCGAACCCGCGCTCGGCCAGGCCGCGCATGACGTCGCCGTCCGCATCGTCAGGCCAGTCCGCCACGGTTCTCCGCCTCCAGGGTCGCCCGCAGGCCTTCCCTATAGCTTCGATAGGCGGGCCGCCAGCCGAGCTCCGCCTTGGCCCGCGCGTTCGAGACCCGCTTGCTCTCGGCGTAGAAGCGCGAGGCGGCCGGGGAAAGGCCGGCGTCGGCCAGCGCGACCTCCGGCGGCGCGGGCCGGCCCAGCAGGCCGGCGGCATAGGCGATCACTTCGCCGTTCGGGCAGGGCTCGTCGTCGCAGAGGTTGTAGATCCCGCCGGCCCGCGGCCGCGCGATCGAGGCGGCCAGGCCGCCGGCGATGTCCTCGACGTGGATGCGGCTGAACACCTGCCCGGGCGCGATGATCCGCCGGGCCGTCCCGTCGCGCAGGCGCTGGAACGGCGAGCGGCCGGGGCCGTAGATGCCCGGCAGGCGGAACACCGTCACCGTCAGGCCCATGCCGCGGCCGACCTCCAGCCAGTCGCGCTCGGCGCCGACGCGCCGCCCGCCCTCCACCGACTGGGCCGCGAGATGGCTCTCCTCGGTGACCCAGCGGCCGCGGCGGTCGCCATAGACCCCGGTGGTCGAGAGGTAGCCGATCCAGTCGGGGAACGCCTTCGCCTGCGCCAGGGCCGGGACCAGCCGCGGCAGGCCGGGGCACCCCTTCTCGTCCGGCGGCGCGGTGACCAGCACCGCCTGCGCCGTGCGCACGGCGGCGGCCATCTCGCGCGCGTCGCCGACGCCCACCGGCGTCACGCCCATCGCCGTCAGCCGCTCGCGTTCGGCTGGGCGGCGGATCGTGCCGGCGACGCTCCAGCCCTCGCCCTGCAGCCGCAGCGAAAGCGCGCGCGCCGCATAGCCGAAGCCGAAGACGAAGAGCCGCAAGCTACTCCGCCGCCACCGACGCGGCGAGGCCGGCGCCCGACGTGGCCGCCGCCCGCTCGGCGTTCCACGCCGAGACGCAGGGGATCTTCGTGAGGTCCGCGCGGTGGGCGTAGCGCCGCGCCGTCTCCGTGATCTCCAGCAACAGCCCGTCCTCCAGGGTGATCGGCGTCAGACCATAGCCCAGGAGCCGCCGGTTCTCGACCGCGAGCTCATTCTCGTCGGCCTCCTGGCGCGGGTTGGGCAGGTGGGCGATTTGCGCCCCGGTGAGGCCGGCCACCATCCGCGCCAGGTCGGCGACCCGCCAGCACTCAGTCATCTGGTTCATCACCTTCACCCGCTCGCCGCGGGTCGGCGGATGGGCGAGCGCCAGCTCCACGCAGCGCACGGTGTCGCCGATGTTGATGAAGGCGCGCGTCTGCCCGCCCGAGCCGTGCACCGTGAGCGGATAGCCGATCGCCGCCTGCATCAGGAAACGGTTCAGCACCGTGCCGTAGTCGCCGTCGTAGTCGAAGCGGTTGATCAGCCGCGGGTCGGCGCGGGTTTCCGCGGTCTGGCAGCCCCAGACGATGCCCTGGTGCAGGTCGGTGATCCGCACCCCGTCGTTTCCCGCATAGAACTGGAAGCTGAGCGCGTCCTGCGTCTTGGTCAGGTGGTAGATCGACCCGGGACTGGCCGGATAGAGGATCTCGCGCTCGGCCCAGCCGTCGGCGGTCCGCATGCGCACCTGCAGGTACCCCTCCGGGATCGCCGCGCCGGCGCCGCCGTAGCCGTAGACGCCCATGGTGCCCAGGTGCGCCAGGTGGATGTCGAGGCCGCTCTCGACGATCGCCGCCAGCACGTCATGGGTGGCGCAGACGTTGTTGCGCACCGTGTAGCGCTTGTGGCCGGCCGACTTCATCGAATAGGGCGCGGCGCGCTGCTCGGCGAAGTGGACGATGGCGTCCGGCCGGAAGGCCCTCAGCAGCGCCAGCAGGGCGTCGAAGTCGCGGCCAACGGTCAGCGCGTGGGCGGTGATCGCGCGGCCGGAGACCGCCCGCCAGGCGGCGAGGCGCTCGTCCAGTGTCGCGATCGGCGTCAGCGAGCCGGCGCCCAGCTCGGCGTCGATCCGCCGGCGCGAGCCGTTGTCGGCGATGGCCACGTCCCAGCCGCGGGCCGAAAGGTGCAGCGCCGTCGGCCAGCCGCAGAAGCCGTCGCCGCCGAGGATGAGGACGCGCATGACCGCTCCGCTTCTCCCCCGCTGAATGGCTGTCCCAGACCTATAACGCCGACCGGGCGAATCGGCGTCAGGCCACGGCAGCGTGCGGCGTCAAAGCAACGCTTTGATGGCGGTGCGCGCCGCCTCGCCCAGCGAGGGATGGCGCAGCGCGAAGGCGACGTTGGCGCGCAGCAGCCCTAGCTTGTCGCCGCAGTCGTAGGTGGTCCCTTCGTACTCCAGCGCGTGGAAGTCCTGGCGGGCCATGAGCGTGGCCATGGCGTCGGTCAGCTGGATCTCGCCGCCGGCGCCGCGAGGCTGGCTCTCCAGGATCGCGAAGATGTCCGGCTGCAGGATGTAGCGGCCCGAGATGAAGAGGTTCGAGGGCTCGGTCCCCGGCGCCGGCTTCTCGACCATGCCGGTCATGCGGTTCAGCCGCCCCCTCGTGGCGTCATTCGGGCGGCCCTCCAGCGCCACGATGCCGTACTTGTGGGCCTCGCCCTCCGGGACGGGCTCCACCACCACCACGTTGCCGCCCTTGGCCTCGTAGGCGGCGACGGCCTGCCTCAGCGCCGGCGGGTCGGCGGCCATCAGCATGTCGGGCAGCATCACCGCGAACGGCTCGTCGCCGACGATGTCGCGGGCGCACCAGACCGCATGGCCCAGGCCCAGAGGCGCCATCTGACGCACGAAACTGACCTGGCCCGCGCTCGCCGGGAGCTCGGCCTTCAACTCGGCGAGGATGTCGGCCTTGCCCTTGGCCTCCAGCGCCTGCTCGATCTCGGGCGCCGCGTCGAAGTAGTCCTCGATCGCGCCCTGGCCGCGGCCGACCACGAACACGACGTGCTCGATTCCCGCCGCGCGGGCCTCCTCGACCACGTACGAGAGAATCGGTCGGTCGAACACGTTGAGCATGTTCTTCGGCGTCGTCTTGGCCGCGGGCAGGACCCGCGTCCCCAATCCGGCCACCGGCAGGACCGCCTTGCGCACCCGTGTCGCCATCGAAGGATTCCCCCAAGAAAACCGTGGCTTCCGCCGCACCCGGATGCGCTAACGCGGACGCCCGCGCGCCGATCCCGCAACCCGTTGGATCACTCATCCGGGGACTAGAGGACCCGGGGCTTGAAATCCATCGCGGCTGCGACCAAAAATCGCTTCGGGCGATCGATCACGATTTCGGGAATTCACGAAGCCGTGTAAGAGTCGCCTCGTCTCGGGGGATAGTCCTCCAGGGGAGCAATCCATGAAACTGCGTATCATCACTTCGGTCGCTGCCGTCGCAGCTCTGGCCCTGAGCCTGTCCGCCTGCCAAAAGAAGGCTGACGAGGCCTCCTCGGCCAGCACGCCGGCCGCCGACTCTTCCGCGACCGCCGCGGCGCCTGCCGCGACTCCGCCTGCCGCCGACGCTTCGGCGACGGCTGCGGCTCCGGCGACCCCGCCGGCCGACGCCGCGGCTGCTCCGGCCGCCGGCGCGGCTCCTGCGGCCCCGGCCGCGGGCGCGATGTCGTCCAGCGCTCCGCCGAAGAAGTAAGGTCCCGCCCTTCGGGGTTTGGACTAGGTGCGGCCGCCCCCCTGGGGCGGCCGTTTCCGTTTGGGCGCTACTCCACCGTCACCGACTTGGCGAGGTTGCGCGGCTGGTCGACGTCGGCGCCCTTCTGGACGGCGACGTAGTAGGCCAGCAGCTGGATCGGCGGGGCGTAGACCAGGGGCTGCA
>Ga0105238_10007170_pt1 | contig 11147 bp, 11 predicted proteins | sample KBSC34metaG_FD_81526 | JGI IMG/M metagenome (GOLD analysis project Ga0105238, IMG submission 81526) | Corn rhizosphere microbial communities from Kellogg Biological Station, Michigan, USA - KBS C3-4 metaG | ecosystem: Host-associated > Plants > Roots > Rhizosphere > Soil | place: Michigan, USA...
CGTCAACCTGGACGCCGTCGCCTGCCCGGCCGGCGAGATGGACGTGGTCCTGGGCCCCGGCTGGAACGGCGTGCTGCTGCACGAGGCGGTCGGCCACGGCCTGGAAGGCGACTTCAACCGCAAGGGCACCTCGGCCTTCTCCGGCCGGATCGGCGAGCGGGTGGCCGCGCCGGGCGTCACCGTCTTCGACGACGGCACGCTCCCCGGCCGCCGCGGCTCGCTGACCGTGGACGACGAGGGCACGCCCACCGAGCGGACGGTGCTGATCGAGGACGGCATCCTGGTCGGCTACATGCACGACCGGATGAGCGCCCGGCTGATGGGCATGGCGGCCACCGGCAACGCGCGCCGCCAGTCCTACGCCCACATGCCGATGCCGCGGATGACCAACACCGCCATGCTGGGCGGGTCGCACACCCAGGCGGAGATGATCGCCTCCACCAAGCGCGGGCTCTACTGCGCCAACTTCGGCGGCGGCCAGGTGGACATCACCAACGGCAAGTTCGTGTTCCAGTGCACCGAGGCCTACCTGATCGAGGACGGCAGGATCACCACGCCGGTGAAGGGCGCGACCCTGATCGGCGACGGGCCTTCGGCGCTGACGCGGGTCACCATGATCGGCGACGACTTCGACTTCGACGCCGGCGTCGGCGTCTGCGGCAAGTCGGGCCAGAGCGTGCCGGTGGGCGTGGGCCAGCCGTCGCTGAAGATCACCGGCCTGACGGTCGGCGGCACCGCGGTCTGACGTGGCCGACTTCGCGGCGACCGGCGGCTGCCTGTGCGGCCAGGTGCGGTTCGGGCTGATCGGCCCGCTGCCGCCGGTGGGCTTCTGCCACTGCTCCAAGTGCCGGCGCGTCTCGGGCACGGGCTCGAACGCGGTGATGAACCTGCGCGGCGAACGCCTGGTCTGGATCTCCGGAGAGGCGGAGCGGTCGACGTTCGAGTTCGACGACGGCTGGGGCAACACCTTCTGCAGCCGCTGCGGCTGTCCGACGCCGCGCCAGATCGGCGGCCGCTGGTTCGTGCCGGCCGGCAGCCTGGACGCCGATCCCGGCCCCGCCGTCGCCGGCCACATCTGGGTCGGCGCCAACCCGTCCTGGTCGCGGATCTGCGACGACGCCCCGCAGTTCGAGGAAGGCCCGCCTCGCTAGGGCCGGCATTACAGCCGTAGATAAGCTGTTGTAGATATTACGTTTGTCAATCTGAGCGACAGCAAGATTTCAACGATTTAATCCAGATTACGGGCAATTAATTCGCCCCAGCTGGGCCGTGCAGGCACTCCTTTGGCCAAGGGAGACTCTGCATGCTCATCGCCATCCTGCTTGCGCAGGCGGCCGCCGCCGCCGCGCCTGCGAGCGCGCCCGCCCCGCCGGCCGCGCAGCAGGGGGTGACCAGCTACCCGGCCGCCTTTTTCAGCGGGTTTAACTCCAACAACGCCCTGGAGATGGTGAACCACATCCCGGGCTTCACCCTCGACACCGGCGCCTCGGTGCGCGGCTACGAGGGCGCGGCGGGCAATGTGCTGATCGACGGCCAGCGGCCATCCTCCAAGTCCGACTCAATCGACCAGGTGCTGCTGCGGATCACCACCGGCCAGGTGGAGCGCATCGACGTGATCCGCGGCGGCGCGCCCGGCATCGACATGCAGGGCAAGTCCGTCATCGCCAACGTCATCCGCAAGGGCGGCGGCGGGCTGCGCGGCCTGGTGGCGCTGGCCGACACCGTCGTCATCGACGAGGGCCGCCACACCCCGCAGCTGCGCGTGGAGGGGTCCGGCGGGTCGAACGGGCGCAAGTGGGAGGCCAGCCTGCGCTACGCCGTCGGCATCGACGACGGCGCCGGCCCCGGCCCGGAGATCCGGCTGGACGGCCAGGGCCGGCCGATCTCGCTCGCGACGATCTCCGCCCATGCCGGCGGCCCCTTCGCCTCGGCGACCGGCTCCTACGAGACGCCGCTGCTGGGCGGCCAGGCGCGGGTCAACGGCCGCCTCTACCGCAACGACTACAAGTCCTTCGAGACCAACCGCGCCGTCTTCCCCCTGGGCCAGGTGAACTACGACCTGTTCCGCGACGCGGAGGACGACACCGAGCTGGGCGGCCGCTTCACCCGCGCCTTCGGGGCCGAGACGAACGCCGAGCTGGTGGCCCTGCGCACGACCAAGGACGAGACGGTCACCGACGACTACACCCAGATCCCCGGCGGCCTGATCCAGTTCCGCAACGACCGCTACGCCACCGAGACCATCGGCCGGGGCGTGGTGAAGTTCCGCCAGACGCCGAGGCTGTCCTGGGAGGTCGGCGGCGAGGCGGCGCTCAACGACCTGGATTCCGACACCAGCGTGCGGGTCGATGGCGTGGGCCAGCCGCTGCCCGCCGCGAACGTGACGGTGAAGGAACGGCGCTGGGAGGTGTTCGGCAAGGCCACCTGGCGCGTGCTCGATCAGCTGACCGTCGAGGCGGCCGTGCGCCAGGAAGGCTCGCATATCACCTCGCGCGGCGACGTGCGCCTCTCCAAGACCCTCAGCTTCACCAAGCCGCGGCTTTCGGTGTCGTGGGACCCGCTGCCGTCCGACCAGCTGCGGTTCCGCGTCGAGCGCGAGGTGGGCCAGCTCAACTTCGACAACTTCGTCGCCAGCTCGTCGCTGAACACCTCGACGGTGACCGCTGGCAATCCCGACCTCAACCCCGAGCAGGCCTGGGTGGGCGAGGCGGCCTGGGAGCACCGGTTCTGGACGTCCGGCTCGCTGGTGCTGACCTACCGCCACTCCGAGCTGAAGGACGCCGTCGACCGCGCGCCGATCTTCACGCCCACCGGCTTCTTCGACGCTCCGGCCAATATCGGCGACGGCACGAAGGACGAGTACATCGCCGCGCTGACCGCGCCGCTGGACCGCTTCGGCCTGAAGGGCGCACAGCTGCGGGGCCAGGTGACCAAGCGGGTGAGCGACGTCACCGATCCCACTACCCTGCGCGGCCGCGAGATCTCCAAGCTCCGGCCCCTGGAGTGGGAGGCGCACTACACCCAGCCCCTGCCCTGGCCGAACGCCAACTGGGGCTTCGACGTCTGCTGCAGCTGGCGGCAGACCTTCTACCGCGTCGACACCGTCGAGGATCAGAAGCTGCGGCCCTTCGTGGCGGTGTTCGCCGAGTGGAAGCCTAGGCCGGACCTGCAGGTGCACCTCGAGCTGGACAACCTGCTGGGCCGCGGCTTCCACGACTACCGCACGGTCTACAACGGCCCCCGCAGCACCGGCCAGGTCGCCCTGATCGACGCCCGCCCCCAGGACTTCAGCCGCGAGATCTTCATCCGCGTGCGGAAGTACTTCGGCGCGTGACGATCGCGACGGGGCGACAGACCTACGGCCTCTGCGCGAGCACCGGCTTGGCGAGGCGGGGGTTCAGCCGGAGCGCCGCGTCGTCATCGGCCTTGGCCCGGCGCAGGTCGTGCGTGGACGCATAGGCGATGCTGCGTTGGCGGAAGGCGAGCGCGTCGTTCGGATCGAGGGTGATCGCCTGGCTAAGGTCGGCGATGGCGGCCTCGCTCCGGCCCCGGCCCAGCTCGGCGACGCCGCGGCCGCGCCAGGCTTCCGCGTCCTTCGGGTCGAGTTCGAGGGCCCGGCTGTAGTCCGCGACGGCGGCTGCGGCCTCGCCCTTGGCCTGCCTCAGGAAGGCGCGGTGACGAAAGGCGACCTCGTTCGCGGGATCGAGGTCGATCACCCGGTCGAAGTCGGCGAGCGCGAGTTCGGCCTGGCCCTTCGCCTGCAGCGCCTGGGCGCGGTTGGCGAGGCCCGCCGTGAAGTGCGGGTCGATGGCGATCGCGTGGCCGAGGTCGTCGATGGCGCGGGCCCAGTCGGCCTGCTGCATATAGGCCGCGGCGCGGTCGTTGTAGGCGTCCCGGAAGGTCGGGTTGAGTGTGATGGCGCGGCTGAAATCGGCGATCGCCAGGTCGCGGGCGCCCTGGGCGAGATAGGCGTCGCCGCGGGCCTTGATCAGCTCGGCGTCGGTGGGATTGAGGTCGATGGCGCGGCCGAACTCGGCGATCGCCTGGTCGGCATGGCCCAGGGCCTGTAGCGCGAGCCCGCGGTCGTGATGCGCGCCGGAGAGGTTCGGCGCGAGCCGCAGCGCCTCCGCCGCGTCGGCCTCCGCCCGCGTGGCGTCCCCCGTCTTCTGGTAGACCAGGCCGCGGTCCCGCCAGGCCGTCGCGTCCTTCGGGTCCAGCGAGATGGCGGTCGAGAAGTCGCCGATCGCGGCGTCGAGGTCGCCGGCGCGGGTGCGCAGCACCCCGCGGGTGACGAAGACCGCCGCGTCCCCGGGTCCGAGCCGGGCCGCCTCGTCCAGGTCGGCGAGCGCCTTGGCCTCGTCGCCGCGACGCAGGGCGACGGCCGCACGGTTCAGGTAGGCCGAGGCGATCGTCGGGTCCGCGGCGAGCGCGGCGTCGAAATCGGCGGCGGCGTGGGCGTCATCGCCCTTGGCCGCAAAGGCGATGCCGCGGTTGACGTAGGTCCTGGCCATCACGCCCTTGCTCTGCGCGGCCGGCAGGCCGAGTTGCAGGGCTGCGTCATAGTCCGCGATCGCCCGGTCCCACTCGCCGCGCTGCTGATGGACGAAGCCGCGGTTGCGCAGCGCGATGGCGCGCTCCACGGGTGTGCGGCCCTTGTCCTGGATGACGCGGGTGCAGGCCGGGACCATCTTGTCCGGCTTGCCGGACGCGCAGGCGGCGCTGTCGACATTGACGACGACGCGCTCCCGCTCCTGCCCCTTGGCGACGCCCTGCGCCGCCAGGGCTAGTCCGAGCGCGAGCCAAAGCGCGTTCCTCACTAAGCAGCTCAACCCCGGTCCAAAACTCCCCGCAGCAACGCATGGTTGTTTGGGAGTCGCAAGGCTCACGCCGCCTGGCTGGCCCGCCGCGCCTGCGCGGTCTCCCGCCCGGGCGGCAGGCCGAAAAGGCGTCGGTACTCCCGCGTAAACTGGGGCACGCTCTCGTAGCCGACCTCATACGCCGCATCGCTGGGCCGCAAGCTCCCGGCGAGCATCAGACGGCGCGCTTCGATGAGCCTCAGTTGCTTCTGGAACTGGAGCGGCGGCAGCGACGTCACCGCGCGGAAATGCTGGTGGAAGGCAGACAGGCTCATGCCGGCCACGGCGGCCAGTTGCTCCACCCGCAGCGGCGCGGCGAAGTCCTTGCGGATGACCTCGACCGCCTGGGCGATCCGGCGGGCCTGGCCGTCGGGAAAGCCCAGGCGTCGGATGGCCGGGCCGTGCCGGCCGGCGAGCAGCCAGTAGTGCATCTCACGGACCAGTTGGGCCTGGAGCACGGGGATGGAGGCGGGACGCTCCACGAGGTGGATCAACCGCAGCGCCGTATCAGCCACCTCGGCGTCCGTCGGCTGGAGGCGGAGCGCTGAACCGCTGTCCAGGGGGACGGCCTGCATCTCCGCGGAGAGGTCGGCGACGAGGGCCGGATCGAGGCGGAGCGCGAAGGACAGGTAGGGCGCGGCGCCGCTCGCCCGGGTGATCTGACTGACCGTCGGCACGTCCGCGGTGACCAGCATGGAATCGCCGGCGCCGAAGGTCAGCGACTGGCCGCCCGTCGCCACCTGCTTGGCGCCCTGGGCGACGAGGCAGATCAGCGGACGCTGGAGGGCGTACTGCAGCTCGCCGGTGGCCGTCGTGCGGACGAGGGTCATGCCCTTGATCGGCGTCGGCGCGATGCCCGCCTCGTCCGCATGGGCCTCGGCGTAGCGGCGGATCGCCTCCTGCAGCGCGTGGGTCATGGCGACCTCCGTACCGGATCGGACCGCAGCGTAAAGTCCGCCCGGAGTTTTAGGCAAGGATCTCGCCGGACCGGGCAACACGCCCCGCCGCCTCCGGGCGACCCTGCAAGGGCGCCGTCGCGGCGCGAGAAGAAGGATCTCCCATGACCCAGCCCACCGCCCAGCCGCACCGCGGCGTCGTCATGACCGGCGACGACGGGGCGGAAGGCCGCAAGGCCTTTCTTATCCTGATCGAGGCCCGCCCGGGCCGGGAGGACGACGTGATCCGGATGCTCCGCGACATCCGCGGCTGCGTGGAGGGCGAACCCGAAACCGGCCCCTGGTACGCCGTGCGGCGCTCGCCCACGAGCTTCGCGATCTTCGAGGCCTTCCCCAGCATCGCCGGTCGCGACGCCCATGTGGCGGGCGGCGGCGGCGACATATTCCGCGATGTGCTGAGGATGAACGACCTCCTCGCCGAGCCCGCTCGCGTGCAGAAGGTGGATGTCCTGTTCTGCAAGCCGGTGTTCGCCTAGCTTCAGCCACGGCCCCGGAGCGCGGTGATCACGCCGGCCGGTAGATCTGCGCCACCGCGCCCCCCGGGAAGGCCTTCGAGCTCACCAGCTTGAGCGGCATGGGCGCGGCGAGGTCGCAGAACAGCGGCAGGCCCTGGCCCAGCGCCACCGGGGCGACGACGAGGGCCAGTTGGTCGACCAGGCCCCGGGCGACCAGGCTGCGGGCGAAACTGACCCCGCCGTGGGCGATGATCGGCTTGCCGTCCTGGGCTTTCAGCCTGGCGATCTCCTCCGCCAGGTCGCCGCCCGCCACATAGGCCTCGGCCCAGCTCCCTGCGCCGGGCTGCAGCTCGGCCGCCGCCGGCGCGCGCGCCCCGTCCAGGATCGCCGGCCCCTGTCGCGAGAAGACGGCCTTGGGGATCTGGTTCATCGGCGGGGCGAACGGGTCGGCGGAGGTCTGCCAGTAGGGCGCCATGGCCTGGAAGCTGCGGCTGCCCATGATGTGCAGGCTGGCGTTCCAGACGAACTCGACGCCCCAGGCCTTCGCCTCCGGATCGGCGCCAAACATCCAGGTGTTCCGGCCATCCAGGTCGCTCACGAAGCCGTCCAGCGACATGGCCATCTTCAGGAACAGGTCTCGCACGGCGTCCTCCTCGTGGCGGTTCTAGCCCGAGGACGGCCCGGATCGGCAAGTTCCGACAGCTCGCGATAGGTTTTGGCGGCGCGAAGGCGCTCGCGCCGCGACGAAGCCGCGGGCCGCGTCGGCTTTCCGCCCGCGGCCTTGGGTTGGCGGCCTGACGACAGAGTTCATCAGCCCCGCGTGGCCCGAACACTCAGCCACCGATCATCGGGCCGCCCGACGTACCGGCGCACCTCGCTGACGATCCAGCCGGCGTCGGCGTGTGCGGCCCGCAGGGCGGGCTCGCGCCAGTAGGTCTCGACGTAGCGCCGAGGCGCCGCGCCGCCGCCGTGAGTGGACACCGCCTCGCCATCGCCCTCTCGAACCGAGGCGTGCAGTCTGCCGCCCGTCCGGGTCGCCTTGGCGAGCCGGCCAAGCACGATCTGCAGATCCTGGCGCGAGACGTGGATCAGGCAGGCGCAGGCCCAGATCCCGTCGTACGCCGTCCCGGGCCGCTGGGGGTCGACGAGGTCGTCGGTCAGCGGATCCAACAGGTCGGCCTCGAAGCCACGCTCGCGAAGCAGGTCGACAAAGCCCCGGGAAACGTCCGTGCAGCGGACGCTGAGGCCGCGCTTCTCAAGCGCGAGCGCATCTCGCCCGCCGCCGCTGCCGATCTCGAGCACCCTGCCCGAGCCGCCAAGACCGCTCGCGAACGCGTCGATCTCCTTGGCGACCCACTCGGGCATCGCCGCGGCCTCGGCCGCGTACTCCGCCGCCACGGCGTCGTAGGACCGTACAGTATCTGGGTCGGTGCTCATCCTGCGGCTCCTCCACAACGCAGGTAACGACGGCGACATATCGCCCGGCCGTCAACGCCGCGTCATTCGACACAATCGGCGCGCGGCTGACTCTGGGTCGCCGGGACAAGCCCGGCGACGACGATCAAATAGGAAGGGGTTGAGGTCTCACCCTAGTGGGCAGGCCCGCGGGCCTGCTCGGGACCGAGCATGCCGATGGTGTGCAACCATTCCTCTACGAGTTGGGGCCACCGGCTGATGGCCAGCTTGCTCGCGCGCACGCCGAAAGCATGGCCACCCCTGGCGTAGAGGTGCATTTCCGTGGGGACCCCGGCCTTCTGCAGAGCCACGTAGTACGCGAGCGACTGCTCGATCGTGTCCACAGGGTCGTCCTGCGCCTGGACCAGGAAGGTTGGCGGCGTATCGGCGCGGACGCGGATGTCGGGGCGAAGGCTGAGGTCCTCCTGCCTGCGGGTGGCGCGGCTCTCGTCCTCGTGAGCCCACAGGTGGCCGGGATATGCGGCGATGGCGAAGTCGGGGCGAGCGCTTAGCGCGTCGGCGGCGTCCACCGGCGCGTAGGTCCGCTCGGCGAAGCGCGTGCTGACGGCGGCGACGAGATGTCCGCCCGCCGAGAAGCCGATCACGCCGATCTTGTGCGGATCGACACGCCACTCAGCCGCGTGCTGGCGCACAAGCCGCAGTGTCCGCTGCGCGTCCTGCACCGCGGTTTGGACCTTCGGGTAATAGCGACGCCCCTGGAGCATCGTGGGACCGGAGTTGGGCACGCGGTACTTCAGCAGTACGCAGGTCATGCCGCGTGCGGTCAGCCAGTCGCAGATCTCGGCGCCTTCGAGCTCCATGGCGAGCACCTGGTACCCGCCGCCGGGAAACACCACGACCGCCACGCCGGTGTTGTGACCCTTGGGTCTGTAGACGGTCATCGTCGGCCGGCTGACGTGCGTGGACGCCCCCGACTCGGGCGTCGGATCGGGGACAAGGTCCGGGGGCGTTCCGGGCCAGATCGGCGTCTGGACATGGCCGGCGGAAGGCTGCCAGACCGCTGCGCGGGCGCCCGGCTCCGCCGCGGCGGCCGAACCGATGAAGGCGACCAGGCAGGCGGCCACGAGGGGGACGCCATGAAATGCGGATCGCATCCGAGCCCTCTCAATTCGTTATGTCTGGGGTTGTCGCCGCATTCCACCAAGACGCGATCGAGATAACGTCAAACAGAAGCGGAGAAAGCATCTGCTCCCCGATCTTCGACGTCTGCGACCGGCCCTACGGACGTTCGGGCGTCGCGGGGGTTTCGTCTTCCAGGCGGATGCGCAGATGATCGCCGTCGCGGCGGAGAAAGCCCGTATAGGTGAAGGTCTGGGCCTTGCGGCGTGCCCCAGACGAACCGCCCATTGACGAGGACAGCGTCGGGCCCGGCCGCGTCGAAATGCAGGTCTTCCCAGGCGAAGCTCGCCGGCGGCCGCCACCGCTCCGCGTAGTCGCTCACGATCGGCCGAGAACGTGGTTCCTATCGCCTGCGGCGCCCGCCCCCTTGACCTCTCGGGGTTGCACTCGTATTTAACAGATCACGCAATTAACAAGGACGTTAAGTGCAACCCCACCCCGACCCCCTGAGCGTCACGCTCTCCGCCCTCGCCGACCCCACCCGCCGGGCGATCCTGGCGCGGCTGGCGGAGGGGGAGGCGAACGTGGGCGACCTGGCCGCCCCGTTCGAGATCAGCCTGCCCGCCGTCTCGCGCCACCTGAAGGTGCTGGAGACCGCGGGGCTCATCACCCGCGGCCGCGACGCCCAGTGGCGGCCCTGCCGCCTGGAGGCGGGGCCGCTGAAGGACCTCGCCGGGTGGCTGGAGCACTACCGCCGCTTCTGGGAGGGCAGCTTCGACAAGATGGACGCCTACCTGGCCCAGCTCACCAAGGGGAACCCCGATGGCCACCAGCACTAACGCGTCCGCCCACGCACAGGCCGGCGCGCCGGCCCACGGCGCCTCGCTGCCGGACGACGAGCTGTTCATCGCGCGCGCCTTCGCCGCCCCGCTGCCGCTGGTCTTCCGCATGTGGGAGGACCCGGAGCATCGCGCGCGCTGGTGGGGCCCCAAGGGCCGCACCTGCAGCCATCTCGCCCAGGACTTCCGGGTCGGCGGCGCGTGGCGCGCCTGCCTCTCCTCGCCGACGGGCGACAGCTGGCACGGCGGCGTCTTCCTGGAGATCGAGCGCGACCGGCGCATCGTCTTCACCTTCACCTGGGACGAGGGCCCCGCCGCCGGGGTGGAGACGGTCATCACCGTCACCTTCGCCGAGCAGAACGGCATGACGATCCAGACCTTCCACCAGACTCCCTTCACCAGCGTCGAGCGCCGCAACAGCCACGTCGTCGGCTGGAGCCTCGTGCTGGACAGCGCCCAGGCCTACGCCGAGGCCCTCGCCGCATAGACGTCCTCCCCCGAAAACCCTGCCCTCCAAACCCCCTGAAGGAGACCCCCCATGATCACCCTCACCACCTTCCAATGGGCGCCGCCGTTCGCCCACGGCCTGGTCCGCGACCTGCGCGTCCGCTGGGCGCTGGAGGAGGCCGGCCTCGCCTATCAGCAGAAGCTGCTCGCCCCGGGCGCCAACGACGGGGCCGAGTACCGCGCGGTGCAGCCGTGGGGCCAGGTGCCAGTGATCGAGGAGGACGGCCTCGTCCTCTTCGAAAGCGGCGCCATCGTCCAGTACATCGCCGACCGGTCGACGGCGCTTTCCCCGACCGACCCCAAGGGCCGGGCGCGGGTGGCGCAGTGGATCATGGCCGCGCTGAATTCGGTCGAGCCGGCCGTCACGGGCCTGCTGCTGATCGACGTCTTCTATCCGGAGGAGGCCTGGGCCAAGGCCCGCCGCCCCGGCGCCGAGGAGTTTGCGCGCCTGAAGCTCGCGTCCCTGGCCCGTCGTCTGAAAGGCCGCGAATACCTGGAAGACGCCTTCACCGCCGGCGACCTGATGATGGTGACGGTGCTGCGCTTCCTGCGCCACACCAACATCGTCACCGACGACCCGGTCCTCGGCCCCTATGTGGCGCGCTGCGAGGCCCGGCCGGCGTTCAAGAAGGCGCTGGCCGACCAGCTGGCCACCTTCGCCGCCCACGCGCCGCAACCCGAGCCGGCCTGAGGCTCCAGGACCGCCGAAAAAGCAGGCAGGCGGGATTGCCGGCGCGGTCCCGCCCGCCCTCTCCGTCAACCGCCAGGGGAAAAGCGCCGGCGAACACCGCCCTCAAGTTGAACAAATGCGACATCGGCATTGGCCGGATGCCGTTGTTCTGCAAGAAATGGGGTATGCCTCGTGATGACGCACCGTCCGCGGGGGCGGCCGCCGAAGTCTCGCTCGACTTCTTCCTCCCGGCGCCCGACCTGCGCCCCGCCATCAGCACCTATTACGTCCTGCGGCTCAACGGCGATGCGCAGGTCGGGCGCCGGGAG
>Ga0105238_10007171_pt1 | contig 11147 bp, 8 predicted proteins | sample KBSC34metaG_FD_81526 | JGI IMG/M metagenome (GOLD analysis project Ga0105238, IMG submission 81526) | Corn rhizosphere microbial communities from Kellogg Biological Station, Michigan, USA - KBS C3-4 metaG | ecosystem: Host-associated > Plants > Roots > Rhizosphere > Soil | place: Michigan, USA...
AGACACCGGCACCTGACAGCTTCTGACCGTGGCGCGGTCCAACCTGGCCGTGACGACGATCGCCACCGGCAACGGCAGCATCTTCATGGCCAGCGCGCTTCCCAGAAACGTCTATGCGACCGTGCTCGACGCCAGCGATACCCACGTCGCGAAGGTGAGCGCCCCCACCGGCCAGCAGTCCTCGCTGTGGGCCTCCTCGACGACCATCACGGCCGTCGAGGCCAATCCCGGCGGCCTCAATACCGTCCTGGCCGTGTCGAGCGCGTCGGTCACCTCGCTGACGCTCGTCGACGCCCAGGGCAGCACGCTCTATTCGCAAAGCCCCGGCATGGTCTACGGCGCGGACAGCGACGCGATCGACGGTGCCTCGAGCGACCAGGTGTTCGCCGGCGTCTACATCGTCGCGCCTGCCGCTTCGACGTACCTGGGCGGCACGCCCCTGACGCGCTTCGACGCAGCCGCGAAGACGAGCACGCCGATCGGCACGCTGCCGGATGGCGGCGCGCTCGGCGGAAGCACCCTGGACGAGGTATTCGTCACGCCCATCTCGGCGGATCGCGTCTTCGGTGGCTTCCAGGCCAGCCGGCTGTCCGGCTCGCAGTTCGTGTCTTCCGGCAGCGCGGTCTATACATTCAACCCGGGGCAGGCCAACAGCTTGGTCCGGACGACCACGCAAGTGCATTGACGACGCTTGCGCCCACGGCCGCAAGCCGGGGCGTCGAACGGCTGGGCATCCCGTTGGCGGGCGTGATACACCCTCCCGTATCGCAGTAGGGCCTTGGCAATCGCTCGCGTTGGAGCGACATTGCGCGGGCGCGCTCGCCGCGACCTTCCGTCCGCGAAGGTGCGGCGCTCCGGGCGCCACCACGCAACCCAGGAGTCCTCGGATGAGCAATGACAAGCGGCTTGCCCTCGTCACGGGCGGTACCGGCGGCCTTGGCCAGGCCATCTGCACGCGTCTTTCCAGCGATGGCTTCGCGGTCGTCGCGCTGCACACGCCGGGCAACGCCCGTGTCGGGGACTGGCTCGCCGAGCGCGAGCGCGAGGGCCACGCCTTCGCGGCGGAGGCGGTGGACGTCGGCGATTTCGACTCCTGCGCGCGCGCCGTCGAGAAGATCCGGCGGCTCTACGGGCCGGTGGCCGTGCTGGTCAACAACGCGGGCATCACGCAGGATGCGAGCTTTCGCAAGATGACCGCCGCGCAGTGGCAGCAGGTGCTGCGCGTGAATCTCGACTCCATGTTCAACATGACCAAGCCGGTGATCGAGGACATGCTGGCCGCCGGCTGGGGTCGCGTGGTCAACATCTCGTCGGTGAACGGCCAGCGCGGCGCGTTCGGGCAGGCCAACTACGCGGCGTCGAAGGCCGGCATCCATGGCTTCACGAAGTCGCTGGCCATCGAGTTCGCGAGCAAGGGCATCACGGTCAACACCGTGTCGCCGGGCTACCTGCGCACCGCCATGGTGGAGAAGGTGCCCGACGATATCCTGCGCAGCCGCATCCTGCCGCAGATCCCGTCCGGCCGGCTCGGCGAGCCCGACGAGGTGGCGCGCCTGGTCGCCTACCTGGTGTCCGACGGCGGCGGCTACGTCAACGGCGCCAACCTCGCCATCAACGGCGGGCAGCACATGGACTGAGCGCGACCGGGCCTGCGCCGGCCCGCCGGGGGCCGCCCGGCCGCCGCGGATGTCGCCGTGCCGGGCGGCAGCGCTCAACGCCGCGCCTGCTGCGACTTCACGTACGCCATGATGTGGATGAACGTGTCCGTCCAGTAGATGTCGCGATGGGCCGCCAGGTAGGCCAGCAGCTCCTCGTGTGCCGGTTTCGACGTGGCGATGTAGTCGCCGCCGATGCCGTGGAAGGTGAAGTTGATCATCGTGCCCCTGGCGGCGGCGTCCTGCACCAGCTCGATCAGCTGCGCACCGGTGAAGCCTTCGGGCGTGGTGCCGCCCACGGCCATCGGGTCGAGCGTGGCCATGTCGGCGATGACGCCCGCGTCGCCCGACTTGATCGCGACGAACTCGCCCGCGACGAGATCCACGTAGTCGACCCCACCCTGCGCCCGGCGGTCGCCGCAGGGCACCGTGAAGCTGCGCTCGGCGCGGCCGTCGATCGCGTGCAGCATCGTGTTGGCGAGCCGCACCTGCGCCGCCACGCGCGCGGCACTCACGGTGTCGAGGTCGGACTCGGGCGTGACCCACTCGTGGCCGGCGGCCTTGGCGGAGCAGTCGTGGAACAGCGTGTGGTTGCCCAGCTCGTGGCCGCGCGCGGCGGCGGCACGCCATTCGGGCAGGCGCTTCCGGATCGACGGGTTCGCCAGCGTCAGGTAGAAGCTGCCGTGCAGGCCGGCGCGGTCGAGCGCGGGGATGGCATTGTCCAGCTGGCTGTCGAGGGCGTCGTCGTAGGCCAGGCTGACCGCGGCGCGCTCGCCGTGCGGCCAGTGGAACGCGGGACCCGCGGCGCGCGCGAGCGGCACGGCGAGGACGAGGGCGGCGAGGGCGACGGCGAGGGCAGGGCGCTTCATGGTGCCGCGAGGATAGGGCAATCCAAGAATTGGGGGGACGGCGATCCAGGGCGGTGCATGCGACCCAGGGCCTGATCACACTCCATGCGTGGGCGTGCATTTAGTGTGAACAGGCCCTAGCATGGCCGCTGCATCCGGCCATGTCTCGTGGAGGTCTCGCATGCCCGTCGTCCAGAACAACCATGCCGGTGCGCACTACGCGCTCGACATCGACGGCCTGCCCGTCGAATCGCTCCGGAGCATCAGCGGTCTCGACCTGCAGGCCGAGATCGCCACCGGGGCCCTCGGCCCCGGCCTCGCGCCGGGCAAGCGCGTCGCCGGCATCGCGTGGACGCCGGGCCGCGCGAGCATCGGCCTGGGCATGGGCCAGGCGATGTACGCCTGGATGAGGGACGCCTTCGCCAACGGCGTGTCGCGCGCGAGCGGCACGCTGGCCACGGGGGACGTCAACTTCAGGCAGCGCGCGCTGCTGAGCTTCGAGGACGCGCTGCTGACCGCGATCACCGTGCCGCGGCTGGATGCGGCCAGCAAGGAGGCTGGCGCCTTCGACATCGAGTTCGCGCCGGCGCGCGTGCGCCTGGCCCGGGGCGACGGTTCGGACATCCGCCAGTTGCCCGGCAGCAGGCAGCAGCCCTGGGTGTGCTCGAACTTCCGCTTCGCGCTCGGCACGCTGCCATGCGCACGCGTGGCCAGCATCGAGTCGTTCACGTGGCGCTGCGCGGCCACGCCGGACGCGATGGGCGTCGTGTCGCCGCCCACGCAGCACCCCGTCGCGGCCGCGGTGCCGGACCTGCGCGTGTGCATCTCGTTGGCCGACTACGACGCGTGGTCGCAGGCGGCGCGCGCATGGTTCATCGACGCCCGCCATCTCGAGGGCGACGCGAGGGACGGCGTCATCACGCTGCTGACGCCCGACCTGCAGACGCCGCTCGGCGAGATCGTGCTGGGCAACGTCGGCTTCAAGCGCTTCTCGCCGCTGCCGGCGGCCGATGGCAGCGACGCGCTGTATCGCTTCACGGTCGACCTGTACGTGGAGCGGATGTCGCTGCGGCTCGTGCAGTTCGAGGGGTGAACGCAGGTTGCGCGGACGTCAAGCGCACGTTGACGAGGCGTTGTCCGACAAGCCGCGTGCTCGACAGGGCATTCGCGTTGCTGCCTCAGGGTTGCTACCAAGCTTCGACTCCACGAAGTACCGAACCCATACCCCAAGGAGTACACACCATGCGTCACCTCAACAAGAAGCTCGCGCTCGCCGCGACCGCGACCGCGCTGGTCGGCGCGATCGGCGCCTCCGTCGCGCAAAGCACGGACCCCAATGAAACCGACTCGATGAACACGGCCCAGAAGGTCGAGGTCAACGGCTCGGGCCAGCAGATCTACTTCTTCCGCGACCAGGGCAACTCGCCCGAGACGGATCCCGCGGCGCACCTGATGCTGATCAAGCATGAATCCGAGGCGGTGCCGGTGGCCGAGACCACCACGACGACCACTACCGTGGCGCAGAACACGACGACGAACAACGACGCCGTGACGACCACGATGCCGGCCGCCAGCGACACCAGCAACACGGAAACGAGCACCGACACGTCGACGGCCGCAGCCCCGGCCCCGGTCGACAACCAGCCGGCGCTGGCGCCCAAGGCCGACCGCAACTGATCGACTCGGGCTTCTCTTCGCCCAGCACGGCGGCCCGCGCTCGCGCGCGTGGCCGCCGTGTTCCATTTCGGGAGGGGTCGTTGCAGGGGCGCTTGCGAGGCTCTCGACGCCGCCGGTGGCGGATCGAACGAAGCGTCCTGTGGCGGCAGTCAATCGAGCGTCGGATACCAGTCGGTGCCGCGGCCGCCCGGCGTCAGGTCGAGGATGTTCCACAACGGCGTCGGATCGGGCGCGCCGCGCGGATCCTGGCCGGGGTCCTCGGTGCCGGCCAGTTCGGGGGCCCAGAAATGGTGGACGCGACCGTCACGCTTGATCCAGACGTCGAGCGCCGCCCATTCCTCGCCTTTGGGCCCCAGCGCGCGGTAATCGCGCGCGAAGTCGTCGCCCACGGTCTGGAAGAACTGCAGGCGCCGCCAGCCGCGCTCGCGCGCGAACGCCAGCTGCCGGGCGACGGGCGAGCGGCCCAGCACCGCGAAGCCGACGCGCTGCGTGAGGGTGCGTACCGGGCCGTCGAACGCGTCCAGGAATGCCGTGCACATCGGGCACGGGCGCGGTCGCTGCGGCCCGAACATCCAGGTGTAGGTCACCAGCGTGTCGTGCGGGCCGAACAGGTCGGCCAACTGCAGCGTCGCGTCGTTGGCGTCGCGGAATGTGTAGCCGCGCGCCTCGCCGCCCAGCGGCAGCGTGCGGCGCTGCGCGGCCACGCGCTCGATGTGGCGGCGCAGCTCGATCTCCTCGGCCAGCAGCGCGGTGCGCGCGCGCCGGTAGTCGGCGCTGTCGTTCGGGTAGGGCTTGCTGGCGGCGGCGGCCAGCTCGGCGGCGGGTTTGAGTTCGATCATGCTCGTCCTTTCGATGCGTGGACGTCGCGCGGCGGCGCGTGCGCGACGGTGCGCCGCGGACTCAGAACGGCTTCAGCAGCGCCAGCCAGACGACGGCAACGATCGCGCCCAGCGCGAGCAGCGGCGCGACGCGCCACCCGCGCGCGGGCGGCGCGGGGGCGTCCGCGCTCGCGCTTCGCAACGCGCCCGACAGCGCGCCGTGCAGCGCGCTCAGCGCCAGCACCAGCGCGAGCTTGGCCTGCAGCCAGCCGCTGTGGAACCAGCCGGCCTGCAGGGCCAGCCAGACGCCCAACCCCCACGCGAGCACGAGCGAGGGCGTGGTGACCCTGCGGTGCCAGCCCCGCAGCGCGCCGACGAGCCGACGTTCGCGCGCCATCTGCGCGGCGTCGTGCGTGCTCAGGGCCGCCAGCACCAGCGCGGCCGCGAGCAGCCCCGCGACGAACACGATGTCCGCCGTGACGTGCAGCAGCACGGCGAGGTCGTAGCGCGTGGCCGGGCTCATGGCGTCGCGAGCGACAGCGACGCGCGCGGTGTCCATGCATCGCCGCCGGCCACGTGCAGCGACGGCGCGGCCAGGAACAGGCGGTCGCTGGAGATGCCCTTGGCCACCAGCGCATCGCGCACCGCGATCGCGCGCGCCAGCGCCTCCTGCCGCATGCCCTCGTCGTTCACGGCGACGTTCCTGCGCAGCAGCTCCTCCATCTCCGCGTCGGGCAGGTCCTTCGCCAGGCCGACGAGGTTGCGCGGCTTGTCGGGGATGCGTGTCTGCTTGTACAGCGTCTTCAACAGCGCGGAGCGAATGGCCGGCGGCAGCGCCGGGGCGCCGCTCGCGGCCGCGCTGGCCGGCACGCCGGCGCGCAGCGACTCGTCGCGCGCCATCGTGCGCAGCTGCGCCTCGATCTGCTCGCGCTGCCAGGCGTCGTGCTCGGCCTGCGGGTCGGCGCTGCCGGTGATCGTGGTCTGCAACGCGGACCGCTCGGCCAGCGCCCTGGCGATCTTGTCCAGCGAAGCGGCGCTGGCCTCGGTCATCACCGCCGTGCCCGGCTTGAACTCGATCGCGCTCAGGTCCGGCCCGCCGCCGCCACCGCCGCCGGTCAGCAGCGCGAACGGCGAGGTCACCGCCTTCAGCAGCAGGTTGCCGATCAGCTTCAGCACGATGCCGCCGACGCTGAACTGCGGGTCGTTGAGGCTGCCGCTGATCGGCAGGTTGATGTCGATGACGCCGTTGCGGTCCTTCAGCAGCGCCACGGCCAGGCGCACGGGCAGCTTGGTGGCGTCCGGCGAGGCGATCGGGTCGCCGAAGGTCAGCTGGTTCAGGATCACCTGGTTGCGCGCCTCGAGGTGTCCCTCGGCGTCGATCTTGTACGCGACGTCCATGCTCAGCTTGCCGCGCTCGATCGCGTAGCCCGCGTACTTGCCGGCATAGGGCGTCAGTGGCGCGAGCTCCAGGTCGGTCGCCTTGGCCTGGATGTCGAGCGCCAGCGGGCGGGCGAGCGGGTTGACCTGTCCGGAGATGTCCAGGATCGCGGTGCCCTCCGCGCGGCCGTGCAGCTGCAGCGCCGCCATGTCGCGCGACATCGTGCTGAACGCTCCCAGCGAACCGTTGAGCTCGGTCAGCGCGGCGCTGTAGTTGGGCTTGACGAAGTGGTCGGCGTAGTCGACGCGGGCATCGACGAGCTTGATGCCGCCGATGGCGATGCCGATCGGCAGCGGGGCGGACGCGGCCGTCGCCGGCGCGGACGCCGCCGGCGCGGACGCAGCGACCACCGCCGCGGAGCCGGATGCCGAGGCCGCGCCGGGCGGCGGCGCCGCGCTGGCGTCGTTGCCGCCGATGTCCTGCAGGTTCAGCCGCCCCTGCTCGGTGACCAGCACGCGCGCGAACAGGTCGTCGAGCTCCACCTGCCCGATGTCCAGCCGCGGCCTGGCCGCCGGCTTCAGCGCGAACTTCACGCCCTTGATCGACAGGGATTCCCAGCCCACCAGTTCGTCCGGCGGACCGGCCGGCGCGGCCGACGCCGCGGCCGCCGCGGGCCTGGCGGCGCCCAGCGTGGTCAGGTGGACGTCGCCCAGGAGCGCGTCGCCGCTGGCCGAGACCGTCAGGCCCGCGGGGGCCGATTGCAGGTCGACCTGGCCCGTGTAGCCGGCCTCGGCGCGCAGGAGGGCCAGCGGCAGCTTGTCGGCCACCCATGGCGTGACGAGCGTGACGGGAAAGCGCGCGATGCGCAGGTCGCCGCGCGCCTGCAGCGGGCTCGCGCCCAGCGAGCCCTTCCAGGCCAGCTCGCCGCCGCGCGTGGACACCTTGCCCGTCCTCGACGGCCGGCCGATGCGCGCATCGAGCGTCACCTTGGCCGGCGGCATCGGGCGGTCGCCGAACCAGCCGAAGTCCTTCACGTCCAGCCGCAGCTGCCGCAATTCGGCGCGCAGCGGCGGCAGCTGCTGCTCGGGGTGCAGCGAGGCGTCGGAGAACTGCACGAGGCCGCCGTCCAGGCTCGCGCTGCGTACCTGCACGTGCCACGGCGGCACCGCGGCGTCCGAGGCGGCGGGCGCGGGCGCCGAGGCGGCCTGGCTCGCCCGCAGCCAGTGCGCGGCGTCGATCCGGCCGGCGGCGTCGCGCGCCAAGGCCATGGTCGGATTGACCAGCTTGATGCTGGCCAGCCTGAGCGTGCGGGCGGGCACGTCGACCTGCAGGTCGCTGACGGCCAGGCGATCCCAGCTCGCGGCCTGCGGCGCGCCGGGTGCCTGCACCCGCAGCGCGTCGAGCGACGCCTCGGCCAGTGCGATCTTCAGCGCGGGCGCATCGGCCTTGCCCGACCAGGTCAGCGATGCCTTCGCGCCGAGCCGGCCGTCGATGCGCGGCACGAGCGTCTGCGCAAGATAGGGCGCGAGCGCCTGCAGCGGCAGGTCGGACAGCGTGATGGCCACCTGCGCGTCGCTGCTGCCGGCCCTGCCTTCGAGCGCCAGCCGCGCGGCGCCGGGCGCGGAGGCGGCGGAGGCCGGGCTCGCGGCCACGGTGGCCGACGCCGTGAACGTGGCAGGCGCGGTCGACGGCCAGGCGATGGCCTTGGCGTGGAGCGCCAGGTCGTCGAGCACCAGCGTGGCGGCGGGCTGGGTCGAGGCGTCGTTCCAGACGATGCGGCTCGCCGCGATGTCGAGGGCCGCGACGCGCACGTCCCACGGCGCGGACGGCGCCGCCTCGGCCGCGCTGGCCGGGGCGCTGGCCGCGGAGGCCGTCTTCGTGGGCGCGGCGGCCGGCTTCGCCGGCGCGCCCTCGCGCAGCGGATCGACCGCGCCGCTCGCATCGCGATCCAGGAACCATTGCACGCCGTCCAGCCTGATGCTGTCGAACGAGAGCTTGTGCGCCAGCGGCTGCACGTCGGCCAGTCCGACGCGCACCTGCCTGCCCGTGAGCAGCGGCTGGCCGCCGACGCTGCTGGCCGCCACGTCGCGCGCGGCGACCCAGCCCTTGAGCGTCAAGCTGGTCGCGCCCTGCGCGGGCTGGCTGAAGGCGAGCGAGAGGTCGGCCGACAGCGCGCCGGCGTTCAGGCGCAGCGGCAGCGACTCGGGCAGGTAGCCCAGATAGGGCCGCACGTCGAGGTCGGCCAGCGTGAGCTTCAGCGTGCCGTGGTCGGTGGCGGCGAACGGCGTGGCCTGCGCGGCGCTGTCGAACGCCGCGCCGTTGAGGCGGAACGCCAGGTGCGGCTGCACGGTGATGTCGACGTTGGCCGGCAGGTTCGACAGGAAGGGCAGCGAGAGCTCGAACCGGTCGACCTGGTGCACGCGCCGCGCGGGCCGGTCGTCGAAGACCAGGCCCAGGTCGTGCACCTGCAGGTTGTACAGCGCGAAGCGCGCGGGCTCCGACGGCTTGGCGTCGGGCTTGGGCGCGAAGCGCCTGATCAGGTCATCGATGTCGTAGTGGCCCGGCGCGGTGCGGGCGAGCCGGATGCGCGCCCCGTCGATGTCGATCGCCTCGATGACGGGTGCGCGACGGAAGATCGACGACAGCGCCACGTTGGCGCGAACGCGCGGCAAGTGCAGCAGATCCTCGCCGCCCGCCGCGCTGGCCGGCCGGACGGGCGCCGGCGCCGCCGGTGCGGCAAGCGGGCGGCCGACGTCCAGGTCGTGCAGCACCACCTCGAGCGCCCACGGATGGAAGTCGACCCCGCCCAGCGTGACCTCGCGCCCGAGCACGGCCGACAGCTGCTTCGGCGCCTGCCACTTCACCAGCGGCGGCACCACCAGCCAGGTCACCACCCACAGCCCCAGCACGGTGGCCACCGCCACGGCCAGCCGCCGCATCCATTTGCCCTTCACATCTCGCTCCCGGCGCCATCGTCGTCTCGGCGCAAGTGGCGAGTATGGTGGGATTTCGATGACCGGTGTATCCGTGTGTGGTGGCGCCGCCCGGCCGGCGGCAGGCTCAGTGCGCGACGGGCGGCATCTCGAACGGGCCGAGCGCGGCACACTCGTCGGGCGGCACCGGACGGGAGTACAGGAAGCCCTGGAACTGGTCGCAGCCGATCGCGGTCAGCAGCGCGGCCTGCGCCGGCGTCTCGATGCCTTCGGCCACCACCTGCAGCCCCAGCTCGCGCGCCAGCGTCACGATGGTGCGCACGATGGCCACGGCGGCGGGGTCGGTCTCGAGGTCCTTGACGAACGCGCGGTCGACCTTCATCACGTCGATCGGCAGCGTGCGCAGCTGCGCCAGCGACGAATAGCCGGTGCCGAAGTCGTCCATCGCGACGGTGACGCCGAGCTCGCGCAGCTGGTGCAGCTGGCGCCGCACGCTGGCGATGTCGCCGCCCAGCACGCTCTCGGTCACCTCGATCTCGAGCCGGGTGCCGGGCACGCCGTGCTGGCGCAGCAGCGCCTCGATGTGCTTCACCAGCTGGCCGTCGGCGAACTGGTGCTGCGACACGTTCACCGATATCCGCTCGATCGTGCGGCCGTCGTTGTGCCACTGGACGATGCGCGCGATGGCGCTGGCCATCACGGTGCGGCCCAGCGCGTCGATGTGGCCGGACGTCTCCGCGAGGTCGATGAACACGCCCGGCAGCAGCAGGCCGCGCTCGGGGTGCTGCCAGCGCACCAGCGCCTCGGCGGCGGCCACGCGCCCGGTGGCGGCGTCCAGGCGCGGCTGGTAGTGCAGCACGAACTCCGAGCGCTCGACCGCCCGGACCAGCGCCGACAGCAGCTCGTTGCGTTCACGCACCTGCGTGTCGAGCACGGGCTCGAAGACGGTGGCGCGGTTGCGGCCCTGGCGCTTGGACTCGTACATCGCGATGTCCGCGCAGCGCAGCAGGTCTTCGCGGTCGAGGGCGTGCGCCGGATACATCGCGATGCCGATGCTGGCGCCGGTGCGGTGCTCGGTGGCCGCGATGATGAAGGGCTGGTTCAGCGACTCGAGGATGCGCTCGGCCGTCTCGCGGGCGTGCGCCGCGTCGGTGGCGGGCAGCACGACGACGAACTCGTCGCCGCCGCTGCGCGAGATCAGCGCGCCTTCCGCAGTGCCCCGGCGCACGCGGCGCGCGGCGGCCTGCAGCAGGCGGTCGCCGGTGGCGTGGCCGAAGCAGTCGTTGACGTCCTTGAAGTGGTCGAGGTCGATGAACAGCACGGCCACCTCGTCGTCGCCCTCCAGCAGCGGCGCGAGCGCGCGCTGCAGGCCGTCGGTGTTGTTCAGGCCCGTCAGCGGGTCGTGCGTGGCGCGGTGCTCGAGCCGGTCCTGGCGGTCGCGCGCGACCACCGCCACGGCCAGCCGGTCCCGCAGCGCGTGCGCCTCGTCGCGTACCGCGTCGAGGTCCGTGCCGTGGATCGTGATCAGCGCGCGGTTGACCTCGCCGTCCCGCACGCCCAGCACCAGGCAGGGGGCGGCGTCGAGATCGGACGGGTCGCAGGCGACCACCGCCTCGAGGCCCTGCAGCGTCGACACCGGCACCACCCCGTCATCGAGATCGGTGAAGCGCGCCATCGCATCGGGGCGCAACTCGCAGATCTCGTCGCGCGCGGAGCCGGCGGCCTCCGGAGCAGGATGGCGCACGGTCGCCAGCCAGCTCTGGGACACCGGCCAGGCGAGCGCGATGCGGGCGTCCGGCCGCAGGCTGGCGAGGTGCTGCAGCACGCCGCAGGCGAGG
>Ga0105238_10007173_pt1 | contig 11146 bp, 10 predicted proteins | sample KBSC34metaG_FD_81526 | JGI IMG/M metagenome (GOLD analysis project Ga0105238, IMG submission 81526) | Corn rhizosphere microbial communities from Kellogg Biological Station, Michigan, USA - KBS C3-4 metaG | ecosystem: Host-associated > Plants > Roots > Rhizosphere > Soil | place: Michigan, USA...
GATCGCGCCCTCCTCGCCCAGCTGCTGCAGGCCCACGCGCAGCTGCTTGTTGCGCATCGGGTCCGCGACTTCCACGGTGTGGAAGATCTCCGGCGCGAAGAAGGGCAGCCCCGTGAACTGCAGCTTCTCGCCCTCGGTGAGCGTGTCGCCGAGCTGGAGCAGGCCGCGGTTCGGGAGGCCGATGATGTCGCCGGGCCACGCGTCGTCGAGGATCTCGCGGCGCTGCGAGAGGAACGACATCGCGCTCGCCGTCTTCACGTCCTTGCCCGTGCGCACGAGCATCGTCTTCATGCCGCGCTCGAAGCGCCCGGAGCACACGCGCACGAACGCCACGCGGTCGCGGTGCGCGGGGTCCATGTTCGCCTGGATCTTGAACACGACGCCGGTGAATTTCTCCTCGGTGGGCTCGACCACGCGCTGCACCGCCGGCTTCGGACCCGGGGGCGGCGCGAGGTCGCACAGCGCGTCGAGCACCTCGTGCACGCCGAAGTTGTTGATGGCGGAGCCGAAGAAGACCGGCGTCTGCTCGCCGCGCAGGAACGCGGCGCGATCGAACGGCTGCGAGGCGCCCGTGATGAGCTCCATCTCGTCCCTGGCGTGGCGGAACTCGTCGCCGAAGCGCTCGGCGACCCGGGGATCGTCGCCCGCCACCATCTCCTCGTCCTGCAGCCGGTCCTCGCCCGCACGGAAGACGCGCATGCGGTTCGCGCGGATGTCGAACACGCCCGCGAAGCGCTTGCCCATGCCCACGGGCCAGCTGAAGGGCACCGTGGGCATCTTCAGCACGCGCTCGATCTCGTCGAGCACGACGAGCGGCTCCTTGGTCTCGCGGTCCATCTTGTTGATGAACGTGATGATGGGCGTGCCGCGCGAGCGGCACACCTCGAGGAGGCGGATGGTCTGCGCCTCCACGCCATTGACGGCGTCGATCACCATGAGGGCCGCGTCGACCGCGGTGAGCACGCGGTAGGTGTCTTCCGAGAAGTCCTGGTGGCCGGGCGTATCGAGCAGGTTGATGACGTGGCCGCGGTAGTCCATCTGCATGACCGAGCTCGCGACGGAGATGCCGCGCTGCTTCTCGATCTCCATCCAGTCGGAGGTCGCATGCCGCGCGGCCTTGCGCGCCTTGACGCTCCCGGCGATCTGGATCGCGCCCGCGAAGAGCAGCAGCTTCTCGGTGAGCGTCGTCTTGCCGGCGTCGGGGTGCGAGATGATCGCGAACGTGCGGCGCTTCGCCGTCTCGCCGGCGATCTGCGGGGAGGAAGTCATTGCTTATTTTAATCGATCGCGGGCGCGCGGACGCCCGCGTCGCGCTAGCCGCGCGAGCGGCGCCCCGGCACGTCGTTCTCGCGCATGTAGGCGAGGATGGCGGCCGAGTCGTTGCCGACCGCGACGACGGCGGCCACGAGGTCGGCCGTGTAGATGTCCAGTGCCTGCGTCCACAGCTCGACCGCGTTCGGGTCGCGCAGGTCCAGCGTGGGCTTCGCGAGGAGCTCGCGATCTCGATCCGGCATGGGGCGGGGCCTCGGAAGTCCGTACTTGGGTACGGTTTTGCGCAGTATAACCGCCGTTGCGCCCACCGGTCGAGGCTGCCGTACGCCGATCGGATCAGGGATTCATTGCGAAGCGGGAGATCGAGAAGGGCGCGAGCGGGAGCTGCGTCGCGCCCTTCGTCACGAGGTCCGCCACGATGGAGCCCACGATCGGGCCGAGCTGGAAGCCATGGGCGGAGAACCCGAATGCGTGCCACGCGCGCTCCTGCGTGGAGCTCGGCCCGATGACCGGGATGCCGTCGGGCATCATGCCCTCGATGCCCGCCCATGCGCGCACGATCTGGGCGTGGCGCATGCGCGGGAACAGATCCGCGGCGGTCCGCGCGTTGAGGGCAAGGCGCTGGTAGTCGAGCGTCGTGCGATTGGTGGCGAGGTCCGCGCGCCCGCGCTGCCCGCCGCCGATCATGATGGTGCCATTCGCATATTGCTTGAAGGAGAGCGGCCGGCCCTGCACGCCGACGACGGGCTTCACGAACGGCGCCACGCGTGCGGTGATCATGAGCATCAGGGCCGCGGCCTCCATCGGCACCGGCTCGCCGAGCTGGCGCGCCACCTCTCCCGCCCAGGCGCCGGCGCAATTCACGAGCGATGCGCCCTCGAAAGTGCCCGCGCTCGTGGAGACGCGCCACACGCCCTCGCGGCGCCCGACCGCGTCCGCGCGCGTGCCCTCGTGGAACGTGACGCCGAGCGATTGCGCCTTGCGCTTGAAGGCGAGCGTGGTGCGGAAGGGGAGCGCCGCGCCATCGTCGCGGCACACGACGCCGCCCACGCAATGGGGCGCCACCATCGGCAGCCATTCGCGCAGCTCGTCGCGGCCGATGAGCTCCTCGTGCGTGAAGCCCATCGCGGCCAGCTTCTCGCAGCGGCCGCGCATGAGGGCGAGCGCGGCCTCGTCCTCCGCGACCTTGACCTGTCCCACGCGCTCGAAGCCGCAGCCGTCGTCGACGAGCTCCTCGATCCGGTGCCAGAGCTCGAGTGATGCCACGCAGAGCGGCACCTCGGCGAAGTCGCGCCCGAGCCGGCGCACGCCCCCCGCGTTGACACCCGAGGCGTGGCGTGCGACGTGGTCCTTCTCGAGCACGATGACGCTCGCGCCCGCGCGCGCGAGGTGCAGCGCCGCGGAGCAGCCGTGCAGGCCGCCGCCGATCACGACGACGTCGGCCGCGCGCATCAGATGCGCACGACCGCCTTCACCGCCGCGTCGTCCTTCGGCAGCTCGGCGAGCTCGCCCACGGTGATGGGCTTGACCGGCGGGCGCAGCCGGTAGTGGCCGACTTCCTGCGGCGACACGCCGCGCTCGCGCGCGATGAGCTCGGTCACCGTGAGGCCGCAGAGCCGCCCCTGGCACGGTCCCATGCCGCAGCGCAGGAACGACTTCATCTGGTTGGGGCCGGGACAGCCGAGGGCCACCGTGTCGATCACCTGCTGCGCGGTGATCTCCTCGCAGCGGCAGACGAGCGTCTCGCCCGCCGGCATGCGGAACTGCGGCGCGGGGCGATAGTAGGCGTCGAGGAAACGGCGCCCGCGCGCGAAATGCGCGAGCGTCGTGCGGGCCGCCTTCGCCGCGCGCGTCGCGGCCTGGGGATGCACGGTGTGCACGATGTCGGCCGCGCTCATCACCCCGCGCCACGCCGCGGCCTGCGCGCCCGCGATGCCGCCGCCATCGCCGGCAATGTAGATGCCGGGCACGGAGGTTCCCCCGAAAGGCGTGAGCACCGGCACGAAGCAGAGCTGGTCCCCGTCCCAGCGGTGCTCGATCCCGACCGACATCGCGAGGTTCACGTTCGGCACCACGCCCTGGTGGAGCAGCAGGTTGTCGACCGGAAGCTCGAGGGCCGTGGGGGCACCGGCGGTGGTGTACGCGACCGATTGCACGCGCCCTTCGCCGCGCGCCTCGAGAGAGGCCACGTCGGCGATCACGCTCACGTGCTTCTTCACCTCGCGCAGGAGCTTGACTCCCTTCCACACGTACGGCGAGAGCAGGAACGCGGGCAGGTGAGGCCGTGCCCGTGCGCGGCTCTCGCGCGCGGTGGTGTCGAGGATCGCATCGACGGACGCTCCCGCGTTGAGGAGCTGCCACGCGAGCAGCCACAGCAGCGGCCCGCTGCCCGCGAGCACCGTGCGGCCCTCGGGCACGATGCCGGAGCTCTTGAGCATCGTCTGCGCGCCGCCCGCCGTCATGACGCCCGGCAGCGTCCAGCCGGGGATCGGGAACGGCCGCTCGAGGGCACCGGTCGCGATGACCACGTGGGTCGCCTGGACGAGCTGCGAGCCGCCGCCTATGGACACGCCGATCTCGCGCTCGGGGGTCAGGCTCCACACGGTCGCGCGCGGCACATACTGCGCACCGCTCGCCGCGAACTCGTGCGCGATCTTCTCGCCGGCCCAGTAGTCGGCGCCGAGGATCGAGCGGTCGCGCAAGGGCGACTGCGTGACGCCGCGATAGATCTGCCCGCCCGGCGCCGCCTGCTCGTCGAAGAGCACGGTGGAGAGCTGCGCGCGCGCCGCGAGGCTCGCCGCGGCCATGCCCGCGGGGCCCGCGCCGATGACCGCCACGTCGTACTGCTCGCGGATCGCGCTCATGCCCCGAGCTCCCGTTTCCCGCGCTGGGTCTCGACCGCCATGCCCTCGCGCACGGGCACCAGGCACGACTGCTTGTTGCCCACGCCATCGATCACGACGAGGCAGTCGAAGCACACGCCCATCATGCAGTAGGGCGCGCGGGGCGCCCCCGAAACGGGTGTGGTGCGGCAGGAGGCGACGCCGGCGGCGAGGAGCGCCGCGGCGACGCTGTCGCCCTCTCGCGCCTCGAGCGCAAGCCCGTCGAACGTGATGCGCACGATGGCGCGCGCGTCCTCACGCGGCCTTCTGAACATGGAACCTCCGGGTGCTGAACGGTTGGAAGCGCTCGGCGGGCAACTCGCCGCGCGCGATGAGGGGAGCCAGCGTGAGCGCATGGCCGGCGGCGAGCGTGACACCGCTGTGGCAGGTGGCGACGAACGCCCCGGGGCAATCGCCCGATTCCTCGTAGATCGGGAAACCGTCCTGGGTCATCACGCGAAGCGCGGCCCAGGTGCGCACGATGTTGAGGGATGCGAGCTTCGGGAACATGCGGCGCGCGCGATCGGCCAGCACGGCGATGACCTTGTGGCCCACCACCGGCTCGGTCTTCTCCTCCTGCGAGTCGCCGATCATCACGCCGCCCTCGTCGGTCTGGCGGATCGTGGACACGGGATACTCGAGGTGCCGGTGCGCCCGCAGCGCGAGCTTCGTCGCGCGCACCTCGCCGCGGGGCGTGAAGAGGCGAAACTCGCCCGTCTCGTAGCGCGCCTCGCTCACCGGGTGGTTCGAGTGGTAGGCGACGCCGCGCTTCTGCATCGCCATGTTGAGCGCGCGCAAGAGCCTGAGCGAGTTGCAGTGGCCGTCCCACGCGGAGTAGCTGGCACCCACGACCTCGGGACCGATGTCGGGCAGGAAGCTCGCGACGCGCGCGTGGTCCATCATCTCCCAGTCGTAGTGCGGCATGCCCGGCTGCGCATGCAGGCGCTTGAGCGCCGCCTCGCGCACCTCGTACTCGCGCTCCGAGAGCACCATGTGGAAGCCGCCGGGGCGCTGGTACTTCACGTCGAGGCCGGTCTCCTCGAGCAGCTCGCGCGCGAAGCCGGGCCAGGCGCGCGCCGAATCGAGGGTCCATGCGCCGTAGGCCGGCAGGCCGTTGCCCTTGTTCTGCACCCAGACGAGCGCGAAGTTGCCGCGCGAGGCCCGGAGCGCGATGTCGCCCTCGTCGAGCACGACCACGCGGCTGCCCAGGCGCGCGAGACCCCACGCGATGGCGCTGCCCACGAGGCCGCCGCCGATCACCGCGACGTCGTACGCCGCGCCCCTCGATGCGTCGCTCAATCCCTTCCCCTTCCCGAGAGCAGCCGGTCGAGGCCGTAAAGGCGGTCGAGCAGCAGCATGAAGATCAAGGTCACCGCGATCACGACGGCGGAGACCGACGCGACGAGCGGGTCGATGTTGTCCTGGATGTAGAGGAACATGCGCACCGGCAAGGTCGATGCGCCCGGGGTCGCGATGAAGACCGTCATCGTGACCTCGTCGAAGCTCTGGATGAAGGCGAGCATCCAGCCGCTCGCGACTCCGGGCAGGATGAGGGGCAGCGTCACGCGCCGGAACACGGTGAAGCCGCTGGCACCCAGCGAGATCGCCGCGTTCTCGAGCGCGCGGTCGAGCCCCGTGGCGGACGCGAGCACGAGCCGCAGCGCGAACGGGAAGACGATCACCACGTGCGCGAGCACGAGGCCCGCGAAGGTGCCTCCGATGCCCACCTGCGTGAAGAACCTCAGGAAGGCGATCCCGAGCACCACGTTCGGGATCATGAGCGGCGAGAGGAAGAGCGCGGTCAGCGCCTGGCGGCCGGGAAACCGGTAGCGCGACACGGCGAGCGCCGCCGGCACCGAGAGCGTGATCGCGATGGCCGAGGAGAGCGCGCCCAGCAAGAGGCTCGACCAGAACGCCTCGATGAACTCGGGATAGCCCGCGATCGCGCGAAACCAGCGCAGCGACCAATGGGTCGTGGGCACCGAGAGGAACCCTTCGGGCGTGAAGGCGACCAGCACCACGATCGCGATCGGCGCCACCATGAAAGTGACGAAGGCCGCGTGGAACGCGAGGGCGAGCGGCCCGTTGCGGCTCATTCGAACACCGACGCGTAGCGCCGCTCGACCAGGCGATTGGCGCCGAACACGATCGCCGCGATGCCCGCGAGCAGCAGCACCGCGACCGCGGCGCCCAGCGGCCAGTTGAGCGTGTTGAGGAACTCGTCGTAGGCGAGGGTCGAGGCGACCTTCAGGCGCCGCCCGCCGATGATGGCCGGTGTCGCGAAGGCGCTAGCCGCCAGCGAGAACACGATGATCGCGCCGGAGAGCACGCCCGGCATCGCCTGCGGCAGCACGACCCGTGTCAGCACCGTCGCGTGGGAGGCCCCGAGCGACAGCGCCGCGTTCTCGACCTGGGGATCGAGGCGCTGCAACGCGGCCCACACCGACAGCACCATGAACGGCACCAGCACGTGCGAGAGCGCCACCACCATGCCCGTCTCCGTGAACATGAAGGGCAACGGGCGCGAAAGGAGGCCCAGCTTCATCAGCGCCTGGTTCACCACGCCCGTGGCGCCGCCGAAGAGCAGCGCCCAGCCCAGCGTGCGCGCCACGACCGAGATGAGCAGCGGGCCCAGGATCGCGAGCAGGAAGATGCCGCGCCAGCGCGCGCTCATGCGCGAGAGGATGTAGGCCTCGGGCGCGCCCGCCACCGCGCAGATCGCCGTCACCCAGAGCGCGATGCGGATCGTGCGCCCGAACATCTCGCGGTAGTACTCGTCCGTGAAGACGTCGTGCCAGTTCTTGAGGATGAAGACCGGCTTGATGCCGCCCATCGTGCTGAAGTCGTGGAACGAGAGCACCACCGTCATCACGAGCGGTGTCACCACGACGGCGGCGAAGAGGACCAGCGCCGGCAGGGAGAGCAGCCAGGGCCGTAAAGTCACCCTCTGCCTGGGGAGAGGGCCGGGGTGAGGGTCGACGGCAGTCACCACGCGATCCTCACGTTGTCGCCCTCGGCCGGCACCGCGTCGCCCGCGTTCTGGCGGATCACGATCACGCGGCCGGACCCGGTATCGACGTGGTAGAGCCAGTGGTTGCCCTGGAAGATGCGCGCCGCGACGCGGCCCGGCATTCCCGAGCCCTCGTTGCAGAAACGAATGCGCTCCGGGCGCACGGTCACCTCGGCGCCGTCGACCGTGAGGCGGTTGGTCTTGCCGAGGAAGGCCGCGACGAAGGGTGTGGCGGGCCGCTCGTATGCCTCGTCGGGGCGCGCCACCTGCTCGACCTTGCCCGCGTTCATCACCACCACGCGGTCGGAGAGCGCCATCGCCTCGGCCTGGTCGTGGGTCACGAGGAGCGTGGTCGTGCCCACGGTGCGCTGGATCTGGCGCAGCTCGATCTGCATCTCCTCGCGCAGCTTCGCGTCGAGGTTCGACAGGGGCTCGTCGAGCAGCAGGATGCGCGGCCGGATGACGAGCGCACGGGCGAGCGCCACGCGCTGCTGCTGGCCGCCCGACATGCGGCGCGGATAGCGGTCCGCGAGCTTCGCGAGCCCGACGAGCGCCAGCGCCTCGGCGACGCGCGACTCGCGCTCCGCCCGCGACACGCCGCGCATCTCGAGGCCGAAGGCCACGTTCTGCGTCACGGTCATGTGCGGGAAGAGCGCGTAGCTCTGGAACACAATGCCCAGGCCGCGCTGCGCCGGCCTCATCGAGAGCAGGTCGCGGCCCTCGAGCGTGGCGCTGCCCGATGTCGCCTCCACGAACCCCGCGATCATCTGCAGGGTCGTGGTCTTGCCGCAGCCCGACGGCCCCAGCAGCGACACGAACTCGCCCTGCTCCACCGCGAGGGACAGCGCGTCGACGGCCACGTGGTCGCCGAAGCGCTTGGTCAGCTTGTCGAGGACGAGGAAGGACATCGGTCAGACAGGCACCAAACCTCTGGAACACGGACGAACACGGATCACGACGGATGAACCCGGATGTTCATCCGTGTCATCGCTTCAACTACCGCTCGATCTCGCGGTTCCAGCGCTTGGTCCACTCGTCGCGCTTCGCGTTGGCGGTGTCCCAGTCGATGTTCACGAGCTTGCTCGCGCGCTCGCCGACGGGCGCCATGGGCAGCTTCTTCGGGTCGACCTTCGCCTTCTTGTTCACCGGGCCGTAGCCGTATTCGACGGCGAAGACTTCCTGGAACCCGGGCTCCAGCAGCGCCTTCACGAAATCGCTCGCGAGCGGCGAGGCATTGGGCTTCGCAACGGGGCAGGCGGAGGCGATGAGGGTCACGGCGCCTTCCTTGGGATACACGAAGTCGACCGGGAATCCGGTGTTGGCGAACGAGGCCACGCGTCCCGAGCCCCACACGGCGATCTCGGCCTGGCCGCTCTGGAAGAGCTCGGTCATCTTGCCGGGCGACGGCTCGTAGGCGAGCACGTTCGGGTTCACCTGCTCCTTCATCACCCTGAAGCCGGGGTCGATGTTCTTCTCGCCGCCGCCGTTCATGCGCGCGAACATCACGAGCGTGTAGAGGCCGTAGGAGTTGTTGATCGGCGGGATCACGAGCATCCCCTTGTACTTCGGGTCCTTCAGGTCGTTCCACGAGGTGGGGGCCGCCCAGCCCTTCTCCTTGAAGAACTTCGTGTTGTACATGATTCCCGTGGCGACGAGCCCGATGCCCACCGCCTTGTCGTCCTTGTAGCGCGCCGCCGGGTACAGGTCGTTCGCGGCGAGGCCGTGGATCGGGGCGCAGAACCCGAGGTTGATGCCCTGGTACATCGGACCGTCGTCCATGATCGCGACGTCGATCTGCTGGTTCGACTTCTGCGCGACCAGCTTCGCCAGCGTGTCGGTCGAGTTGCCGGCGATGTATTCCACCTTCACGTTGTGAGCCTTCTCGAACGCCGGGATGATCTCCTTGCGCATCGTCTGCTCGAACGAGCCGCCGTAGCCGGCGACGTAGAACGTCTTCTGCTGCGCGAGCGCCGCGGTGCTGAGCACCAGCGCGGTGGCGGCCAAAGCGGCGGTGAGGCGGATCTTCTCTGCCATGGTCTCTCCGGGGGAATTGGGGCTGACCCGACGAATATCGCGCCGCGCGCCGGTCAGCGTCAAATGCATTTGCGCGGCCGCTCTATGCGCGCACGTTATATTAGGAGACATGCGCCTCCAATCCCGGCAGGTCGAAGCGTTCCGCGCGCTCATGCTCACGTCGAGCACGGTGCGCGCCGCGCAGAGCCTGCACGTGAGCCAACCCGCCGTGAGCCGGCTCGTGCGCGACCTGCAGGAGGCGCTGGGGCTGGCACTTTTCGAGCGGCGCGGCACGCGGCTCGTGCCGACCAGCGAGGCCATCGCGCTCTACGCCGAGGTGGAGCGCTCGTTCGTGGGGCTCGATCGCATCGCGCAGGCCGCGCGCGACCTGCGCGAGCGGCGCGCCGGCGTGCTGCGCGTGGCGGCGATGCCCGCGCTCTGCAATGGCGTGCTCCCGCGATTCGTAGGCCTGTTCCTCGCGGACCACGAGCATGTCGACTTCGCGATCGAGGGCCTGATCTCGAGCGCGGTGCTGGACCGCGTGGTGAACGAGCAGGTCGAGCTCGGCTTCGCCGCGGCGCCGATCGAGCATGCGGCCGTCGCGCACCGCAAGCTCCCCGCCGTGCCCTACGTCGCGGTCGTGCCCGCCGGCCATCGCCTCGCGCGCCGCCGCGTGCTCCGGCCCGCGGACTTCGCGGGCGAGCCGTTCATTCGCCTGGGCCCGACCACGCCTTCGCGCTTCCGCGTCGACGACGTGTTCTCGCGCCATGGCGTCGAGCGGGCCATCCGCGTGGAGACGCCGCTTTCCGAGATCGCCTGCGCGCTCGTGGCGTCGGGCGTCGGTGTCTCCATCGTCGATCCGTTCACCGCGCGCGAGTACTCCACGCACGGCGTGGTCACGCGCGCGTTCGAGCCCACGTTGCAGTTCCAGGTCACGGCGCTCTATCCCGCGCACCGCTCCCCGTCGCCCGTCGCGCGCGAGTTCATCGACGGCTTCTCGCGCTACCTCGAAGACTGGGGCGAAGACTGGGGTCAGACCACGGTCACGAAGTGAACCGCCGTTTCATTTCTTGACCGTGGTCTGACCCCTGTCGAGGCACGCGCGGTAGCGGCGGTCGACGCGGCGAGCGAAGCCTTCGGTCGTGAGCTTGCGCGTGAACTTCGGGCTCGAGAGGTCGATGCGCGGGAGCATGGCGCGCGGCACGCGGCGCCCGGCCTCCGCGTCGGCTTCGGCGAACACCGCGCGGTAGAGCTCGGTGCGCCCGAACTCGTAGTCCTGCTCGTGCTCGAGGTCGCGGCGGATATGCGCGGCATCGAGGCCCAGGCGCGGGGCGATCACGCGCACGGCGAGCTCCGTGCTGCCCGGCTTCTCGGCGATGCGCCCGTGCTCGAAGCGCACGAGGTCGCCGTCGTACGCGAGCGGCACCCCCGAGAGGCCGGACACCGCCTTCTGGAAGGCGGCGTTGCGGCTCGCGTACTGGCCCGCGTTGAAATCGGCGAAGCGATAGATCATGTCCGGGTAATCCGCCGGATAATCGAGCAGGTGCGCGCTGCCGAAGTAGACGCCGCCGCGGCGCGAGAACACCTCGTGCCGCAGGGAATCGCCGACGGGATACGGATAGGGCTTGCGCTCGGCATGCGCCTGCGCATATGCCACGCTCACCTGCATCGGCCCTCCCGTGCGCACGGGATTGCGGTCGGCAAGGAAACGCTTGCCCAGCGGCACGCGATCGATGAAATCGTCGAACACGTCCGAGAGCTCGCGCTCGGTATGCGCCGCGTCGATGCGCGCGCGGTAGCTGCGCCCGTCCTTCGACGGCAGCAGCAGCGCCGCGTCGAGCACGAGGCTCGGGATGCCGGCCTTCTCGCGCTCCTGCTCGAGGGCCCGCTCGGCGATGTGTCCCAGGTTCGGCACGACCGGGTCGGCCTCGAAGCCCGACTCCTGCTCGGTGATCGCGACGATGGCGCA
>Ga0105238_10007176_pt1 | contig 11145 bp, 9 predicted proteins | sample KBSC34metaG_FD_81526 | JGI IMG/M metagenome (GOLD analysis project Ga0105238, IMG submission 81526) | Corn rhizosphere microbial communities from Kellogg Biological Station, Michigan, USA - KBS C3-4 metaG | ecosystem: Host-associated > Plants > Roots > Rhizosphere > Soil | place: Michigan, USA...
AAGGCAGCAGGCATCAAGCTCTTCTTCCTGCCGCCTTACTCGCCCGACCTGAACCCGATCGAAGAGATGTTCGCAAAGCTCAAGCGCCTGCTGCGGAAAGCCAACGAGCGAACCGTCGCGGCCACATGGCGACGCATCGGAAACCTGCTCAATCACTTCAGCCCAGGCGAATGCGCAAACTACGTTCGAGGCGCAGGATATGCGTCAATCTGAATCAGATCGACTCTAAGGCGGCAGCAACGCCCCGCCAGCAAAAAATCACAATGGATTGTTCATACCGCTGCCAAGCGGGGTGTCTGACCGCTGAGGCCGCACAACCGGCCTCAGACGAATAACTCTAACGACGGGACCGCCGGACTGTCCTTCGACGGGCAGAAAGCTAGCGACAATTCTGCCTTGAGCAAACAAGCCCCGATAAGCTGCATACTCGACGGGAAAATATGTTCGTTCCGCATGATAGCGATCTGCCTGCGTGATAATCGCCCAATCCGTACGACAAGTATCACGCCGCCATGCCGGCACGGTGCCGTAATCAATATTGGCGCGTGAGCCGCGAGCTTGATCAACGAAAGAATAGCTCACCTTATCGCGCAGAAGATTTCTCGCGTCCACACACCCCGCATCAGCGAGCGGATACAGAAACCGCCACGGCTGCGGCAAGAGATCGAATGCGAAGTGCTCCACAAGCACGCTGCTACCTGAACTAATGTGCGAACGTGCCCAAGTCGCAGCACGTTGGCGCGTGTCATTAAGCCGCTCTTTGCCGTCTCTTTCCGCCTTAATGCAAAGCGGCACCAACATGCTTGCCGTTACGATGGTTAATACGACCGGAGTGGCCCTGGGAACAACGATTTGAAACGCGTCAGCGATTCGGCGAAACGCAAAAGCAGCCGAAATTGATAGAAGGGGAGCCAGTGGAAGCACCCAGCGCGCCCAGACAAGATGCTGTAAACAAAGAACTACAAAGAACACTGTCAGCACGGGAATGACTACTGCGAGGGTCTCTCGATTACGAGCAAGTATTGGTAATCCAATAGCCGCAAAGATCAATCCGACCAAACCGATCCCGTTAAGAATCGGACCGCACAAATACCATTGCGCATTTTGTAACGATGTGCCGCCTGTTGCCCCAAGATGACGAAGCTGAGCTTCTCCTTGCAGATTTCGTAACGCCGTAGGATAATCGAGTATAAGATATGGGGAGATCAAAAATAGAAGACAGGCTCCCATCGCAAAAAACAGTCCAATCCGCCCAACTACTCGTAGCGAAATAACTGGTCTTGAATGAGTATTAAGAAATATTGCGCCGATTACAGCCAGCGCTGACAATCCGAACGGCCATTTGGTGGCCATCGCCAAGGCAAACCAAGCGCTCGCTTTCACCTCATCGCGGCGACCGCCCCCGCGCGCTACGCGCAAGGCTGCCCGCATGCAGGCCAACATGAAGCATGTAGCCATGGTATCGGAACGGATGATCTGTGACCATGTTATGAAGATCGGATTGAATGCCACTAACGCCGCGGCAACAAGTGCAGTGCGTTCATCGACAAGTTCGGAAGCAAGGCGCCAAGTGAGCCACACCGCCCAAACACCGAATAGCACCATTGCCAAACGGCCCGGCAATATTATCCAGGTGGGATCGGCATAAACCGCCTCACCGAACTGTCTGACTGACCCGAACCAGTTGGCAATGTACCCCACGCAAAACACCAATGCGTCGATAATTGCGAGGACATATATTGTTGTTGTGGCAGGATGACCGAACCAGCCGGGATTGAGCGAGTGACTGCGCAGCATCCGGAGAGCACCGAGCTCATACATCAGCTCATCCGGATCATTGAGCGCCGGCAGGCCAAAGTGGACGCTTCCTAGACGCAACGCAGCCGCAATCGCTAAGACAATAGCGATAGCCCTAGGGTACCGTGCGCCGAAAGCAACCGAGAAGACCCTACTCACCGCTAGCCTGCATTACATGGCCGAGCCGGTCTCGAACCATTGCCGCAATCGCGAGTGACGCCGTCAGTCCCGGTGACTCTATACCAAAAAGATTTACCAAGTTAGGGATGCCGTGCTGTGCAGGACCTGAGATTACGAAATCTTCATGTAGATTGCCGTCTATGACGATCTTCGGGCGGATTCCTGTATAAGCCGGCACAAGGTTTTCCGCATCGATGCGAGGATAATAGCGGCTAATTGAGGCAACAAATTCCGCGCGCCGTGTATCTTCAAAACTATAATTAATCGAATCGATCCAACGAACGTCAGGACCAAAGCGGACGCCACCTGCAAGATCCAGTGTGACATGAACACCCAACCCGCCTGGTTCTGGAATCGGGTAGACGAGATGTTTAAACGGCTGCCCATGGCGCAATGTATAGTAATGACCAATCGCAAAACGGCGAGCCGGAATGTACTGTTGTGGCAAGCCTTTGATTTTCTCCGCAAGGACAGGCGCCTCGAGCCCGGCGCAATTTATTACTGCGCGCGCGCGAAGACGCTCCCCATCCGCAAGCAAAACAATAAATCCAGTAGATTCGACTATGACACTATCGACCGCACACCTTCGCGCAAAGATTCCACCGGCAGCTTCGAAATCAGTCAATAGCGCCTGCATGAAGCCATGGCTATCGACGATACCAGTTCCAGGAGAGAACAAGGCGGTCTTAGCCGTGATCTCGGGCTCCATAACTACAATCTCCGATGCCGCCAGAAGCCGGAGATTTTCTACACCGTTGGCTATCGCCCTGTCACGGATTGCTTCCAATGCTTCTACTTCGCCATCGTTGGCGACAATTAACTTTCCTATACGACAACAGGTAACCCGCTTGGAAGCGCAGTACTCATAGAGAAGTTGGTTACCACGGACACATAATTCCGCCTTTACCGAATTGGTCGAATAGTAAATTCCGGCATGGATCACTTCCGAATTTCGAGAACTCGTGTGCATCCCGCACTGCATTTCCCTTTCGACGAGCACCGTTTCTTGTCCGCCAAGCTGCGCATTTCGCGCTACACTTAATCCAACGACCCCGGCGCCGATGACCAGAACGTCAATATCCATCACAATCGTAATCCAAGTTGTTGATACCAACGAAGCCGCCGCAGTCTAACCTATCTTCGCTTTCGCGGATTTCGGAGGGGCGGTCAGGCAAAACGCCATCGCAAATTGGCATCCAGACGACCGGCGTTCCGGTGCTGTTCCAGCATCTTCAGGCGCATAAACGTAGAAGTACGGAACTCCTGATCACGAAAGCCCATCTGCTCAAGCCCGTCCTTCAGAGCAGCCACACTTTGAGACAGGCTAGTCTTGGGTTGGTGATTGGGCGCAATACGTTTGTAGAGACTGAAATTGACGCGATATGATCGTTTGTCCTCGGGCGCATCAGTATTGATACTCACGGAAGTGCCAGGGACTACCTCCGCCACTGCGTTGGCTAGATCACGAACCTGATAGTTCCATTCGTCGGTTCCAACATTGACTGCCACGTAGCCGCCGGCATCGATTGGATCGCGAAGGAGCGCCCATTCGATAGCCCGCGCCATGTCGCGTACATCGATCAGCGGACGCCAAGGCGTGCCGTCGCTCAATACCGTGATTTTACGCGACGCCACTGCGCTGGCAACGAAGTCATTTAAAACTAGATCAAGCCGTAGGCGAGGCGACATGCCGCAGGCGGTCGAAAATCGCAGCGAGGTGACTACGGCATCTCTTCGGTCGAGAGTTGCGAGCGTCTGCTCCGTGGCAACTTTGGACCGCGCATAAGCAGTTAACGGATTTAGCGCATCGGTCTCTTTGCGGGCATCGCCGGCCGCAAAACCGTACATGGAACAACTTGAAGCGAAAACAATACGTTTTACCCCACGCATCACCGCTTCTTCCGCAAGACGTACACAAGCAGCGGCGTTGATTTCAGCGGTGACTGCCTCATATTGCTGCCCCATTGGATCATTGGAAATCGCTGCGAGCATCACCAACGCATCAACTGTATCGAGCAGTTCCGGCCGAATATCCCGTACGTCTCCAAAATGCTGGACATGGCATTGAGCTTCCGGAAGGATCGAAGCATCGGTAAGGCAATGCGCAAAATACCCGTTGTCTAGCCCGATCAAATACGCGTCCGCCATCACACTGCGTAAGTGTGCTACGAGAACCGGCCCAATATACCCCATGTTGCCCGTGATCAAAATCTTCATCGAATACTCCTTTGTCATTCTTCGACATCATCACTTGGCGCTTCCGCAGCCACTATGATGCGTGCGATTTCATACTGGAAGGACCGCCCCCAGGGCTTGCTTCCAGTCGAACGGGTTCTTTTATCCCCGGAAAGAGCCAGGCGTCTCGCCGAAATCTCCAGCGATTGGTCGTGCCTCGATTTCGATAATCGTCCCATACCTCACGCATCGTTACCAACGATAGAGCAAAAGGAATCGAATAAAAGAATAACGGACGAATAAATGGGCCGATCATGATCTTGTAATCAGTTATTACGGTTCTGGCAGGAAAAAAAGTATCTCGAACTAATTCAGGAGCCCGATCTATAGGAATATCTAACGGGATGCACAGCAGATAGACCGCTACAATCGCCCATTTGCGACCAAAGCCCTTCCATGGCTCCAGCATTGTAAAGAAGAACGTCAGAATGACTGAGTACCCGCCCGACTCAGACGTGATCAGTGCCAAGGATATGCCGAGATTCGTCAAGCGATAGCGCGACACCGCCTCAGGTCTGGTCCAGGCCAGCACCGCAGCCATGACGATCGCCGCCTGGACCGTATGCTGGAGTGCTGGTAGCAGGATCAAGAGGAAATCAACCCAATATGAGCCGATCAGTCCCATGAGGGGGCTTTGCCAGTTGCCCAACAATGCCTGTAAAGCCAGAAAAGTCGCGGGAAACCAAACGTCCAATAAGTTGCTCGCGCCGCTATCGGCAAAGGCCGACAGATTCTGAACGAGTTCGGCAGGTGTTCCCACACCCAAAATACTGTAAGCGGCCAGATAAATCGCTACCACTGAGATGAGCGCCCCTTCGACCCAACGCCAGCGGCGACGAAGCAGTTGCGGGATGATCGAGGCGATCACGTAGACCTTCAAATTTACCGCTAAGCCGATTGCCAGCCAGCGCAGCCACGTTGACCGGGTCAAAGGACCGTAGGCCACCACCACCAACGTAAGTGTCGGGATAATTAGATTGCCTCGATCGAGTGCTTCCAGTGCAGGAAAGCCTGCGGCAACCGCAAAGGAACGCCAAGGCGCCGTTTTGCGATCATGCTTAACGAATGCCAGCGCGACCACGATGATATTAATTACAAATAGGGTATGCAAGGCAGCCACGCCCAGCCAATCACATGACCGTGCCGCGAGCCCCGGTCCCACATCCCCGGCTGAATTTGCAATTGGATAGCACTTGTCTAGCGTGAGAAGGCGCAGGAATACAAAGCTGAGTGGAGGGTAGACGGTCTTATACGTGTCATAGGTCCCGGGATCGCGCGACCAGTAGGACGTATTGAACCAGTCGCCCCACATGTCGGCTGGCTCGTAGAAAAATGGCTGCGGAAGCCATGCAAGCGTAACCAAATGCCAAATTGCGTAGATGATCGAACCCAAGATGATCGCCGCAAACATCGGCTCCAACCAGCGATTGACCGGGAATAGATATTTCACTGGATTCACGATATGGGCCGAGAAAATACGAGACGTTTAAAAATCACATAATTAATCAGTGACACGACAATAATGGATACGAAGCCAGCCGCATAGGGAGAAGGAATCAATCTAGTTGCAATTGCGAGCGCGGCCAAGCTAAGAAAGTAATTGCCAACATAAGATACAAAAAACTTTCCTTTTACCGGCTCAGAACTACGGAACACATGCTTCGTATACATGAAATAGTTGAAGACGGTTCCGCAGGAGTGGGAAACAATTTGCGCAACAAATATATTTAAATTAATCCACACCAAAAAGGCGAACAGGCCGTATCCAAATGCCGTGTTAAGAATTCCGGCCTGGTAATAACGCCAAATCTCGGAGAGATCCTTCATGTCAATTCGTAACATTGTTCGCTTTTTGGAGCGATGGAAAGTTGATTCTTTCGCTTTCCAAGACCAGCGGCGTCCGACGGGTTCGTTCCGAGATGATCCGTATATTGTCGCCGAGCAGTCCTAAGAATCCAAACATTAGCGACCATTCTGCTTGGAATGCGGCCGCGATGAGCCATCCCGCAATCGGTTTGCCGGTTATGTAAGCGACCGCCCCCCCGAACAACATGAATAGCGTAAGCACGACGCCAAAGGCACCGAGATACATTGGTATCCTGAGCAAACGCTTCGACGAGCCGGCAAGAGCGGACATCGCAAAATCCAGTAGCGCAAAGAAATCATTCTTGGAGGCGCCTGCGGCTCGCGGCGGTCGCGCATAGGCGATTGTCTCAAGCTTATACCCCGTTTCCACCAACATGCCACGAAAAAAGGGCTCTGGTTCAGCGAGTTGACGTGCCGCATCGACCACGCATGCATCATAAAGCCCAAATCCAGTCGCATTGGGCACTATTGGGTAGTCACCGAAGTGGCTAGCTAACCAATAGGATATTTTCCGCATCGTCCGCAAGATAACGCCGACCTTCTCTTCGGTCTGCCGGACGCCTAGTACGATCTTCGCGCCCGCCTTCCATCGGTCGACGAATAAAGGTATCATCTCTGGCGGATCCTGGAAATCGGCGCATAAGCCAATGATGGCCTTCCCGCGACACTGATAAATTGCGTGGGTCGGAGAGCGCATCTGGCCAAAATTGCGAGTATTTACAATTAGCCGGACACGTTCATCACGGGCACAGATGTCTTTGATGATCGCGACCGTACGATCGCAAGATGCATTATCGATGAATATGATTTCGAAGGTCAGGCCAAGCGGTTCAATTTGGGCGATCGTAGCGGCGTAAATCGCTGCCGCATTCTCCTCCTCATTATAGCATGGAATGACCACGGACAGTGTTGGCCGCTCCAGTTCAGTTGTGATACTCATAACGCCCGGGCTTCAAGTGGCGGTCGCAGCACGTAAAACTCTGCCGCAATAGCGAAAAGAGCGAGAAGTAGAGCAAGTGCAAGAAAGAAGATATTGAATTGACGTGAGGTGTCAACGAAGGGTGGCTCGATCACCCGCAAATTGGCGTTTGATGTGAGATCCTCTACAGATGTGCCCTGCAGATACCGACTGTACACTTCGTAGAGCGAGCGGGCGAGGACGAGTTTCCGCTCAAGTCGGCCGGCCCGAGTCGATTGCTCTACCACCCGGCCTACTGAGTTCTGCTCTGTTGGATCAAGTGCCTGCTGCTGAGTCAGCTGCCGCTTCAACGCGTCGAGTTCAGCAACAATCTGCCGTACACTCATATTATCTTCGGTCGCAAATTCGCGTGCAGCATTTAGCTGGACTTCCTTGGCCTTTATGGCCGCCTGAAGCGCAGGAATGCGCTCACCGATAGCCTCAATTGCGAAACGAGGATCGGAATAACGGGTCGTTAGACGGAAATTGTCATATTCGGTTTGCGCCTTGTCGTAATCATCGGACGCCTTCTGAACCAAATTCTCCAGTACTTTGCGCTTATAATCGGTTTGCTGCAGATTAATGGCCGCGAGGCGCATCCGGATCGCATCGGAATATGCTCGGATCAACGCTTCTGCAAAATCAGGATCACGCTGCTCGGTCTCCATCATGACTATGCCACCGCGCAGAGAGCGGGTGGTGACCTCGCGCTGAAGCCAACGGTGCGCCTGCACACGATCAGAAATGTCAAGACGATGCATTAAGTCGAGCTTTGCAATCGCATAATCCCGGACTAACCGACTGTTGGCGACGCGGAGCGTGATTTCGACGGCAGCTTGGTTTCCGAACACGCTGTTCGCAGCTCCAAGCTGGTTGAGCGCTCCGCTAAGACCCAACGTGGCAGGATCGCTTGGGGCTAACGTTGCCGCGCTCCGATATTTCTGTGGAAATAGCGCGAGAAGTAAGCAAACTGCAATGGCCACTGCAAACCCAATACGTCGATGCTTGGGATTTTGTAGTGGACGGCTCAATACCAGCGTGCCCATGATGCTGCGACGCGGTGTCATTTGGCGCTCGCGAGCGCTGCCGGGCGAGTGTCACCCCGGAAGATGATCGACGGAACGGGTTTTTTCGGAAATAGGAGGATCGCTTCGGTCTTCATTGGAATGTGAGCGGCCGACGCGCGAATCCCAAGCGCGCCGCGCCGCTTCAGCAAACCGGGTCTGTTCGCGCGAACCAAAAAGATGCTGCCCCCGCTTGCTGCGCGGAGCCTACCATCGATCGCGCTCAATCGGGCGTTTCGAGCAATTGCACACGCCTGGTTTGCAGCGCGTGTCTCCCAGTCCCGCGTGCCAGTTGGGACGAAGCGGTGCTTTAACGACGTGCGAGCCATACAGCTTAGATGCGACCCCGTGCTCTGGAGACGAACTCCGATATTTTATCCGCTGTATAAGCAAGATGATCTTGTGTCAGACCTGGGAAAAGGCCAACCCAGAAGGTGTTCATCGTCACCAGATCTGCATTCTCGAGGTCACCGACCACTCGGTATTTTCGCCCTTTCATATAAGGCTGTCGCAACAAATTGCCGCCAAAGAGCAGGCGTGTACCAATCTTGTTGTCGTTTAGAAAGCGGACGAGCGCCTCCCGGTCGAGATTTGCATCTGGGCGGATGGTGATAGGAAAGCCGAACCACGAAGGATCACTTTTGGGGGTCGCTTTTGGTAGGATAAAAATGTGTTCCAGCGGCTGAAGGAGTTCAGTCAAAATCGCAAAATTTTGTTTCCTTGCCGCAATGAATCCACTCAAATGATCAAGTTGGGCTAATCCAACCGCCGCCTGCATGTCGGTGATTTTGAGATTGTAGCCGGCGTGGCCATACGTAAACTTGTGATCATAACCCTTTGGAAGCGATCCCAGCTGGCGAGCGAAACGTTTGCCGCAGGTGTTGTCCATGCCGGGGGCGCACCAGCAATCTCGACCCCAATCGCGCATGGACTCAATTACTCGCTTGAGACGGGGTTTGTCCGTAAAAACTGCGCCGCCTTCGCCCATGGTGATATGATGGGCGGGATAAAAGCTGAGCGTTCCGATATGTCCAAAGGTTCCGACTCCCTTACCGTCGTAGGTTGCACCGAGGGCATCACAACAGTCCTCGATGACCCAGAGATTGTACTTTTCTGCAACGCGCATGACCTCGCTAAGGTCAAAAGGATTGCCGAGCGTATGAGCGATCATGATCGCGCGGGTCCGGTCGGAAACCGCCGCCTCAATCATGTCGGGTCGGATATTGTAGGTTGGAATATCCACGTCAACGAAGACGGGAATCAACCCATATTGCAGCGACGGATTTACCGTCGTTGGAAAGCCTGTGGCGACGGTAATTATCTCGTCACCGGGTTTTAACGCATCCCCTCGGAAATAATGCGAAGTCAATGTGGAAAGCGCGAGGAGATTGGCTGACGAACCCGAATTAGTAGTCAAAGCATGTGCGACGCCCAGCCGCTTTGCCAGCCTGTCTTCGAACGCGGCATTGAACCGTCCGGTAGTTAGCCAGAAGTCGAGCGCGGAATCGACCAACAAGCGCATGTCGTTTTCGCCGTAGACCTTGCCTGCAACCGGGACCGGGCTTTCGCCCGGCGCGAACTGCTTGGGTGTATGAAAACGACGCGCATATTCCCCAGTAAGATCAAGGATCATCGCGCGAAGCTCGGCTTCGTCACATTCGCTGGCAATATTTGTCAGATCTCGTGCCACGGTATCGACTGGCATCGGCATTCTTTCCTTTAAAAGCGCAACAAAGTCACCAAATTATGCTCACCATGCAGCGTAGGTAATGTGGAATGACCGCAAGGCTTCACCGACGCGTAGGTTCAAGGACAAGTCCGCCGCGCAGATCTGGGCGGCGACGGACAGGGTCGCCCCTTGTGTCCATGCATTTATGAAATCCGATTGATCATAAATGCTCCCGGCGAGCATTGCCGCTTCAGTCAAGAACCTTCCCCAACCAGCCGCTCCATTCGTACGGACCAGGATCCTGCAATGAACCATGTCCTTGGGGCGGGCCTGTACACTCGCCGGTGGTCACGTGGATAGCCCAAAAATGCAGCCTCGGCAGTCCCAATCGCATATGTCGATTGTCTGCGCTCAAGCCCATACCATAACACCGCGGATCTAACACCTAAGTCAACTCAGCAGCTCTGCCATCGGCACCAGCCGATGAGCGATATCGGGGTATCGCGTCTTCACATCCCTCGCGATGGCGTCCGCAAAATCGATGCTGTTGAGAAGGACGATGCGCGGTTCGTGGCCGAGCGACTCCGGTCCCCGGACGGGCCTGCCGAGAAGCACCTGCCCCTGTTTGGCAGGATCGGTATCGATGAAGAAATCGATCCGCGCTGGCTCAAAGAAATTCGCGAGCATCTCATTGACCAAGCTGCCGGCACCCCAAACAACGATTTTTTCATCCGAGCCCAGGCTGGGGTGCCGCGAGAGCATATTGCGATCCCACGTCGGCAGGAAAAAGCGGGTTGCCACGATCCTCAGCGAATCCGCATAACGGGCATCCAGTATTGCATCGGTTTCTAAGGCGATCGACTCCAGCCCAAAATTCGCGAGCAAGCGCGCGAGTGACGATGCTGAAAAATAATGAAGATGCGAGCGGTTATCGTCGATCGCGAGCAACCGGTGACCGCTTCGATTGGGCACTTCAAGGAAAATGAATCCGCCGGGGGCAAGCACGCGCACCATTGCGTCTAATTCAGCCGCGGGATCTTCCAAATGCTCAAGGACGTGCGACATTAAAATCGCGTCAAAGTCGGCGTCGACGGTCTTGTTGGCCAGAATGGCCCTTAGCGGCCTGGTATAGAGTGTGTCTAGATGCTGCCGGGCTTGTTCCCCGGCCGGAGACAGTTCAATCGCTTCGTAACGGGCTGGCGACAACTCCTTCCGGACTGCCACAGCCAGTTCGCCCGTGGCACACCCAATTTCCAGAACACGAGCTGAAGGTGGACAGAAAGGCGCGAAGAAGCCAACCTGGCCCATCAACCGTTCGTCCGATGTGCCGAGCGAGCACATCGCTGTCGCGCTATAGCTGTAGGTGTCGATCTGCG
>Ga0105238_10007179_pt1 | contig 11143 bp, 11 predicted proteins | sample KBSC34metaG_FD_81526 | JGI IMG/M metagenome (GOLD analysis project Ga0105238, IMG submission 81526) | Corn rhizosphere microbial communities from Kellogg Biological Station, Michigan, USA - KBS C3-4 metaG | ecosystem: Host-associated > Plants > Roots > Rhizosphere > Soil | place: Michigan, USA...
CACTCGGACGAAGCGCCGGAAGCGAGCGGAGGACGCGGGCGAGGGTGGGAATCGGGATGGCGCTCGTCGCCGTGCTCGCGGGAAGCTGCGATGATGGGGTCTTGGCGCCCGTCGACGGTGGCGCCGATGGCCCCCCCGCCACCGCGTACACGATCGCCGTCCTGCCCGACACGCAGTACTACTCGTCGAGCTGGCCCGAGATCTTCATGGCGCAGACCCGCTGGCTGGTCGAGAAGCGCGCCGAGCAGCAGATCGCCTTCGTCTTGCACGCGGGGGACCTGGTCGACGAGGACCTGCCCGCGCAGTGGTCGGTGGCCTCGCAGGCGATGCACGCCCTCGACGGCCAGGTCCCCTACGCCATCACGGCCGGGAACCACGACTACGCCGCCACCGGCCTGGCCGACCGCACGGGGATGGCCAGCGCCTACTTTCCGCCGCTGCAGATGGCCGCCAATCCGTGGTTCCAGGGGACGTTCGAGCCCGAGCACATCGAGAACAGCTTCAGCCTGTTCGACGTGCCCGACGGCCGCTGGCTGGTCCTGGCGCTGGAATTCGGCCCGCGCGACGAAGTGCTGGCGTGGGCGAATCAGATCCTGGCGGCTTTCCACGACACGCGCGCCATCGTGATCACCCATGCATACCTGTACCGCGACGGCACGCGCTACGACCACGTCGGGGCGCCGCAGCAGCGCTTCAACCCGCACGAGTACGTGATGATGGACCAGCCGGGCACCACCATCAACGACGGCGCCGAGATGTGGACGAAGCTGATCGCGCCGAACAGCAACGTGAAGCTGGTGTTCTCGGGACACGACGTGAACGGCGAAGGCATCCCGCCCGGGACGGCCGCGCGGCTCGCCAGCACGCGGCCGGACGGCACCACGGTCCAGCAGGTGCTCGCCAACTATCAGACCTGCACCTCGGCGCCGTGCGCGCCTGTGCATGGAGGCAACGGCTTCTTGCGGCTCCTGCACTTCCCCGCCGCCGGTCACACGGTCTCGGTGGAGACGTACTCGCCCTATCTCGATCAGCCGCTGACCGACCCGGCGAACCAGTTCACGCTCGAAGTCCAGTAAACGCGTGGTCGGTGACGCCAGGGTGATGGCGCCGGCGACTACTTCTTCTTGCGCTTGAAGAACCCCTTCTTCTCGGGGCTCACGCGCTGGCCACCGGCGGCGGCGTAGGCGCGCAGGTGCGCCTCCTCCTCCGGCGAGAGCGAGGTGGGGACGACCAGCTTCACGTGCGCGATCAGGTTGCCCGTACCGCGGCCATCGACACGCGGCAGCCCTTTGCCGCGCAGGATCACGGTGTCGCCCGGCTGCGTCCCGGGGGCCATCTCGATCTCCTCGAACGGCTCGTGGCCTTCGGCGTCCTTCTCCCCCAGCAACGGGATCTGGATGCGATCGCCGAGGGTGGCCTGCGGGAAGCTGATGGCCACCTCGGTGTGCAGATCGGCCCCGTCCCGCTCGAAGCGCGGATCGCCCTCGACCGACAGGACGACGTAGAGATTGCCCGGACGCCCGCCCGCCGGGGCCTCGCCGCGGCCGACGAGCCGCAGGGTCGAGCCGTCCTCGACCCCGGCCGGGATGTTGACCTGCAAGGTCTCCGTCTGCCGCTCGACGCCCGAGCCGTCACACGTGGGGCAAGGCTTCCGTACCACCTTGCCCTGACCGCGACATACCGGACAGGTCGTGGCGATGCGCAAGAAGCCCTGCGCGTGCAGGACTTGCCCGCGCCCGCCGCACTGCTGGCAGGTCTCGGGCTGGCTGCCCGGGGCGGCCCCCGAGCCATGACACGTGTGGCAGGCGATGTGGCGATGGACCTCCACGTCTTTCTTCACGCCGGTGGCGGCCTCGATCAAAGTCAGGCTCACCCGGGCTTCGATGTCGGCCCCGCGCGGCTGCGCGCGCCCGCCCGGCCCGCCGCGTCCCCCCCCGAACACGTCACCGAAGATGTCGGAGAACGCCCCGAAGATGTCGCCCAGATCGGAGAACCCGCCCGCCCCGCCGCCCCCTCCGAGGCCGGCCCGACCGTAGCGGTCGTAGCGCGCCCGCTGCTCGGGGTCCGACAGGACCTGGTAGGCCTCGGCGGCCTCCTTGAACCGCGCCTCGGCGGCCTTGTCCCCCGGGTTGCGGTCCGGGTGGTGGTCCATGGCCAGGCGCCGGTAGGCGCGCTTGAGCTCGGCCGCATCCGCCTCCCGGCTGACGCCGAGAATCTCGTAAAAATCCCGTTCGGTGCTCACGTGTCGTCCTGTCACCGTATGGACCGATCGCATCGGTGTCAATCGCTGGCCTGGGGGTAATGGGGCACGACCGATCGGGACACCCCCGGGCTGGCCTGTTAATCTTTCCGCCGCCCTGCGAGGGCGAGATCATGAAACACAACCCGGGATTCCTGGCCCTGGTCGACGAGGTGCGGAAGAACGTCCGCGAGTGCACCATCGCCGACGTCAAGGCGCGCCTCGACCGTGGAGACCGGTTCCACTTCGTCGACGTCCGCGAGGACGACGAGTTCGCCGTGGACCGCGCGGCCGGCGCCCGCCACATCGGACGCGGCGTGATCGAGCGGGACATCGAGACCCTCATCCCGGACCGCGCCGCCGAGATCGTCCTCTACTGTGGCGGCGGTTTCCGGTCGGCGCTGGCGGCCGACAACCTACGGCGCATGGGCTACACCAACGTCTGGTCGATGGACGGGGGGATCCGAGCCTGGCGCGAGGCGGGCTACCCGGTGGAGACGCCCGGCGCTCCCCGGCCCCCCCGATGACCGCGTCCGTCTCCCCGGAGCCGGCCCTGGTGTCCGGCCCTCGTCGCTCACCGGCCCTCGAAGCCGCGCGGCAGGCCATCGTGACCTGTGAAGCGTGCCCGCGGCTGCGCAGCTACTGCCAGCGCATCGCGCGCGAGAAGAAGGCCGCGCATCGGGACGATACCTACTGGGGCCGCCCCGTCCCGGGGTTCGGCGATCCGCGGGCACGGCTGCTGATTGTCGGGCTGGCGCCGGCGGCGCACGGGGCGAACCGCACCGGACGCGTGTTCACGGGTGACGGCTCGGGAGACTTCTTGATGCGCGCGCTCCACGAAAACGGTTTCGCCTCGATCCCGACGGCGCGTCGCGCCGACGACGGCCTGCGCCTTGATGACGCCTATATCTTGTCGATCGCCCGCTGCGCCCCTCCGGACAACAAGCCCACGCCCGACGAGATCGCACGCTGCCGCGTGCACCTGCGGGCCGAGCTGGCGGCCCTGCCCCGGGTTCGGGTCGTCGTCGCGCTGGGAAAGATCGGATGGGATGGCTATCTGGCGTACCTGCGAGAGACCGCGGCGGACACGAGCCCGGCGCGCGCCAGCGGCCCGCGCCCGGTCTTCGGCCACGGGGCACTGGCGACCTTCGACGGCGGCCCGACGCTGCTCGGGTCGTATCATCCCAGCCGGCAAAACACGAACACCGGACGGCTGACCGCCCCCATGCTCGCGTCGGTGTTCTCGGAAGCACGGAGGCTGCTGTCGTGAAAGGGCCCGACGATCCGCGGCCCAAGGACGCCGGCGCTCGAGCATGGCCGGGTGATCCGGCGAAGTGGGACGTGCTCGAGAGCCGCTACATCTCCCGCAAGGAGTGGCACACCGTCCGGCTCGAGCGGGTTCGCCTGCCGAACGGGAACGAGATCGCCGAGTACTGGGTGTCGGAGTATCGACCTTGGGTCAATGTCGTGGCGGTGACGAAGGCCGACCAGCTCGTGCTCGTGCGGCAATACCGCCACGGGCTGGGCGCCGTGCACCTCGAGCTGCCGGCCGGGACGACCGACGCGGGAGAGATCGATCTCGAAGCGGCCGCGCGCCGAGAGCTGGCGGAGGAGACGGGCTACGGCGGCGGCACCTGGTCGCCCTTGATCACGCTCTCGGCGAACCCGGCGTTGCAAAACAACCTGACCCACACCTTTCTGGCCGAGTCCGTCGACGTGGTGGGGGCGGCCCGCCTGGAGGCCAGCGAGGATCTGCGCGTCCACCTGGTCCCGGTCGCCGAGGTCGATGGCCTCCTCGCCGACGGTGAGTTCGTGCAAGCGCTGCACGTCGCGCCGCTCCTCTGGTATCTGCACCGTCGGCGGGCGAGCGGACGTTGAGCGGCGCCGAAAGAGGCTGGTGACCGGAGCCGGCTCTTTGAATCGCCACGGCCTCGGCCTATCTTAGGGGCCCGTTTCGACCCTGTCTCAGCCAGCGAGGAGGCCCCGATGAAGACCCTTGACTTGACCTTTCTGTTCGTCGTCGCCGTCGGCGCGCGCGTGGCCATCGCCGCGCCGACCGCCGGGCCCGCCTCACCGACGCCGCCAACCCCGCCCGCCGCCCCATCCGCGGCTCCCGCAGCCCGCCCCGCGGCGCCGGCGGGCCACGCGGCGCCCGCCGCTCCGGCAGCGCCGGCGGCTCCGTCAGGCGCAAACAGCGCGGCGCCTTCCAAGCTGCAGGTCCAGGTCATGACCGGGACTCCGGCTGGCTTCTTCGTCAACTCGACGCTGGTGTCGGGCGAGAAGGACGCGATCCTGATCGACGCCGACTTCACTCTGGCCGACGCGCACCGCACGGCAGCCGCCATCCTCGACTCCAAGAAGAACCTCACGACGATCTACGTCACCCACTGGCACCCCGACCACTACTTCGGCCTTGTCGTTCTCAAGCATGCCTTTCCCAAGGCCAAGCTGGTGGCACTGCCCGAGACGGTCGCCGAGATCAAGAAGACCGCCAAGGCCAAGGTGAAACAGTGGCAGCCGATGTACGGCGACGGCATCGCCAGCCAGCCCGTCATCCCCGCTCCGCTCAGCGGCAAGACGTTGACCCTCGAGGGCGAGACGCTCGAGATCCACGGCGGTGCGCAGGGAGACTCGCCGAACAACTCGTATGTGTGGATCCCGTCCGCCAAGACGGTCGTGGCGGGCGACATCGTGTATCACGGGGTTCACCCCTGGACGGCGGAGACCAACACCGCCCAGCGCGCGGCGTGGCTGAAGACGCTGGACGAGCTCTCGGGGCTGGGGGCGACCACGGTGGTGGCCGGTCACAAGGATCCCAAGACCAAGGACGACGCGTCCGGCATCGAGCAGACGCGGGCTTACCTGAAGGCGTTCGACGAGGCGCTGGCCGCATCCAAGACGGCCGACGAGCTGGAGGCGAAGATGAAGGCGAAGTATCCCGATCTGCAGATGGACATCATCGTGCACTTCGGCGCGGCGGCGCAGTTCGCGCCGGCGCCGGCCAGCAAGACCGCCGCGGCCAAGAAGTAGTCAGCCAAGCGACAAGCCATCGACGCGAGACCGCGAGGAGAGCCGTTTCATGCCCATGCCCGATGAGATCGTCGGCCTCCTGCGCACGAAGATCACCTTCAAGTGGCCCGACGGCCACGAGACGGTGTATCCCGCGCGAACGCTGCGGCTGCGCTGCCGGTGCGCTTCGTGCGTCGAGGAGATGTCGGGTGCGCCCCTCCTCGACGCGAGCAAGGTCCCGGAGAACGTGCGCGCCCAGCGCATAGAGCTGGTCGGACAGTACGCCATCCAGATCTTCTGGACCGACGGACACGAGACCGGGATCTACGGCTTCCGCGAGCTCCGGGCCGGCTGCCCGTGCCCGGAGTGCACCGCCAAGCGCGAGGCCCTCGCGCCGTAGAGCCATCGGCAGACGAGAGGCTCGTCTCGGGATCGGCGCCGGGCCGGTTCGGGTCCTCAGCTCGCGTCGATCTGCAGCGGCGGGTGACCGAAGCGCTGGCGCAGCTGGTTCACGGCGCGATACACGGCCGGCCGGCGAATCAGCGAGAGCTCGATCCGGCGTTTGCCCGGGAAGTCGACCAGCGTGATGCCGATCAGGATCGTCAGAAAGCCCTGCCCCGGCACCCCCGGCAACGCCATGACGATGCCGACCACCACGAGGAGGATGCCCGCCACGTTCTTGGCGGCGATGGCCAGGGCCCGCAGCACGGGATGGCGGCCCTCGAGGAACGCGCGCTCTCCGACGTGAGTGAAACGGTCGGGCGGCCAGCTCACGACCACGACCGCGGCCAGGGCCAGGCTGGCCACCGCCGCCACCACCGAGATCACCAGGCCCCAGAACCAGCCCATCTCGCGGACGAAGTGGACCAGCCGGTGAAACGCGTCGCTCATCCGAACGCTCCGACGATATCACTCGCCGTCGGGAGCCACCTGCTAATCTTTCGCCATCTCTCTCTCGATCGAAGTCACGGACCGTCTGAGCGCCGTTCCAGCCGCTGACTGGGACCGACTGGTCGGAGAGGACGACCCGTTCCTCGAGCACGCTTTCCTCGCGGCGCTCGAGGAGTCCGGCAGCGTGGGCCGGCGCACGGGCGCCGTCCCGCGCATCGTGCTGGCGCGCGACGGTGAACGCCTCGTCGGCGCGCTGCCCATGTACCTGAAGATGAACAGCTTCGGCGAGTTCATCTTCGACTGGGCCTGGGCGGGCGGCGCCGAACGCGCCGGCATCCCCTACTATCCGAAGCTGGTGGTCGCCGTGCCCTTCACGCCGGCCACGGGTCGCCGCTTCCTGATCGCGCCCGACGCCGCCGACCCCGAAGAGCTCCGGCAGCGTCTGCTGGCCGGCGCTCTCGAGGTCGCCGACGGCGAGAAGGCTTCCTCGCTGCACTTCCTCTTCTGCACCGACGAGGAGGCTGCCTGGCTGGACGCGCAGCCCTCGTTTCACCGGCGGCTCAGCATGCAGTTTCACTGGCGCAACCGGGCGCCCGCGCCCTACTCGTCGTACGACGACTACCTGGGCGAGATGAAGTCGCGCCATCGCAAGCAGCTCCGTCATGAGCGCGAGGTGGCCGCATCGCATGGGTTGGAGCTGACCACGCTGACCGGGTCCGAGATGGACGAGGCCACGTGGGGCGCGCTGCGCGACTTCTACGACGCCAACGCGGACAAGCACGGCGCCCACCGGTATCTGACGCGTGGATTCTTCGCGGCCCTCCGCGCGACCTACCCGCACCGCCTGGTCTCGACGCTGGCGTTGCGCGACGGCAGGCCGGTCGCGGGCACCATCAACTTCGAAAAGGGCCGCCACCTGTATGGCCGCTACTGGGGCTGCCTGGAGGAGCGGCCCATGCTGCACTTCGAGCTCTGCTATCACCGCCTCATCGATCGCGCGATCGCGCGGGGCTACACGCGCTTCGAGGCGGGGGCGCAGGGCGAGCACAAGCTGAAGCGGGGCCTCGAGCCTGCCTTCACGCACAGCGCTCACTTCATTCGCCACCCGCAGCTCGCCGCGGCCGTCGCCGACTACATCACGCGCGAGGCCGACGCGGTCCGCGGCCAGGTCGCCGAGTACGCCGCGCTCTCGCCGTTTCGGTCGACGCCGGCGGGCGCAGGACCGTCCGACTCCTGAGCCGGGTGGCGGGGAGCGCCCGCCTCCCCGCCAGCTGCGCTCGCCGGGGCGTCAGCGGGTGTTGCTGCTGCCGCTCGTGTCGCTGCCGCTCGAGCCGCTGGTGTCCAACGACGAGCCCCGGTGGCGACGAGACTGCGACCGGCTCCCCGTGGTGGCGCCGGTCGAGCCCGAGCTGGAGTCGCTGCCGTACTCACGCTGGCTGTTCGTACCCGTGGAGGTGCTGCCGCCGGTCGTGCTCCCGCTCGAGCCGGTCCCCATGCCGCTCGAGCCGGTCGAGCCAGTGTTGCCCGACGACGTTCCACTTCCCGTTCCGGAGCTGCTGCTGCCGGTCGACCCGCTGCCCGTCCCGCTCGTCCCGCTCCCCATCCCGCTCGAGTCTCGTGAGGTCCCGCTCCCCGAGTGGCGCGAGCCGGTCGACCCGCTGCCCGTCCCGCTCGACCCGCTGCCAGTGCCGCTCGTCCCGCTCCCCATCCCACTCGATCCGTTGCCGGGGGTGCTGCTCGAGTCGCTGCCCGCGCCGCTGGTCCCACTGCCCGTTGCACTGGAGCCACTGCCCGTTCCGGTCGAACCGGTCCCCTGGGCGAACACCGCCGGCGGCAGCAACAGAGCCATCCCGAACGAAAAACCTCGCATCAGCCTCTTCATCGTCATGGTTCACCTACCTGATTTCGGTTTGTTGGTTCTTTCCTCGGACACTTCGCGGGGCCCGATAAAATATCGAGGCTCACGTGCGCTCCGCCCGTTGCGCTGACCACTAGCAAGGGATGGACCCCGGCTCCGACGACCGCGACCGCCCCCCAAGGCCCACGACTCCGAGGCCGAGCGCACCCCGTACCCGCGCGAGGTCCGCGGCGTCTCTCGCGGCCCGAGACGGCGGGAAATCGCCGTAACGCAATTGGCCGCCCCAGCTCTCTGGTGGTCGGAGCCGCCCGGACCTTGGGCGCGCCGGGATCGTCTACGAGCGATGGGGGATCGCGCGCCGGAGGGTCACGCGGCGCCCCACCCCGCCGGCATCCGGCGCGCCTTGGCCACCTCGAGCTCGGACATCACGCCCGTCGAGATCGACAAGGCGTCCTCGAGGCACTTCACGAGGTGCCAGGTTCGCGCCGGGATGTAGAGCGAGTCCCCCGGAAGCAGGCGCGCAGTGAAGATGGGCGTCGTCTCACGAGTGATGGCGGTGAAGTCCGGCCGGTCGCCCAGCACCACCTCGTTCGCCATGGTGTTCGCCCGGAAGTAGTAGTCCTTGGCACCCGCCGTCTGCACGATGAAGACGTCCTCGAAGTCGTAGTGCCACCCGTAGCTGTTGGTGGCCGCCGGGGTCGCATAGAGCTGGCCGTGCGCCTCACCTCCGGCCGCGGTTCCCAGGGCGGACACGAGGCTGGCGAGGGCGCGATCGTGGCGCTCGGCTGACCGCACCACCGTGCTCACGCCCGAGCGAAACAAGGAATGGACGTCCTGCCGGCCTCGCGGAGGCTCGCACGCCACGAGCTGGCCCGACCGGACCGTCATCAGATCGATGGGGCTCGGCGCGGCCAGCACCCGATCGACGGTGTCCCAGGTGACGAGGGGGACGATCTCCTCGCCGCCCCCGACGCTGGCGAACGGCTGCCGCCGGAAATGGTCGCGCCAGAAGCCCGCCGCCTCCAGCCGGCCCAACCACCTCGCGGTCGCCGTCGCGCCGGCAGACGCCGCCGCCTCCTGCTGAACTTCGCCCATAGACGCTCGGCCGCCAACATGCCACGCTCGGCCGCAAAGAAAAGCCGATTCGGCATGATTATCGCTTGCAAAATCGCGCAGCTCGGCCGCTTCTTTCCGCCGCACGAAAGCGAGAGTCAAGGTTGGTAATTCAGACAACGAACCCCGCATCACCCTCGCCGCCAAGCCAGCGATTCAACTCGTCTCCCGCCACCTCGCACCTCGGCGCCACGGTGATCGATGGCCGGTTGGCCACTCGTTTCCGCGTGTACTCCGAGCTCGCCCGCCGGTGTGAGATCCGGATCCTGGAATCCAAAGGTGCATCGGGAACCCCGGGCGTGCACGCCTTGCAGCCGACCGGCGATGGGGCGCACGAGGGTGTGGTCGAGGGCGTGGGGCACGGAACGCTCTACGAGATCCTGCTCGACGGCCGCGCGTTGCCCGATCCTTACGCGCGCTTCCTCCCGCGGGGCGTGCACGGGCCAGCCATGGTCGTCGAGCCCCGCTACGAGTGGAGGCATGGCCTCAGTGTGCCCCGCTCGAACAGCGAGCACGTCATCTACGAGCTGCACCTCGGCACGTTCACCCCGGAAGGGACCTACGCTGCGGCCGCCACCCGCCTGCCTCGTCTGGCGGACCTCGGCATCACGACCATCGAGCTGATGCCGATCTCTGCGTTCCCCGGACGCTGGGGATGGGGGTACGACGGCGTGGCGCACTTCGCCCCGTACGCCGGCTACGGCACGCCCGACGAGCTGAGGAGCTTCATCGACCAGGCGCACGGGCTGGGCCTATCGGTGATCCTCGACGTCGTCTACAACCACTGGGGCCCCTCCGGGAATTACCTGGCAGCGTTCTCGCGGAATTACTTCAGCGGCGACATCAAGAGCGGGTGGGGCGACGGTCCGGATTACCAGCACGCGGCCATGCGGGACTATGTGCTCGACAATGTCGAGCACTGGCTGGGCGCCTTCCGCTTCGACGGCCTGCGGCTGGACGCCACGCACGCCATCGTCGACCCATCTCCGCACCACATCATCGCCGAGATCAGCGCCCGGGCACACGCCTTCGAGCCGCGCAAGATCGTGTTCGCGGAGGACAGCCGCAACGATCCGGATCTGGTCCTGTGCTGGGGCGTCGACGGCATCTGGGCGGACGACTTCCACCACGTCGCGCACGTGACGGTGACGCAGGAACGGGACGGATACTACGCCTGCTATCAGCCCCGGGCATCAGACCTTGCGACCACGATTCGGGAAGGCTGGCTCTACGTCGGTCAGCCCTACCCACCGACCGGGGGACCGCGGGGCAAGACGGCCCGCGAGCTGGCCGCCGAAGCGTTCGTCTACTGCCTCGAGAACCACGACCAGGTCGGCAACCGCGCCCTCGGAGATCGAGCGCTTCATGCGCGGTCCGTGGAGCCGTTCTGCGCCCTCAGCACGTTGCTGCTGTTCTTGCCCATGACCCCGCTCCTCTTCATGGGACAAGAGTGGGCTTCCTCGGCGCCGTTTTGCTACTTCACGGACCACGAGCCCGAGCTCGGCCGCCTCGTCAGCCAGGGCCGGTGGGAGGAGTTCAACGCCTTCTCCCACTTCGCCAGCGCCGAGGGCCGGCAGACCATTCCGGACCCGCAGGCCGAGGACACCTTCCTGCGCTCGAAGCTGCGCTGGGACGAACGAGAATCCGGCGGCCACGCGCGCGTGCTGGCGCTGTACCGGACGCTCCTGCGCCTGCGCCGGTCCGATCCGGTCCTGCGCGCGTCGGGACGGGACGGCCTGGAGGTGGAAGCTCACGGGTCGTGGCTGGCGGTGCGGCGAACCGGTGGTGACGCGAGCGAAGCGAGCGGCCTGGCAAGCGGCCAGGCAAGGGGCCAGGATCGCCTGCTGCTGATCAACCTCTCCGACGCCGCCGTGCCCGAGGGCGAGCTCGCGCCCCTCCTGGCCGACCGCACGCTCGTGGTGAGAAGCGACGGCGGCACCTCGGCCCAGGGGGCCTTGCCCCCCTGGGTGGCGATGGTGACCGCCGGTCGCCCGGAAAAGCCACCGGTCTGACGAGGCCGCCTCGGGCTCGCG
>Ga0105238_10007182_pt1 | contig 11141 bp, 7 predicted proteins | sample KBSC34metaG_FD_81526 | JGI IMG/M metagenome (GOLD analysis project Ga0105238, IMG submission 81526) | Corn rhizosphere microbial communities from Kellogg Biological Station, Michigan, USA - KBS C3-4 metaG | ecosystem: Host-associated > Plants > Roots > Rhizosphere > Soil | place: Michigan, USA...
AACGGTAGCGACCTTCCGAATTACGAGATCAGCGTTGATACGACCGTGAAGCACGGCGGCAAAGCCAGTGCCCGCATTAGGTTCATTGCTGGTAAAGCAGATGGTTTCGGCGGTCTTATGCAAGTGTTCAAGGCTGACGATTACCATGGGAAACGCGTGCGGATGTCAGCGTGGTTGAGATCGGAAAACGCTGATTCCGCGCAGCTATGGCTACGTCTCGACGGTGCGAAGAGCATGCTCGGTTTTGACAACATGGAAAACCGGAGCGTCAAAGGAACGAGCGACTGGAAGAAGTATGAGATCACACTGGATGTTCCCGCCAACACAATCAACATTGCCTTCGGTGCGATGGTTGTTGGCAAAGGACTGGCATGGGTGGACGATTTCAACTTCGAAGTGGTTGGGCAGGACGTGACGCCGACCAACATGCTGACTCCTGAACAAATGAAAGAGGAAACTGAGACGCGACCTGTCGCTAAGTTTCCCTCACGACCCGTTAATTTGAACTTCGAGGAAGGAGTGCTTACCCCAGAAGAGACAAGCGCTCGACTGGCACAGGAACAAGCCAACGCCAAGGCCGCCAGGAGTTGGCTAACCGCCCACGCCATTCGCCTGAACACAGTTGAAGCACGCCATGGTTTCGCCGATATGGAACCGCTGAAGAAGATAATTGGCGATGCGCGTATTGTCTCGCTAGGTGAAGCCACTCACGGCACGCGCGAGTTCTTCCAGCTCAAGCATCGCATGCTGGAATTTCTCGCTACCGAGAAGGGCTTCACGATCTTCTCAATCGAAGCCAACATGCCGGAGGCGTATCGGCTGAACGATTACGTGCTAAACGGAAAAGGCGATCCGGCGGCGCTCATCAAGGGAATGTATTTTTGGACTTGGAGCACGGAGGAAGTCCTCGACATGGTCCTGTGGATGCGTGAGTTCAACCAGTCCGGCAAGGGACGCATCGAGTTTACCGGATTCGATATGCAGACTCCGGAGATCGCAGTGGGGATCGTTAAGGACTTCGTTGCCAGCGTCGATCCTGACTATGCGGCATCGCTGCGCAGTGGAATCCATCAGATCGAAAGCTTCGCTCCCGGCCCAAGCTTCGGCATTGCCACCGCGACGTTTCCAATCAATGGCGCGATTGGCAAACGCGTACGTTTCAGTGGTTACATCAAAACGGACGGTGTCACGAGCGGCTTTGCGGGGTTGTGGTGGCAAGTGGATGGCGCTTCAGGTGTCCTTGCCTTCGATACCATGCAGGACCGTGGAGTCACCGGGACTACTGATTGGAAGCGCTACGACATTGAACTACCGGTCGCTGCCAACGCTAAGAAGATCAACTTTGGAGCGATCCTTACCGGCAACGGCACGGCTTGGTTTGACGGGCTTTCTGTCCAGTTGGATGGTGTGCCGTACCTGGACAAAACCGACTTCGATCTGGACTTCGAGTCCTCAACACCAAAAGGCTTTAACACAACCGGCAAGGGATACGTGGTGGACCTGGACTCGCAGGTTTTCTATAACGCCAAACAGAGTCTTCGCATGCAGCGCTCGGCTGCGGCGACTGAATCGAAGACTGTGGATCCCAAGGCCGCATCCTCCACGTGGAAAGAGATCGTGCGGCATCTGGAAGCGTCTCGCGAGGCGTACGTGAAAAAAGGTGTAGCGAGTCACGATATTGAGTGGGCCATTCAAAACGGGAGAGTGGTGTTGCAAAGCATGCAAATGCGAGCGGACGAAGTCTCGCGTGATCAAAGCATGGCCGACAACATTAAGTGGATCATGGACCACAACCCCGGTGCCAGGATCGTGCTCTGGGCACATAATGGGCACGTCTCGACCGGAGGCCAGGACTCGTTTGATCCTATGGGAGCGGCATTGCGAAGAATGTTTGGTAATCAGATGGTAGTTTTTGGTTTCGCCTTTAACCAGGGTTCCTTCCAGGCAATAGAAATGCCTTTCACTTCTAAAAGCGTTTTGCGAAACTTCAATATCGATTCGTCACCCGAAGGAAGTCTGGATGCGATGCTTGCATCAGCGGGGCTCCAAATAGCGGCCATCGATTTGCGAACATTGCCAAAGGAAGGGACAGTGGCGAATTGGTTCAGCGAGCCCAGAGCCACGAAGAGCATAGGCGCCGGCTATGGTGAGCAGTTCGCCGCCACTTTCCTTCTCAAGCAAGTCACTCCAAAAATCTACGATGCCCTCTTGTTTGTTGAGAAGACCACTGCGGCCAGACCCCTGGCAAAACGCATTGGTGCTCCATGAAGCAAATCTCAGTTAGAGAGCCGCGTGTCGCATGCAAAATGCTCGTCCCGCATGAAGAAATAAAACTCAGATAGCCAATTTTCTCACGGCTTGCCTTTGCGCGCTCTAATGAGAGCAACCTTGCAGATTACGACTTAGATCGTTGCGTGCGGGGCTGGCTCAAGCTTTTGATTACCCAGACCTCTTACCTACTCAAACCGAAAGGAACCTCATATGAATCTAAGGCATGACGGAAACCAAACGTCAGATAAGCAACTGTCGGAGATGAAACGCTCTGATCTTCGCCAGTTCATTTTTATAGTCTCGATAATCTTTGTATTGGGATTGCTCGGGATTTTTGGGGCCTACCTCGTCAAGCACGAAGGCCATATTGGGGATAGGGAGTTTTGGCACTTCCTTCTTTTGGAGATAGGTATTGCTCTCATTACCGCCTGCGTCATAGCAGGAACGGTGGAAGTGTTCATGAGAAATCGAGGTGAACGAACCCATGAGCAACACAAGCTGGAGATTGCCGAAAGCGTTTTCAAAGCACTTTTCGCTACGGCCATTCCAAATGAGCTTGTCGGCGAAATGTATACAGCGCTGTTTGTTCCTAAATTCGTTCGTGAAGAAATTGAAATCAGCTACAGGTTTGAACGTCTCAAGGCTAAGTCAGTTCTACCATTGGACGCGCAGAAATTACGTGTCCGACAACAAATCTCATTCCAAGCACGAAATGTGACAGACACGACGGTGAGCCACTCCAGTGGGCCGCGTGAAGATATTCTCATTGAGGATCCAGATAATCCCGACACCCCCTTCAAAGAGTTCGTAATGGAGATCGTTGGTTCGGATAACACGAGTGACCCGAGGCACAAAATACACTTGCATGAGGCCGCTGAACTATCTGCAGCTACCGACAAAGTAGGCAGCCGCTATCAACTCAAACAGCAAAAGTTGAACGTTGGGCCTGGCCAGGCAGTTCGCGTTGTGCTCGTGATCGAGAAGCTTTGCCGTTATGCGGACACAGACACATGGATAACTTCGTACGCGGCGAATGGCCTTCGGCTACGGGTAGAGCTTGTCGGCGATCCTCCTCCTCAATTGGACTTCTTGGTTGATCAAGCGCATCGACAGAAGTTGGTTCCAGTACCCGGGTCACAACGTACGAATGCCTTGTCATACGAGTGGCGCCTTAACGCCCCCATCTTACGGCATCAAGGAGTAATGCTCAGGTGGCGACCGAAACGAGGGACGGCTCCGATTAGCGCAATGAACGGCTCAGGATGCAGCGAGTGAACTTACGGCGAGGCAGAGCAGTTCCGAAGCACCATCCGGCTGCTGTAATGATTCGCAGTCAAATCCATTACTCATAGCCCCAACTCAGGGCGGCTTACAGCTCGAATAAACGACAACTCGAAGGGGACTCTCACAATGGCAGATGATCCGAACAAAAAGCATAACGATGGTTGGTTCGTCTCAAGTCAACCACATGAATACAAATACTTCTTTGACTCAATCAAGGAAATCTGCGCAAAGAGTGCTGAGACCGAAATCGCTGAGGCAATCTTTTCTTGTCGGAAGGCAATCCAGCCCTCCGAGGGACGTGCGAAGTTAACTGAGTGCGTAAAGAAGAAGTTAGGTTGTTAACGCTCGAGCGCAAGAATTCTGCGATTGTCATCGGCTGGATCCGCACCCCAGAAGATCGATGAAGCGGACTCCCTTACCTGACAAGTTTCTGGCATGAAGACTGCGAAGCCCTTTCACCGTTTATACCGCGACCTCGCAAAACCTTGCTGTCTTTGGCCTACCTGTTTTGCAGCGATGTCGGATTTCACCACACGTGCTCGTGAGTGAGCACCATTGTTTCGAAAGGAATCTCCCAATGTGCAGGAAACACCTCATCTTCGTGACTTTCAGCGTCTTTGTTCTCGCCTGCGCGATCTCTCTAGCCAATGCTCAACTGAATCAGGCGCCAAGCGAAGCTTTGACCAATCATCAGATCGTGCAGATGGTCAGAGCGAAAGTCCCGGCAGAAGAGATCATCGCGAAGATCAAACATTCGCGCTGCCACTTTGATACGACACCTACGATTCTGGACGAACTGGAATATCAAGGAGTGCCGGCAGAAGTGGTAAGCGCAATGTCTGGGGCTCCCTTTGGCGAACCAGCAAAACCACAAACCATAGTTGAAACGCCTCGAGTGGAACAAATCCGAGTTGTGCCCACTCAAGATCCTAATTCCGCACGTGAAACGCACGATACTCACACCGTTAAAGGCAATACGGTGGCCACCGCAACACCAGCGAAGCAGGTTTCCAACGCTGCCGTTACGATACCCGTGACAGGAGATTTAGCGGATGAGATCACTCTCGGTTTTAGCCAGCAGAAGTCAATTCTTTCAAGTTACGCCATAATCAGGGGCACTCCGACAGCAAACCTGGCGCAATTAGTTTTCGCAAACCTACGAGCCACCGCAGCTTTCAATGGCGCGCCCAGCCTGCCTTACGATATAGAAGTCATTGAACGAAGTGATGCAAATGCCTTCAATACCATGGGCGGCCACGTTCTCGTGACATCGGGCTTAGCCGAACTCATCGGTGAGAGTGCAGGACTCTGGGCCGCGGTTGAGGGCCATGAAATTGCTCATAATATTTATCGTCATGTTTACAGGAGCTATTTGCGTGAGCAAGAACTTCAGCGCCAAATAAATTACTGGCGCTATAGAATCGCACTCGGAGATCAAAGCGCCAACTGGGGACTGCTGGCAGCCGTTACAGCGGGTAAGCTGCTCAATAAGAAACTGGAACGCAATGACGAGAACGACGCTGATCAGTTAGGCCTGCGCATGATGGTTGAAGCTGGATATCATCCGGATTTCGCGATCAATCTATTTCGTATTCTGAAATCAAGATCAGGAGAGCAGTCAAAGTTCGGAGCGCTGTTTTCAAACCATCCGCGGTTTATCACGCGCGAAGAACACATTCGTAAACTTTATCCCGAAGCTCTCGCTCGCTTTAAATCTATGTGGCCGGACGCAGCAGCCTCCCCCGGGGGTCGGCCACCAATCATTGCAACGTTAGCGAAGGTTTCCTCGAAACAAGATAAGACCAACAACGCTGTTCTTCTTCAACTTTCCTATTCAATACATAACGCGACAGGCCGGGAGGTCGACGCAGTATTCCTTTTCTCGCTGAAGGGACAGCAAGTACCGAGCATTGATTCCACCTTTCAGGGTAAGAATGGTTCTCTCGTCGCAATCAAACGATTCATACCGACTTCGGATGATGAGTCATCTCAACTTGCGTTTGTAGTTCCAACCTCGGCCCTTGGAACGCAACAGCACAAGTTGAAAGCTCGTGGGTGTTTACTGAGTAAGAATGAAATTCTTGAATGCAGCAAGGAGTTTGACGTTTCGTTTCCTAGCCATTAAGCGACACAGGTATTGTTTGAATCCTTTTGCTGCTTTCTCTAAGAATTAGCGAGGAGAAGTTTTGCTGCCGTGCGAAATTCCAAGTCATGACCGACAAGAGTTTCTTTGAATGACCGAACCGCCATCGTAAGTTGTTGATTCCATTCACAGGGCGATTTCACTTTATACCCGAACCCACACGGTCGTCGTCCTTGTAGGTTCCGGCATTAGTTGAATTTTGTTCGCCATAACGTTTGACGAGGTTTTTTATAATTGGGTCAGACTTACATCAATGATCGAGACCAATCAAACGTCGGTAGCTAAAGCAGTTGGTGGCGGTGATTGACGCCAATCATATCTAATTAATCCTCTCGCCTGTAAATCTGTCTCGGCTGCGCCAGAACAGACACTGTGGACATGATTCGCCGCTTGGATAGTCGATGCCTTCCTCGTGCGGACATCCGATAATCCGATCAACCATGGAAACGGAAACGACATCGTATTCCTTTAGAAAGGCCTTAATCTCAGACTCGATCTCTGGCACGGATCGTAGATCGGTAGTATCTGAATACCATCGCCGTAGCTTCGGCTCAGCGCCTTCGTAGCTGATGATTCCTATGACGAGTTTGTTCGCGCGGTGATCGTCAGGACCGTAAAACGCAATAGTGGCGACCGGAAAACCTCGGAAGCCTTTGCGAGCTCGTTTGGCGAGAGAATTGTTCGATCGTGATTTGATCTTCATACAGCTGCTCTTAGGACACAAACCACGGCAGATTGAGTTGATAATGCTAGGGGGAGCGGAAAATTTCAAGTATACAGGGAATCGATTGGATAATTTCACGTTATGCCGGAACCACAGCTGCCCTGTGAAAACACGTCCGCCGGGAATTCCTGACGAGGGGACGTGATGATGGATGTGAAGTTTCTGGCCCACTCTTGCCTTGAAAGGCGACGACAACAGAAGCAAGCGTCACTCAGGCAAGGACCAACGAATCATTAACGCTACACCATTCGTTGGTCCAAGCGACTTAGTGACCCCTTTGGCGCCCTGCTCATCGGCATAAAAACAAAACGTTTTTGTACTCGGGAACATTGCCTGCGGGGTTCGTAGTGAATCCACTGATTTTAGGCGTGTGATCAATACCGGGAACGGAGAGTGGAGAACCACCCTCCTGCTTCACGTTAATATTGGTCACGCCAGTAAAAGTACTTGACCGAATGACTGTGGGTGTTGCTACCCTACTCTGCATCATTCAAATCCGAGGGAGACGCAAAGTTCGGCTTCTCCAACGCGGCACAATAAGGAAAAGTGTGCACATGAGAACTATGAGGGCAATGAAGTAGACCATCGAGAGCCTTGGACGCCTTTCTCACAATCACGGAGACTTGCGTAAATGGACAGAACCCCATAATGAAAATGGGTTCCTTATTGACGCCCAGCGCGGGGCTGTGATATAGCCCGTTTGCTCGGAAGTAATTACTGCAGACGGCGAAGCTTGGAGAAATCCGCGCTCGAAATGGCATTAAGCTGCCTCTTCCAGCCCGACCTTCTTCCTCACGCGACGCCCCTGAAAATGCAATCCATCTGATTGTGGACCCAACCGCAACGCGTATTCTCGCGGTGATTACTATTGCAATTTCTTACGACCCTAAACGGAATATATGATCACCATCGAAATGTTGCCCGCGGCGCATGGTGACGCGCTGTGGATTGAATATGGATCCCGACGAACTGGGCTGCGGCGTATCCTGATCGACGGCGGTCCGGCTCGTTCGTATGAGGCAGGCCTGAGAAGACGTCTGGCGAGGCTCGATGAGAACATGCGGAACTTCGAGTTGGTTGTCATTACGCACATAGATGCAGACCACATCGACGGTTCATTGATCTTATTACAGGAAAAGAAACCGGCGCGCTTGAAGCTTCAGACAAAAGAGTTGTGGTTCAACGGCTGGAATCAGCTTCCCAAATTAGAAACGGATACATTTGCACCTTTACAGGGAGAATTCCTCGACGGCTTACTCGTACGGGATCGCGAGCTGCGCGGAGTTTGGAATAAGAGTTTTAAGAAAGGTCCGGTTGTAATTGACGATGGGAAGAACTTGCCGGAATTCGAATTAGAAGGTGGGGCGAAGATCACGCTTTTGGGGCCTACTCTTTCGGAGCTGAAACGTTTGCGCGCGCGTTGGGTATCGGCGATTCGAGACTTTACGCCCGGTGATACTAATGAAGCGCTGAGGCGATTGAAGGAGCGACGTGATTACAGGCCTCCTGCGACACCGGCAGTGTTCGGGTCGCCGCAATACGGCTCCGATCGAACTCCTGCAAATGGCTCCAGTATTTCATTCCTGCTGGAACACGATGGTGTTTCGGTTCTTCTTGCGGGAGACGCACACGCCAGTACTCTTGCGGCTTCACTCGGGCGCCTCGCAGCAAAGCGATCTGAGTCCTGTCTTCGGATTGACGCGGTGAAACTACCGCATCATGGAAGCATGGGAAATGTGAGCAGCGAATGGTTACAACTGGTGGATTGTCAGCGCTGGTTGATTTCAACAAATGGAGCAGTATATGGCCATCCTGATATCGAAACAGCGCAATTGATTGCGCAGCATTGCAGAGATAAGCAGCGCAGAAAACCTTCCTTCTTCTGTAATTATCGAAGTGATACGACACTCAAACTTAAAGACAGATCCGAGTGGTCTGTCGTCTTTTTGAAAAATGGCTACTTACAACTCCCGGCGAAAACATCGTCGAACTCAAACCGGCGGAAAACGTCCAGCACCTCATCTGGTGCGAGCAAAAGAGCAGCGTCAAAAAAAGGAAGAGCCCGACGCTAAGGACCAGATCATGAGCCAAACTGAGAACAGAAATCGATTGCACCGTAACGGCCGGCGCGATTTCGAAGGGCTGTTCGAACCGTTTGACCTGACGGTTTATCTCGGTCCCGACTCAATTCCGTGGATTTCAGCCAGCTCGCGCGCCGGCGCCATTCATGGAATTCCACGAAAGTCAGCGTCGCTCCCGGCAGTGCCGGACCTGTTGGATATGGTCCACGACTATGCTGACGATGTCCAATTTGCGGAATTCCAACCCAAACCAGAGTTGTCTTCGATCCTGGAAGAACTCGTTTTCGGAACCCCAACAGTAGTCCAACTTTTTGAGAAAACGCGTGGAGTCGCGGCGGAGCGTGGTCGCCAGGTGTTGTTTAGGATCCTTGCTTCGGCAGAGTTAGCGATGCTGCCCTGGGAACTGCTTCCCGATCCAGCGGCCATTCGGCTTGCTCGCTATCCGTATCTCGCACTTGCTCCTGATACACACCTCGTTCGTCAGGCGCGTGGACGCACGTATAGCAAGCGCGTTCCTCTCCTGGAGGCGCCCCTCAATCTGTTGCTCGTACTTTCCAGCCCAACACCTGAAACAGACAGGGACGACTGGTTATCTTTCGATATCTTTGAAGTCAAACGAAATCTCTTGTCGGAGTTAGAGACCCTGCAAAAGAAAGGTCTGCTGCACGTCGATGTGGAAGATCGCCCGACGGCCGACAACTTACGACGTCGTATAGGAGCACAACGGCGCGGTTATCATTTATTCCATTACGTGGGCCACGCAACCAGGGAGGGCTTAATACTCGAAGATCGGGCCGGGTATCGTGAGAATATGTCAGCCCCTAAGCTGACCGAACTTCTTCGTTTGTGCCCCGATCTGAGATTAGCGGTGTTTGCCGGATGTGAGACTGCGCGAGCACCTGTCAACCCAGCCATGATTGACGCGGGAACAGGTATTGGTTGGAGAAACCTGCTCAGTCTGGCGGACTATTGTGTGCAGCAGGCATGTCCGGCAGTCATCGGCATGCAGGCGGTTTTACCTTTCAGTGCGGAGCGGGTGTTCACTCGCTTTTTCTACCAGGCACTTGCCAGCGGTTATACGACGGCAGAATCACTCCGTCTCGCCCGGGGCGCGATCCGCGCCCATCGCCAGGTAGGTGGAAAGCTCCTCGATTGGTCGGTGCCCGCACTGTTTGTCGGAGCTGACAAGCCGGGCGCAATTGTTCCCCGCACCGCATTGGCGCCTCAAACTTCAACGCAACGCAGAAACGAATTAAGCCTGGGACTGCGCCAGCGCAACGCACAATTTTTCGGACGCGATTTACCGTTGCGTCAGGCTGTCGATGTTATTAAAGGACGAACGCCAGAGCGTGTCCTCGTCGTCACAGGAGTTTCATCGGTTGGAAAAACGTCGCTGGTCCATCGCGCCCTCGAAGAAATTGGAGAGGAACCCAAACGACTTTATGTGAGTTTTGACAGTCTCGCGCTCGAAATCGATCAAAGCTGGTCGAACTTTGTCGCGGGCCAGTCTCCCAATCTTAAGACTCTATGCCAACTCAAAACAGACAGTCCTTTGGAAGAACTGTGCCGGCTCACTAACGAGTTGTTGATTTATAGCGGGGCCGACACGCGAAACAAGGACAAGGATTGGGAAGCCCTCGCATGGTGGAAACGTTTGGTTGAGGATTCAGTACCGCATCAATTCGTCCTGGTAGTTGACAACATCGGCGTGCTCGATCTTTTACAACAGGCATTGCTGGAAAAAATGCTGAATAACGCGTTAGCGGAGCACGTCGATAATCAAATCAATGTAGATGGTGATCGTTTGCCAATTAAGAAGAGTTTGTCTACTCAGCTGAAGAAGCTGCAGAAGAATTCGCAAAAGGGGACAATCGATAAGGATACGGTTCCAGATCTGTGGAAGAAAGCTGGAATTTCTACAGCAACAATCGAAGAATTATCAGACCGCCTGCGCGTTAAAAGTGCTCAGTTGTATGTGAAATCTCTCGAGCAACAGATCAATACCCTGGACCGCGATGCGAAATCGCAAGCACGAGTTAAGCACAAAAGAGTTTACACACCTTCCCTCGATGAACTATCGACGGCACTGTGCCGGATCGAAGAGGTTCGCCGATCTCTTGGTATGGCGCTCGGCATTTTGGCCGACAGACGTTCGCCCCGGATCGTCGTAACGACTGCTACGCCACTACGGGATTTCTTTTGGAACGTTCCTGATAACCTGATCTTCGAGATGCGAATAGCACCACTTACGTGGGCCGAGACCTGGAGATCGATAAGGCGGAGTCTGCCAGGGCTGCTACGGTTTGGTGAGGAGTCAGTCTCGCGACTATGGGGACGGTTCGGTGCTCAGCTCGAACTCTGGGAGGAGCTGGAGCGACTGATTCTGAAGCAGCCGGATCAAAATGTGAACCTGCTTAAGCTGGGTGAGAAAGTTGTCCCGCCTTCTGTTGCAAGATCGACACCTTCAGTCGGGCGGTCAGTGCAGCAAGGTCATCGCCCTTTAAGAATTGCTATGGCGGGACAGTTCATCGCAGGCCCGCGTCAAATTGCCGAGGCGCTGACGCAATTAGCTACGGAACACGGCATCGGCGGGCGTGTAGTTTTTGATTTGAGCGAGGCTGGCGCATTGGCAACGTTG
>Ga0105238_10007183_pt1 | contig 11140 bp, 7 predicted proteins | sample KBSC34metaG_FD_81526 | JGI IMG/M metagenome (GOLD analysis project Ga0105238, IMG submission 81526) | Corn rhizosphere microbial communities from Kellogg Biological Station, Michigan, USA - KBS C3-4 metaG | ecosystem: Host-associated > Plants > Roots > Rhizosphere > Soil | place: Michigan, USA...
AGCGGCCATCCTCGGAGGCGATGCTGCGATTGCGGGCGTCGGCACGGCCATGACAAGCGCCGACTCGAGCACCGGCAAGGCGCTCGATACAGCTTCGGGCAAGACTGGCAATGCCCTGATTAAGGCTTATCGGGGAGTGAAGAAGGCGCTGCGCAGTTCGGCGGGCGCGATGGAACGCAAGTGAATGCCTTGGACTCCCGTTTCATCCGGGATTGTGCGCGCACATTTCGTTTCGTACGAAGTTGATCCCTCCGCGCCTCCCAGTCACGCACCCTGAAGGACATGCAGTGTTGTAGCCGTCTTCAGCTGGGCCGACGGTTGGAAGTAGCCTTTCGGAATATAGGCGCAGCACGATTCTTCAGCATGAGGGTTACCCGTCAAAGCATATGCGCGGGCTCGCGATCCTCCGCAGATTTCTTTGAACTCGCAAGAGCCGCACTTGCCTTCTAGCTTCGAGGTGTCGCGTAAATCCCGAAAGAGCGGGGATTCGCGATAGATTTTGGCCAGCCCTTGCTCTCGGATGTTGCCCGCCGGCAAGGGAAGAAACCCACTGGGAAATATTTCTCCTTTGTGAGAGATAAAGACGAATCCCTTGCCATCATTGAGACCTCGTGGCGCCCGCCCGATCGCATCGACTGCCCGTTCGTGCTCCGAGTTAGCGACTGTTCCGACTTGCGTTCAGCCACTCGTTGTTGCAGAAGATAGCGCCTGTAATGCTGCGCTTCTGTTGTTTTGATATCAAAGCTTGCAGTCCTGGACAAGCGGTAGATTTTCGCAAACACCGATTCAAATTCTTCCGCACTCAGCAAGTCGTTCAATTTCCCTCGACCGGTGGGAACAAGAAAGAAGACGCTCCACAACGTGATCTTCAGCTTCTCCATCAGTCCGACAATGGCGTCGATCTCGTTGATATTCCTTCGGCTGAACGTAGTGTTGATCTGCACCGGCAGGCCAATCTCATTCGCCCATCGCACCGCGTCAAGCGTTCTCGCGAAGGACCCGCTCATCCCACGAAATGCGTCGTGCGTTTCAGCGCTCGCGCCATCCATGCTCACCGCCAGCCTGGCAAGACCAGCCTCTTTGAGCCTCACAACGACGTCTCTGGTCAACAAAGGCGTAGCGCTCGGCGTCAACGAAACTCTCACTCCCACCGAGCGAGCGTATTCAATCAGTTCAAAAAGATCAGGCCTTTTTATCGGGTCGCCTCCCGTCAACACGAAGACCGGGACCTGCAAGGCTGCGATCTGGTCGATCAGGCGTTTGCCCTCATCCGTGCTGAGTTCTTCTGGATTTCTGTCCGGCTGTGCGGAAGCACGGCAGTGCACGCATGCTAGGTCGCACGCCTGGGTCACTTCCCAGATTGCAATGAATGGCCGTTCGTTGAAGTCGGTTGTGTTGATTTGCGGATTCATGAAGCTATGAGACAGATCAAAATGACGCGGCGCAGTGACCAAAGTCCCAGGCTGCTAAGATTTCCCAGTGACTGCCGAACGAACCGACCTTGCAACCGCCCTCGGCAAGACTGCACTCTTGTCGAGCCTTACGCCTGTAGAACTGAAGAACCTGGCCGCGCGAACAGTTCGCAAGCTGTTCAGCGCAGGAGAATTGCTGTTCTCCGAAGGCGAGCCATGTAACGGCCTGCACATCATTGCGCAGGGTAAGGTTCGCATCTTCAAGACATCGATGAGCGGCCGCGAGCAGGTTCTCGCGGTCAACGTGCCGGGCGAATCCGTCGCCGAGCTGCCGGTCTTTGATGGCGGTCCTTTCCCAGCCTCTGCCGTGGCGATCGACAATGCGGAGATTGCGTTCATTTCGCGGCGCGATTTTCAGGCGTACTGCATGGAGCACCCCGAAGTCGCTCTCAAGGTTCTCCAGGTAGTTGGGTCTCGCTTGCGGCGCCTTGTGGGCATCATTGAGGAGTTATCCTTCACGACGATCCGCCAGCGTCTGATCTCGGTTCTGCTCAAACTCGCTCAAAGCGAGGGTATACAAAAGGCCGGCGGAATTGAGTTTCACCTTCCCGCAACTCATCAGGAACTCGCGAATCAGCTTGGCACCGTGCGCGAATTGGTTTCGCGCAACCTGATGCGTCTTCAGGCTGAAGGACTTTTGGAAGTCGATGCGAGACAGATCGTGGTGAAGGATATGAACGGCTTAAAGGCCTTGTTGGAAACAACTTCTTAGATCATCTGAGCTCAGAGTGACATAAGTTACTGCTCCGCTCCCACGATGCAGCTAAGTTCGTCAGTGGAGAGTGCATATGTCCACCGCAACCCAGTCAATTCGGGAGATCGTAACCAGGCAGCCATCCGCCGCAAGCATCTTCAATCGATTCGATATCGACCTCTGCCAGCAGGCGGATTTATCTCTCGAAGGGGCATGCCGCGAACTCGAGCTCTCGGTCGATCAAATCCTGGAAAAACTCGCTGACGCCGAGGTTGCGGAACGCGGTGGCGCGGCATTCGATTATTCGAATCTATCCCTTGGCCGGCTGATTCAACACATCGTCCGCATTCATCACCATTCTGTCCGCCAAGACCTTCCCGCCCTCGCGGAGATGGCTTCAAAGGTGGCCGGAAAGAAGCACGATCGAGACCCTGAACTATTCAGGATCGCCGAACGGATTGAGAAGCTTCGCGGCGAAATGTATGCGCACATCCAAAAAGAAGAGCAGGTTCTTTTTCCATTCATCTCGCAAATGGAGGAGGACTCGATTGTCGCGTATCCTCCCTCGCATGGCTGTTTCCGTTCGATTACCCACCCTATCTTCATCATGGAGCAGGAGCACGAGTCGGCCGGCCATCTAATGGCTGAACTCATAAGCCTGACTGATCATTTTCAGCCGCCCTCATGGGCATGCGCGGCGCATATCGCCCTCTTTGCCGGACTCCGGAAATTCGAAGCTGACCTGAGAGAACACGTCCACCTGGAAAACGACGTTCTATTTCCTCGTGCCATTCAACTGGAAGCACAGCTGAAGGGAAGGAGCTAGCTATGGCCGCCGTGAGTTTGTTGGATCAGCCTGCACCCGGCCTTTCCCTCGCTGAAAATGCAACAACCATCGCTCGTGAGCGGCAGAAGTGCCTGATGCTCCGCGCCTGGATCGCCAGCGGACTGTTCTTCATGGCTTTGCCCGGCACCTTGCTTGGATTCTCGAACCTGATGGCGATCAGTGTGCAACATGGTTTAGGCACATTGCCCGCTGCATGGATGGAAGGACACGGCCATGCCCAGATGTTTGGCTGGATTGGCAGCTTCATACTCGGCATCGGTTTCTATTCGCAGCCTGCGCAAGGCCGAGCGGCCACGCGCCTGCCGCTTTTCTGCTACACGCTATGGACTTCCGGCGTAGCGCTCCGCTGGTTCGCAAACATCTATGGCTGGCACTGGCGCACCTTGATTCCCGTTTCGGCGGGATTTGAGCTTATCGCAGTGATGCTGTTTCTCTATGCAGCATCACACCACAAGCTGCCGGAATCGAGCGATGGGAAGAAGACAAAAGCGAGCATGGAGCACTGGATGGTTTCCGTTCTGATCGGCACAGCAGGGCTCGCTGCCGCAGTGATCTTCAATTTCGCGGAGTGCGTTCGCTTAGCAATCCGCGGCGACCTTCGATCCTTTCCTCACGCGCTCGATCAGAGATACCTCATCCTGCTTGGCTGGGGTTTCGTTGTTCCAGTGGTCTGGGGATTCTCTGCGCGGTGGCTGCCGACTTTTCTTGCGATCTCGAAACCCAACGTTCGCTTATTTCGCCTGGCGCTGTGCCTTGATGTCGCGGGAGTCTTACTTGGTCTTTCTGGTTTGCCAAAGCCGGCAACAATCCTCTTCCTCGTCAGCGCGACAGCGATAGGTGTAGCCCTGCGCTTCGCAGAGAGGCCCCACGGAAGTGCCAAGACGCAGGGCATTCATTCCAGTTTCCCGGTATTTGCGCGTCTACCTTATGCGTGGCTCATCATAGCGGCGGCGATGAGTATCTGGGCCGCGTTTGCCGATGTACACGGCGGTGTCTGGGGTGCCTCGCGTCATGCGCTGACCGTTGGGTTCGCTGCAACTATGGTGTTCGCGATCGGCCCGCGCATTTTGCCGCACTTTGCCGGAATTCAAAATATATTCAGCAAGCGTCTGATGTTTGTAAGTCTGCTTTGCCTGCAGACGGGTTGCCTGTTGCGGGTTTCCTCTGAGCCTCTCGCCTACGAAGGCATTGTCTCGTTCGGTTGGAAGGTGCTGCCCGTTTCCGGCATGTTGGAGCTGGCAGGAGTGCTAACCTTCGCCATCAATCTGGCGCTCACATTTCTCATCGGGCGCTCAGCATTTGCTTTGAACAAGTCAGGCCAGCGGGCTATGGTCCCGCTGCAGTAAACCTCGTCCGTGATCACATCTCTTCGCTGGTGTGTGCCCACTCGTAGGTTGCCCCCAGCCATGACCGGCTCGATGTTGCTTCCTCCAGATGAGGAAGCAGTGCCCACATCCCGATCAGAGCCAGGCCCACAAGGTTCGGAAACAGTAAAGGGGCCATCGGTGGAGCACCGTTGACAATCCTGTCAAACAGGTTGTGACCGGGTTCAACAAGATTCGCCTGGATATGAAACCAGAATCCCAGCACGCCGACCAATGCCTGCGTCACCATCACAATCAGGCACACATCCATGAATCGCCGCGTCACCGTAAGGACGAGTGGGATGACGAGGAAGCCGGTTGCGAGGGCAGAGGAGACGACAGGAACCCACTCCGTCTTGGCGAAGAATCCATTCGATGCATGATCCGTCAGCGACAATACAAAATTCCCGAAGAATCCGCCCAATGCCAGAAAGATTACCCACCGTGCCCACTCCGCAGTGCGCGCGTTTACCATCCGGTTCATCAGCAGCAAAAAGCCGAGCCCTGTATAGGACAGTGGAGCTGCAAACGGTGCCGCGTAGGTAAGGCTCTTGAGAGTTCGATCCAGAAAAAATCGGCTTTCAAGATGGTAAAGAACGCCTCCTAACCCAACCAGAACTGAGAGCCAGCCGATCAGGTATCCGACGTCGCGCCATGGTGCTTCAAAATGCCCAATCCAGCGCAGAGCAATCATCAGAGCTAAAACCGCCGGCGCTCCGATGGAGAAGTAGAGCGGAATGTACTCTGCCGCCTTCTGGAAGTGATTGACCGAGTGCGCGATGTAAATGTCCGCAGCAAGGATAGCGAGATTAGCCGTGACAAATAGCTCGACCCACAGTTGAGGATCACGGGCCCACCGGAAGCGCCGGTCGACAACAAAACTCTGCAAGCGCAGCAGCAGCCTACTTGCGAGCATGCGCTCTCCGCAGTTCGTCGGCATCATGCTGTAGCTCGACGGTTTTGGAAAGCAACTCATAGTTCCCATGCCACTGCACGAAATCGGCACCGCCCATGAACGCTCCGTGCTTCGAAGTACGGCCGTCGTAATGCCAGAGATTGAAATAGGTAAAGTCGATCGGGTGGGTAAAGGGCGGTCCGGATAGGCTGCCATCCTTGTGAAGGCCGTCCATGATGGTCTTGGCGGCAAGAATCTTTGCGTTGGTACTTTGCACTACCTGCTCGCCCTGGGTGTAGATGCGGTCGACCAGGGGTTGCGTGTGACATTGCGTGCAGACCTGCTTCATGTTGATCTGTGCCTGCAGGTAGTTGGGACGATGAGTCGTGATCGCGTCGGCCAGGTACCATCCCAGGCGGTCAGATGGGTTATGGGTCACCTTCAGGCCATTGATGCCGCTCATATGACACGTAGCGCAGGTGGGTACGAACATGTCTCTCGTCGTGAGCGTCCGGGGATCGGCGTTGAGCCTCAGCAGATTTCGTTGGGCTGCGAACATGACTCCGTGCTTTGACTCGCTGTAAATCTCTATCTGCGAATGATCGGGACCCATGTGGCATTGGCCGCAGGTGCTTGGCAGGCGCGCGAGTTCGACAGAACTCGTGTGGCGCGAATGGCATTGCGTACAGCTTCCAATCGTTCCATCGTCATTCGGTTTGCCGACTGCATGGCACTGCTCGCAACCGGACGTGGCTGCTGGCTGTCCTTCCGGAATTACAAGCGGGTTCGGCGCCCGCTTTGTTCCGCCTGGCTGAAACTGCTCGCTGAATGAAACTTGTTCAGGGCTGAGGCCTTTTTCACCGTGGACGGCAGCCCAACTCGGAGCGGCGTGGCGGCTGCGCAGGAATTCCTTATAAATGCCTTCATGGCATGACCGGCAGTTACCGGCGGTCAGGTGCGTGCTGATCACGAACCCATGATGATCGACTTTCTGCTGTCCGGCGGAGGCCTGGTGGCAATCCAGGCAATTCACGCCTTTCTTCGCGTGGGCAGACATCTCGTACTCGTGAACCACCGAATACTGAAGCCGGGCGTGACATTCAGCGCATTTTCCCGATGCCCGTACAAAGTCGGCGGTCGGTTGAGCCGTTTCGACACTCGGCCGCGCCCGGTTTACAAGAAATGCCGCCAAAATGAGCGCAAACGCGATCACAACAGCCAGAAACACAGAACGAAATGACATGCTTTGCGGCCTCCGCGGAATACGTAGGCATCCCCAACTCAATCACGCCTTTGCGCCGGTATCGGAACTCTAGCAGGAACAGGCTGCGGTCCGCACCCGTCCCTTCAAGAGCGTCCGGACAACCGGTTTCCCAGCGCCACACTGATCCGTATTCAAATCGGGTGATTTAAATCACATCTACAACTCTCTTCACTTGGGAGACTGTACTTCGAAATTCAGGGAATTTTCCGCAGATAGTGACTTAGGTCCCTGCATCGCTTCTCCGAACCAGCTACTTTGGCTTCATTGCTGCCAATTCCCTGAAAAGGGTGGAGGGCAGTCAGGCTTTCATCCCAAGTTGAGGAAAGAACATGTCCTATAAGCGTTATTGGGTGGCACTAGCCATCGTCATCATCGGATCTTTCATTGTTCTCGGCGGAGTCGGCAGGAAGCTGATCAGCGCAGCTCCGCCTATCCCAGATGTGTACACCACCGACGGGCAACTTCTCTTCACCGGGAGCTTTATCACCGACGGGCAGGGAGTATGGCAGTCGATCGGTGGGCAGGAAATCGGCACCGTCTGGGGTCACGGAGCCTATGTTGCGCCCGATTGGAGCGCCGATTGGCTGCACCGGGAATCCGAGATCTTGCTGAACACTTGGGCAGCCAGGGCAGGAGCAGCAAACTTCGCTGCTCTCACACAGGATCAACAAGCCATCTTCAAAGCGCGCCTGATTCACGAGATGCGGACCAACACGTATGATGCCTCGCACAATCGCGTGACTTTGAGCGCCGATCGTTCCGCAGCATTTGAGCAGCTTCGCGCTTACTATACCGACGTCTTTGCGAAGGGTCGTTCTGAATACGCCATCCCGGGCGGCGCCCTGACCAACTCCGCGAAACAACATCAGCTGGCAGCTTTCTTCTGGTGGACTTCGTGGGCCGCCAGCACCGAGCGGCCAGGCTCTGCAGCTACCTATACCAACAACTGGCCGCATGAAGCCCTGGTGGCCAATGTTCCCACCTCGGGCGCGATTCTCTGGAGCGTCCTCAGCTTCGTCGGCCTGCTCGCGGGCATCGGCGGCCTTGTCTGGTGGTATGCATCGCAAGAAAAGGAACTCGTTCACGGCCCTTATCCCGATAGCGATCCCTTTCTCGTGTTCAAGCCGACTCCATCGCAACGCGCCACGCTCAAATACTTCTACGTAGTGGTGATTCTCTGGGGCGTTCAGATTTTAATGGGGGTCCTCACGGCTCACTACGGAGTCGAAGGCTTAAGCTTCTTTGGCTTCCCGCTGGCGAAGTACCTTCCTTACGCCGTCACGCGTACCTGGCATCTGCAAATCGCCATTTTCTGGATCGCCACATCATGGTTGGCGACGGGACTCTATGTCGGACCGGCAGTCAGTGGCCACGAACCCAAGTACCAGCGGCTCGGCGTGAACGTACTGTTCGGCGCGCTGATCCTCGTGGTTGGTGGATCTCTCGCCGGTGAATGGATGGGCATCCAGCAGCGTCTGGGCAACGCATGGTTCTGGCTCGGCAGCCAGGGCTATGAATATGTCGATCTTGGGCGTTTGTGGCAGATCCTCCTTCTCGTTGGATTGATTCTTTGGCTTGTCCTGATGGTCGCTTCTCTCAAGCCGGCCCTTGTACGGAAGAGCGAAGATCGCTCGCTCCTCACACTCTTCCTCATCTCCAGCATCGCCATCCCGCTCTTCTACTCCGCAGGCCTGATGTATGGTCAACGCAGCCATCTCGTCACCGCTGAATACTGGCGCTGGTGGGTGGTTCACCTCTGGGTTGAAGGCTTCTTTGAAGTATTCGCAACCGTCGTGATCGGCTTCCTGTTTACGCGGCTGCGCCTGATCGAGATTCGCACCGCAACCAAGGCTGCCCTCTTCTCCACAACGATCTTCCTGTCGGGCGGAATCATCGGCACCTTCCATCATCTCTACTTCGCCGGCGCGACCCCCGCAGTAATCGGTCTCGGCGCAATATTCAGTGCATTTGAAGTTGTGCCGTTAACATTGATCGGCTATGAAGCCTGGGAGAACATTCGCCTCGCGCAGCCTACCCGCAAGTCTCAATGGATCGCCAACTACAAGTGGCCCATTTACTTCTTCGTCGCGGTTGCATTCTGGAACCTTGTAGGAGCAGGCCTTTTCGGATTCCTGATCAATCCCCCGATCTCCCTCTACTACGTGCAGGGACTCAACCTCACACCGGTCCACGGCCATACCGCTCTCTTCGGTGTATACGGAATGCTAGGACTTGGGCTCACTCTGTTCTGCCTCCGCGCATTAAACCCAGGGCGCAAGTGGAAAGAAACTCCTCTGAAACTCTCGTTCTGGGCTTTGAACCTGGGGTTAATCTTCATGGTCATCCTCAGCATGTTGCCAGTCGGACTGTTGCAAGCCTGGGCATCCATCGAGCACGGCACCTGGTACGCGCGTTCTGCAGAGTTCATGCAATCCGGAACCATGCAGACTTTGCGCTGGTTGAGAGTTCCGGGTGACATCCTCTTTGCGATTGGCGCAGCCTTGTTCGCATGGTTCGTGTTGGGATTGCTTACCGGGCATTCCTACAACAAAGACGAGGACAATTCTTCGCTGCACGAGAGGGAAGAAGAACGCGAGGTTGCACTCGCTGGTCGCTGAGCAAATTTGACAGCGTCCGTAGAGAACGGAGCCCACCGTCCTGATAGACGGCGGTCGAATATGAATACTACAAAACTTAAAGACCTAAAGAACTATTGAAACTGCCCCGCGATGACGCGGTCATAGGCCGAAGTCAATGCGGGGCAGTTTCTATAGGGTAGTTCTCCTCAATTCAGTGAGACTCAACTCCTCCCGAAGACAGAATCCAGATGTATTCGTTCTATTGCGCCAATTGAGCGGGCCTGATCAGCGCACCTTGGCTGCGAACAGCGCGTGGTGTGCCAGGATGTAAAGCGTCTTTCGATCTGCGCCGCCGAAGATGAGTTGTAGCGGACGCTCCGGTACGTCGATCTGCGCGATCTGTTTGCCTTCCTGTGAGTAGACAAAGATCTGGCCATTAGCTACATACACATTGCCCTCGCTGTCGACAGCTACACTTTCGCCTCCCCGGTTCGCAAATGCCCTAAGATCCGTGAGCGTGCCGTCAGGCTTCACCTTCGCACTGTATGTCATGTCTTCCGATTCACTGCTGACATACACGCGCTGCCCGGGCGTGGCGGTGAGGAAGCCGTAGGTGTCGAGGTTGTCGCTGAAGCGCCAGCCTGAGGTATCGGTGGCAGGCCCTTGTTGAAAGACGCGCCCCGCTGGCAGAAATACACTGCCATCTGCCGAGACGTATTCACGCGCTTTGGGCGTCGTCGCATCTGCGGCGAACATCTCTGCCAGCGTTGCAAAACGCATCGTATCCAGATCGAGCTGGTCTTTGAATTCGCCGTTATTCCACCAGTTCACGGGGAGAATGACGGACGCATTGGCGTGAGGCTGGGACGCTTGCGGTTTCAATACTGTGAGCTCTTGGGCTGAGCTACCGGGTCGAAACGTGTAAACGGTACCTTCCGGCCCGGCGAATGAAAGCACGATCAAGGTGCCAGACTTATCGAAGGCGAGATTCACGGGATCGAGTGCGTTGTCGCGCTCTACCCCAAGCCCTTCTTTATCTGACCAGGAGTAGATCCGCTGGTTGTGATGATCGACGAAATAAAGCTTTCCCGCTGCGTCGACCGCTGCGCCGGAGATCGAGAAGAAACCACCTTCCAGCTTCGTAAGTTTCGATTCAGAAGAGACAACAGCGGACGCGTCAGGCGGCGCTGGCTGTTGCGGATTGCCCGGGATATCCAGGACCGCGAACTCGCGCTCGCGTACTTCGAGATGATGGGTAACATCTTCGATTGCGTTTTCGTAGGGAAACTTGCTAAGCCGCAGAAACGTGCCGCAACCGTTGTCGTCGCAGATGCCGTAACCGCTCTCCGCGTTCACGTGAACATTGCGGAAATGAATGTCGGATGAGTCGTAGATGCGGACCGCAGTCACAAACGGCGCACGCGAGCGGGTGACCCGATAGGCGTGATAGTTGGCGAAAGTGAGATTGTGGGAGGAGTTAATTTCAAGCGACAGCGCATCGGGACTTTCGCCTGCTTCTTCCTCAGTCTGCGGAGCGTTGATGTCCCAGTTCTCTACGTGATCGAATTTGATTTCGTTACGTACGTGGTGCTCATTCGACAGTTCGTACACATGGCCGGGAGTCTTGGTGTTCGACACCAGAAAGCCCGCCTGCGCGAAGGTGTTGGGCGTCCAGATGTCCGCGAAAGTCCCGCCGCCGCCATCGGTAATCCACAGGCTAGGGTACTGGCTGTCCCAGCGCTTACGCAGATCCGGGTCGGCGGTGTGATTGTTGTTGTATGGATTGGTGCCGCTGCCATGGCCGCCAAGAAAGCGCACATCATCAATAAGTGACTGCTCGCCGGCCTTCCAAAGCACCGCAACGGCGCGCGGATTGATCCCTCCGGTAAACACGCCGATACCGCTCAGAATGTTCGCGCCTCCTGCTGGAGCCAGGATCAGGGGCTTGGGAGCGCCGACTCCCTGATAGCCCGGCGTCTCGTCGAGCAAGTCAATCTGCGTGAGCGTGGGATGAAGGCCGATGAG
>Ga0105238_10007184_pt1 | contig 11140 bp, 15 predicted proteins | sample KBSC34metaG_FD_81526 | JGI IMG/M metagenome (GOLD analysis project Ga0105238, IMG submission 81526) | Corn rhizosphere microbial communities from Kellogg Biological Station, Michigan, USA - KBS C3-4 metaG | ecosystem: Host-associated > Plants > Roots > Rhizosphere > Soil | place: Michigan, USA...
GCGCCGGACGTCCAGACCGTTTTCCTGCCGGCGTCGCCTGCCGTCCGCCCGATCACCGCCACACTGGTGCGCCAGATCGCCGCCATGGGCGGCAACGTCACGCCATTCGTCCCGGCCTCCGTTGCCGCCGGTCTGAAAGCCAAATTCGCCAAGTAAGATTCGCCAGACAAGCCTTCGCAAAAGTTGCTCCGGTTTTGCGATCACGAGGCCATCCCGGAGCGCTTCCCTCAAAACGTCCCCTGGAGTTTGCATGATCCGAGCTCTCGCCATCCTCACCGCGCTCGTGCTGGCCGCGCCTGCGCTTGCGCAGAAGCTGCCGGCCAATCTCGACAAGAACAATGCGATCGTGATCGACACCACCAAGGGCCGCATCGTGATCGCGCTTCGCTCCGACATCGCGCCCCAGCATGCCGAGCGGATCAAGCAGCTCGCCCGCGACGGCTACTACAACAATGTGCCATTCCACCGTGTCATCGACGGCTTCATGGCGCAGACCGGTGACGGGCAGAATTTCAACGGCACCGGCGGGTCGAAATATCCGAACCTGAAGCAGGAGTTCTCCAAGGAGCCCTTCAAGCGCGGCACGGTCGGCATGGCACGCGGTCCGAGCAACGATTCCGCCAATTCGCAGTTCTTCATCTGCTTTGCGGAAGCGTCATTCCTCGACACCAAATACACCGTGATCGGCAACGTCGTGGCCGGCATGGACGTGGTCGACAAGATCACTCGCGGCGAGCCCCCCGCCAATCCCGACAAGATGGTGAAGGTGCAGGTCGCATCCGACGTCAAGTGAGAGGCGGGAGCAGCGGATGGCAGCCAAGGTTTCCTGCGTTGCCGCCGCGCTGCTGTCGATCGCTCTAGCGCCGGCTGCGCATGCCGAGCAGGGGCAGGTCAACACCATCAAGGAGGTGTTCGAGCGGCTCGGGACCTGCTGGAAGCCGCCGCCGGTCTCGCGCGCAAACCCGATGGACATCACCATCATCGTCAGCTTTAACCGGTCGGGCGCGATCATGGGGCATCCCCGGATCACCTATGAATCGGCCGAGGCGACCGACAACGATCGCCTGGCCTACCGCGTCGCCGTGATGGAGGCATTGCAACGCTGCACGCCAATGCCATTTACCGAGAGCATGGCCGGCGCGGTTGCAGGCCACCCATTTGCGGTCCGGTTCCGCAATCACCTTCGAACACAAGAGAAGCAAACATGGCTGTCACCGAAAATACTTTGATCCTCGAGACCACGCAGGGGCCCGTTACCATCGAAATGCGTCCCGACGTCGCTCCCAATCATGTCGCGCGGATCAAGGAACTGGTGCGCGAGGGTTTTTATGACGGCATCGTCTTCCACCGGGTGATCGACGGCTTCATGGCGCAGACCGGTTGCCCGCACGGCACCGGCACCGGCGGCTCCGGCAAGAAGCTCAAGGCCGAATTCAACAAGGAGCCGCATGTGCGCGGCACCACATCGATGGCGCGCGCCGCGAGCCCCGACTCCGGCGACAGCCAGTTCTTCATCTGCTTCGACGACGCGTCATTCCTCAACGGCCAGTACACCGTGTGGGGGAAGGTCACCGACGGCATGGACAGCGTCGACAAGATCAAGCGCGGCGAGCCGGTGCAGAACCCCGACAAGATCGTCAAGGCGCGCATGGCTGCGGACGCCGCATGACCCGTTCGCGCGGTTGATTCAAGGCTGATACAGTCACGAAAGCCGTCCTCGTTTCCGGCAGGAAGCGAGGGCGGCTTTTGATTCGTGGAAGAGGCGTGCCGCGTGCTCGCGACCGCCGTTGCGGCGTTTACTCGCTGCCCGCTTTGAAGATACGCCAGCTCGGATAATCATAAGCACCCGACCAGGCATGGATCATCGCTCCGCAAACGGTGCAGTCAAAGCGCCCGGCAATGTTGTCGCGACGACGTTCCTGCACGGCGACGTAGAGCAGGGTACAGTTCGGGCACGCAAAAATCACATCGATGCGCGCGCGGCTGAACATCACACGAGCGAGCTCCCGATCTGCATCCGGCGAGGTCGGATCTCCGACAGGTTTTTAGTAGCAAGGCCCGTAGGGATAGTAGCCGCAGCGTTGCGCGCCGTAAGCTCCGTAGGCAGCTGCACCAACGGCAGCGGCGCCGACGCCGACCGCCACTCCGCGGCGTACGGCTGCGCCACGGTAAACACCGCCACGATAAGCGCCTCCGTGATAAACGCCAGCGCGGCCGACACCGACGCCGCGTCCACCGCGATATGCGAACGCATCAGTCGAAATCATCGAAAGGCATCCGATGCCGATGATGACCGACGCAGCCAATGAGAAGATCGTTCGACGTGACATGATGACTGTCCTTTCGCGGTTGCCGTAAAAGCGTGTTCATCCAGCCCGCCGACCAGACGACTCTTGGAACAAGCTGCGCCAACGAGACGTAACTTGCCGCAGCAGCGTTGCGAGCCACGTCGCTTGCATGCTTGATCCAGATCAAACCCAGGCGCTCGGGAACCGCGTGCGTCAGAACGCTCAATTGACACGACGGGCAAGGTCGCCGCGTTGGCGCGAGGCCGCGACACACGGTCGCTGGCCGTTTGGACAATAGTGCCTCCTGGAAATTTTTGATTTCATCCTCCGCACTGTGCTGGAGAGGCTCTCCGAGCATAGTCAGCGCGAGCCTTCGATGAGGCTGCTTCGCTCCTCGACCCCCATAGCGGAGCAGTCTCGTCGGGGTGCTGCGGCGAAGCTCGGCAGCCGATCTCCCGGCACGCCCTCGTATCTTTCGCCAATGCCATTGATGCAAACGGAACCGCCCGTCATGCGTTCCGCGCTCTTGTCCGGCGCCGCGGTTGGAGCGCGATCCGCGACGGACCTTTCGTGCAGAGCGCGCGTTGAAGCTTGGCAGACCCGGGGGCAACCACGAACCCGGAGCATTGGTGATGGAAATTCCTCCTGATCTTGAAAGAAGGCTGGAGCGGCGGTGGGCCGCCAGATTCCTCCGCGCCCCGCATCTCCCGAAAAACCCAATCCGACAACCGCTCGGGAAAGGAAAGCTGCCCGTCGCGACGCCTGCGGGCGGGAACCGGGCGATCGGCGGATTGGGCAGCGTCAGGAAATCGAGGCTTTCTTCAGCGGCTCTATGAGAGCCTTGGCCGAGAACGGCTTGGTGAGATAGGCCAGACATCCGGACTGGAGCGCAGCCTCGCGGACGGCTGGGTCTTCATTACCGGTCATGTAGATGACCGGAACAGAAATGTTCGCAGACGTGAGACGATGCCTCAATTCGATGCCCGATCCATCGTTGAGGTTGATGTCGAGGATCACGCAAACCGCCGTGTCGAAGTCGGTGTGGTTCCTGAAATCCTCCGCAGATGAAAACAGGATGGGCTCGTAGGCGTGCTGACGGAGCAGACGCCGTATTCCCTTCAGCATTCCGGGGTCATCGTCGACCACCAGTACAAGATTTCGATTTGGCACCTGAGACTTCCCTGACCTGCCCGCCGACACAATCTTGGAGTCTGTTCAAAGACCGAATTCTCAAACAACGCCGGGACGGTTGGTTCCGGGGTCATAGGCCTGCAATTCCGGCCGATGAGGCCGCCTCAGATCAAGCGGCCTCACGCTGTCGCCCGCCCGGGCATTTGCTCAATAACGATACTGATACTGATACTGGTCCGGGCAGATGGTTCGGCCGTAGGCGTCCTGATAGCAGCCGCTGTTGTAGTAGCCGTAGCTATTGCCGTAGTACGCGGCGGCGCCGAGCGCGGCGGCCCCGACCGCGGCCGCTCCATACCGCGGATAATATCGCCCCGGGTAACCAGCGATCGGACGACCCGGGCGACCTGCTATGGGATAACCTGGACGGCCCGGTCGGACGCCCGCGATCGGGTGTCCCGGGCGTACACCGCCCCGGTAACCACCGCCGTGGAAACCTCCGGCACGCATGCCGCCTCCATGAAAGCCGCCGCCGCCACCTCGGAACCCGCCACCACCGCCGCCCCGGCGCGCGGACGCGTCTTCCGGGACGAGGCTGGCGCCGACGACAACGACTGCCGCTAGAACAGCGAGAGCAGAACGAAGCATTGCCTTCCTCCTCTTGATTGATGGTGCCTGCCGGCAGAACCCCGCTCGGGCCGCGCCGGCAGCAATCCGCCCCTGACACTGCTTGCGATGCTTGCCAGATCTCGCCTTGAGCTAAATCAACGGCAGCGAGACCACGAACGGCCGGCCAATCGCGCGAGCGAGCTCGCGCCGCAGGGTGCGGCAAAATATCCGCAGGTTGCAATTTGTCTGGAATCTATCGTTGTGCGGGTGCATGCTCAATTCCGGTTGGGGAATTGTAATGAGTACGCCCACTGCCAGCGTCAGGTTACACGGGCGCTTTGCGCACCGCCTGAGACGGCGATATCAGGCCGTCCTGGAAAGCGACACTGTCTTCAAAACGGCGGTGATCGGCAGCGGATTTTTGTCGGCCTTTCTGGCGATGATGGCGTTGCTCTCGGCTGCCTGATGCTCACTCCAACTCGCTGCAAAGCTCTGGTTCGATAGCCGTAACCAGGTTTCGGCCTCGGCCATCCAGAGCATCCGGTTTGCAGGCTCGCGCTTTGCGAGTTGCGCGCATAGCGCAGCTCGCGAGCGTAGCTCCCGTCGACTGGGCATTTTCATCCCCTGCCAGAGGTTGAAGTCCGATCATCGTATGGCAAGTCCTGGTCTCGGGACTACTGTCCTCATGGTCATTGTCACAACGGCCAATGGTGCTGCCTCAACCTGGTGGCGACACCAGCCGCTACGACCGTTCAATGCCTTCGCTACGAAGAGGAAGTTTGATCCGGAAAGACGCGCCGCCGTGATCCCGATTTTGGGCCGATATCACCCCGTCGTGCGCCTCGATGATGGTGCGGGCTATGGACAGTCCCATGCCCATGCCTTCCGCCTTGCTGGTGAAAAACGGTTCGAAAACGGTTTTCAATCTTTCTTCGGGAATGCCCGGGCCGCGGTCGGACACGGAGAGCTGGGCAAAGTTATCGACGCGCGAGGTCCGGATGCTGATGATGCGATTTTCGTTCGGCGTATCCTTCATCGCGTCGATCCCGTTGACGACAAGGTTCAGAATGACTTGTTGAAGCTGAACGCGGTCACCGAGGATCGGAAGCGCCTTCTGTGTCATCATCCCAACCAGTTCGACCTTTCGCGCAGCAGCCAGCGTCGAAAGAAATGCGGCGGTTTCCCGCGCGACCTCGTTGAAGTCGAGGTTTTTCAGCTCGAATGGCGCCCTTGTCAGCAGACTCCTCATCCGCCGGATGACCTCGCTCGCCCGCCGGTCATCCCGCAGGATGTCTTTCACGATATCCCTCAGTTCAGCGATGTCGGGCTTCGCGGATAGCAGGATCGCGTCTGCGGTTTCGGCGTTGGTCAGAATGGCGCCCAGCGGCTGGTTGATTTCGTGAGCAATCGAGGCGGTCAGTTCACCGGCCATCGAGAACCGGTTGACGTGGGCAAGTTCAGCCATGCGCTGCCGCGCCTCCACCTCGGCCAATTGACGCCGGCGATGCTCATGCAGCAGAACCATGATCAGCCACGCCTGCACCAGAATAACTGCACTGATGAAGGCGATCTGCCAGGAATAGCGTTTCCACGCAGTTGGCTCCCGGAACAAGACTTCGCTCTCGGGTGGCAGAGCGCCCTCGCTGATCTTCCATCGCTGCAACGCTGGCCACTCAAAGATGAGTTTCGAAGGGACTTTGGCAACCGGGATATCCGATGCATTTTCGCCTGCAAGGATACGCAACGCCATTTGTCCGACCTGCTGTCCAATCGGATCTGACTGAACGATGTAGCCGCCGATGGCTCCCTTGTTGAGATAGGAGGAGACATTCACGACGACCGGCCGATTGGCCCACTCGGCGATCTGGTTGACCAGTTCGGCAGGAACGTGGGACACGCCCTCGCTGGTAAAATAAATTCCGGTGTAGATGACGGCCGTGTCGCTCGGAAGCCCTGCAAGCCGTTCGGCGAGCTTGGTCAACGGAAGGTCGGTCAGATTGACAATCTCGACCTGTGCCGCGACGGCGGGAATCTCATCGATGAAATGACGATAGAATGTCTGACGCTCCAGCGGATCGCCCACGATCGCAACGGCTTTCAGATGGGGCGTGACGATCCGCGCAACCTTCACCATGTCCTGCAACGTCAGTTGCATGGTCGCGCCGGTCACATTGTTTGGAAGCGTCCTGCGCGCCATTGTGGCCTCGTCGATTGCGCCGAAAACAACGGGTACCGATGGCCAAAGCTGTTCGCGGCGACGCGCAATGAAATCAAGCGCGGATGCTCCGAACACGATCACGACATCGACGTGTCGTTCGCGGTATTTGGCTTTAAGGAATTGAGTGAATTCATCCTCGTACTCGGCGCCGAAAAAGCGATTTGCGTCGAGATGCTCGGCATAAAATGAAATCGGAGACTCGCTGCCCTCATTGATGGTCGATCTGATTGCGCTGGTCACCGCCGTATTGAACGGCAAGCCCGCAGACGATTGATCAAGTACCAGGACCGCCCGCTCAGCCGGCCCGGCTGCCATCGGCGTGGTCAGCAAAACGGCAGCAGCCAGCGAAGCGCCGAAGGCCCGTACGCAAAACAACCGAATGAGTGTCGGCCAGGAGCGCATCGCCCCTTTTCCCCCCACTTCGAGGGGGCAGCTTATCCCTTAAAAGCAGCCATTTGACAGAAGGGAAAAATGCCGTTTCGTCGCAGGTCGCCGCAATTTGCACGGTCGAGTGCATTCAGCCAACAAGGCCTCAGCGGGATTGCGGATCAGCTTTGAAAAATTGCGAGCATTTCGATCCCGATCGCGGATCGAACCCATCACTCCGCGCGTTGGCTCGGGAAGCTCGTTGATGGAGGGTGAGCGTGCCGAGACAATCCGTTTTAACAGCAAGAGCGCAGAAGCTGCGGCGGTCGAAGGATAACGACCTCGAGGGCCCGCAGGATATGGGCGGCAAGCAGGGCGGGCAGGCGGGCTTTCCAAAGCCGACACAGCGCCCGCAGAGCACCGAGCGTGACGAGGACGTCATGCCCAAGCGCGGCGGTCGCGAATTCCGCCGCCAGGCAGAATGACTGGGCTTCTATTTGGGACCCTGCAATCCCGGCGATGACAACCAGCGCTCCATGTTGGCGGCGGCTTCGCTCTCACGCGCCTTCAGAAGAAGGTCGTGGCGCTGGGGTCCTGGCGGCAACTCCCTGGCGGCGCTGCGGGCCTCCCGGGCAAAATTGCTCAGGCGCTCCTGAAAAGACAGCAATGGTCGCTTACGATTACGTTTCCTGGTCATGGCTGGCCTCATCAAGGGCCGAAATCCAACCATGCAGGCCGCGACCCGTCCTTAACTTATGTTGGAACCGAGCCCACATTGCCGTGTTTCCCCCGCGGGAGCGATTTCACAAACACGGGAGTCTCGCGTGTCCAGCGAAGTCTTCACGGCTGCGCTCGTCAGACGCCTGCGAACCTCGGACAGCATTTCCGACGAAGATATCGAGGTCATTCGAGCACTTCCCGTGACCCTCAGGAGCTATGAGGCCGAGCGAGTGATCGTGCGGGATGGTCAACGCGCCACCGAATGTTGCCTGATCGTTGAAGGGTTTTGCGCGCGTTCGAAGACGCTTTCGGACGGCAGGCGGCAGATCCTCTCAATCCATATACCCGGCGAAATCCCCGACCTGATGAGTCTGTTCCTGCATGTGATGGATCACGATCTGTCCACGCTGACGCCGTGCCGGCTCTGCTTTATCAGGCATGAAGTGATGCAGCAGCTGCATCGGCGCAGGCCCAATATCGCCGAGATATTCTGGCGTCATACGCTGATCGACGCGGCCATGTTCCGGGAGTGGATCGTCAATGTCGGCCAGCGGCCTGCGCCCGCGCGGCTTGCGCATGTGATGGTCGAGTTGCGCGAGCGTCTGCGGGTGATCGGACGGGTCGAGGGCAACAACTTCGAAATGCCGCTGACCCAGGAAGAGATCGGCGAGGCGCTGGGGATCACCAGCGTGCACGCAAATCGCGTGATCCGCCAGTTGCGGGAAGACGGAATCGTCGAGCTGCACCGTGGCCGCGTGACCGTTCTCGACGAACCCAGGTTTCTGGAACTGGCCGACTTCGACGATCGTTACCTGCATCAGTCGCCAGCGCTTTGAATCTTCATGCCACGGTTCCACTTCCACATTCAGGAGAACGGAAGACTCATTCCGGATGAGGAGGGGCAGGATTTTGCCGATGGAGCCGCTGTTCGCAGGGAGGCGGTCGCGACCGGCGCGTCGATCGCTCGGGATGCGTTCATGAACGGCAGCGCGTGCTGCGTTATTGTCGACGTCTGCGAAGAGGACTCGCCGTTCCTGAAAGTATCGATCACCCTCGACATCGAGGAGCCGACCAGGAGCTAGTCGGCAATGACGTGGAGCAAGGGGCCTCTGTTCATGCCCACGCGAGGCCGAGAGCAGGGACCGCGTCGTCCTCGTTTTTGGTTCGGATCGAAGATCGCTTTCGATTGCCGACAGGATGCGATTGCCTGCGGGAATCCGGGCGCCGCAACCGTTGTCGCACGAGACCTGCAAGCCTTAGCGCGCGCTCCGATGTCCGTCTGACCGCGTAGAGAATGGCCGACATGCGCGCGACAAAGCTCAGCAGCAGCAGGATCGAGAAGATATCGAGATAGGCGAGCACGTCGCCGACAAGCATCAACTCGGGCGGAATCGGAATGCTGTGGTCGTAGGCGACGACTAGGATGACAATGGGGATCAACGCGATGACCCGCCGCAGAGTCAGCCGGTCCAGCAGTGCGGCCAGTTCGACGACGAGGACCTGGTAGAGCCAGTCGCCAAGGGCCGCCGGTCTATCGATCGTCCATTTCCGCCACAGCCGTTTCCACATCGATCACATCCCGTCCCGGGTCGCGCAATCCATATCACGCGACACAGGGCCGTGCAGCTTTTCTGCGTTTGCTGCCGCGCTACCGCCGATACGCGCCTCAGTTCGTACCGAGCTGACGCACCGCGCCGATCCAGTCCTCGATGTGCCAGGAGCGAACCATCTTGCCGCCTTCGATGGTGTGCACGTCGATCGACATCACCTTGAATGATTTTCCGGTATGTGGGGCGCCGAAGAATTCGCCCGCGGGCGTGCCGGTGGCTTCGCCGCGCACCGTGACCTGATTACCCGACACCAGCACGTCCTTGATCTGCCATGTCAGGTCCGGCACCGATTTCAGCCGCGCCCCGACGCCGGCGATCACCTCGTCGCGGCTGTTGCAGACCTCATTGCCGCGGCAGGACACCCAGTCCGGCGCCGTGGCCTGCTTGATCAGGTCGGCGCTGTCCCTGGCGAACTCGGCATTGAGGGCCTTGTAGAAGGGCGCGATCGCCGCGCGCGCGGCATCGGCGCTCATCTCGGCATGCGCGGGCACCACGATAAAGGCGGCGGTCAGCAACGCCCCGGCGGCAAATAGTCGTTTCATGTCGGCCTCGGTCAATCTGGTTGAAAGCAGGCCGCCGCTATGGACGTAAAACGATAATCGATCTAATGAGTAATTATGGCCTATCATGAATGAAATCGATTTACGCCGTTTCGACCTCAACCTCCTGGTCGTGTTCGATGTCCTGATGACCGAGCGTAGCGTCACGCGCGCGGCGGAGCGGCTCGGCCGTACCCAATCGGCCGTCAGTCATTCCTTGTCGCGGCTGCGCGAGCAGTTCAGTGATCCCTTGCTGATCAAGGGCGGCGTGCGGATGCAGCCGACTGCGATCGCGCTCGACCTGATCGAGCAGGCGCGGCCGATGCTCGGCGGCATCCAACGCGTGCTGTCGCCGCAGCACGTGTTCGACGCTGCGACGTCGACCCGTGTGTTCCGCCTCGCCGCGCCGGACTTCATGCTGACGCTTTACGCCGAGCTGCTGAACAAGTTGCGCAAGGAGGCGCGGGGCGTGTCGATCGAATGGACCGCTCCACGCGAGCCGACCTTGCTCGATGTCGCGGAAGGGCTGATCGATGTCGCGATTGTGCCGGCGGAATTGCGCTGGCCGCCGAATGTCACGGGCGAAGCGGTCGGCGCGCTGAAGTGGCGCTGTTTTGCCCGAAAGGGACATCCGGCATTCCGTGACTGGAGCCGCGAGACCTGGGCGCGCTGGCCGCACCTTGCCGTCCGCGTCGGCGATGCCGTGACCAGCCCGGTCAATATCGCCGCCGCATCCGTCCGCCTGACGCGGACGATCGCCGGCTGGGTTCCGAACTTCTGCGCCATCGCACCGGTGTTGGCGACGTCCGATTTAATCGCGACCTTGCCCGCCCTTTCGATGAAGGAGGCATCCGGCGCCTACAAGCTCGACAGCGCCGAAGTGCCGTTCCCGATTCCCGCGCTGCCGCATGCGATGGTGTGGTGCGGCGGCCGCAGCCGGGATCCCGGATTGAAGTGGGTGCTTGATCGGCTGCGGCCGATTGTGAAACGCAGCTTCGCAGCGTAGATACCCGCGCATGCGAACTGACCTCTTCGATTTCGAACTGCCCACGTCTCGCATCGCGCTGCGCCCGGCGAGCCCGCGCGACTCCGCGAAAATGCTGGTCGTGCAGGGCGGCGCACTGCACGACCGCGTCGTTTCCGATCTGCCTGAGTGGCTTGGAGAGGGTGATCAGCTCGTCGTCAACGACACCAGGGTGATTGCGGCGCAGTTGTCCGGACGACGCATCGGCCGCGCCACCGAGCCGAAGATCGAGGCGACGCTGATCAAGCGGCTCGACGGCTCGCGCTGGCAGGCGCTGGTGAAGCCGGCGAAGAAGCTTGTCGAAGGCGACGGTATCCGCTTCGGCAATGAGGGCCGGGTCTGCCTGCTCGGCAATCTCGATGCCGCGGTCGAGGCAAAGGGCGATGACGGCGAGGTCACGCTGTCGTTCTCGTTCCATGGGCCGGTGCTCGACCAGGCTATTGCCGATCTCGGCAGCCCGCCGCTGCCGCCCTATATCGCGTCAAAACGGCAACCGGATGACCGCGACGCCGACGACTATCAGACCATGTTCGCCGCGCAGGAAGGCGCCGTCGCGGCACCAACGGCAGGCCTGCATTTCACGCCGGCGCTCGAGGCGGCGCTGCGCGTGCGCGGCGTCGGGGTGCAACGCCTCACGC
>Ga0105238_10007186_pt1 | contig 11140 bp, 9 predicted proteins | sample KBSC34metaG_FD_81526 | JGI IMG/M metagenome (GOLD analysis project Ga0105238, IMG submission 81526) | Corn rhizosphere microbial communities from Kellogg Biological Station, Michigan, USA - KBS C3-4 metaG | ecosystem: Host-associated > Plants > Roots > Rhizosphere > Soil | place: Michigan, USA...
CTCGGCTGATGCGAGTTTCTCCTCGGCCTCGCGAGTCACTTCGTTGGCGTAGTCGTACTTCGCTGCGTCGTCTCCCGCCTCATGCCACAGCTTCTCACCCTGGGTGAGCTGCTGCTGTGCCGCCGCGGTGTCGATCTCCTCGGGCTTCAGCGCGGTTTCGGCGAGGATGGTAATTCGCTCGGGAAGGACCTCGGCGAAACCCCAAGCCACGAAGTATCTCTGTCCGTCTGCCGAACCGCCGTGGAGCCGCACCTCGCCCGCGCCCAGCTCTGCAAGCAGGGGAGCGGCGCCGTACAACGCTTCGAGGTAGCCGGAGCTGGAGGGCAGCTCGACCGCCGCCGCTGTTCCTTCGAGCAGCATACGGTCCGGGCTGACCAGCCGCACTGAGAGAAGTCCCGTGTTTGTGTTTGTTTCCGCCATCGGGTTTACGCTGTCGCCGCCATCTTCTCTGCGGCCTTCATCACGTCCTCAATGCCGCCCTTGAGATAGAACGCCTGCTCGGGGATCGCATCGTGCTTGCCTTCGATGATCTCCTTGAAGCTGCGCACGGTGTCCTCGATTTTGACGTACGCGCCAGGAATGCCGGTGAAGACTTCTGCCACGTGGAAAGGCTGCGAGAGGAAGCGCTGGACCTTGCGGGCGCGAGCGACGGTGAGCTTGTCCTCTTCGGAGAGCTCGTCGATGCCAAGGATAGCGATGATGTCCTGCAGGTCCTTGTAGCGCTGCAGAATCCGCTTCACTCCCTGCGCGACTTCGTAATGCTCCTGGCCCACGACGGTCGGGGTGAGGATACGAGAGGTTGATGCCAGCGGGTCGACGGCGGGGTAGATGCCAAGCTCGGACAGAGGACGCGAGAGCACGGTGGTTGCGTCGAGGTGTGCAAAGGTGGTGGCCGGGGCCGGGTCTGTGAGATCGTCGGCAGGCACGTATACGGCCTGGACGGAGGTTACCGACCCCTTCTTGGTGGACGTGATGCGCTCCTGCAGTTCGCCCATCTCGGTTGCGAGGTTCGGCTGGTAGCCGACAGCGGAAGGCATACGGCCCAGCAGCGTGGACACTTCAGAACCGGCCTGGGTGAAGCGGAAGATGTTGTCAATGAACAGCAGCGTGTCCGCGCCTTCCTCGTCGCGGAAGTGCTCAGCGACGGTGAGGCCGGTGAGGGCCACGCGCAGACGCGCCCCCGGCGGCTCAGTCATCTGACCGTAGATCAGCGCTGCTTTGGAGTTGGCAAAGTTCTTGAGATCGATAACGCCGGACTCCTGGAACTCGATCCAGAGGTCGTTGCCCTCGCGGGTACGCTCGCCCACGCCCGCGAAGACGGAGAAGCCGCCGTGCTTGGTCGCGACGTTGTTGATCAGCTCCTGGATGATGACGGTCTTACCGACGCCGGCGCCGCCGAACAGGCCGATCTTGCCACCCTTGAGGAACGGCTGGATGAGATCGATGACCTTGATGCCGGTCTCGAACATTTCTTCGGAGGTCGACTGCTCGTCGAACGGAGGAGCCTGGCGATGGATGGGCTTGAACTCCTGCGAATTGACCGGACCGAGCTCGTCGACCGGTTCGCCGAGGACGTTGAGCACGCGACCCAGTGTGGCGCGTCCGACCGGAACGGTGATCGGCGCTCCGGTGTCGATTGCCTTCATGCCGCGGACCATACCTTCGGTCGCGACCATGGCGATGCAGCGCACGCGGCCTTCGCCAAGGTGCTGCTGCACTTCGACGATGACGGAGAGCGGCTCCGGCACGTCGAATCCGTCGGAGACGATACGGAGCGCCTGATAGATGGGCGGCATCGCCTTTTCGTCGAACTGAATGTCAACGGCGGGTCCGCTGACGGAGACTACTGTTCCAATGTTCTCTGCCATATTTCGTCCTGAATCCTTTTCGCCAGCTAGAGCGCTGCGGCTCCGCTGACAATTTCAATGATCTCTTTCGTAATAGCGGCCTGACGCACACGGTTCATGGTGAGGCTCAGGCTGTCGATCAGGTCGCCTGCGTTCTTGGTGGCGGCATCGGTCGCTGTCATACGCGCAGCGTGCTCCGCGGCGGCAGACTCCAGCAACGCATGGAATATCTGCGTCGCGACGTAGCGGGGAAGCAGATCGCAGAAGAGCTGCTCCGGAGCCTGGTCGAAGATGTAGTCTACGTCCGCCGTGCCGAACTTCGTCTCCGACTCAACCGTGTCGTCGGCGGGCTCTTCCACTGAGATGCCTGCGCTGGCCGCCGCTTTCGCTGCCGCATCCCGCTGTTCCTGGGTCATCTCGTCCGCAGCGGCGATCTCCTGACCGCCCAGTTTTCGGATTGGCAGCAGCTTTTCCGCTACAACCCGCTGCTGTATGACCGACTTGAACTCGTTGTAGACGATGTAGACGGAATCGATTTCGGTCCGCTCGTACCGCTCGATGATGGAGCGTGCCATCTCGGAGATTTCGTTGAACTCGGTGCGGAGCAGCAGGTTGGGGTGCTCGGCGCTCACCTCAATCGGCTGGGCCCGGTGACGAATGACGCCATAGTGGACCGAAAGCTCGTTATCGTAGTGCTCTTCGGTCTTCTCGTAGTTGGCGGCAGGAAAGCGCTTCTTGTAGAAGCCGATCGCCTTCTTGCCGATGGGCTCGAGATCGACGTTCTGGCCGAGCGAGCGGCGCGAGTCCACGAACTTCTGCGCTGTCTTGCCGATGTTCGAGTTGAACGCGCCAGCGAACCCTTTGTCACCGGCTACGACGATCACCAGGACGTTCTTCTCTTCGCGCTCGATCAACAGCGGATGGATAATGTCGCCGGTCTGCTCGTTATAGAGATCAGTGCGACGAACCATCGAGACCAGCACGCTCGACAGCATGCGCGCGTAGGGCCGTGCCTTCATTGCGCGGTCCTGCGCCCGGCGCAGCTTTGCCGCGGAGACCATCTTCATGGCCTTGGTGATCTGCCGTGTGTTTTTCACACTGCGGATGCGGCGCCGTAGGTCAAGTACGTTTGCCATGGTTTACTTCGCTACCGCCTCGCGCTTGGCTTTGATGTCGGAGAGGAATTGGCGCTTGTACTCGTTGATGGCATCAGTAAGCCGCTTGGTGAGATCGTCGTCGAGCGCCTTCTTGGTGGCGATGTCGGTCAGGATGGCAGGCGCCGTTCCTTCCAGGTAGGGATAGAACCCGTCCTCAAACGCGCGGATGTCTGCAACCTCAACATCGTCCAGCAGGCCATTGACGCCGGCGAACAGGATGGCGACCTGCTTCTCCGCCGGAAGGGGCTGGAACTGCGGCTGCTTCAGCAGCTCGGTCAGGCGCTGGCCGCGGTTGAGCTGCTGCAGCGTTACCTTGTCGAGATCGGAGCCGAACTGCGCGAAGGCGGCGAGCTCACGGTATTGCGCCAGGTCGAGCTTGAGACGCGAACCGACCTGCTTGATGGCCTTGATCGCCGCAGCAAAACCTACGCGCGAGACGGAAAGGCCGACGTTGACTGCAGGCCTCACGCCCGAGTTGAAGAGATCGGTCTCAAGGAAGATCTGGCCATCGGTGATGGAGATGACGTTGGTGGGGATGTACGCCGAGACGTCGCCAGCCTGGGTTTCGATGACAGGCAGGGCAGTGAGGCTACCGCCGCCGAGCTTGTCGGAGAGCTTCGAGGCACGCTCCAGAAGACGGGAGTGCAGATAGAAGACGTCCCCTGGGTAGGCCTCGCGTCCCGGCGGCCGGCGGAGGAGCAACGAGATTTCGCGGTAGCTTACGGCGTGCTTGGAGAGATCGTCGTAGATGACGAGGGCGTGGCGACCGGAGTCGCGGAAGAACTCACCCATGGCGCAGGCGGCGAAGGGAGCGAGGTACTGCATCGGGGCGGGCTCAGACGCGGTGGCGGCAACGACGATGGTGTATGCCATCGCGCCCTTCTCTTCGAGCGTTTTGACGATCTGCGCAACCGAGGAGCGCTTCTGGCCTATGGCGCAGTAGATGCAGATCAGGTTGTTCTTGGCCGAGTTAATGATGGTGTCGAGCAGGATGGCGGTCTTGCCGGTCTGGCGATCGCCGATGATGAGCTCGCGCTGGCCGCGGCCGATGGGAATCATCGTGTCGATGGCCTTGATGCCGGTCGCCATCGTCTCGCGGACGCCCTGCCGGTCAATCACGCCCGGGGCAAGCCGCTCGATGGGGAAGCGGTGCTCGGTGACGATGGGGCCTTTGTCGTCGATAGGATTGCCGAGTGCGTCGACGACGCGGCCGATTAGGGAGTCGCCTACGGGCACGGACATGATGGTGCCGGTCCGCTTGACCTCGTCGCCCTCGTGGATTTCGGTGTAGTCGCCGAGCAGAACGACGCCCACCTCGGATTCGTCGAGGTTCATGGCGAGGCCATAGACGTCGTGGGGGAACTGCACCATTTCGCCGGCCATCACCTTGTCGAGACCATGTACGCGCGCGATACCGTCGCCGAGCGAGATGACGGTGCCGACCTCGTCCACCTGGATCTGCTGGTCGTAGTTCTCAATCTGCTGGCGGAGCAGCGCTGTTATCTCATCCGCATTGATCTTTGCCATTTGGTTCCTCTACCTCAAAATTCTGCGCTTGGATCTGGTGCCGGGCTCAGGCGTTTACAAGCCTGCTCTTCAACTGGTCCAACTGCGCCCGGAGCGAGCCGTCATAGATCGTGGAGCCGACCTCAACCACTGCCCCGCCCAGCAGGTCCGGGTTCTCAGCGTAGCTGGCGCGGACAGGACCGCCGGTGAGTTTGGATATCTGACCTTCGAGCTCGGCCCGAGCGCCGCGATCGAGCGGACGAGCGCTGGTGATGCGAGCCTCGGTGACGCCGGAGTGTTCATCGCTGATGCGCCGGAACTCGTCGACGATCTCGTTGAACTCGCCGAGGCGATGGTGGTCCATGATGACCGCGACGAAGTTGCGCACCTGTGGGTACATGCCGATCCGGGGCGCGAGGGCGTCAATGACTTTGAGCTTGCCCTCGTTTTCAACGGAGGGGTTCTCGAGGAACTCGCGGAGCTCGCGGCTGGTGGCGAGAGCGTCGGCGAAGTCGCGCAGCTGTTGCTCGGCCGCATTGGAGTCAAGGTGCGACGACTCGGCAACTTCCGCGAATGCGCGGGCGTAACGAGGAGCAGAGCTGGCCACTAGTTCTGTCCCTTCTTTTCGCCGGTTAGACGCTGCGCGAAGCCCTGCACGAGCAACCGGTCGGTTTCAGCCGAAACGACGAGCTTGCGGGCCGCGTGCTCGATAGCGAGCTCAGCCGCTTGCTGCTTGAGCTGCTGCTGCGCATGAATGGTGGCAGCGGAGATCTCTTGCTCGGCGGCGGCGAGAATTTTGTGCTTCTCTTCTTCCACGGAGGCACGGAAGCGTTGCTCTTCCCGGACGGCTTCCTGCTCAGCATGCGAGCGCATCGCGGCGATTTCGCTGTCGAGCTTCGCGAGCCGTTCTTCGACGCCGCTCAGGCGTGTTCGCGCATCTTTGGTGGCAACCTCAGCCTCGCGGATGTGCTTGCGGATGGCCTCGTTGCGGCCACGAATCGCCTTTGGAAGGGCGCGCGCGAGTCCCCAGCCAAGCAGTGTTGCGAGCACGAGAAAATTAAAGACTTCGAAGGCAGTCGCGGACTGGTCAGCGTTGAGCCCCAGCTTGCGGCCGAGCCCAACGACGACCGCCGACTTCTTGTACTGCTCGTTCTGGTCCTCTTCGTCCTGATTTTTCTCGGGAGACTGCGCCTCCGGGGTGCTGCTGACACCGGGAGTCTGCGCGTGAAGGCGAGGCACGGACTGATAGGGAAGGCCGAATGCAAGGGCGAGCGCGAGTCCGAGGAAGACCCGGCGGAAGAAGCTCAAGGTCACTGGGCGACCTCCGTGGTGAGTTCGGCGGGCATTACGGCGCGCAGGATCTGCTCGCTGAGCTCGAGGCTTGCGGCTTCAATCTGGTTTCGGGCATCGGCTACGCTCTGCTCAATCTCGGTTCTGCCCACGCGGACACGCTCTGCGGTGGCATCACGCGCTTCGGTCAGTGCCTTTTCGCGCTCGAGTTGCCACTGCTTCAGGCGCTGATCGCGAGCGGCCAGAATCTCGGCACGAGCACGGCGCATACGATCTTCGTACTCGGCCGTCTTTGTTTCGGCATCGGAGATCGCTGCGTGAGCCTGATCCATAGCCCCGGAGGTCCGGGCGGTCCGCTCCGCAAGTACCTTCGCCAGCGGGCGGCGGACGAGAAAGCCGTATGCAATGACCAGGATGAGGAAAAAACCCATCGTCGGCACAGAGCCGAGCACAAGTCCACCGAGTTGGTCGAGTATTTCATTCATGGATTGGAACGGCCGGACAGCGCAAGTCCTTGGAAACGAATGATCGAACCGATTGGGACGGACGTGGCCTTGCGCAGTTTCGAGTACACCTAGTTCTAGCAAAGCGTTTGCAGCAAAGTCAATCGAAGGAGGCACCGCACTCGCCACCATAGGTGCGGTTATCGGCAGCGGCGCGGGTTGACATTCCGCGAGCCGGGTTTAGACTTAAAAAACCACCAAGACCCTATGTCCTGGGTCGAACAGGTCGCGTGGCAGGGGACACCACCTCCGCTCCCCGTCAGGCGGCCTGTTCTATTTAATTCTCCGCATCAGAGAGGTGCTCCACAGTTTTGCGACTCGTTCGGTCGCGGTAGCGGCGATAGCGTCCGACAAGGGATGCCGGACCGCGAACGCGCATATGCACGATATTGCCGTCGAACCGTTTGCGGCTGACAACTGCGCCGGCCTCTAGTGCAGCAATGACTGCGCCCTCCGACTGCGGAATGCGAAACTCGGCATCCACCAGCGGATCAGCAACCAGCGCGCGATCGATTGCGATCAGCAGGGAATCCAGACCGAGGCGCCGCATGCCGGAGACGAGGACGGTGTCCTCTGCAGCGCCGGCTTCCAGCTGCGCTCGCTCCGTTTCGGGCAGTAGGTCGACCTTGTTCAGCACCTGGAGCACCGGCTTACCGGCGGCGTCGAGCTCGGCCAGTACACCCTCTACCTGCTCCTTCTGGTCTTCGAGCAGCGGGCTCGAGGCGTCGCGCACGTGCAGCAGGACCTCTGCACGCTCCACTTCCTCCAGCGTTGCGCGGAAGCTGGTGACGAGCGTGTGCGGCAGGTTCCGGATGAACCCCACGGTATCCGAGAGCAGTACCTTGCGGCGGCTGGGGAGCTGGAGCTGCTTCAGCTTAGGGTCGAGTGTCGCGAACATCCGTGACGACTCGAGTACACCCGCATCAGTGAGAGCGTTGAACAATGTGCTCTTGCCAGCGTTGGTGTAGCCAACCAGCGCGACTACCGGCACGGGCACGGCCTCACGGCGCTGGCGCTGCTGACGGCGGATCCGACGAACGGATTCAAGCTGCTGCTTGAGGTGGTCGATACGAACATTGATTTTGCGGCGGTCGGTCTCAAGACGTGTTTCACCGGGGCCACGCGTACCGATGCCGCCGCCGAGCTGAGACATCGAACGACCTCGACCCGCGAGACGCGGAAGCTGGTACTCAAGCTGGGCGAGCTCAACTTGCAGCTGGCCCTCGCGCGTGAGAGCGTGGCGCGCGAAGATGTCGAGGATCAGCTGGGTACGATCGATCACCCGGCAGGGAAGCCGGCCCTCCAGATTGCGAAGCTGCGATGGAGAGAGATCGTGATCGAACAGGACGAGGTCCGCGCCCGTAGATGCGACTGTAGCCTCAATCTCATCCAGCTTGCCGTGTCCCACCAGCGTTGCCGGGTCCGGTTTCGGGCGTCGCTGGATTAACGTTGCGGCAATCTGCGCCCCGGCGCTGCGCGCGAGCTCCTGAAACTCCTCAAGCGAGGAGTCGAACTCAGGCTGTGGAGTGACAGGCGTCACCGTTTCGAGGGGATTGCTGTTTGCTGCCTGACGGGCCAGTTGGACGGCGCGAGTCAGCTTTCTGCGTTCGCCGGTGAACTCGACACCCACCAAGACGGCGCGGTCTTGTATTCCTGCCGCGTTCAGCGCAGGTTGAGGGGGACCAGAAGAAGCTTCCGGTCCCCGCTTTGTTTTCACCAATTTCCCAGACCCGTCATTGTGCCTTAGACGAAAAACCGACTAATCGCCGGCAACTCCTGCTGCTTCCGTCAGAGGCGGAGTTGTGGCGCCGGGTGAGGGGGCACTCTGACTGCGTGCCTCGGAACGAGATTCGTTGTGTGCCGGCGCGCGGCCGCTCACAACTGTTGAAATAGCGTGCTTGAAGATAAGCTGCTCTTGCGCGTTGTTCTCCAGCAGCACGGAATATTTGTCGAAGGATCGAATCTTGCCCGTTAATTTGACCCCGCTGACGAGATAGATCGTGATCGGGCTCTTGTCTTTTCGGACCGTGTTGAGAAAAGTGTCCTGAATGTTCTGTGCCGGCTTCGATTCCATAGTGCCGATCTCCTTCATTAGCTCCAGCGTCTTTCAGAAGAAACGCCGGTCCCCGTCCTGATAAAGTGGCTCTTCTCCCGGCTCATTCTCGAGAAGGAAGATCAAGTCAGTTCACAATACGACCAACAGCCTTGTTTTTCAACTTTCGGCATTACTTGCCGGAAGAGAAGAACCCGGCGCGGTTTAATTCCCTTCCTCTATGACGATACAACGAAGGGAATCGTTTCCAAATCGGCGTTGTACCATGAGACTCGTGTCCCGGCCCGCGCTCGAACCCGTTGCCATGCTGGACTTCGCCCGACAGTACGCGCCGATGCGGGAGGAGATCCTTGAAGCGATCGCGCGGGTCTGCGACTCTCAAGGGTTCATCCTGGGGCCTGAAGTGGAGGCATTCGAGACCGCCGCGGCTGCAACGTGTGGTGCCTCATTCGCTGTCGGATGCGCCAGCGGGACGGACGCGCTCTGGCTGGCGATGGCATCGGCAGGTATCGGCAGCAACAGTGTTTCCGGCGATCGCACGGATGTGGTTATCACCTCTCCATTCAGCTTCTTTGCCTCGGCGAGCGCCGTTCTAAGGGCCGGTGCGCGGCCAGTCTTCGCGGATATTGACCCACGCACGTTTAACCTGTCGGCGGATGCGGTGGCCGAGGTTTTGCGGGGCGAATCGGAAGAGCGGGTCCGGGCGATTCTGCCGGTGCATTTATATGGACAATGTGCGGATTTTGACGCACTGGGTGAAATTGCTCAGAGCCGAGACATGCCTATGATCGAGGACGCGGCCCAGGCATTCGGAGCCACATGGAATGGACGCCCTGCCGGATCACTGGGCACGGCGGCTGCATTCAGTTTTTATCCCACGAAAAACCTGGGTGCTATGGGCGATGCCGGGTTAGTGACCACTTCGGACGAGCAGATTGCCGCACGCGTGCGCTCACTTCGCAGTCACGGGATGACTCGCCGCTACTACCACGATGAGGTGGGTTGGAATGCGAGGATGGACGCGATCCAGGCAGCTGTACTGAGCGTGAAGCTACGATATCTGGAGGGTTGGAACGCGGAGCGGCGGAATAAGGCCGCGCGCTATGACGAGCTGTTTCGAGGAGCTGGGCTCGCAGCCAAGAACTCAGTGGCTGACGGGGTCGTGTTGCCGTGGCGGGACTCCCGAGCGGAACACATATTCCACCAATACGTGATTCGTGCTCCGAGGCGAGATGCCCTGCGCGAATACCTGACGGAACTCGGGATTGGAAGCGAAATCTACTATCCGGTCCCGCTGCACCTACAGGACGCACTGGCAGAGCTGGGGTACAGGCAGGGAGACTTTCCCGAGGCTGAGGCCGCAGCACGCGAGGTGATCGCGCTTCCGATGTATCCGGAACTGCGCGATGACGAGCAGGACGCCGTGGTACAGGCGATCCGAACCTTCTACGCGTGACCCAGAACTTTAGCGTCTGCGGCCCTTCTTCTCCTTATTTATTTCGGCCATTGGACGCGCAATTGCCGGGTCCTTGTAGCCGGGTGGCGCGACACGATGAACGACGTTCCCTTCCAAGCGATACATCTTCGCGATTGTTTTACCGGGGGTGATAAATCCGGTCGCCGGATCGGGTACGACAGGAGGAGCATCGGCTGTGAGCACGCGATACGTAAACGCCGGCAGAGCGGTCTGCGCCGTCGGAGACTTCCCGTAAGGGTCTTTTGCCAGCTCCAGCTTGACCGGAAGATACCCAGCGATGTTTTTCTCCCGGAAGGCGGTCTCGTACCGGTGCATCTTCACGTTCCAGGTGAATACCCGGACCTGGTTGAAGTCGAAGGGCAGGCCAGCTGTATAGGGCGCCAGTACGGTTACGTACTCGGGGATGTTTTTATTCTGCTGTTCAGCTCCGGCATCGAAGACGGTGGCCAGAACGTAAGCGCCGACGAACTTCTGGCCCTCGGAGTAACGCGTCAACGTGTCGGGCGCGTCAACATCGATCATGCGAGAGAGCAGCCAGCCGGCATGGCCTTTGCTGTCGCGGGCGAGCCACCAATCTTCCATCGCTACGGGCGGAGCGGGTTGCGCTTCTGCGGACGCCTTAGGATGCGCGCCGGGCTTCGACGACTCTGCCGGCGGCGCGTTTGTCGCCGCACGTGCGATAAGCGCCGCTCCGGGTATGGGTTTCGGTAGAGTGGCGCGTTGGATGAGCTGCAACTTATCGGCTTCGGCCAGCCGGTAAAAGTGCTCCGTGTCGCGACCGGGCTTGAGATGCAGGTTCACCTCGTCACGAACGACCGCGGATGCTACTGCAGGATCCTTGGCGTGACTCTTTGCGAGCTCCTGGAATGCGTCGTAGATATCCTGCGTGGCGACAGCTCTCTCGTCAATCCAGCCGATCTCACCCGTGGACGTCTTGACGTGATAGAACCGGCGTCCATGCTCCAGGACCTCGAGCGTATCCCCGTTCCGCACTGTGGCTGTGCGGTTGGAGACTGCAGCGACCCGATCCCGTAGATAGGTCTGCTTCGACGTCACATAGATGTGCTCGGCGGCCGGTTTACCCCGAAATCTCGAACAGCCGGAGGTAAGCAGGAGAGCAGTACTCAGCAGGAAGGCCGCGACACATGGGCAAACGTACTCACGCATACGGCGGCGCGGAACTAAGGCGTAGAACTCTGGAACAGTTGCAGAAGGGGAGGAACTGGACAGCATGGGCGGCACTATTTCAGGATACAGGCCCTTACGGAATCGTCTGTTGACAAGGTGAATGCGGATTGCGATAGAAA
>Ga0105238_10007187_pt1 | contig 11140 bp, 10 predicted proteins | sample KBSC34metaG_FD_81526 | JGI IMG/M metagenome (GOLD analysis project Ga0105238, IMG submission 81526) | Corn rhizosphere microbial communities from Kellogg Biological Station, Michigan, USA - KBS C3-4 metaG | ecosystem: Host-associated > Plants > Roots > Rhizosphere > Soil | place: Michigan, USA...
ACGCTTCGGCGCCGCCATAGACACGCGTGCGCACGCTGACCTGCTGCAGGAACGCCACCAGCCGCGCGTCCTGCAGGGTATGGTCGTCGGCGAACACCTCGCTGACATCGCGCGGATCGGACAGCCGGCGGCGCTTGGCCATGCGCAGGAACAGCCGCGCCAGCCAGTTGGAGAAATCGCTGCCGATGAGCAGCAAATGATTGTGTTCGAGCTCGTGAAAGAGCTTTTCCGGCGTGAGGTGCTCGGACTGCAACGCACAGATGAACTCGAGCATGTCCTCGTCGGAAACCACGTAGGTCGGCGAGGCGGAGAGCCGGCCGAACAGGTGATAGACCACCGTGCGTTGCAGCTGGCTGCGTTCGGCCGGCAGATCCGTGACACGGTTCGGCGCATAGGCGATCACTTCGGTCGCGGGCTGGCCGCCATGGCGTTCGAGATTGACCGCGTTTTCGAGCAGCGGATCGAAGGTGGTGGTGACGAACAGGTCGAAATCGGTGATCTGCGCCAATTGCCGCAGCGCCAGCGGCGGCTCGAAATCCACTTCGCGCATGATCGAACGCAAACGCGTGTAGGCTTCCTCGCGGCGACCGTGCTGGCCAAGGAAGCAGCACATCACGTCGTTGAGCGTGAGCGGCCGCGGCAGCCCGGCGACGTCCACCGACAGCCGCAACGCCAGTTTCTCCGCCAGCCAGTCGTACAGCGGGCGCGGCCCGCCGTCGGTGCGCACGTGCAGCAGATCGGGCCCGATGATCGGGATGACCCGGCGCTCCTCGATGTAGTTGAGCAGATCGTCCCAGGCGTCTTCATCGAAGGCCTGTGACGCGTCGGTTGCAGCGGCAAGCGCCGTCATGGCGTCGACTTCCCGGGACAACGTTGCCACGCCTGCCCAAGCCAGTCGCTCGGGCAACCCAGGTCAAAGCAAGCGGAAACGTCCAAGCGTCGCCCCCCAAGCCAAATATCGCGATTGGCCATGCCAACCGACGACCAACCAGGACCTGATGGCCGCGCCTCTGCACGCGGCCTCAACGCCGTGCGGGATCGCTTCGGATCGCCGCTGCCCGTCCCTTGGCCGGAATCTGGCAGAGAGGATCGAACCTTCGCCGCAGTGACCTGCACGGCAGTCTGGCTGCAACTGCCCGCCAAAACTGCCGTCCGAATGCCCGTCTTCCCCGTGTAGCGCAGGAGTCTATCAGGAATTCCGAGCACGGCGGCCAGGCTCAGGTGGCGCCTGGCCGCCCCGATGGCTTTCAGGCGTCGCCACGGGTTCCGGGGGTTTTCGGGGTATCACCACGCAACATCGGCCACGCTGCCCGCAGGTAGTACAGGCCCGACCAGATGGTGAGAATGCCGGCGATCACCAGCAAGCCCTCGCCGATGTGATACAGGCGCAGCGCGGTGGCCTCCTTTTCGTGCTGCACGATCAACACCACCAGCGCGACCATCTGCATCACGGTCTTGAGCTTGCCCACGAAGGCGACCTTGACGGTGGCGCTCATGCCGATTTCGGCCATCCATTCGCGCAACGCCGACACGCTGATTTCGCGGCCTACGATCACCGCCGCGGTGACCGCCATCAGGATCCCGGACCAGCCGGTGCTCGGATGTGATTGCACCAGCAGGAACAGCGTTACTGCCACCATCAGCTTGTCGGCGACCGGGTCGAGGAAGGCGCCGAACGCCGAGGTCAAATTCATCCGCCGGGCCAGGTAGCCATCCAGCCAGTCGGTCACGGCCGCCAGCACGAAGACGATCGCCGCAGTGATGTTGTGGCCGCGAAACGGCAGGTAGAACACCACCACCATCACCGGCAACAGGGCAACGCGGAAAAGGGTCAGCCAGGTCGGCAGGTTGATGCGCATGATTCGTTCCGATGGTTTGCTGCAGTTTCGCACGTTGACGCGATGCTGCCACCCGGTGTCGTCCGCAAACGTTCAGCCATGCAGGCTGGAATAGATGCGCTCGGCGAGGCCACGGTCGATGCCCTTCACCTGCATCAGCTCCTCGACACCTGCAGCCTCCACGCCCTGCATGCCGCCGAAGGCCTTGAGCAGGGCTGAACGGCGGCGTGCGCCGATGCCGGGAACATCCTCCAGCACACTGCGCTCGCGGGATTTTTCGCGCCGCTTGCGATGGCCGCTGATCGCGAAACGATGCGCCTCGTCGCGTACCGCCGCGACCAGGTGCAAGGCGGGCGAGGACGAACCCGGGTGCAACTCGCGCCCGGAGTCTGCGAGCACCAGGGTTTCCTCGCCGGCCCGCCGGCCGGGACCCTTGGCCACACCGACCACCTCGATGCCCTCGACGCCCAGCTCGCGCAGTACATCCATGGCCTGCGCCACCTGGCCGCCGCCACCGTCGATCAGCAGCACATCCGGGCGTGCGCCCTCCCCTTCGGCGAGCTTGCGGAAGCGCCGGATCAACGCCTGGTGCATGGCCGCATAATCGTCGCCCGGGGTGATGCCGGCGATATTGAAACGGCGGTAGTGGGACTTTTCCGGCCCTTCCGGCCCGAACACCACGCACGAGGCGACCGTCAACTCGCCCATCGTGTGGCTGATGTCGAAGCACTCGATGCGATGCGGCACCGTCGCCAGCCCCAGCACTTTCTGCAGGTCGTCGAAGCGGTTGCCCAGGGTCTGCCGGCTGGCCAGGCGCGCCGTCAGCGAAGCCTGCGCATTGCGTTCGGCCATCTGCAGGAATTGCGCCCGGTCGCCGCGCACGCTGGACTTCAGCTCCACCGCGCGGCCGGCGTGCTGGCTCAGCAGTTCGGCCAGGATCTGCTGGTCGGCCAGCACCTCGCCGAGGATCAGCTCGCGCGGTACCGGCCGGTCCAGGTAGTACTGCGCGACGAACTGTGCCAGCACGTCAGCCGGTTCGGCGTCCAGCGGCAGCCGCGGAAAGAAATCGCGCGTGCCCAGGCTGATCCCGTTGCGAAAGAACAGCACGCTGACGCAGGCCATCCCCGCCTCGATGCGGCAGGCGATCACGTCCATGTCGGCGCTGGCACCCTGCACGTGGTGCTGTGCCTGCAGCTGGCGCAGCGCCGCCACCTGATCGCGCAATTTGGCCGCACGTTCGAACTGCAGTGCCTTGCTGGCCTGCTCCATCGCCTCGGCCAGCTCGTCGATCACCGCGTTGCTGCGCCCCTCCAGGAACATCTCGGCGTGGCGCACGTCGCCGCGGTAGTCGTCCACGCTGATCAGGCCCACGCAAGGCGCCGTGCAGCGGCCGATCTGGTGCTGCAGGCACGGCCGGGTGCGGTTGCGGAAGTAGCTGTCCTCGCACTGGCGCACCTTGAACAGCTTCTGCATCAGGCTGAGGCTCTCGCGCACGGCGTAGGTGCTCGGATACGGTCCGAAGTAGCGGCCCGGCAGGTTCTTCGCGCCGCGATGGAAGGCCAGCCGCGGGTAATCCTCGCCGCCGGACAGGTAGATGTAGGGGTAGCTCTTGTCGTCGCGCAACAGGATGTTGTAGCGCGGCTTGAGCGACTTGATCAGCTGCGATTCCAGCAGCAGCGCCTCGCCCTCGGTGCGCGTCACGGTAATCTCGACGCGGGCGATCTGCGCCACCATCGCGGCGATGCGCGGTTCCATCCGCGGCTTCAGGAAATAGCTGCCGACGCGCTTCTTGAGATTGCCTGCCTTGCCCACGTAGAGCAATTCGCCGGTCGCGTCGAAGTGACGATAGACGCCGGGCGAGGCGGTCAGCGTGCGGACGAAGGCCTTGCCATCGAAGGGAGGTGGTTGCGCGGGTTGCATGGGGCGATTCTAGATGGCAGCCCGCCCGATATGGAGGCTTGGAACTTGTGAAGAAAGCCACATCCCGTGGTTTTCTTCTATCGCGAGTCCGGCACATGTCCGGACTCGCTCACGCGAATCAATCACTTGCGTGATCGGCCCGCGTCCGGCCATCCATGACCGGGCCTCGAGTTTGAAAAAATCACGAACTCTCAGTGCTGCGTGCGCAACCATTGCTCGGCGCGTTCCAGATCCGCTTCGGTGTCGATGCCCGGTGGAAACGGCTCGGGCGTCAGGCGTACCGCGATGGCATGACCGTGTTCGAGGACGCGCAACTGTTCCAGCGACTCGGTCTGCTCCAGCGGCGTGCGCGACAGCCGCGCATAGCGAGCGAGGAAGCCGGCGCGATAGGCATAGATGCCGATGTGGCGCAGGAACGGCGTGCCGGACGGCAACACCTGCCGGTCGACGGCGAACGCATCGCGTGCCCATGGCAACGGTGCGCGGCTGAAATACAACGCCCGCCCGTTCGCGGCGCGCACCAGCTTCACGACGTTCGGATCGAACAACTCCTGGGCATCGATGATCGGCGTGGCAAGGGTGGCCATCGGGGCGTCGTCGCCGGCCAGCGCCTGCGCCACCGCGCGGATGCCGGCTGCCGGCGCGAACGGCTCGTCGCCCTGCAGGTTCACCACGATGCTGTCGTCGGCCCAGCCGTAGTGTTGCGCACATTCGGCGAGGCGGTCGCTGCCCGAGGCGTGGTCGCGACTCGTCATGCAGATGTCCACGCCGCCCTGCCCGGCCAGCGCATCGGCGATGCGCTGATCGTCCACGGCGACCACCACCTGGCTGGCGCCGGCCTGCAGCGCGCGCTGCGCCACCCGCACCACCATCGGCACGCCGCCGATCTCGCGCAATGGCTTGGCCGGCAGCCGGGTGGAACCGTAGCGGGCCGGGATCGCGACAATGAACGGTGGAACCGCATGCGACATCTTTAGTTTCCTTGGCGGAGTGCAGGATCTGGCGGCCACGATACAACGAGCGCCGTGATCGGTTCAGCCACCGTCCTGCAACACGAAACCGCAACCATTGGCCAGGTCGAGAAAGCCGGGGAACGAGGTGGCGACATGGCGGCAGTCGTTCACCCGCACCGGGCCGGCAGCGACCAGTCCGGCCACCGCGAAGCTCATCGCGATGCGGTGGTCGGTGAGGCTTTCCACCGTACCGGCGCCGATCCTCCCGCCATCGATGACGGCGCCATCCGGGGTTTCCTCGATGGCCACGCCAAGCGTGCGCAGGCCCGTCGCCATCGTGGCGATGCGATCGGACTCCTTCACCCGCAATTCGGCCGCGTCCCGGACGACGGTGCGACCCGCCGCCGCCGCCGCGGCGACGAACAGCACCGGAAACTCGTCGATCATGTCCGGCACCAGGGTCGCAGGCAGTTCGATGCCGTGCAGCGGGGCATGGCGCACCACCAGATCGCCCACGGGCTCCCCGCCCGCCTCGCGCCGGTGCTCCACCGTGATGTCCGCGCCCATCTGGCGCAGCGCCTGCAGCAGGCCGGTGCGGCGCGGGTTGAGGCCGACCCCCGGCAGGCGCAGTTCGGAGCCAGGGACGATGCTTGCCGCAACCAGGAAGAACGCTGCCGACGAAAAGTCCGCCGGCACCTCGATATCCGAGGCGTGCAGCCGATGACCGCCATCCAGCCGCGCGCGACCCGGTTCAAACGTGATCGGCCAGCCGAAGGCGGCCAGCATGCGCTCGGTGTAGTCGCGAGTCGGATGCGGCTCGATGACCTCGGTCGTGCCGCCGGCGTACAGGCCGGCCAGCAGGAGGGCGGATTTCACCTGGGCGCTGGCGATCGGCAGCTCGTAATGGATGCCGCGCAGGGCAGAGCCACCGTGGAGCTGCAATGGCGGCATGCCGTCGCGTGTGTCGATGCGCGCGCCCATCTGCGCCAGCGGATCGGTGACGCGGCGCATCGGTCGCTTCGACAACGATGCATCACCCACCAGCGTGCTGTCGAACGCCTGTCCGGCGAGCAGGCCGGCGAGCAGGCGCATGCCGGTGCCGGCATTGCCGCAGTCCAGTGGCCGGTCCGATCCCCGCAGGCCGTGCAGCCCGACGCCATGCACGATGCGCTCGCCTGCCGACGGTGCATCGATCCGGACCCCGAGCTGCGCCAGTACGGCGGCGGTGGCACGCGTATCCTCGCCTTCCAGGAAGCCGCGGATGCGGGAACTGCCCTCGGCAATGGCAGCCAGCATCAGCGCCCGATGCGAGACCGACTTGTCGCCCGGAACGCGCACGCTGCCGCGCAGCGGACCGCCAGCGCGGCTGCTCCAGTCCAGCCTTGCGTTCAAGGCAGCGCCACCGGATAGGAGCCCAGCACGCGGATCGTCGCGGCGGATTCGCCGATGTCATGCACGGCGGCCTGCAGCGCCTCGTCGTCGATATGCCCGGATACATCGATGAAGAACGCGTACTGCCATTTGCCAGTGTGCGCCGGGCGCGACTCGATCCGGTTCAGGCTGATCCCGTGTTTCGCGAACGGGCTGAGCACGTCGTACAGCGCGCCCGGCTTGTCGTTGACGGTGATCAGCAGCGAGGTGCGGTCGTTGCCCGACGGCGGGAACAGCGAGCGGCCAATCACCAGGAAACGGGTGGTGTTGTCGGCGCGATCCTCGATGCCGGAGGCCACCGTCTTGAGGCCGTAGATCTTGCCGGCAGTCTCGCCGGCGATCGCCGCCGCATCGTCGGCGTGGCGGGCCAGTCGCGCCGCCTCGGCATTGCTGCCGACCGCAATGCATTCGACGCTGGGCAGGTTGATGCGCAGCCAGGTCTTGCACTGCTGCAGCGACTGCGCATGCGCGTAGACGCGCTTGACGTCTTCCAGTTTGCCCGCCTGCGAATGCAGGCACTGGTGCACGCGTAGTTCTACTTCGCCGCAAATGGTGGCTTCGGAGGTGAGAAACATGTCCAGGGTGACCTGGATCATGCCCTGCCCCGAGTTTTCCACCGGCACCACGCCGAAGTCGGCATGCCCGGCGGCAACCTCCTGGAACACCTCCTCGATGCTGCCCAGCGGCAGACCGTAGGCGGCATGGCCGAAGTGCTTGCGCACGGCCTGCTCGCTGAACGTGCCCTCCGGGCCCAGGAAGCCTATCTTCAGCGGGTCCTCCTGGGCCAGGCAGGACGACATGATCTCGCGGAACAGGCGCACCATCTCGGCATCCGACAACGGCCCCCGGTTGCGGTCCACCACCATGCGCAGCACGTGCGCCTCGCGTTCCGGTCGGTAGTAGTCGATCGCGGAAAGCCCCTCCCCCTTCACTTTCGCCACCGTCTGCGCGTGGTTCGCGCGCTCGGAGATCAGCTGCTGGATCTGCCGGTCGATGCTGTCGATGCGTTCGCGCATCTCGTTCAGCGGGGTTTTTGAATCGCTCATGTGGTTTGGCCGCCTAGATGGAAAGAAGTCCGTTCATGTATCGGCATCTTGCCTGAAGAACGCCGTCTCCGGCCACTCAACCATGCCGCTGCGCAAAGTCGCGCATGAACCCGGTCAGCGCCTGGACGGCTTCCTTCGGCACCGCGTTGTAGAGCGATGCACGCATGCCGCCGACCGCCTTGTGCCCCTTCAGGGCGAGCAGGCCGGCAGCTTCGGACTCCTGCAGGAAGGCCGCGTCCAGCGCGTTGTCGTGCAGGGTGAAAGGCACGTTCATGCGCGAGCGCGCAGCCGGCTCGATCGGGTTGCGGTAATAGCCACCGGAGCCATCGATGGCCCGGTACAGCAGCTCGGCCTTGGCCCGGTTGCGCCCGGCCATCGCGCCAAGCCCGCCCTGCGCCTTGAGCCACTGGAAGGTCAGTCCGGCCACATACCAGCCCCAGGTGTTCGGCGTATTGAGCATTGAATCGGCGGCGGCGTGCTCGGCATAGCGGAAGATCCGCGCCATCGGCCGACCCGGGCGCTGCAGCAGGTCGCGCCGGACGATCATCACCACCAGGCCGGAGGGGCCGATGTTCTTCTGGGCACCGGCATAGATCAGCCCGAAGCGGCTGACGTCCAGCGGTTCGGACAGGATGTTCGACGACATGTCCGCCACCAGCGGCGCATCGCCGACGTCGGGGATATCGTGGAACTCGACGCCGTGGATCGTCTCGTTCGGCGTGTAATGCACGTAAGCGGCGTGCGGGTCGAGCTGCCAGCTGTCGCGCGACGGCAGCTTCAGGTAATCCTCTGCTTCGCCGCTGGCCGCCACGTTCACCCGCACGTAGGGCCCGGCTTCGCCGACCGCCTTGGCACTCCAGTGTCCGCTGACGATGTAGTCGGCGCTGTCATGCTCGCCGGCCAGGTTCATCGGGATCTGCGCGAAATGCTGGGTCGCGCCGCCCTGCAGGAACAACACGGCGTAATCGGCGGGAATCCCCATCAGTTCACGCAGATCCGCCTCGGCCTGCGCGGCCATCGCGATGAAACGCTTGCCGCGGTGCGACTGCTCCATTACCGAGGCGGCGCTGCCATTCCAGTCCAGCATCTCGTGCCGGGCGCGTTCGAGAACCGCCTGCGGCAATGCCGCCGGACCGGCGCTGAAATTCCAGACTCTGCTCACGTGCGCTTGCATCCCGTGGAAGTGTGTTCCCCGCATTATGGCGCGGCGCAACATGGAGTGGTCAACCTCGGCAGTGCGAGTGGCGAAAACCGCGATGCTTGAGGGGCGTCACGGATCGACTTCGGATTGCCTGCGAAGCTTGATGCCACAATCCAGTGGGAGGCTTGGGTCGACGGCAAAGCCGGTCGTCACGACGACGAAACGGTCGGCAGGCAGGCCACGGGTTGTCATCAGGGGTTTAGACATTGGCAAGGCAATCTCGTTCTGGCGGATCGTGGTTCGGACAGGCCATGTTTGTGGCCATGCTGTTGACCCTGCTGGCTGCGACTGGCTGCACCCGGTTCGGCGCACGCACCTCGCGGGTCGATGAAAATCCGACCGCGACACGCGAAGCACCGGCCGCACAGCCGGAGACGCGGCCAGTGCCGTCGTTCATCGCGATCGTCAACGAGCTGCAACTTGGCCATTACCACGATGGCGAACAGGACCTTCGGCACTATCTGCAGCAGCATCCGGGCGATCGCCCGGCGCAGACCATGCTGCACCAGCTCGTGGCCGACCCCAGACAGGCACTTGGCTCTCGTTCGCAGACTTATGTCGTGCAGACGGGCGACTCCTACAGCACCCTGGCCGCCCGCTATCTGGGGGATCCGGGAGCCTTCCTGATCCTGGCCCGCTACAACGGGTCGGCCAATCCCTCCCTGCTGCGCGTTGGCGAAAAGATACGGCTGCCTCTGTCAGCCGAGGCCACCGCCAGCGAACCGCCGACCGCCAAGGCACAGCGACTGCAAAGGGAGAGCGTGTCCCTGCTCGATCAGGGGCAGAATGACCAGGCCCTGGCGCGCCTCGGCGAAGCCCTGTCCATCAAGCCCGGGCTGAAACCGGCCGGGCTGCAGGCCGCCGCGCTGCGCAAACAGCTACTGGACTCTTACCACGAGCAGGCGATCGTGCTCTATCGCGACAAGCAACTGGACCGGGCCATCGCGCTGTGGGACCGCATCCTGGCGATTGATCCGAATTATCAGCCGGCCGTCGTTTACCGGGCGCAGGCGCTTGAATTAAAACGTCGACTGAAACAGCACTGAGCTCCACCGCGTTTTTCATCCGGCTGCACATCAGGCACCGCAGCGCAGCCGGGTTCTGTCGTGCCGCGGTGGGCTCAGAAGCGAATCAGCAACACCAGCGCGATGCCAAGGGCCAGCACCGCGGCGGTAACGATCAGCCACCAGACTTCACCCTTGGGGCCGGCGGCCGCCTCCGGCAGGTCCGCCGTCGTCTGTTCGTCAAGGACAATCTCGGGCTCCGCTTCCATGCCTGGCGCTTCCAGCACGAACCGATGCGTGGCAACCCCGATCTGGTCGCCCGGCAGCAGTACCGCTTTCTGCACTACCACCCCATTCACGCGCAGTGGATGGCGTGGCGATCGGCAGATGTCCTCCAGCAGGATCTGGCCGTCGTCCCAGCTGATCCGCAAGCCCACCGCCTCACCCTGGGCCAGGCCAAGCGGGTAGCACCCCTCGGAGCCGAGTTCCAGGCTGTCCCGCAGCGGCAGGACACGGCCGGAGAGAGGCCCGGCTACTGCCCGCAAGGCCACCGTGCATTGCCCCTGACGGGTGACCTTGTGTGGTGCCCGCAGGGCCGGATCTTCGTCATCGCACAGCAACAGGCGGCAATCGCCGATGCTGACCACGTCGCCTGCGCGCAACAGTGCCCGTTCGCGCACCGGCCTGGCATTGACGTAGATGCGGTCCGCCGACGGCAACACCTGCAGCACCCAGCCACGCCGATCCTGTTCGATGCACAGGTGCTTCGCGGCCGCCTGGCTGGCGGCCAGCACCAGATCGTTGTCCGGCGCGCTGCCGATGCACAATCGTGCCTGTGCCCAATGGAAATCCTCACGGGCCGCATTGGGGAATTCGATACGCATGGCTGACCAGGTCGACAGGTCGCGAAACTCTACCATGCAGGCGCATGGCATTAAGATGGGGCTTTGCCCGGGAACACGCCATGCCCAGCATCGATATCCGTCGCCCGCACCAGTTGTCGATCGCCGAGGCGCGCGCCGTGGTCGATCAGGTCGCCTCCCGCATGCAGGAGAAGTTCGGCATGACCGGTCAGTGGCAGGGCGATACCCTGGGTTTTTCCCGCCCGGGCGTGAATGGCTCCATCGCGGTCGAGAGCGATGCCATCCAGGTCCAGGCGCAGCTGGGGATGCTGCTGACGCCGCTGAAGGGCATGATCGAGCAGGAAATCCGGCGCAAGCTGGACGAGCACTTCGCCTGAGCAGCCGCCCGTCTTGATGATTCTTTAACCAACGCGCTGTTCGTGCCATAATCGACGGCTTACGCGGCCATCACGGCTGCGCGTGAAGCCCGGAACATATGGCCAAAGACGACGTCATCGAAATGGAAGGCACGGTCCAGGAGACCCTGCCCAACACCATGTTTCGCGTGCAGCTGGAGAACGGGCACGTGGTCATCGCCCACATCTCCGGGCGCATGCGCAAGCACTACATCCGCATCCTCACCGGCGACAAGGTGAAGATCGAGATGACCCCGTACGACCTGAGCAAGGGACGCATCACCTACCGCATGAAGTAACCTTGCTGCGGCGGGCGCACGGCGACGTTTGCGTCGTGGCGAATCAGACAAGCAAAGGCGGCGCAGTGCGCCGCCTTTGCTTTGCCTCGGGTTCAGCCGCAGCGGCTCGCTATTCGACCACGGCCGGCAACTTCTCGGCGGCCTTGCAATCCACCTTCAACTCGCCATCGGCCACGCTGAGCCGCACCAG
>Ga0105238_10007191_pt1 | contig 11139 bp, 10 predicted proteins | sample KBSC34metaG_FD_81526 | JGI IMG/M metagenome (GOLD analysis project Ga0105238, IMG submission 81526) | Corn rhizosphere microbial communities from Kellogg Biological Station, Michigan, USA - KBS C3-4 metaG | ecosystem: Host-associated > Plants > Roots > Rhizosphere > Soil | place: Michigan, USA...
CAGGCGGGCGTCCTTCTGCTCCAGCCATTCGGTGTAGTTGCCCTTCCACGGAATGCCGCGGCCGCGGTCGAGTTCGAGGATCCACTCGGCGGCGTTGTCGAGGAAGTAGCGGTCATGGGTGACTGCCACCACGGTGCCGGGATAGTCGTGCAGGAATTTTTCCAGCCAGTCCACCGATTCGGCGTCCAGGTGGTTGGTCGGCTCGTCCAGCAGCAGCATGTCCGGCTTGGACAGCAGCAGGCGGCACAGCGCCACGCGGCGCTTCTCGCCGCCGGAGAGCGGGCCGATCTTCGCATCCCACGGCGGCAGTCGCAGCGCGTCGGCGGCCACCTCGAGCTGGCGCTCCAGCGCGTGGGCGTCGTTGGCGGCCAGCAGGTTTTCCAGCTTCTCCTGCTCCTTGGCCAGCGCGTCGAAATCGGCACCGTCTTCGGCATAAGCGGCGTAGACCTCTTCGAGCCGTTTCTGCGCATCGAGGATTTCGGCCACGCCTTCCTCGACCACTTCGCGCACGGTCTTGTCCGGGTTCAGATCCGGCTCCTGCGCCAGATAGCCGACCTTGGTGCCGGGCTGCGCGCGCGCCTCGCCCTGGAAGTCGGTGTCCACGCCGGCCATGATGCGCAGCACGGTGGACTTGCCCGCGCCGTTGACGCCGAGCAGGCCGATCTTCGCGCCGGGGAAGAAGCTGAGCGAAATGTCCTTGATGATCTGGCGCTTCGGCGGGACGATCTTGCTGACCCCGTTCATGGTGTAGATGTACTGCGAGCTCATGCAACCTCCGAAGGCGAGCGCCCCGCCGCCGGGAGCACCGGCACGGGGAGGGAATTCGACAAACCACGCATTATAGCGGCTTGCGCCGGCGTTACGCCGTTCAGCGCGCCGGTTTGCGCCGCCGTGGCGCAGCGGGCGCCGGGGCCAGGCCGGCCAGCAACAGGTCGAGCAGCTGCGTGAACGCGGCATCCTCGCCGGGCTGGTCCCACAGGTGCGAGAGACCCGGGTAGTGGAAGCGCGCGGTGGCGTCGAACAGTGCCCGTGCGGCAGCGGGTGGATCGAGCGGGCGGAAATCGCCGCTGGCCACGCCGGCGGCAAGGATCGAGGCGATCTGCTGCTGCATGCGCGCCTTGTGCTCGGCGATGGCGTCGCCCGCCTCCGCCGCCAGCGCGCTGTAGGTGGCGAACAGCTCGGGGTCGCCCAGCACGTTGTCGCGCTTGGTCTGGCGCAGCGCGGTGAACCACTGGCGCAGGCGCGCCGGCGGTGGCGTGCGGCTGGCGGCGATCGCCTGCAGCGGCGCCATCGACCGTGCCAGCCAGCCCTGCAGGACCGCCTCGCGCAGCGCCGCCTTGCTGGCGAAATGCCGGTACACGCTGCCATGGCTGACCCCGAGCGCCTGCGCCACGTCGACCACGGTCGCCTTGCCGGGGCCATAGCGTCGCAGCACGTCTTCGGCAGCGGCGAGGATGCGTTCGGGCGTGAGTACGGAGTCGTTCATGCCGCCGATTCAAGCACATCGAGCGTGGCACAGACGAGTTCGTCCGCCACGTAACCCAGCGGGATGCGGCCGCAGACGTGTTCCGTCGCGCGCTTCTCGAACGCGATCCAGCCGCTGTTGAAGCCGTCCAGCATGGCGACGTGCCCGGCGATGCGGTCCGCCGGCATGCCTTCGTCAGCGAAGCGCGTTGCCCATTGGTCGCGCGGTATCGCGGTCGTCTCGATGTCGTGCTCCAGCACCGCGGCGAACGACTGCGCCATGTCGAGCGGGCTGTAGCGCCGCGGCCCTTCGACCTCGATCAACCGGCGACCGAACCAGGTTTCCTCCAGCGTGCTGGCGACGGTGCGGCCGACGTCGTCGGTGGAGACCATCGGTATCGCCCGATCGAGCGGCGACAGGAAACTTTCCAGACGGCCTTCGAGTTGCGCAGGCACCACGTGCCGGCTCAGGTTCTCCATGAACCAGGCGGCGCGCACGTGGGAGCGGGGCAGGGGCAGCGCGTCCAGCGCTTGCTCCAGCAGGTGCAGGGGAGTGAGCAAGCCCAGGTCGCGCGCGTGCTGTGCGCCGATGGAGGACAGCGCCACCACTTTCGCTGGCGTGGCTTTGCGCAGGGCGCTGGCCAGTGCGGCGATCATGGCGCGCGATTCGGCGAAGTCGGAACCGGGCGCGAGACTGGCCGGCAACGCGACGAACACGCCCTCGGTTCCGGCAAATGCCGCGGCCAGTGCCTCCGCTCCCTCGGCGACCGCGAGGTCGACGCCGCGCACGGCTCGGGCCGCGGCCTTGTCCTTGCCGCGCACGATGCCGCGCACGCGCTGGCCGCGCTCCAGCAGGTATTTCGCGGCCGCGCTGCCGACCTGGCCGGTGATGTCCATGATGGCGTACATGTCGGATCTCCTCGTCGAGCGGAAAGGTGGTTCAGCGTTCGCTGTCGAGCATCGCCATCTGGGTGGCGGCGTAGCGCTCGCCCGCGGCGGCATCCGATGGCACGGCGCGCTCGATCGCGGCGAGGTCGTCCGCGCCCAGCGTGACGGTCAGCGCCCCCAGCGCCTCGGCCAGGCGTTCGCGGGTGCGCGAGCCGACCAGCGGCACGATGTCGTCGCCACGCGCCAGCACCCAGGCGATCGCCAGTTGCGCCACGCTGCAGCCGCGTGCCTCGACCAGGCCGCGCAGCAGGTCGACCAGCTGCAGGTTGTGTTCGAGGTTGTCGCCCTGGAAGCGCGGGCTGTGCTGGCGGAAGTCGCGCGCGTCGGTGCCGCGATCCTTCGCCCAGTGTCCGCTGATCAGGCCGCGCGACAACACGCCGTAGGCGGTGACGGCAATGCCCAGTTCGCGGCATGCCGGCAGGATCGCCTGCTCGATGCCGCGCGAGATCAACGAGTACTCGATCTGCAGATCGGCCACCGGTAGTACGGCATGTGCACGGCGAATGGTTTCCACGCCGACTTCGGACAGGCCGAGATGCCGCACGTAGCCGGCCTGCACCAGCTCGGCGATGGCGCCCACGGTGTCCTCGATCGGCACGTTCGGATCGAGCCGCGCGGGGCGATAGACGTCGACGCAGTCAGTGCGCAGGCGCCTGAGCGAATACGCCAGCGCCGTCTTCACTGCCGCCGGGCGCGCGTCGTAGCCGAGCCACGCGCCGTCCGGCCCGCGCTGGGCGCCGAACTTCACGCTGAGCTGGTAGCTGTCGCGCGGGCGGCCGGCCAGCGCCTCGCCAAGCAGCAGCTCGTTGTGGCCCATGCCGTAGAAATCGCCGGTGTCGAGCAGGGTGACGCCGGCGTCCAGCGCGGCATGCACGGTGGCGATGCTTTCGCTGCGATCAGTGTCGCCGTAGAAGTCCGACATGCCCATGCAGCCGAGGCCGGGGGCGGAAACCTGCGGGCCGCTGCGGCCCAGGGTGCGGTGTTTCATGGGGTGTGCCGGTTCGGGGGAGTGGGAATAGTAGATATTTGAATGACAGATTTCAATATCTGTCATTCAAATATTCATCCTGCGCCGGGTCGGCGGCGTGTCGGTGGCCGGAAATGCCGGCCGGGGCTACAATTTCCGACTTGCCCACCCGCCATTTCACGAGGCCAGAATGTTCCCCAAGGACTGCACGATTGCCGGTTACGACGACGAACTGGCCCAGGCCATCGCTCACGAGGGCCAGCGCCAGGAAGATCACGTCGAGCTGATCGCCTCGGAAAACTACGCCAGCCCGCGGGTGATGGAAGCGCAGGGCTCCAAGCTCACCAACAAGTATGCCGAGGGCTATCCCGGCAAGCGCTACTACGGCGGCTGCGAGTACGTGGACGTGGCCGAGAAGCTGGCGATCGAGCGGCTCAAGCAGCTCTTCGACTGCGACTACGCCAACGTGCAGCCGCACTCCGGTTCGCAGGCGAACCAGGCGGTGTACCTGGCGCTGCTGCAGCCGGGCGACACCATCCTGGGCATGTCGCTCGCGCATGGCGGCCATCTCACCCACGGCGCCAAGGTCAACATCTCCGGCAAGCTGTTCAACGCGGTGCAGTATGGCGTCGACGAGAACGGCCTGATCGACTACGACGAGTTGCAGCGCCTGGCCACCGAACACCGGCCGAAGATGCTGGTCGGCGGCTTCAGCGCCTACTCGCAGGTGGTCGACTGGGCGCGCATGCGCCGGATCGCCGATTCGGTCGGCGCGCTGTTCTTCGTCGACATGGCCCACGTCGCCGGCCTGGTCGCCGCCGGCGTCTATCCGAGCCCGCTGCCGCACGCGCACGTGGTCACCTCGACCACCCACAAGACCCTGCGCGGCCCGCGCGGCGGCATCATCGTGAGCAGGGGCGCGGGCGAGGAGATCGAGAAGAAGCTGCAGTCGATCGTGTTCCCCGGCATCCAGGGCGGCCCGCTGATGCACGTGATCGCGGCCAAGGCGGTGGCGTTCAAGGAAGCGCTGGAACCGGCGTTCAAGGAATACCAGACGCAGGTGGTGAAGAACGCCAAGGCAATGGCGAAGACCTTCATCGAACGCGGCTACAAGATCGTCTCCGGCGGCACCGAGAACCACCTGATGCTGGTCGACATGATCGGCAAGCCGATCACCGGCAAGGACGCCGAGGCCGCGCTGGGCAAGGCGCACATCACGGTCAACAAGAACGCCGTGCCGAACGACCCGCAAAAGCCCTTCGTCACCTCCGGCCTGCGCGTAGGCACCCCCGCCGCCACCACCCGCGGTTACAAGGAAGCCGACTGCGTGGCCCTGGCCGGCTGGATCTGCGACGTGCTCGACGCCCCGAACGACGCCGCCGTGATCGCCCGCGTACGCGACGCGGTGACGGCGCAGTGCCGCAAATTCCCGGTCTACGGCTGAGCGAGAAGTGGGTGAAGAGGAGTGAGAGGTGAGAGAAAGTCGGCGTTGATGCTTTTCTCTCGTTACTCACTTCTCTACCCTCATTCCTGACCCATGCATTGCCCCTTCTGCCAGCACGAAGACACGCGCGTGATCGACTCGCGCCTGACCGAGGACGGTTCGACCGTGCGGCGGCGGCGCGAGTGTCCGCAGTGCGGCGAGCGCTTCAACACGTTCGAGACGGCCGAGCTGAAGTTGCCGGCGATCGTGAAGAGCGGCGAGCGGCGCGAGACCTTCGACGAGCGCAAGTTGCGGGTGAGTTTCGAGCGGGCGTTGCAGAAGCGGCCGGTGGCCAGTGATGCGGTGGACGCGGCGGTGCGGGCGATCGTCAACGACCTGCGCCGCAGCGGCGAACGCGAGGTGCCTTCGCGCCAGGTCGGCGAGCTGGTGATGCGCGAGCTGAAGAACCTCGACCAGGTCGCCTACGTGCGTTTCGCCTCGGTCTACCGCAAGTTCGAGGACGTGCACGCGTTCCGCGAGGAGATCGAGAAGCTGGAACGCGACCTGCCGGGCCTGTCCGATCTGCAGCTTCCCCTGCTCGGTGGCGGTACGCGCAAACCGTAGGAGCCCGCTGGCGGGCGATGTTCCCGTTTCTGCAATTCCCCAATTCACCGTCCCGAGCTTGTCGAAAGGCCGATTCCCGGCCAAGAGCATCGCCCGTCAGTGGGCCCGTACAATCGACGCATGGCATTTTCAGGCACTGACCACCTCCACATGGCGCACGCGCTGCGCCTGGCCGAGCGCGGCCTGTACACCACCCAGCCGAATCCGCGCGTGGGCTGCGTGATCGCGCATGGCGACGAGGTGATCGGTACCGGCTTTCATCAGCGCGCCGGCGAGCCGCACGCGGAGGTACATGCGTTGCGCGAGGCGGGCGCGCGGGCGCGGGGCGCCACCGCCTACGTGACCCTGGAGCCGTGCGCACACCATGGACGTACGCCCCCATGCGCCGATGCGCTGGTGGCCGCCGGCGTGGCGCGGGTGGTGATTGCCGCGGAAGATCCGTTTCCGCAGGTGGCCGGTCGCGGTATCGACAAGTTGCGCGCCGCCGGCGTTGCGGTCGAAACCGGCCTGCTGCGCGGGCCGGCGCGCGAGTTGAACTGCGGCTTCCTCGGCCGTCTCGAACGCGGCCGCCCGTTCGTGCGGGTGAAGCTGGCGATGAGCCTGGACGGGCGCACCGCACTGGCCAGTGGCGAGTCGAAGTGGATCACCGGCGATGCGGCGCGCCTGGACGTGCAGCGCTGGCGCGCGCGCAGCTCGGCAATCCTCACCGGCAGTGGCACGGTGCTGGCAGACGATCCGCGATTCACCGTCCGGTTGCCGCAGGACGAGGAGTTCATGCCGCCGCTGCGCGTGCTGCTGGATCGCCAACTGCGCACGCCCGCCGGCAGCCATGTGCTGGACGGCGCGGCGCCGACGCTGGTCCTGCATGGCGCTGCGGCAGCCTGCGCGGACGACCGCTTTGCCCGAGTGGAGCGCGTGGCGGTGGCGTCACGAGACCACGGACTCGACCTGCCTGCCGTGCTCGCCCTGCTGGCCGGCCGCGGCTGCAACGAGGTGCACGTCGAAGCCGGCCCGACCCTGTGCGGCGCGCTGTTCGCCGCCGGCCTGGTCGACGAACTGCTGCTCTATGTCGCGCCCTTGCTGCTGGGCGACAGCGCGCGGCCGCTGCTGCGGTTGCCGCCGCTGGCCGACATGGCCTCGCGCTGGCAGTTGCAGGTGGTCGACCAGCGCATGCTCGGCGCGGATATCCGCTTGCGCCTGCGCCCGCGCTGATCTCGCCGTGCCCGGCCCGGCGTCGTTTCAGGCGCTGAAGTCGATCGCGAGCTTGCCGAAATGCCGGCCGGCGACGAGTTGCTCGAACGCCTCGCGCAGCTGGCCGAAGCCGTAGACGTGGTCGATCACCGGTTCCAGGCCGGTGGCCTCGATGGCGGCGACCATCTGCTCGTGCGCTTCCAGTGACGCCACCGAGATGCCCTGCACGCGCACGCGCTTGAGCACCACCGGGGTCAGCGGCAAGGTGGCCTCGCTGCCGCCGATCCAGCCCAGCACGGCGATCATGCCGTGCATGCGCACCGCTTCCAGCGATTGCGCGAACGTGGCCGCGCCGATTGTCTCCACCACCAGCTCAACGCCGGCGCCGCCGCTGGCCTCGCGTACCAGCGCCCCCCACTGCGGGTGCTTCGCGTAGTTGATGCCGACGTCCGCGCCCAGCGCCTTGGCGCGTTCGAGCTTGGCGTCGCTGGAGGACAGCATGATCGCCCTGGCGCCGCGCAACTTGGCGAACTGCAGCGCGAACAGCGACACGCCGCCGGTCCCCAGCAGCAGCACGGTCTGCCCGGTGGTGATGTGAGCCAGCTCAAGCGCCTGCCAGGCAGTGAGTGCGGCGATCGGCAGCGTGGCTGATTGCACGCTGGTGAGGTGCGCCGGCGCACGTGCCAGCGAGTACTGGTCGAAGCAGGCGAACTCGCGCATCACCCCGGGATGGGGGCCGCCGATCTCGGCGCCCTCCCACTCCGGCCGCATGGCGCCGGCGATCCAGCGCGACTTGTAGAACGTGGTGACGCGGTCGCCGGGCTTGAAGCGGGTCACCGCCCCGCCCACTTCCTGCACCGTGCCGGCCCCGTCGGACACCGGCACGATCGGCAGCGGCACGCCGCGGTAGAGGTCGCCATTGACCAGCATGTGGTCGCGGAAATTGAGCGAGGCCGCTTCCATCCGCACCAGCACGTCGTGCGGGCCGGGGCGCGGTGTGGGCAGGTCAACCGGGTCGAGATGGTCCAGGCCGAAGGCGGAAAGCTGGATGGCACGCATGGGATGGCTCCGTGGTGGAAATGAGGCCATGGTCCCGCCACCGTCGTTTGGTGATAATCCACACGAATGGTCAATCTTCTGTTCGTCACATGAATCAATCTTTCGACCTCACGCCCGCCCGCCTGCGCGAACTGCGCGCGTTCGCGGCAGCCGCGCGGCGGCTCAATTTCTCGCGCGCGGCACTGGAGGTGGGCTGCACGCCGTCGGTGCTGAGCCGGCGCATCGCGGCGCTGGAGGAGGCGGTCGGCGCGCGGCTTTTCCTGCGCACCACCCGGCGCATGGCGCTGAACGCGCGCGGCGAGCTGTTGCTGGCGCAATGGCAACGCATGGAAGCGGTGATGGCCCAGCTGGCCGCCGACCTGCACCCGCCCGGCGGCGAACTGGCCGGCCACCTGTGCGTGCACCTGGCAGCCAGCTTCGGTCGTTACCGCATGGCCCCGCTGCTGGCCGGTTTCATGCGCAAGCATCCCGGCGTGCGCATCGACGCGATCTACGACGACGCCTACGTCGACATGGTCACCGCCAAGGTGGACCTGGCCGTGCGGCTGGGGCGCCTGGCCGACGTGCAACTGGTGGCGCGGCGGGTCGGCACCATGCGCATATTCCCCTGCGCCTCGCCCGACTACCTGGCTTCGGCGCCGCCGTTGCGCGACCCGGCCGATCTCAAGGCGCATCGTTGCATCAGCTTCACCGGCTACCGCCGCGGCACACTGTGGACGTTCGCCCGTCAGCGCCAGCGGCGCGCGGTACGCATCGAGCCGGTGCTGAGCTGCAACGATTCGCAGGCCATTCGTGACGCGGTGCTGGCCGGCGTGGGCGTCGGCCTGCAGGGGGATTACATGGCCGACGCGCTGGTCGCCGAAGGCCGCATGGTCGAACTGCTGCCCGACTGGCGACTGCCCTCGTTCCCTATCCACCTGCTGTGGCTGCCCGGCGCGGATCGCACGCCGGCGTTGCGGGCATTGATCGATCACCTGGTCGCGGCGCTGGCGCCGCCCGGGGTCAGGGCAGGGTGAGCCGGAGCCGCCCCGGATGCCGGCGCACCGTCTCCCACGGCAGCACCGACCAGTCGTCGTTGGCTTCGCACACGCGCGCGGCGCGAGCGTAGGAGGGGCCGATGAACAAGCCCTTCGGTGTCATGTGCCAGCTCACGAACTGCCACACGCCGGGGTCGTCGTAGCCGCAATCGTCTTCGCCGCCGGTGGCCGTCGTCTCCTGCGGATAGAGCTGCCGCCATTGACGCGCCAGCCAGGGCGCCAGGTGCTGCTCGCGGTAATCTGACCACGCCTCGAAGCTGGCCGAGCCGGGTGCGGGGTTGCCGTCGGCATCCGTGGCATAGTGCAACGGCTCACCCTTGCCCAACCACAGCAGGTCTTCCAGGGTCAGCGGCCGGGCGGTGTGCGCGTCGAGGTTGATCGCCGCATCGCCGAAGTCCGGATGGGCGCCGCCGCAGTAGTAATTGGTGAACACGCTGACGCTGACGAGGTTCGCCGTGAGCAGGCGCGGCGTCACCGTCTGCTCGTAATCGCCTTCGTTGAAGTGGTTGAACATGCAGTCGTAGTAGCTGCCGGTTTCCCGCCACATCCGGTCCATCAGCACCTGGTTGATGCGCGCAAGCTCGGTGGGCGGGTACCCGTCCAGGATCTCGAAGAACGCGATGCCGGCGTCGGGCACGCGCCACCACTGCAGGGCATGGCCCATGAAGGTTTCGCGCTGGCCGGCCTGTGGCTTGAGGCCGGCCAGGCGCAGGTAGTCGTAGCGGTCGCTCGCATGGAGCTGCTTCAGCCAGGGCGGCGTATCGGCGGAGGGCGGCGCCACCGTGGCCGGGTGCAGGGCGACCGGCAGGGTCGTTCCCTTGTCGTCCTGCCATTGGCCGCGCCAGCCACCGTCGGCTTGCCGGTCCAGCGCGATGCGCGGGCCGTTGGCGTCGGCGTCCCAGCCTTCGCGCAGTTGCAGGTGACCGTTGCTGGCCGGCGCGCCCGACAAGGCGATGTCGCGGTGGTGGCGCACGTAGAAGTAGCGGCCGGCCGTGGCGGCGTCGTCGCCGGGGGTGAGTTGCAGCACGATGGCCTGCCGGCCCAGCGTGCCGGTGTAGACGTCGGCCGGCGCCTCGCCGGCGCGCGCGTGGGCCAGCCAGAACATGGCCGGCAGGATGGCGAGCCACGTCGACCAGTCGCGTCGATGCTTGCGCATGGAAACCTCCTTGGCAGGGACGGACATGATGCCGCAGCGGGCGGGCAAACGGCTGGCGCGCGAGTGGCGCATGGCGGGCGTGTTAGAATCCGGCGGCCGGTTCATCGGCAAACGTCTTCAGGGCGGGGCGAAATTCCCCACCGGCGGTAGGTTCCTCGGAACGAGCCCGCGAGCGCTCCCGGCAGCATCGGGAGGTCAGCAGATCCGGTCCGATGCCGGAGCCGACGGTCCAGGTTGTTCCGGTTCGCCGGTGCGGCCCACAGTCCGGATGAAAGAAGACGGCCAGGCGGATGGCAGCGATGCCATGCGTCTGCCTCATGCCTTGGGGCGTTCTCGCTTTCCGACGCGGAGAACGTTTCATGCCTGTCATCGTTTCAGTCTCGCTTGCCATCTCCCCCCGGGAGGTGTGCTGATGTTCACCGGCATCATCCAGACCGTGGGACGCGTTGCGCGACTCGAACCGCGCGGCGGTGACGTGCGCCTGCACGTCGATACCGCCGACCTCGACCTCACCGACGTGCAGCTCGGCGACTCGATCGCCGTCTCCGGCGTGTGTCTCACTGCGATCACGCTGGATGCGCGCGGCTTCAGCGCCGATGTTTCCAACGAGACGCTGTCGCTGACGTCGCTGGGCCAGTTGAAGCCCGGCGATCCGGTGAATCTCGAAAAGGCACTGCGCGTGGCCGACCGGCTCGGTGGGCATCTGGTCTCCGGCCATGTCGACGGGCTGGGCAGGGTGGTCTCGATCACGCCCGATGGCCGCTCGCAGCGCTGGACGTTCGAAGTGCCCGCCGCCCTGTCGCGCTACATCGCCGCGAAAGGCTCGATCTGCATCGACGGCACCAGCCTCACCGTCAACGAAGTCGCCGGCCATCGCTTCGGCGTCAACCTGATCCCGCACACGGTCGAGCACACGGCGTTCCACGCGCGCCGCGCGGGTGATGCGGTGAACATCGAGGTGGACGTGATTGCACGCTATGTCGAGCGCCTGCTGGCCAGCGGCGAGGCGCCGAAGCTGGACGAGGCCTTCCTCAAGCAACACGGTTTCGCCTGACTGAAAGCCCCTCTCCCTGCGGGAGAGGGGTTGGGGTGAGGGTTCGGGCTAAGCGCGATGCTTCGCTCGGCCCCGAACCCTCATCCGCCCCTTCGGGGCACCTTCTCCCGCAGGGAGAAGGAATTCACTACGGACTCCCCTCATGCCCTTCAACACCATCCCCGAAATCCTCGAAGACATCCGCGCCGGCCGCATGGTCGTGATCCTCGACGACGA
>Ga0105238_10007194_pt1 | contig 11137 bp, 10 predicted proteins | sample KBSC34metaG_FD_81526 | JGI IMG/M metagenome (GOLD analysis project Ga0105238, IMG submission 81526) | Corn rhizosphere microbial communities from Kellogg Biological Station, Michigan, USA - KBS C3-4 metaG | ecosystem: Host-associated > Plants > Roots > Rhizosphere > Soil | place: Michigan, USA...
CTCGAGCGCGGATCAAACGCATTGGGCATGAGCGCCAGTGATCGCGACAAATTTATCCAGAAGCAGCAATTCCCAATCTTCGACGGCAGTCAGGAATATTGTTTGTGGCTCGGCTGCATGGGGGGCTACGACCCGAAGGGCCGCGAGATCGTCGCCGACTTCGCTCGTGTAATGAACTACCTCGGCACCAGCTACGGTGTCCTCCGCAAAGAGAAATGCACGGGCGATCCTGTTCGCCGCCTCGGGAACGATCTCCTCTTCCAGCAGCTGGCCGAGCCCAACCTCGAAGCACTCGCGCAGAACAAGGTCAAGAAAATCGTCACCATCTGTCCGCACTGCGTCCGCACCATCCAGGAAGACTGGAAAGAATTCGGCACACCTCCAGAGATCGAACACCACAGCGAGTTCCTGGCCCGCTTCGCCGACAAACTCCCCAAGCGTCACCCAGCATCGGCCCAACCAACCCCTGCGCTCGAACAAGTAGCGTCAGGGCACGACTTTAGTCGTGCCGAAAAGAGCCCTGATTCCGACGGGACTTTAGCCCCTGCAGCTCAAACCAGAAACGACAAAATTGTCTACCACGACCCCTGCTACCTCGGCCGTTACAGCGACGTCTACGACGAACCGCGCACTGTAGCCTCTCTTGCCGGCGAAGTCGTCGAAGCCCCCCGCTCTCATCAACGCAGCTTCTGCTGCGGCGCCGGCGGCGGACTCGTGTTCCTCGGCGAAGAAACAGGTGACCGCGTCAGCCACACCCGAGTTAACGAACTCATCGCCACCGGCGCATCTACCATCGGCACAGCCTGCCCCTTCTGCAACTCCATGTTCCGCGATGCCCTCGCCGAAAAAGGCGATGCCGCACCGCAACTGCTCGACATCGCCCAGCTCACCGCCCGCTCTTTACCTCTGCCCACCGACAAACCAGCTGCGTCGCCCTGAGTCAACAGGAATGACTGTCATCCTGAGCAATCGATGAAGGCTGTCATTCTGAGCGCAGCCGATCCGATAGATCGGCGAAGTCGAAGAACCTGCAGTATCTCCTGAGCTTTTCCTTCAATATCGGAGTAGCAAATCATGAAAATCATAGTCTGCATCAAACAGGTCCCCGAGCGCGATGCCCAGGTTCGCATCTCCGGCTCCGGCAAATGGATCGAAGAATCCGACATCCAGTTCGCCATGAACGAATCGGATGCCTACGCTCTCGAAGAAGCCCTTCAGCTCAAGGAGAAGAACGGCGGTGAAGTCGTCGTCCTCTCCGCCGGCCCCGAGCGCGCCGGAACCACCATAAGAGAAGCCCTCGCCAAAGGCGCCGATCGCGCCATCCAGGTCGAGAGCGACAACCTGAACCAGTTCGATGCTCTCGGCGTGGCGCAACTCCTCGCCTCCGCAGCGAAGCAGGAGAGCCCCGACCTCGTCCTCACCGGCCTCCAGTCGGATGATCTAGGCTACGGCCAGACCGGCGTCATCATGGCTGAACTCATGGGCCTCCCCCATGCCTCGCTCATCCTCAACGTCGAAAAGACCGAGACCGGCATCACCGTCAAGCGCGAACTCGAAGAGGGCTGGTTCCAGAACATTGACCTTCCTCTCCCCGCCGTCCTCATGATCCAATCCGGTGGCAGTAAGCTCCGCTACGCCACGCTCATGGGCATCAAGAAAGCAAAATCAAAAGAACTCCGCAAAATTTCCGTCGCCGATCTCGGCCAATCCGCCGCGTCGGCTGCCGTGCTGGAGAAAATCACGCAGCCCCAAAAACAGAAATCTACCCAGATCATCTCCGGCTCCCCCAAGGAAGCCGCGGCCACTCTCGTTGAAAAACTCAAGTTCGAGGTGCGAATCATATGAGCGGCATCTACGTAGTGCTTGAAGATCGCAACGGCCGCTTCGGCCGCATCAGCCTTGAAGCCATCGCCGCAGCCAACATCCTTGCCGCGCAATCCGGCTCCAAGCCCACCGCTATCGTCATCGGCGCGCAAACCGAAGCTCTCGCCAGCGAAGCCGCCACCAGGAATACCGGCAAAGTCGTCCGTATCGAGCACGCACTCCTCTCGCCCTATACACCAGACGGCTACACCGCCGCGCTTCAGCAATTCATTGCCGCGGAATCGCCCGACACCATCGTCTTCCCGCACACCTATCAAGTCCGCGACTACGCGCCGGCTCTCGCTGCCCGTCTCGGTCGCGTCCTCATCGGCGATGTCACTGCGATCAATGACGGACCTGTCTTCGTCCGCTCTCTCATGCAAGGTCGTCTCAGCGGCTCTTACAAATCCGCTGGCGCCCCGTCCCTCATCTCCGTCCAGTCCGGCGCCTTCCGCGCTGAAGAGACGCAATCCAGCCCCGCTGAAATCTCCACCTTCACCCCAACCATCGAAGCGTCACAGATCCGCACCAAACCCGGCGAGCCCTTCCGCGGAACGGCGCAAACTGTAGACCTCGGCTCCGCCCCAATGATCGTCGCCGTAGGCCGCGGCATCCGCGAAGAAGGCAATCTCAATCTCGTCCAGGATCTCGCCGCGTCCATCGGAGCCGAACTCGCCGCCTCCCGCCCCATCTGCGACAACGGCTGGCTCCCGATCGAACGCCAGGTCGGCTCGTCGGGACAAACCGTGGCCCCTAAGCTCTACCTGGCCGTCGGCATCTCCGGAGCCATTCAGCACCTCGTCGGCATGAAGGGCTCGCAATGTATCGTCGCCATCAACAAAGACCCTGAAGCCCCCATCTTCGAAGTAGCCGATTACGGGATCGTAGGCGATCTCTTCGAAGTTGTCCCCGCCTTGACCGAAGCGCTCAAATCCGCAAAAGGATAACTCGACAAATCACTGACGTTCGTATCTCGGCACTGTTCCGTACAGCAAGGCAGCAGGTTGTTCAGGGCACGACACTGTTCCGTGCAGCAAGGCAGCAGGTTGTATCAGGGCACGGCTTCAGTCGTGCCGCGAAACGGTAAATTGGTATCGAGCTTCAGCCCCTGAAGAATTTTGCTTTTCTGACGCGGATCAACTCAGGTGACAACATGGGCAAGATCAAAGGCATTGAGGTCACCGACTTGAGAGTTGGCACAGGAGCAGAGGCCACACAGAACGATTGTGTGGCCGTGAACATCAGAATGTTCCTGCGCCGTGGCGAAGAAGTTCACTTCTCTCCCGCTCTCGGACCGAGGATGGTCATCAATCTCGCTCGACGCGATTCCATTGCCGGTCTCCTGAAGGGCCTTCCGGGGATGCGGGTCGGCGGGCTTAGGCAGATCGTAATCAGCCCGCACCTGGCCTATGGCGAAGCTGGTATTCCAGGACGAATCCCACCAAACGCGCTGCTACGTTGCGAGGTGGAGTTGGTAGCACTTCGCGAACATTCCGCGATCCTGCCCGAGGACTATCAGCCGGGTAAACTCATTTGCATCACGAAACCCAACCAAAATAACTACAGCGTTCCGCAATGGACATTCGTGATCCACGAGAACGGTAGCTCGAACTTGACCTTTCCGCTGCCTGGCTCAACGCCTGTTCGTTGGCACCAGACGACGATCGTTCTCGATCCCGCCAAAGCCGCTTCGCTTATCCAGCAAGCGCTCGAAGAGCCGCGCCGCTTGCCTGATGAATGTATTCACTGGAGTTCTGACAGACTTGATATGCCGACTAGAGGAGGCCTTCCCGTTCGAGACAAGCTGACTCAGGCGCCTTGCATTGTGGTCAACATCACCGATCGTAACGAGAGATTACTGGACTATGCAGTTCCCGAAACCAGTGCAACATTTCTCGCCTCGCCTCTATTCAAGCTTGTAAGTGACGTGATCGCGCCCCACCTCAATTCCCAGATCGGGTCTTCTCCCCAGCCCTGAGCGACGCGATATCCATTTGCCTCCTCCCACCCCCTCCGCGTATCGTTCCCAGTTGCACCAAAACCACTCCGGGGCTCGCAATGTTTCTGCCCGAAACGTACCAACTCACCCTCGCCCTAATGATCCTCAGCATGCTCTGCTGGGGTTCTTGGGCCAACACCCTAAAGCTCTGTCCCAATTTCCGCTTTCAGCTCTTCTACTGGGATTACTCCATCGGCCTACTTGCGGGCGCAGTCCTCCTGGGCCTAACCGCCGGAAGCGCAGGCCACACCGGCCCCTCATTTCTCGCCGCCCTCACTGAAACATCGCGCGACCGCATCGTCTGGGCCTTCTGTGGCGGAGTCATCTTCAACATCGCCAACCTCCTCCTCGTCGCCGCAATTGACGTCGCTGGCCTGGCCGTCGCCTTCCCCGTCGGCATCGGTCTCGCCCTCGTAGTAGGAGCAGTTTCCAGCTATCTCGTAAGCCCCGCCGCCAATCCCCTCCTCCTCTTCGGTGGAGTTGCACTCGTGGCACTCGCCATCGTCCTCGACGCCCTCGCCTATCGCAAACGCGAAAGCACCGCAAAGGCCGCTACAACACGAGGAATCGTTCTCAGTCTCGTCGCCGGCCTCCTCATGGGCAGCTTCTATCCGCTCGTCGCGCGCGCCATGCGCGGTCCCATCGAACCAGGCGGCTCGCCCGGCCCCTACGCGATCGCCTTCTTCTTCGCCATCGGAGTTCTCATCTCCACCATCCCCGCCAATCTCCTCCTCATGGCCAAACCTCTCGACGGCAAACCTCCCGTTGACGGCTCCGGCTACTGGCGCGCCCCCATGGGATGGCATATCGCGGGAATCCTCGGCGGAGCCATCTGGTGTCTCGGCGCAGTCGCCAACTTCGTTGCATCAGGCGCGCACCTCGTCGGGCCCGCCGTCTCCTACTCCATCGGGCAAGGCGCCACCATGATCTCCGCCCTCTGGGGAGTCTTCGTCTGGCATGAGTTCGCTGGAGCCCCACGCGCCTCCCGCCAACTCCTCGTCCTTATGTTTATCTTTTTCCTGTTAGGCCTTACTTCGGTTGCACTTGCTCCACTCTACTGACGAACATGCTCAAGAATCGCAAACCCATCGTCGTCATCGGCAGCGTCACCATGGACATGGTCACCTGCACCCCGCAGATCCCCCGCACCGGCCAGACCGTCATCGGCACGAGCTTCACGACTACGCCCGGCGGCAAAGGAGCCAACCAGGCCGTGGCGGCCGCGCGTCTCGGCTATCCTGTTCAGTTCCTGGGCCACGTCGGCGACGACGTCTACGGCCCTCAGCTCATTCAGAACCTCGCCAACGCTGGCGTCGACACATCCTTCCTCGCGCCCGTTTCCGGCTCCTCCGGCCTCGCGCCGATCTACCTCGCTGAGAACGGCCAGAACGCCATCGTTGTTGTCCCCGGCGCCAACGGCAAAGTCGAACCCGCCTACCTCGACCAGCACATTGACGTGATCCGCAATGCCGGCATGGTCCTCTGCCAACTCGAACTCCCCATGCGCACCACCGAACACGCCATCGCACTCTGCGCTGAACTTGGCGTTCCCGTTATGCTCGATCCCGCCCCCGCCGCTCCGCTCAGCGACTCGATTTGGAAGCAAGCCGCCTGGTTCACTCCCAACGAAACCGAAGCGGCGTTCTATCTCGACGACAACTCCTCGCCTGAATCCGTCGCCCAGCATCTCCTTACTCGCGGTCTTTCCGCCGTTGCTCTCAAGCGCGGTTCCGAAGGCGCCTACATCGCCACATCAGAGGGCAATTCCGGTTGGGCCAGACCCTATAAAGTCGACCCCATCGACACCGTAGCTGCCGGCGACTGTTTCAACGGCGCCTTCGCCGTCGCCCTCCTCGAGGGCAAAGACCCGCTCGAAGCCGCCCGTTTCGCCTGCGCAGCCTCCGCCATCTCCGTCACGCGTCGCGGAGCACAAGCCTCCATGCCCACCCGCGCCGATGTCAACTTCTTTCTCGATCAGCGCAGCAAGAACATCTGACCCATCGACTTCGCGCAAGCTTAACGAGCACTCCGTTCATCGCCACGCATCTTATGTGCGCCCTCACCCGTCCTAATCCCATGAGCGCAACCATTAAGCTGACCGCCACCGACGGCCACCAATTCGATGCCTATATCGCCCGCCCAACCGGTGAACCCATCGCCGGCCTCGTTGTCATCCAGGAGATCTTCGGCGTCAACCAGCACATCCGTTCCATAGCCGACAGCTACGCCCGCGACAGATTCTTCGCCATCGCACCGGCACTCTTCGATCGCGTAGAACGCGGAGCCGAACTCCCCTACGACGGCCCTGAAGCAAAGCGCGGCATGCAGCTCATGCAGAAATTGAACATTGATAACGCCCTCGTCGACGTCAACGCCGCCCTGCAATATGCCCGTCAACATACCGGCAAGAAGTCCGGCGTCATCGGCTACTGCTTCGGCGGGCTTCTCGCCTGGCTCAGCGCCACGCGCCTCAATGCCGACGCCGCCGTTGGCTACTACGCAGGAGGCATCGGCAACTACTCCGCCGAAGCGCCGCGCGCCCCCGTCCAGTTACATTTCGGCAAACTCGACACGCACATCCCCGCCGAGCAAGTCGAGAAAGTTCACTCCGCGCATCCCGAAGTAGAAATCCACTGGTACCAGAACGCCGGCCACGGCTTCAACTGCGACATGCGCTCCAGCTACAACCCAGACGCTGCCGCGGTCGCCCGTACCCGCGCCCTGGCCTTCCTAAGCAAGCACCTCGCATAGAAAAGAGCAATGTGCCATCTAGACCGGAGGCCGTTCACTCCACTCACCCCACCACATTCTCCAGCACCCCGATCGGCTCAATCGCAATCCTCACTCGATCCCCATGCTCCAGTGTGAACGAGTTCGGCGGCACAATGCCCGTCCCCGTCATCAGAAACACCCCGTTCGGAAAGCTGTTATCCCGAAACAAATAATCCACCAGCATCTTCGGATCGCGCTTCAACTCCGTCAGCTCCACCGAGTCCTCAAACTCAATCCGATCGCCGCGCAAGATCTCCAGCACAATCTCGGTCGAATGCGCCAGTGGACTTCCCGTCACCAGAATGCCCGGCCCCAGCGCACAGCTCCCGCTGTAGACCTTTGCCTGCGGCAGGTACAGCGGATTCTCGCCCTCGATATCGCGCGAGCTCATATCGTTCCCAATCGTGTATCCCACAATCCGCCCGCCCGGACTCACCACCAGCGTCAACTCCGGCTCCGGCACCGACCACTTCGCATCACCGCGGATCCGAACCTTTCCGCCCGTACCCACAGTCCTGCTCGCCGTTGATTTGAAAAAGAGCTCTGGTCGCTCCGCCGAATACACGCGATCGTAGAAGTTCCCACCGCCCGCGTCCTTCGATTCCTCCATGCGTGCGCCGCGGCTCCGGTAATACGTCACGCCTGCCGCCCACACCTCTTGCCCCTCGATCGGCGCCAGCACTTCTCCTTCGTGGAATCTTCCATATGAGTCGCCGCGCGCCACAAACTCTGCGAGAAACTCCGGCAGATCGTCCCGCGACAGCAGCGCGTCCCAACTTCGGTCCGCAATCAGATAATGCTGTTCTTCCTCTTCAACAAACACCCCACCCGTCGTGCGAAAAAGTCTCACGCAACCTCCGTTCGCTCCAATCCTACACGGCGCACTGGGTTCGGAGAGCGGACGGAATCGTCCGACCTTGCTCACATCATGATCGCGGGTGCCCCATCCTACCCGACAGCCTCACCGTCTGGTAGGGTGGGAAACAACACAGTCAGAAGTGAGACGGTCTAACTTCTCCACGAGTCCAACCTCCCACTCCGAATCCCCTCCGCCATCGCCTCGATATCCCCCGCCAGCACCCGATCCCGCTCCAGCCGCGGCACAATCCCGCGCACCGTATCATGAGCTTCTTCGATCCGCCCACTCGATTTCAGTGGCCGCCGAAATTCCAGCGCCTGCGCCGCGCACATCAACTCAATTCCCAGCACCCGCTCCACATGCTCCACAATCTGCCGCAGCTTGATCGCGCCGGTCATCCCCATTGACACGTGATCTTCCTTCCCGCCATCCGTCGGGATATTCCCAGTCGACGAAGGATGCGCAAGCACCTGGCACTCATTAATCAGCGCCGCCGCAACAATCTGCGCAATCATGAATCCCGACTCGAGCCCTGGATCCATCGCCAGAAACGCTGGCAGCCCCTCGTTGATATCCGGATTGAGCAGCCGATCAATGCGTCGTTCCGTAATCCCCGCCAGATCCGTCATCGCAATCGCCGCATAGTCGAATGCATACGACAACGGGGCTCCATGAAAGTTCCCGCCCGAGATCACCGCCGCGTCTTCACCCGGGAAAACCAGTGGATTGTCCGTAGCCGATCCCGCCTCCGTCTCCAGCACCGCCCCCACATGCTCCAGTACTCCACGCACCGCCCCATGCACCTGCGGCATGCAGCGAAGGCAGTAGGCATCCTGCACACGGGTGTCATGTTCTCGATGCGACTCGCGTATCTGCGATCCCTCCAGCAGCCGCACCAGGTGCTCCGCCGCCGCAATCTGTCCCGCATGCGGCCTCGCCTTCTGAATCCGCTGATCGAATGCCGCCGGAGTTCCCTTCAGCGCATCCAGCGACATCGCACCGGAAAGATCGCATAGCTCCACAATCCGCCGCGCCCTTGCAATGGCCAGTGCGCCCACCGCTGTCATCGCCTGCGTGCCATTCAGCAGCGCCAGCCCTTCCTTCGCCGTCAACTGGATCGCCTTCAGCCCAGCCCTGCGCAGCGCCTCGCCGCCTGCCATCCTCTCGCCGCGATAAAACGCCTCTCCCTCACCAACCACCACCAGCGCCAAGTGCGCGAGCGGAGCCAGGTCCCCGCTCGCTCCCACCGACCCCTTTTCCGGAATCACAGGATGCACTCCCGCATTCACCATCGCGACGAGCAGTTCCAGCAGCTCCGGTCGCACTCCGCTGAATCCCTTCGCCAGTACATTGGCGCGCAGCAGCACCATCGCGCGCGACTCCGCTTCGCTCAGCGGCTGCCCCACACCACCCGCGTGACTCCGCACCAGGTTGATCTGCAACTCCGCCAGCTTGTCGCCGCGGACATGCACATCCGCCAACTTCCCGAACCCGGTGTTCACGCCATACACCGTCTCGCCCGCTGCCAGAATCTTTTCAATCAATCCACGGCTCTCTGCTACGCGTCTCAACGCCTCCGGCGCAACCTCCACCGCCGTTCCGGCGAGCGCAACCTCATCAATCTCATCCAGCGTCAGCGGCTGTCCATCCAGTACAAGCTTTTCCATGTAGCCGATCTTAGGCTTGGCAAGCTGCAATTTGAAGCCGCAATCCCAGCCTTTGCGGCTCCTCAACCGACTTATCAGCTATGATGAACGCCTATGGCAATGGATTCCACGGCTCTCCTCGATATCCACGGACGAAAGCTCCTGCATGAGCTTCAGTTCAACGCGCGCCTGAGCCTCGCAGAACTCGCCCGCCGCATCGGCCTCTCCCCCACCGCCACCGGCGAACGCCTCCGCCAGATGGAAGAAACCGGCATCCTTCGCGCCTGCACTATCGAAATCGACCGCGAAACCCTCGGCCTCGAAGTTCTAGCGTTCATCCGCATGAGCTGCCCCGGTCAGAACTACCACCGCTTCCTCAATTATGTGCAGACGCTGGAAGAAATCCGCGAGTGCCATCACCTCACCGGCGGCGATGATTTCCTTCTCAAGGTCACCACCACCAGCCTCGCCGATCTCGAAGCTCTCATCGAGGCCCTTCTTCCCTACGGCAACCCCGTCACCAGCCTCGTTCTCTCTTCACCCATCGAACACCGCAAACTGAATGTCATGGGCAAACTCTCCACCATCAGCAAAAAGCGCATCCATCGCCGCTGATTTTTTTGGAAGCCACTCAAAAAACTGAAATCAAACTGCACCGCACTCAATGCAGGGGTGTGCCTCAACCGTCGTCAAGCCCTTCGCCATGCCCACCCGCTTTGAGTACCTGATTCGAAACGGAAAGACCGATCTTCCGTTTTGCAGTCTATTTCGCATAATTCTGAACAATATGAGCATGGGTCGAAACCTTTCAATTCCGTCCGCCGTTCACGCCGGTCCTTGGTTTTGATTTTCTGTAACCCGTAAACTATTGCTTCTTAAGTTGATACGCTAACTACCTAAGTATCAGTAGATTAGAAGTAGCGACAGGACCCAACCTGCTGAAACAAGAGGCCTTAAAGTCAAAACGGGGGGGGGTGGGGTACCGCTCGAAGGAATCTCAACTGGAAGGATGCCCCTACAATCGTCATGTAATCCATGAACCGCGAGGCCCCATGACCCTCAACCGCAGAGAATTCTCCCGGCTCGCCGCGCTCGGCGCCGCGGCCCACCTCATCGCGCCATCCACCCGCGCACAAACGAGCCAGAAGAAAATCGGCTACGCCGTCATCGGGCTCGGCCGCATCGCTGGCCACTTCATTGCCGGCGCCCCCAACACCACCAACTCCGAGATCACCGCTCTGGTTAGCGGCCATCGCGACAAAGCCGAAAAGATTGCAGCCTCGCTCAACATTCCCGCAACCTCGATCTACAGCTACGACAACTTCGACGAGATCGCGCGCAATCCTGCCGTCGACGCCGTCTACGTCGCGCTACCCAACTCCATGCACGCCGACTACACCATCCGCGCAGCCAAGGCCGGCAAACACGTGCTCTGCGAAAAGCCCATGGCCACCAGCGTCGCTGATTGCGAAAAGATGATTGCGGCCTGCAAAGCCGCAAACAAAAAGCTCATGATCGCCTACCGCTGCCACTACGAGCCGACGAATCTGCGCGCCATCAAGCTCATCCGCGACGGCCACCTCGGCCAGGTGCAGAGTATTCAGAGCGCCTTCGGCTTCAATATCGGAAAGGGCGAGTGGCGTCTCAGCAAAGCGCTCGCAGGTGGTGGTCCGCTCTACGACGTCGGCATCTATTCGCTCAACGCTTGCCGCTACCTCAGCGGCGAAGAACCCGATCACATTGCCGCCTACTCGTCGGTGATCGACCGCGACGGCCGCTTCAACGAAGTCGAAGAGAATGTCGCCTGGACAATGCATTTTCCTTCAGGTGTCGTCGCAAGTTGCAGCACGACCTATGGAGCAAACATGGAAGGCTACTTTCGCGTCTACGGCTCAAAGGGCTGGATTCAAGCGGACAACGCCTTCAGCTACGAGGGCCTTCATCTCCGGGGCGAACTCTCCGGCAAGCAGATCGATGACCCGAACCCGTCGCACGACC
>Ga0105238_10007196_pt1 | contig 11136 bp, 9 predicted proteins | sample KBSC34metaG_FD_81526 | JGI IMG/M metagenome (GOLD analysis project Ga0105238, IMG submission 81526) | Corn rhizosphere microbial communities from Kellogg Biological Station, Michigan, USA - KBS C3-4 metaG | ecosystem: Host-associated > Plants > Roots > Rhizosphere > Soil | place: Michigan, USA...
CCTATGGCAGGAAGGTAGGTCCGGATCCCGCCAGCATCCAATCTGCCATGATGGGGGGTATCCTCAGCAATAATTCCAGCGGCATGTGCTGTGGAGTCGTGCATAATTCCTATCATACGCTCGCGCATATAAAATTTGTACTGGCCGATGGCTCGGTGTTTGACACGGGTAATCCGGCTGATTATGCCCGATTTGAGATCGAGGCGGCGGGTTTGTTCGAGGGATTGCTTGGTTTGAAGCGGCAGGTATTGGGGGATTTGGAGTTGGTAGCCAGGATCCGCCGGAAGTACCGGCAGAAGAATACCGTGGGTTATAGTTTGAATGCTTTTATCGACTTTGAGCATCCGTTGGATATACTGGCGCATTTACTCATTGGCGGGGAGGGAACGCTGGGCTTTATCGCCGAAGCTGTCCTGCATACTGTGCCGGATAAGCCTTTCAAGAGTGCGACGCTTTTGTTTTTCGACATGCCCAGGAGTGCGTGTGATGCGATACCTATCCTGAAGGATTCGGGCGCCGAGGCGTTGGAGTTTATGGACAGGGCTGCGTTGCGCAGTATCGAGCATTTGTCTGTTGCGCCGTCTTTTCTTAGGGAGCTGCCATCCGCGGCCTCTTGTATCCTTTGTGAGTACCAGGCGGATAGTGTTGCCGAGCTGGATGAGAAGCTGTCTGCGGCCCGTGCTGTACTGGCTCGTCTTCACCTGATCCAACCGGCGGATTTTACGACGGATGAGAAGCAGCGTGCTATTTACTGGAAGCTTCGTAAGGGGATGTATCCTTCCGTGGCGGCGGTGAGGGAGAAGGGGACTTCGGTGATGCTGGAAGATATAGCTGTGCCGGTAGAGCGGCTGGGTGAGGCGATAGAGTCGCTGCAGGCGTTGTTTGTGCGGTTCGACTACCGGCATGCCATTGTGTTTGGGCATGCGAAGGATGGGAATTTGCATTTTGTCGTATCGCAATCGGTGGCGACACCGGAGGATATCGCTGTTTTTGGGGCTTTTAACGATGCGCTGGCTGACCTGGTGATCCGTCAGTACCAGGGGGCGTTGAAAGCCGAGCATGGGACCGGGCGGCAGATTGCGCCGTATGTGGAGATGGAGTGGGGTTCTTCGGGGTATTCGGTGATGCGGGGTTTGAAGGCTTTGGTCGACCCGGATAATATCGTCAATCCCGGGGTTATCCTGAGTGAGGGTGAGCTTTCTCATCTGCAGCATCTCAAGTCGTTACCTGTTGTAGAGGAGGAGGTAGATAAATGTGTGGAGTGTGGGTATTGCGAGCAGAGCTGTCCCAGCAGGAATTTTACCCTGACGCCGAGGCAGCGTATTGTCTTGCGGCGTAGCTTATCCAGGCTCAAGTCAGCAGGCGATAAGGAAACTTATGATGCTATTTTAAAAGATTATGCATATGATGGTATGGCTACCTGCGCGGTGGATGGCATGTGTGCCACCAACTGTCCGGTGGATATCAATACGGGTGAGCTGATCAAGCGGTTGCGGAGGGAGAACCATTCTGCTTCCGCCAATGCGCTGGCGGTGGGTATTGCCAGGCGATTTGCTGTGATGGAATGGCTGGTGTGTATGGGGTTGCGGATGGGGCGGGCTGTTAATGCTGTTCTTGGGGCGCGGGCGATGACGCGGCTGACGCTTGCTGTTCGCAAGGTTTTTCCTTCTTTTCCGTTGTGGACGTCGCAGTTGACGGGGCCTGTCCGGGTGCGGGCTCATCAGCCTTCGCGGCCGGAGGCTGTTTATTTCCCTACCTGTATCACCCGGATGATGGGTCGGGATAAGGAGTCCGATGCGTCGATAGTCGATATTTTGTTGCGTTTGTCGGAGCGGGCGGATGTGGGGTTGCTGATCCCATCCGGTCTTAGGGGCAACTGCTGTGGGCAGGCTTTTTCTTCGAAGGGTTTTGTACCTGCTTACAGGGTGATGGTGAACCGGACTATTGAGCAGCTATGGGAATGGACCCGGGAGGGCAGTATTCCTGTAGTTATCGATATCAGCTCCTGCACTCATTCTCTACGTACCAGCAGGGCTTATCTGACGGCTGACAACCAGTCCCGGTTCGACCGGATGAAGATACTTGACAGCCTGGAGTTTGCGGTGGATGTGTTGCTGCCGAGGCTGAACGTTCGAAAGCTGACCGGCAAGGCTGTTTTTCATCCTGTGTGTTCATTGCATAAGATGGGGGTGTATAAGAAGCTGGTGGATTTCGGCGCATTGACGGTGGAGGAACCGGTGATACCGTTGACGGCGGGGTGCTGTGGGATGGCTGGCGACAGGGGTTTTTATTATCCCGGGCTTACTGCGTCGGCATGCAGGCCGGAAGGTATGGAAGCGGCGGGGTATGCGGCTGCGGGGTATTATTCTACCGGGAAGACCTGTGAGATGGCTTTGTCGGAGGCTGCGGGGGTTGACTATAGGAGTATATTGTATTTGTTGGATGAGGTGTCGGTTGGTTCAGCTGGGTCAGCCGACCGGTGAGCCGGACAGGAAGCGTCCTTTGTATTCTTTGGGGATGAGTCCTGTATGTTTTTTAAAATGCCGGTAGAAATTGGAAAGATTCTCAAAGCCACTTTGGTAGCATATCTCGGAGATGCTATAGTTCCCTTCCATCAGGAGCCTGCATGCGTGGCTGATGAGTATCTCTGTGACGTAGTTTGAAAATGTTTTCCGGGTGTGGTGCTTGAAGTAACGTGAGAAGGATGCAATGCTCATGTTCAATTTATCGGCTATCTCTTCGATGTAGATCTCATTTTTATAATTATTCAGGATGAACTGGAACACGGTGTCTATCTTATCCGTGTCATTGGAACTATTGGCCGTAAATGTCTTGGATAATACGGGTTCCGACTCGTTGCTGGTGGAAAGGAATACGAGGATCTCTATCAGCTTGATCAGGCGATTGGCCGGAGGGACGGATTCCATCTCTTTTAACTTTCCCTTCACGTATTTGTTGGCTTTGCCGAGGATCTCCAGGCCCAGGGCGGATCTGTCCAACAGGCGGCGGACGAGTTTCATTTCCGGAGTGCGGAAGAAGTCGTGGCCGAGGAAGTCGTCTGTAAAGTGGATAAAGCTGGATTTGGCCACCAGTCCCTTGCTCTGATAGTATTCTTCTGTATTCCTGTACAGGTGCGGGATGTTGGGACCGATGAGCATCAGGTCGCTGTCTTTTATATAGCTGACCTTATCTCCTATGAAGCGGGTGCCTTCCGTCTTATCGATGAGCACCAGCTCATATTCCTTGTGAAAGTGCCATGCTTTGTCAAAGTAATTACATTCCCAATTGATATAAATAAAGGAAGAGTCCGGAGATAATGGAAGCTTGTGTAACTGGGGCCTCATGCTTACGGATGTATTGGTTAGAGCCTATTGTCCATCAATTTATTTGAAAAAAATTACATATGGAAATTTATTATTGCTGCTTCTTTTTTGAAGTTAGATTTGTAGGATCGATTTGTTCATATGCATAGAAGTATAGCTACGGCCATGAAAATTTTATTCATTGTTCTGGGAATAAATTTCCTGTTGGACTGGTATGTATTCAATGGATTGAAGACGCTTGTCGCGGGATGGAAGTCGCTGCGTCTGCGCCGGGCTGTCTTATGGGCGTACCTGACCGTATCGGTGAGTGTGACGGTTTTGTTTGCTACGGGTGTGGGCAGCTACAGGACGGCCAGGGGGATGACGCCTTATCATGAATGGATGCTGAGTCTTTTTATCGTCTTCTTTATTACGAAGGTTTTTTTTGTGGTGGTGCTGTTTTTGGGGGATGTGGGGAGGTTGTTTTATGGGATTGGGCGTAGGGTTGGTGGTGAGACGGGTTCGTCGGCGACCTGTCAGCGGACGGGGCCCCTGGTGCCTGGGCGGCGGGCGTTTATCAGCCAGGTCGCGACGCTGGTGGCTGCTGTTCCATTCTCGAGTTTTTTGTATGCGATGCTGAAGGGCAAGTATGATTACAGGGTGCATAAAGAGACGCTTTATTTTGACGATCTACCTGCTGCGTTCGATGGGTTTACGATCACACAATTGTCGGACATCCATTCCGGTTCCTTTGACAATACCGCGGCTGTGCAGAGAGGTATCGATCTTGCCAGGGAGCAGAACAGCGATCTGTTTGTTTTCACCGGCGACCTGGTGAACAATGCGGCATGGGAGATAGAGCCGTATCTCAGCAGGTTTGGCTCTCTGAAAGCGCCTTATGGTCAATTCTCCATTTTGGGTAACCATGATTATGGGGATTATATAGAATGGGGGAGCAAGCAGGAAAAGGCCGATAACCTGGAGCGGTTGAAGGCGCATCATAAGACCATGGGGTACCGTCTGTTGCTGGATGAAAATGTGGTGATCGAAAAGGGTGGGGAGAAGATAGCGTTGATCGGGGTGCAGAACTGGGGCAAAGGCTTTATACAGATGGGGGACCTGGACAAGGCGCTGCAGGGGGTGGATAAAGATACTTTTAAGATATGTCTGTCCCATGATCCTACGCATTGGGAAGAAAAGATACGATGGCATCCTGCGAATATTCATTTGACGTTGGCCGGCCACACGCATGGAGCACAATTCGGGGTGGAGACGGATAAAGTAAGATGGAGTCCTGTGGAGTATCGTTACCTGGATTGGGCGGGTCTGGCAAATGAAAAAGACCGTTTTCTTTATGTGAACCGCGGGTTCGGCTTCCTGGCGTTTTCGGGACGTCTGGGGATATGGCCGGAGATTACGGTGATCACGTTGAAGAAAACGGTCTGATGACTGATGGTCTGCTGCATGATGAGGGTAGAATAGTCTTACCAGCGGTGGTCATGACGGTCGCGATCCCTGTCATAGCGGCCACGGTCCCCGTCATAACGGCCATTCCAGCGTTCATGGTCGAAGAACTCTCTTCCGCGGAAATATCTTCTATGCTGCCGATAGAACCTGTGGCGGTAGTGTTCGTAATAAGCACGGTCGAAGTAGTGGCCGCGCCAGGCAGGATAATCGTAATAAGAGTAACCCGGGAAATCCCTTTCGGTAATACCGAACTGACCTTCTACACGTACCTGGGAGTAGGCGGAATTTGCTATCAGGCTTCCGGCTACGATCATGGAGAGAATAAATAATTTCTTCATATACTCAGATTTTGTTAGGAATAAACTGCGTCGATGCGCATTTACCTATTGGAATAGTATATGTCTCTCCAGATTAATAAAAGTCTGTTAAAGGGGGATTAAAAGGGGATTAAGAATAAAAGTATTTTTATTGCCTGGCTCAATTTGCCGTCTCCAGCATATTACCGGATGTTTTTAAAGATTGAGCGGATTCTTTCATGAGCCTGCTGAATTTTACGTTTGCCGACTCCTGAGTTTCTTTCGGCTTGTTTTGATTTACCGCATAGCTGGCCAATGGCGTTGATGCAGCAGGTGCAGCGGCTATATTATCAGCGCCTTCAAAATAATAGGCTGTGGCGATGAATTTTTTTACGTGCAGCCTGGATTCTCTCGGCAAATAGCGTTGGAGCACCCAGAAGTTCCTGCTATGGGCCTTGTGAATGGCTCTATAGACGGGTACCGGTCCGCCATTGTAGGCAGCCAGCACCAGGAGCCAGTCTTTGAACTCCCTGTGCAGGTCTTTTAAATATTTGGCTGCGGCGCGCGTGCTTTTGTAATAGTTTACACGTTCGTCGGCGCGACGGTTGACCTTCAGCCCCAACTCATGGGCAGTCTGAGGCATCAACTGCCAGGGGCCTTTGGCGCCTACGCGGGAGCGGGCGGTAGATTTTAATTCCGATTCTATCACGGCCAGGTACTTTAGCTCCAGCGGCAGACCGTAATGGTTGAGTACAGAATCGATGATGGCGAAGGGACCTTCGCTCCTGTGTTTTACAGTAAGCAAGCAATCGTCATTGTTCTTAATATACGCGTGTACGAATTTCATCTGCTGCTGGTCGGGAGCAGGCAGCGAAAACTTACTTTTTTTAGATGGAGTTGACTTGACTGACGAACTTGACCGGAAACTGGCGAGGGAAGCGACTATGGCTTTTCCTGGCGCCACTACGGGCAGACCGGAGTTAGCGGCTTGTGGTAATACTATTACCAAGGCTACACTACAAATACGAATGGGCACTGATCTCAACATCGTTTTAGTTTTTGAGTAAAACAATGCCGGACCCCAGGTTTGGATTACTTCAGAGAAGAGTTATGCATAGAATATTGGCGGGATTATCAGTCTTCCGTGGGTACGGTGTAAGGGTTTTTCATGAAACAGAAGACTGTAACGATAGGTCAAAGATAATAGCCGCAGACGGGATATCATAGGGTATATTACGTAGGAAAAATACGATGACTTGTGAAGTGTATTTTATTGATTACTAATTGCTTGTGAGGATTTCGAAAACAACTGATCCTCCGGGGATTTTATATGAAGGAAGCCTCTTATCTGTAGAAGTCGGTTTACCATCTCCGTTGGCCGAGCTTTAATACGCTGACAGTATTTTCTTTCTGTACTGTGAACCAGTTGAGACAGTCCTTTCCACCTTCTGTCGTAAGAAATGGATGGAAGACATTCTGAAAATTTGTGTTGTTTTTGAATCCCATATAGATATCGGAGAACCAGGCCCAGTCAGTTCCGTCGGGGCTTACGAATAGCTGGGTGCGGGCGCCGGAGATATTGCGTTGATAAGGTTTGCCGTCAATATAGAATGCCTGGGGTTGTATCTCAATGAAATGACGGCCTGAGACATCGAATAAGAGCCGGCTTTTCCGCTGAACTGTGAAGGTACTGCCGTCATTGAGCCAGACCTTGCGGGTAAGGTCCGAGGTGTGTCTTTTTTCGAAAAAAGCGAGTTGCTCGTTTTTGGGCATATTGTTTAGTTCTTCCACAGTGGGACCTTTCTCGTCGGCCAGCACTACGGCTGACCGGGAGAGATCTTCATTGGTGATGAGGCTTTCGGGACGACCGTCGAGGAGTATTTTTTGACCTTCTGAATCGAGGAAGAAGTATTTGTTCTTTCCTTCGGACACTACGGCTACGAAACGGTTGCCGGATACGCGCATGGAATGGATGTTGTCGTAGGTGCCGTAATCCTTTTTTTCATCGTGGATACTATACATACCGTTTGGCAGGAGATGTCTGAATGGATTGCTGTAGGAGTCTTTCTGGACTTTGTAGGCGTTGTCGTTGCAGGCTGGTGTGGCCACCTGCTCGTAGGTGAGGTTGTTTTTTCTGAGACCGTTGGAGATGGTCGAGTAGGTATTGTTTGATGTCCGGATGACTATTTGGGATGGCATCCTGTTCCCGTCGGGTTTCCAGCAGGAGAGGAGGTTGACGATCTCTTCTCCGGGGTTGAGCTTTAGGACCGTCGTGTATTCTATCCTGGGGGTTTGTGCGGGGGCCTGGTGCAGGATGTTACAGACGTAGAGAGTGAGCAGCAGGAGCTTTTTCATTGATGGTTTTTGGGTGTAAAATTATTCTTCCGCCGGTGTGGGGGAAAGGCCAGGATGAATGAAGTGGGGGAAAAGGAGTATGAGATGTACAAAACTCGGCTGGCATTGCCCTGGGGATAATAGATCTAATTTACCTGTTTACAGGTTCATTCTAAAAAAATCAATGGCCAGACTATCTATTTTCATATGCACTTCATGCCTGTTGACGGATGGGTCATCCAGGAAGTAGGTTGGGCCTTCTTTTTTTACTTCGTCAATAGCCTCTCCCAACATTACATAGTGCCCTGTTTTGCCCGGGAACTCGTAATAGCTTGAGTTGTCGATCAACTGGTGATAGCGCCGTGCATTGGTCTCTACCGGTGCGATGCTGTCGCTTTGTGAACCTGTAATGTAAACAGGGCCGGAGATGTTCCTGAATTGCTGTTTGGTGGTAAAGCCAGGGCCCACGGCGGGAGAGATAGAGAAGAAAGCTTTTATCCGGCTGTCTTTTAGCGGGGGGACCCGTTTGGCGCCGTTTGTAATGGCAGTGTCGTCCAGGTATTTTATAAGACCGGGGAACTCGGGTATTTCCAGCTGTTTGCGGCCCACTGTCCTGGTATAGTTGATCAGCGTCGTATAATTCACTACTCCGCCCGCCAGGGCTATGACGGTGTAGCCTCCTAAAGAAAAACCGATGGCGCCTATTTTCTGTTGATCGATGTGCGACTGGAAATTGTTGTCATTTAGAAGTTCTGTCAGGGCAAAGCTGATGTCCAGCGGACGTTCCCACACTTTGAGAAATTCCAGGGCTATCGGATTATCGTAGGTATTGCCGTAATGATCGACGGCGGCGACGATGTATCCACTCTCCGCGAGCGCCTGTGACAGCCATTCAAGGGTCAGCCTTCCTCCTCCGGTGCCGTGTGAGAGCATAATGAGAGGCCGTTTGCCTCCCGGGAGTTTTCCGTTGCGGACGGTGGGTTTGCGGATGAACGCGGAAAAGGCCCTGTCGGTTTGTTGTAAGGTGTCGTCAGTAGGATACCAGACCTCGGTGACGACGGGACGATGGCGGGCAGAGTCCCTGAAGTATAAAGTACGTTGACCTATGTTGATCTGGGCGAAATCGTGCTGATGGATCAGCAGCAGCAGTAACGCGAGTGCTATTTGCCTGAGCATGTTTGCTTGGTTTTACTGGTACAAAACAATATGTTTTTGGTCTTAAAAATGTTGACAATAGTCAAAAAATCATTTTTTTGATTTCAGGCGGCTGAGAGTTTCCTGAGAGATGCCCAGGTAATCGGCCACGATCCTGGCGGGGAGACGTTGAATGAGCTGGGGCTGGTCGCGTAATAAAGTCTTATAGCGGGCTTTAGCGTCCATGGTGATGAGGCTTTCTATCCTTTGAATGGAGGCGATATATTCCCGTTCCAGTTCAAGACGATAGACAGTCTCCCAGCCCGGTAACTTATTGAACAGAGTCTGTCTGTCGGTGTTACTGAGTGTAAGCAATTCTGAAGATCCGAGGCTTTGGATAGCTGCCGAGGATGGTTTCTTCAATATAAAGCTTGGGAAGGCAGTTCCCATATGGCCGTCAAATATCAGGAACCGTGTGGATTCATTACCGTTTTCATCCGTGAGGAATACCCGCAAGCAACCTTTTACCACGAAGTATAGATGTCTGGCAATATCGCCCTTCCGTACCAGGATCTCGTTACGTCTGGCGGTCTTTGGCTTAAAGCAGCTGTTGACCAGTTCTTCCTGTTCGGGAGTGAGCCTGATCTTTCCTGCGAGGTGTTTTTTTAAAGCGGGATGCATTATTTCTCAATAAAAGGCGGATGTCCTCAAATTGTACAATATGTCCTTTGGAAGGTATGAAAAATAACATTCACTCACTGCCTGATAGACGATATTGCCTATTTTTCCGTTACATTGTATCCAAATCTACTTAAAGCATTGCATGCCCACTATCAACCCGTCCGTCTCCGCCCATACAGAAAGAGGGAATAACCTTATGGACTATGTTCTAAAGCCTCCTTCCTATGGCTGGAAGTGCCCGCAGAACCAGCTGATCATTCCCTCTTCCCGGCAACTGTTGAAAGAATTTATTTCCCGGCTGAATATCTTCAGGACGCGAAAGAACTGGCTGACTTTTATAGGCTGGTTCAAGGTCATACTCCTTATTCCCTGTCTTTTTATATTTATATTCCAGTATTTTAATTTCTATCTGCTGGGGATCGCATTTGTTTACAGCATGATCGTCATGGGTACTCACGGCACCATCTGGTACCATCGGTATTGCACCCACAATGCATATACGTTCAGGAACAAATTCTGGCGGTTTATTACACGAAACCTTACGATCGACATTATTCCGGAGGAGATTTACGTGATCTCACATCATGTTCATCATGCCAAATCGGATGAACCGGGAGATCCTTACAATGCTACGGCAGGATTTTTATATTGTTTTCTTGCCGACGTAAATCATCAGCCTATCGCTCACGACCTAACGGAAGCCGAATACGACCGTGTTTGTAAGTTGATGGACCATACAGGGGTCAGACCGAATACATATAAGCAATATCAACGATGGGGATCTATTGCGAACCCGGGGCGGGTGATCGCCGGAACACTGCTTAACTGGGCTTTTTGGGCTGCTGTATTTTACCTGATAGGAGGCCCTGGCCTGGCTTTTACTTTATTTGGAGCGGCAGGATTTTGGGCGATAGGGGTCAGGACATTCAATTACGAAGGGCACGGTAAGGGAAAGGAAAAGCATCGGGAGGGTACCGATTTTAACAGGAAAGATCTCTCCATCAACCAGCTATGGCCGGGATATGTAGCAGGCGAGTGGCACAATAATCATCACCTTTTCCCTTCCAGCGCCAGGAGTGGATTTCTGAACTATCAGATCGATCTCGCCTGGTGCTATATCAGGTTTATGAATATCATCGGCGCTGTGAGCGCCTACCAGGATTCCAAGGAGCTATTCCTGCTGAAATATCAGCAGCCGTATCTTGAAAATAAGAAAGCGCCAGAGGCCCGGCCGGTTATCAGGTCTTAATAGGTTATGTAATCTGCTTTTTCCTGCATCTCATAGGGAAATTTCCCTGTATGCCCAAACCAATACGACTCCAAATCACGACTCCCTGTCATGAGGACTGGGGGAAGATGCAGCCGGTGGAGAGAGGCCGGCATTGCACAGCCTGTCAAAAAACGGTGGTGGATTTTACCAACATGAGCGACGCGGAGATCATCCGGCATCTGATCCGGGTGGGTTCGAAGGTTTGCGGACGGCTTCTGCCCGGTCAAATGAACAGGCCACTGGTACCATTGTCTCCTGTTCCTGTTCAAAGAAATGGAGGGAAGGGGTGGCAACTGCTGTTGGCGGGACTGATGCTGACCGCCGATGGGGCAATGCCTCATCATCCGACTGTCGTGGGGGCTTTATCGCATAGGGTTCCGCCCAAAGCGGATAGACCGGATAGTATTTTGATGGGAGTGATGTTGCCGCAGATAGAATTGGACACGACGGTGAAGGTCACCTAGGTGGAGATGCCCGGCGCTGTAGATGGAACAATAAGTGTGATAGTCGAAGACAATATTCCCCGAATAGAAGCACCTCCAGAAGATACTGTGGCTTTGCAGAAAGTGGGGCCTGAGTGTATGCCCGCGGATAGTTCTGAAATTGCATATACGGGAGGGATCACAGCGCAGAAACGTACTCCGATGGACAC
>Ga0105238_10007197_pt1 | contig 11136 bp, 13 predicted proteins | sample KBSC34metaG_FD_81526 | JGI IMG/M metagenome (GOLD analysis project Ga0105238, IMG submission 81526) | Corn rhizosphere microbial communities from Kellogg Biological Station, Michigan, USA - KBS C3-4 metaG | ecosystem: Host-associated > Plants > Roots > Rhizosphere > Soil | place: Michigan, USA...
AAGCTGGCCAAGGACTGGCTCCGCGAACGGTATCATGCGCCTTCGGACGATCTGAATCAGCCAGTGAATAAGCCGGCGGCGGCGGAATATAACCGCATCATGCTGGATTTGGGAATGCGCGTAGCCAACGAAGACACGCGCCCGCATTGGAAGGACGACAGTTTCTTCAAGCGCTTCGAGAGAAAATAAGCGGCTTAATGCGTCATCGAATAGATGACATCATTGACCGCGATCTGGATGGCCACCGCACTTTCCTTTTCTGGATAATACGGGGCGTCGGCAAATTCCCAGGCGTCGCCTAGGTCCGAGTTGTGCGAGATGGCGACCACCACCCTGCCTTTGTCATCCTTAATCGCGCGCCAATGTGCGCCGCGGCCCCCGGTAGAGCAGTTCTTGCAGCCTTCGCGGAGATGCGCTTCGCCCGGCACCTGCGGGCGGTCCGTGATATCGAATACCACGTGAAAGTAGGGGTCATCGTCGGGGAGCTCGACAATATCGCGGTCCGGGAAGGCGTAACGAATACGCCTAGCGAAAACTTCCCACTCGGAGTTGCCGTGAAGATCGTCGGCCATGAAGAAGCCGCCGCGCTGGATGTACTCGCGCAGCTTCGCGCCCTCTTTTTGGGTTAGGCCCCATTCCCCCACTTGGACCGCATACAGCCAAGGGAAATTGAAGGCGTCGTCGTCATCGTCAAGCGCCACCACCTGCTCTACCGAACGCACACTAATGCGCGTTAGCCGGCGCATGGCGCGTGCGAGGTGACGGTCGGCGCGTGGATAATCCTGCGTCCAGAGAGAGAGTCCGTGCCGGTAATCGCCTTGAAAACGCGGGTAGTAACCGTCGGCTTCGGGTCCGCCTCCCGGGAACATGAGGCGCGCGAAGGTCCACTCGGCGGGGACCTGGTAGTCCTGCGGCAGTGGAAAGTTGTTGTATTCAGTGGCCGGATACTCGCGCCAAGGCTTCTGGAAAGCGTACGTGACGCCAAGAAACATCAGGGCGCAGCCGACCGCACTCAGGATACCTCGCAGACTCATGCCGCCTTCAACCCGAGAATAGCACCCGCTACCATAAGAGAGTGAAGCCCGATACCGTCAAACGCTTGGCGCGGGAATGCGGGTTCGAACTCGCCGGTGTGGCGCGCGCGGAACCCATAGAAGACGATGTCGCGCGCTATCAGGAATGGACTGCGCAGGGCATGGCGGGCGAGATGCGATATCTCACTGATCGTCGTGCGGACGTGCGGCGCGATCCGCAAAATCTGTTGCCGGGAGCGCGTTCCATCATCTGCGTGGGGAAGCTTTACAATCAGGCGCCGCCGCCTGAGCGCGCGGGGCATGCGATCTTTTCGCGGTATGCGTGGGGGCGGGATTATCACGACGTGCTGCGGGAGGCACTGGAACAACTTGCGCAGAAATTGTCCACCATCGAGCAGCATCAATGGAAGATTTGCGTCGATTCCGCCCCGTTGCTGGAGCGTAGTTATGCACGGCAGGCCGGATTGGGCTGGATCGGGCGCAACACTTGTCTGATCAACGAGCCACTGGGCTCGTGGTTTTTTCTGGGAGAGCTGATTACGACACTGGAGCTTTCGCCGGATGCGCCGCCTCCGGATCGCTGCGGCACTTGCACGCGCTGCATAGAAGCGTGCCCTACAGGTGCGATCGTGCCGTCTGGCGACGCCTGGACGCTCGACTCGCGCCGCTGCATTTCGTACCTGAATATCGAACTGCGCGGGCCGATTCCACAAGAGCAGCAGCCGTGGCTGGGATCGCGCGTTTTCGGGTGCGACATCTGCCAGGAGGTGTGCCCGTGGAATGCGCGCGCGCCGGAGTCGAGCGATCCTGCGTTCCGGCCGCTGTACGATCCCGCACCGCCGCTGGAAGAACTGGCGACGCTTTCGGCAGAGGAATTTCGCGAGCGCTTCCGCGGCACGCCGGTTATGCGCGCAAAGCACGAAGGGATGCTGCGTAACGTGGCCGCGGCGATGAACGCGCCGGCCGAGGTCCGCGAATGAAGCGGATTATGTTCTCGTTGGCGCTTTTACCCGTGCTGGCTCTGGGGCAGAGTGCTCCCCTTCCAGACCCACTCGCCGAACGCGGTTACCAACAGTTCTACAATCTTGAATTCCCCGAATCCCTCGCCACGTTTCACGCAGAAGTGATCAAGAGCCCGAATTCGCCGGACGCTTACAATCACATTGCGCAAGCAGTTCTCTATCGCGAAATGTTCCGTTCCGGGGCGCTCGAGAGCGAACTAGTCACGGGGTCGAATCCCTTCCTGCGCCGTGAAGGATTGAATCCCACTAAGAAAGACGATCAGGAATTTCAGGATTCGATCAATCGCGCTCTGGCGCTGTGCGACGCCCGGCTACAAGCCAATCCAAACGATGTGCAGGCCTTATATGCCCAAGGCGTCAGCTATGGCCTGCGCGGTAACTATCATTTCCTGGTGCGCAAAGCCTACACCGACGCGCTGCGTGACGCTACCTCTGCGCGCAAAGCCCATGCTCGCGTGACGGAACTGGATCCCAACTTCAACGATGCGCGCCTGGTGCAGGGCGTCTACGATTACATGCTGGGGAGCCTCTCGCCCACGTGGCGCATGCTAGGCTTCTTTGCCGGATTCCGCGGCGACCGCGAGCGTGGCATCGACACGCTCAAGCAAGTCGCGAAACTGGGGCGCACCAATCGTGTCGACGCTGAAATCTTATTGTGCGCTGTCTACCGGCGCGAGCGCCGCGCCAAGGAGGCCGTGCCGCTGCTCTCCGATCTGATCCGGCGCTTTCCGGAAAACTTTCTGCTGCGGTTGGAGCTGGTGCAGATGTATGGCGATCTGGGCGAGAAGGAGAAAGCCCTGGCGGTAATCCGCGAAGTGGACCGGCTCAAGCGCGAGAAGACAGCGGGCTATGATCGACTGGCACTGGAGAAACTGCGCTATACGCGCGGCAACCTGCTGTTCTGGTACAACGACCTGGACCTGGCGCTGGACGATTTGAAAGCCGTAACCGCCAATACTTCCGCGGTGGATCTTAACACCGGCCTCTACGCGTGGCTGCGAACCGGCCAGATTTACGATCTGCAGAAGAAACGCGAGGAGGCTAAGAGGGCCTACCTGCAAACTGTCGCGATCGCGCCCGCGTCCGACGCCGCGACCAGCGCGCAGAATTATTTGCTATCGCGTTATAAACGGTAAATGGCAACGCCGGTCAAAAGTTTGGGGTAGAAATCCGTCGCCTTCTGCGGCATCACGCCGCCGGCGAACGCTACCCGCGCCATTTCGTCGATCGGAGTCGGTTCCAGCAGAAACGCCACCTGCATGCCCCGTTCACGCACTTCAGCCACGGCTGCGTCGATGCCCCGTACATAGCGGATGTGCTTCTCTTCGCGAACGGCTGCATCACTGATGCCCAGCCATTGGCCCAGAATTTCGCGATGCAGCACCGGCACGTCCAATTCCCCGTCTTTGCGCGGACGCGACAGTAGAAGCGCGCCGGTGGCGGTAACAGCGCCGATCCGCACGGTCTGCGGCGAGGCGATTTCTAACTCACGCTTCAAATCGGCCACCGAATCGAAGGATTTCGCGGACCAGGCGCTGGTGGCCTTGGAGCGCAGGCTCTCGGTCGTGAAATTGGTGAGGTTACTCAGCACGCGATGCGTGGCCAGAATCTTCACGCCTGGAGAGTACATGTTGACGAACGTCATCATCACGTACTGTGCCGCCGGATCGTCCGGATGCTCGTCACGGTAAGTGAGCGCGGTTTCGTAGCGATGATGGCCGTCGGCGATCAGAAGATTCAGTGGGGCCATTAATTCCTGGATGTGCGCGACGCGAGCCGGTTCGGTCGCAGCCCACACGCGGTGGCGTGCGCCGTATTCGTCGGTGACGTCTAGCAGCGGCGTGCCTTGTGTGGCGGCATCGAGTTCGCGATCTACCGATCCGGCGCGATCCGGATACAGCATGAATAACTGGCCGAAGTGAGCGCGCGTATGGCGCAGGACTTCCAGGCGATCCTTCTTGGGGCCGATGAGCGTTTCCTCGTGGCGGTAGACCGCGCCTGCTCCATAGTCTTCAAGCTTCCCCAGTCCGATGAATCCTTTGCGCGTCAGTCGCTCGCCTGAATCGGGGACCTCGAAATCCTGGAAGTAAGGATAGAAGCCGGGGGCAGCGTCCTGCGCCAGGATCCCCTGGCGGATCCAGTCCTCGAAATAGTGCGCGCCGCGGGTGTAAACGTTGTCAGCAGCAGTGTCGGAGTCGCGACTCTGACCCAATATGACGCGCACCAGGTTGTACGGGTTGGCGGCCATATACCGAGCCTGCATTTCCGGACTGATCTTGTCGTAAGGCTGCGTAATCAGCGTTGCCGGATCGCCCGCTTGGGGGGAATAGCGATAGGGTTGAAAGGGTTTTATCGAGGCCAATAGACAGGATAACTTACGAAACTGCCGGAACCCGGCCGGTCAGAGAGAAGCGGCCTTGTACGCCATGGGAGCCGAGATCAGCACCGGGCGCGGGTTTATGAAGATTTGCGTGATCCAAGGCGACAGGAACTGATAGTGGAAGTTGACGATGGACACGCTCAGCATTTCGTCGTCGGGACGCGCCGGGGAAGCGGGCCGGTAGCGCACCTGTACGTTCTCGCGTGTGAGTCCCAGGTAGCCGCCGGAGACAGGGGATCCGGTAGGCCGATCGTAAAGAATCAAGTTGGCGATCTGCTCGCCAGTGCCGTCCCAGGGCCGGACCACGCCCCAGCGCACTGCGGCACGCACACGTTCGACCAGTGACTGATGCCGCACCAGAACCAAGCCGCAATCGATCACTCCGAACAGCAGTGAGAAGAATACGGTCAACGCTAGCGCGCCCTCGACCAGCGTCTGGCCCCGCTCGGACCGCCGAGTATCCCTCACCGCTCACGCTCCGCTGCGGCAAGCTTGCCTACATAGGGAAATTGGACGGACGGCCGTCCATCGAAAGCGAACGAGCGGAAAATGGCGTCCGTTGTATAACCCTTGATCGCGACGTTCACGTTTAGCGGAGTCCCGTCGCCGGCGAGATCCCAGCGCACTTCGACTTCAGCAGGCGTCAGCTTCGGAACCACCGGAGCGGCGTCATTGGCAGGCTGTGCGTCGCCATAAACCACCATGTTGCGAATAGCGGCCTTACCCTGTTCGATGTTCTCGTTTCCCGGGAGGTACGTGCGCTGCGCGGCATAACGCGCTCCGTTGCCAACGGCTGTGACCAATTGGTTGTAAGTGTAAAACGTGTAGCCGAACTGGAAAGTCCCGACCAGGCAGGAAACCATTACGCCCGCCGAGATCGCGAGCTCCAGCATGGCATGGCCGCGTTCCCGCTTCATTCCGTCAACCTCACCGGATTCGTCGAAGCGACAGCACGCGCGGGGACCGTAAAGCTGGGTGGCCCGCCCACGGCGCGCAGGAACATGATCGTCACATGGTTATCCGGAGCCGTTACGCGTGCGTAATGGAGCTCCTTGAGGTCCTTGGGCTGGGCATCCCAGCGCTTACCGTCGGCGCTGAATTCGGTGACCACGCCGCTGAAATCCTGCGTTCCCAGGTTCCAGCGATTGGGCAGGGCACTCACAGCGGCTTGTGCGCGAGCGAGACCCGCCGCCGTCCCGTCGAGTTGCTTCGCGGCAGCCATGGAGGCTGCATCCGTAAAAATCTGCGCCTCATTACGCGCTATGTAGACGCGGCCCAAATCGAAAGCCATCCCGATCACGGCGAGCAGCAGGAACATGCACACCGACATCGCGATGAGGATGAAGCCCCCCCGATTGCGGATTGGATGACCGTTTGGACGCACCACTACTACTAAGAACGGCAGAAATGCCGGTTTCTTTAGTGCGCGAGTGAGGGAATCGCCTTAGGCGAGCGTGATCGCTGAGTCCAAAGGATCGCCGCTCCTGCGGCTGCCAGCACCACCGCGATCCACTGCGTGATCGAAAAGGGCAAGCCGAAGGGCAGCCCCTGCTCATGATTGCGCGTGAATTCGATGCCGAAGCGCATCACGGAGCTGAAGAGCAGGTATTGGCCGATGATGGTCCCAGGGCGGTGCGGGCGGCCGAAGCGCCAGTAGAGGTAGCCGAAGAGCAGCGCGTCAGCCCCCGTCTCGTAGAGCTGCGCGGGATGCCGCGCGACAAACAAAGGAACACCTGTCAGCGCATTCGCGTCGGGATTGCGGAAGGTTACAGCCCAAGGCAGATCGCACTCCTTGCCCCAGCAGCAGCCGGCCGCGAAGCAACCTACCTTGCCGATGGCATGGCCAATGGAAATTCCCGGCGCGAAAACATCGAAGGTCTGGAGCCACGGCAATTTGTGACGCCGCACATACCAATACGCCACCGCCACCGCCAGGATCAGTCCGCCTTGATAGACGCCCGCAGACCGCAGCGTAGTCAACGTGAATATGTCGCTGGGATTCTTGCTGAAGTGGTCCCAATCGAACACAAACATCAGGAGCTTAGCGCCCAGCAATCCCCCGAGCGCACAATAGACCACCAGATTGACCACTAGTTCGTGGTTGATGCCTACTCGCCGGGCCAGTCGTGTGGTGACCCACAGGCCCGCCAGGAACGCCAGCGCCACCAGCACGCCATAGGTGGGCAGGAAGAAGTCGCCGTACTGAAATAGCTTAGGAAACACTCTAAGCTCACGATACCACTGCCGATATCGCTGTCGCCGATATTACTGGGCGAGGCGCAAAATCTGCGAAGCGAGCGCCTGGAAGGCGCCGTTCAAGGCCGCCGTGGTAGACGCATAAACGTACTTACCAGTCGGCTGGCTCGCATCATATTGGCATTGGGCGGTGCAAGCTGCATTGCCGATCCAGCCCGGATCGTTCGCGACTCTTTGCATCAGAGTGGTGTCGGCTGTATTGAATCCCACCGCATAAAACGTGACCGGTATGGTCCCGTTTGTTCGGAACCGTAGGGCAGCGTCATCCACCGCATTGAAAGATGCAGCACGGATTTGGGTCATGTTCACGGGAGAGATGCGGGTTCCGCCGTTGAGACTCGCGGTGCTGACGGAGTTATAAGACGTCGTCAGGTTGTTGCCGTAAACGTCCTTAGTAGGTAGCCAATTAAAATCGCTCAGACTATTATGATTACTCGTAAAAGCGCAGCCGTTAGCCGAGACATATTGTCCAGAGGTTTCCTGATAGGTGCTGGCCTTTGAAAAAGTCCACGACTTGAACAGCAAATACGCGGTGCTGCCGCTATCGGTCCCACCGAGGGCTCCCACCATTCCCCCCGGAACGTTCGAAGTATAAAACGCTGGCCCCGGTTGAGTTGAAGAATAGTAGGGGGCCGTGGTTTGGCCGCTGGCTAGGGTATTCATCGTGTAAGAGGGCGTGCCCTGCCACGCTGGAATAGACGCATAGTTGTTGAATCCACCGCCCGCTTTCGTTTTGCTGTTGACATCGGTGCAGGTACTGCCGGACGTCAGGGCCACGGCATTCAGCGTATTTGTGCTGTAATTTATGTCTGCGAAGTTCAGGGTAATAGTGTTCGGATGGCCATCCGTCTCAAACACAATCACATTGAGCGCGCCGGGCTCGGCGTTTTTGTAGATCTCGTTGTAAGCGATGGCAATGGCAGACGCGGTGTTGGTTCCCCCGCCGCAGGTAATGGTGTCCAACTCGCCCGCGCCAGTATTGGAGCCGGTTGCGCCCACCGACGTATCAAAGCCGAGTGCGGTCCGGAAATTCGTCGTGGGGACACTGTGCAGATAGGCGTTATCCGCAAAAGAAACTGCCCCAATCTTATCGCGGCCTACAGAGAACTGACCCGTGAATAGTTTTGCGGCGTCAACCAGCCCCGAACACGAGCTTCCCATCGAGCCCGACCGGTCCAAGACCAGCATCGCCACTACATCGCGACGGGAAGCAAATCCCTTGGCGACGATATGCGTGGAGGCCGCTCCAAACCAACGCATAAAATAGTTGGGCGCGTCAATAGCAGCCGTCACGTCCACATGGCGCAAATGGGGATTTGCCGGATCGTCGTAAACATGGACGTGGGTGTCGTCGGGCGCCATATCCGAACTGGTCGCGCCCCAGTAGGTATTGGGGAAGTTCGAATAAAACCAATTATTGGCATTGTGCTGCGCATCGGAGACCTGGCTGGAGGTGCTGGCGCTCAGCGACAGCGCGCGGGCGGCTGCGAGCGAAGCGCCGTCGACGGAAGCCTGCAACTGGGCCTTCAGCGCATATATGAGTCCGACGTCTACCGCCAAACCGATCATAGGAACAACCAGGATCATAGAGCACGTACCCACGATCAGAGCGGTCCCGCGCTGTCTTGCTCTACGTTTTGATTGCATCATAATTGGCAACTCCTAGAAGTAATATCGTGCGTACACGCCATTGCTGGTGAAACTGCTGCCCATGCCGAATTGCGGCGTCTGAAAGTAGCCTTCCACGATGTAAATATATTGGCCGTCCACCAAGGCGGTTCGCGAGGCTGGCGAGAGGGGCGTGATCCACTGGGCAATCATATTGGCTTGGCCCGTGGTTCCGAGTTTGGCGTTGGCGTTATTCCGAATGTCGACCAGCGAGGTATCTACCTCGCCATCAGCCAGGAAGTCAGCGGACGGTACACTGCTGGGGTCGCCTAAGACGCTCGAATGCGCGGCGGTGATCAAGCTGCTGTTTCCGATTCTGACTCGTTGCACCCAGACGAAGTTACCCGCGTTGGAGCCTCCGCCGGATCCCACGTACATGATCTTGCTTACCCAGATGATGCCGTCACCCGCCGTGCCCGTATCGTCGCGCGTTTGGGTGCCGGCGCTATACACGGGAGATTGCAGATTTAAACCCGTCGCAAGTTCCTTAGTCAGGGTCTGGTAGCCGCCATCTGAGAAATCGGCTCCGTGGATGAACATATCCGCCATGTCGCGGACCGTGTTCTTGGCTTGAATGGTCTTCACCAGGTTCATTCCCACTACGAATGTGCCTAGCAATAAAGGGGTATAGATGAGGAGCGCGACCAAGCCGAACTCCATCATTTCCTGGCCACCCTGCTTCCGCCGGCGGCGCGCGGATACGGGATGGCGCGTGATCATTCGCCTGTTTTCAGTTGGTTCCACGATTTCCCTCACTGGCTCACCGAATTCACGCCCACCGGGTAGCCGCCCAGGATGTCAGCCGCAACCACTTTGAAAGTCAGCGGTGAGTTGGTGTAAAGAGGTCCCGCCAAGCTTCCACTGAGCGGAGCCATGAACTTGAAAGAAATGTTTTTCACGGTGACTTCGACTACGTTGCCGGGGGTATTCGAGCCGGCGCTCAAGTCCGGATTCAGGTAGGTGACGAAGATATGCTGCGGGCTGTCGGAGGCTTTCACAAACCCTAAAGAATTTGACTCGACGACGCTCTGGATCGAAGCGGTTTGTCCCAGCGATCCTGAGGTCTGAAAGGTAATGGCGTAGCGGACGCCTTCGCGCACCGCATTCTGGAGCGTGGTCCAGCGAAATGTCATCACGCACAGATCGATAATGCCAAACAGCAGCGCAAACATCGGCAGCAAGGTGAACGCGGATTCGATCATCACGTGGCCACGCGATTTTCGTTTGCGGCGGACGGATACTTCAAGACGCGAATTCATGGTCATTGGCCTTGGTCCATATTGGTACGTTCTAGTACTCATTCTCAATCGGGGGTGTATGCAACTCGGTGTTTCATAACGCTTAGATCGGGGCCGAAAATTACCCTACTCCGTGGGTACTCAAACCGTTGAGTCGACTACTCCATGGGGCACTGGGCCCGGATTGGAGATCGGCAGAAGAATTGCCCGGCCATAGCGCTGGAGATTGTCCATCCGCATGTTAAACTTAGGATGAAGTTCGAATGCGGCTGGGACAAATTTTACTTGCGCTGTTAGCGCCGCTGGTGAGTCTTACGCCAGCGCTGAAGGCGGATCTGGCTGCTACAGGCAAGCCGGCGGCCGCCGATTCTCTCGCCGGGCTTTTGCGCGCAGCGGTTCCCGTGGCAGCAGCGATCGCCGCGGAAACGGGTCATTTCAGCTCCAATCACGCGCCTCGCGTGTTTCCGGCAATCTTCACGCCCTATGCATCGATACCGGTGGCAGCGAACTGGTCCCCGGCGGCTGAAGCAACTTTGCGTTTGTTGACGCGCCAACAACTTCGTACCCAATTGCGCTGCTGAACCTTCTCCTTCATCGCGACCCCGCGCGTGGCAGCAGATTCACGATTAGACTGAAGGAGAGCAGCAAATGTTGACAGCGTTTGTCATTGTAGGTGTGGTCATTGTCGCCGTCGCCCTGGTGGTTTTCTACATGGGGCCGGAGACCTTCCTCGCCAAAGTGTTTGGCACCAAGCACGCACGCGACGTGAAGGCGATGATGCCTCTGGTGGAAGCCATCAACGCTCTGGAGCCGCAGATGCAGGCCCTGAGTAATGAGGAACTGGCGGGGCAAACCGCAGCCTTCCGCGAGCAACTGGCGAACGGAGCCACACTCGACGACCTGCTGGTTCCTGCGTTCGCCGCCGTCCGCGAAGCCGGACGCCGTTACGTCAACATGCGGCACTTCGATGTGCAGTTGATCGGTGGCATTGTGCTGCATCGCGGCAAAATCGCCGAAATGAAAACCGGTGAAGGTAAGACGTTAGTAGCGACGCTTCCTGTCTACCTCAACGCTTTGGCTGGTAAGGGCGTCCACGTCGTTACTGTCAACGACTATCTCGCGAAGCGAGATTCCGAGTGGATGGGGCGCATTTATCGCGGGCTGGGCATGACGGTAGGTGTGATCGTCCATGACCTGAGCGATCAGGAACGCTACGACAACTACCGCTGCGACATCACTTACGGCACGAATAACGAATACGGTTTCGACTACCTGCGCGACAACATGAAGTTCCGCCGGGCGGATTGTGTGCAGCGCGAGCACTTCTTCGGCATTGTCGATGAGGTTGACTCGATCCTGATCGACGAAGCCCGCACGCCGCTGATCATCTCCGGGCCGAGCGAGGAATCCACCGACAAGTATTACCGCATTAATCGGATTATTCCCAACCTGGTCCGTGGTGAAGTTATCGAAGGTAAGGAACCGGGTCAGAAGTGGACCACCGGCGACTACACTGTGGAAGAGAAAACCCGCACCGT
>Ga0105238_10007198_pt1 | contig 11136 bp, 10 predicted proteins | sample KBSC34metaG_FD_81526 | JGI IMG/M metagenome (GOLD analysis project Ga0105238, IMG submission 81526) | Corn rhizosphere microbial communities from Kellogg Biological Station, Michigan, USA - KBS C3-4 metaG | ecosystem: Host-associated > Plants > Roots > Rhizosphere > Soil | place: Michigan, USA...
AGCGCGTACGGCGGCGCACCAAGGGGGCCATTCCATTCCCGATGCAATGGATTTGCAAAGTCACTCAATCGAATGGACCTCGTCGGTATGCACCTGGAACCATGTCAGCTTGGCAGGGCCGAACGCAGTCGTCAGGGCAGTGTCGGTCGCGTCCCGCCCACGCGCCATCAGGATGCGGCCAATGCGGGGCCGATTGTGGCGGGCATCATAGGTGTACCATTCGCCATCGATATAAACATCAAACCAGGCCGAGAAATCCATTGGCGCATCGACCGGCGGAATGCCGATGTCGCCGAGATAGCCGGTGCAATAGCGCGCAGGGATATTCATGCAGCGACACAAGGTAATCGCGAGATGCGCGAAATCGCGGCACACCCCCACCTGCTCCTGATAGCCATTCCAGGCGGTCTTATCGGGCCGCGCATGCTCGTAGCCGAACGTCACGTGATTATGGACGAAGTTCACGATTGCTTCGACCCGATCGCGCGCGGACGCGATATGCCCGAACTCAGCCCAGGCAACGTCCATCAGCCGGTCAGTTTCGCAATAGCGGCTCCCCAGCAGAAAAATCAGGATGTCATCAGGCAGCAGCTCGACCGGTGTGGGCGGAACATCGGGTGCGCGGGCGTCCTCCAGCCCGCTATCCTCAATCACGAAGTCGGCGGTCAACGTGACGCCTCCCACCGGGACGGTAAGCCGGGTGCAGATGTTTCCGAAGGCATCCTCATAGTTGTAGATCGGAATGTCGGGAGATGGTTCGATGCGTTGCGGAGTCTTGAGATCCGTGTGGCGCGAGGGGTGTATACTCAGCATCGCCAGCATCGCCGTGGGACTCTCCGCTTCGAAGCGTATCTCGTATCCGGCACGAATTAGCATTAGCGTGGCTTTCTGGTCCTGCCGGCGATCCGGCTGTTGATGGCGCCCCCCATACGAAATGCTTCCTTGTCGTTTTGCTCGGCGAGGCGGACGTCGACCTCGACATCCATGCCGACATAACTGGCGGGAAACCCGCTCCACGTTCCCGAAAGCGGCAAGGCTTGATAAGGGTCCCTCGACACCGCAACGCGAACGAGGCCGCGATTGCCAATGATGCCGTTGGTCGGATCGAATTCGACCCAGCCCGACCCCGGCAGAAAGATGCGCACCCAGGCATGGGTATTGCCGCCACCGACGCGACCTTCGGCGCGCGACGGGTTGTAGACATATCCCGAGACGAACCGCGCAGCGAAGCCCAGTGCCCGGACTGCCTCGATCATCAGGACCGCAAAGTCGCGACAGGTGCCGCGACGTTTGGCGAGCGTTTCGATGGGCGTCTGCGTGCCTTTTTCGTGGCGCGGCACATAGGTGAAATCGCGCTTGATGGTTGTCGCCATGTCGGTGAGCATGGCTACCGTCTCTGTCGCGCCGTCATTGCGCACGAATGCACGCGCCCAATTGTCCACCACGCGCGCGACATCGAGATGCTGCCGCTCGATGGAGCGCAGCAGGTCGGGCATGTCTTCCGATGAGTAAGTGAAGGGAAACAGGCGCGCATAATCTTCAACGTCAATTTCGGCGTGGTCGAGCGGCGCGTGATCGAGCTGCACCTCGCTTGCGACACGCAACGCCTTGGCGCGTTTGTCGAACAACGCGATCGCGACCGAGTTGCCGAACACGTCATGAAGCCATCTTAGTTCGGATGGCTCGGGCACTATATCGAGTTGTGCACTGATCAGGCGCTGGTCGAAGCTTTCGCGCGGCCGCATCATGATCCGGTGCTCGCCGAATGAAACCGGTTGTCGATATGTGTATTCCGTGATGTGGCGGATCGTGAGCAGTGGCATGGAAGGCTTTCATTATGACGACGCCGGACAGCGCCTCACTGCTCGATCAGGACGAGCCCGAGCCCGTTGTAGCCTTTAACTCGGGGGGAAGCTCCCCGTTCCTCATTCTCGGCGATCATGCCGGAAATGCCATCCCGCGCAGGCTCGTTGAGTTGGGTCTTTCAAGAGAAGATCGCGAACGGCACATCGCCTGGGATATCGGTGTCAGGGATCTTGGCGCACTGCTGGCGGCGACATTGAATGCCGCATTCCTCCATCAGCACTATTCGCGCCTCGTGATCGACTGCAATCGAGATCCCGCCTCGGCGGAAGCGATCCCGGAAATATCCGACGGCAGCCTCATCCCGGGAAACACACGCCTGACAGAACAGGCGCGGATCGATCGGATCGCAGCCATACATGAGCCCTATCATGAAAGGATCTCGGCGGAGTTAGACACACGCAAGCAATCCAACCGGCTAACCATCCTGGTCGCGTTGCACAGCTTTACGCCCAGAATGGCTCAACTCGAACGGCCATGGCATGTGGGCGTGTTATATTCTGGCGGAAATACGCGGTTCGCGACCGCCCTCCTGAAACGGCTGTTTACCCAACCCGACATTATCGTGGGCGACAACGAGCCCTATCAAATGGACGATACCGATCACACCATACCTCGCCATGCGTTTGCAGACGGCCTGCCCTATGTGGAACTGGAAATTCGGCAGGACCTAATCGCGAAATCTGCTGGGCAGCGCGCGTGGAATAGCCGATTAAGCGCCGCGCTCGAAATCGCACGGTCCTGCTGTTCGCTCTAACGCCTCGCCCGAAGCATGGCGCTATCATTTGCAGCTTAGAACCCCTACTCTGAAGCCACGGCCAGACCGACTCCGAAGATTGCGGCGCCCGGGTGATCATCCTCCAATAAGGCTCCGCCATGTTGATTCGCGCTGGGTACGATATTCATTTCACCACATCACAGCGCGTGCCGATGCTGGCGAACCTCAGTGTGCATGCCTCGCGCAACAAGGATCTGCGCACGGCGCAGCGGATCTTCACGCAGCCGGACGTGCCGCTCTACGATTATATCGACAGTTTCGGAAACATCTGTACGCGGCTCACTATCCCCGAAGGCGGCATTGAGATTTCGTGCGGTTTCGTGATCGAGGATCCGTTCGAACCCGATCTCGTCGTGCCGGAAGCCGGCCAAGTGCCACTTGAGCAACTGCCAGACGATGTGCTGCTTTTCCTTCTCGGCAGCCGATATTGTGAAACCGATCGACTGTCGGAGATGGCGTGGGCAATGTTCGGCTCGGTGAAACCAGGCTGGACGATGGTTCAGTCGATTACGACCTTTGTCCATGAACGCATCCGGTTCGATTATCTGACCGCGCGCCCCACGAAAACGGCATGGGACGTCTATCAGGAACAGGTGGGCGTCTGCCGCGATTATGCCCATTTGGCGATTGCGCTATGCCGGTGCATGAACATCCCGGCGCGCTATTGCACAGGCTATATGGGCGACATGGATCTTCCAGCGCTGGTGGGCGACATGGACTTTTCGGCGTGGTTCGAAGCGTATCTGGACGGCCGTTGGTACACGTTCGACGCCCGCCACAATCGCCCGCGTTGTGGACGCATCCTGATGGCTCGCGGCCGTGACGCTGCAGACGCAGCCCTGACCAATGCCTTCGGGCCAGCGACGTTGTCCCGCTTTGATGTCTACTCCGATGAAAACAGGTTGGCTGCGCCTTCCTTCTAGTTAGGGGCTTGCGCATTGCATCTCGCGCTAAAGGACTGGTCAAGCGCATTTCGCTACGACTGACGTTGCAACACAACGAAGTCGTATTGCGCCGACAGTCCCGACTGTCAGGAATCGAACAGGCAATCGGCCAAAGCAGACATTCGCAAGCAAGCCCCACTGCTTCTGGTACTGGGCCGTTTCCGGACCGGCAGCTTTCAATTTGTAAAGCCAGAGAGCGGACAAAGGCACAACGTTCTGAGCCGCAGACGACATGCTTTATAGATGGCAGCGTTCAAGCCTCACCGATGCGACATGTCAATCAGCGCTGCAAAACTTCCATTTTGAGTATTCGGTCCATTGGCCCTGGGACGGCGCGGCCCATCTGCTCAGTCAATTCCTGAGCCTTGCGTCTATATTCAGCAGCCATCGCTAAATGCATCTTACGGGCGGGTACATCGTCCGTGGCAGCCGCAAGCTGTTCATGCATGGCGGCGCGTTCCAGGAATTCAGATGGGTTGTCCGTGGTATACATGCGCCCTCCTGTTCGTCGGCCCTTGAAAGCACGATCGTCGTAGGCATTGGCGCCGCTTTACTCCGATTCGGGAGCTGAGAGAAGTGCATTTCCCTGTCTAGGCCGAAGCCAGCCGCGGCGGCGCCGGTCCTGGCTTTGCCTTGTGCTCCTTCACCGCTGATCCGACGCCCTCATCCATCTCTCGCAGGCACACTTCATATCCCCAGAGATCGGCAAGGTGCCGGAGCACGCGATCGGCATCCGCCTCATCCAGAAGGGCGCCGTTGATCACATGATGTTCGAGGATCAGCTTACGGTCACCAGCCATGTCCACATCGACGATCTGGATATCGGGTTCTTGCCAGCTGATATCATATTGCCGCGCGAGCGAGCGTCGGATCTCGCGGTAACCGCGCTCGTCATGGATCGCGTCCACCCGGAGATTGGCGTTCCCCTTGCGGTCGCTGAGCTTGAACATCTTCCAGGAGCGGATGAGCCGCGGGCTCAGGAACTGGGTGATGAAGCTTTCGTCCCGGTAATTCGCCCATATGTGCTTGAGCGTCCCTTCGACATCGCCACCCCCTGCGATCTCAGGAAACCATTGGCGGTCTTCCTCGGTCGGATTGGTGCAGATGAGCGCCACGTCCTGCATGATGTTGAAACCGAGCCAATAGGGATTGAAGCCGCTGAAGCGGCCCGAATCGAACATCGGCTGGTTCACTACGCTCGTATGGGACTGGAGGAACTCGAGGAACGCGCCTTCGGTAATGTGGCCCTGTTCGTGAAGAGCGGTCATTATCCTGTAATGGCAGTAGGTCGCGGCGCCCTCGTTCATCACTTTGGTTTGCGTTTGCGGATAGAAATATTGTGCGATGAGGCGGGTGATCCGGAGGATCTCGCGTTGCCACGGCTCGAGGCGCGGCGCCGATTTCTCAAGAAAGTAGAGAATATTCTCCTGCGGCAGATTGAGCCGCTGGCGGCGGTCGTCTGCGGCGGTTGGTGTTCGCGCCTTTCCCCTTGGCAGCGTGCGCCAAAGATCGTTGTAGATTTGTTCCTGATGCGCATGGCGCTCGGCTTTCCGCTGCGCCTCTGCCTTGAGGTCGCGGGCCTGCGCTCGGGGATAGCGATGCACGCCCTGGTGCATCAGGGCATGGGCGGCATCGAGCACGCGTTCGACTTCGGCTTGGCCGTACCGTTCCTCGCAACTCCCGATGTAGCCCTTGGCGAATTCCAGATAGTCGAGAATGCCGTCGGCATCGGTCCATTGCTTGAATAGATAATTGTTCTTGAAGAAGTGATTATGGCCAAAAGCGGCGTGTGCGATGACCAGCGTCTGCATCGTCGCCGAATTTTCTTCCATGATATAGTTGATGCAGGGATTGGAGTTGATCACCAGCTCATAGGCCAGCCCGCTCATCCCCTTGCGGTACATCATCTCGTTGATCAGGAATTGCTTGCCGAACGACCAGTGCTTGTAGAGCAAGGGCATACCGGTCGATGAATAGGCGTCGAGCATCTGTTCGGCGGTGATTACCTCAAGCTGATTGGGATAGGTGTCGAGCGCCAGTTCGCTTGCGGCCACGCGTTCGACCGTGTCGTAAATCCTCTGGATGATCTCGAAATTCCAATCGCTGCCTCCAAACAGCGGTTTTTCGGCTTTCGCCATCATGATGCCTGCTTCCGCTCCCCCGCACCGCGGCGCTGGAAAAGCTCACGGAAGACGGGATAGATCTCGCGCCGGTGATGGATCTTACGCATCACGAAGCGGCCCTTGAAGTCGGTTAAGCTATCATAGGCTTGCCAGAGATCGCTTGCGCGCAGCGTGGGGCCGTCCGTCATCGGATCCTCTTCACGGCCGACCTCGAGATAGGCGACATATTGCGCGATGGGCAGGATGCGGTCCTTCATCAGCGCGATGGCCTTGGGATTGTCGCTGGCCATGTTATCGCCGTCGGAAGCCTGCGCGACATAGATGTTCCAGTCCTCTGGGGAATAGCGATCGGATACGACTGCCAGCATCTTCTCGAGAGCGCTGGAAACCAGCGTCCCGCCCGTTTCGCGGCTGTAGAAGAAGGTGTTCTCGTCCACTTCCTCCGCGTGGTCGGTATGGCGGATGAAGACGACATCGACATGGCGGTAACAGCGCGTCAGGAACAGATGCAGCAGCGCGTAGAACCGTTTCGCCAGATCTTTCATATGCTCGGTCATCGAGCCTGACACGTCCATCAGGCAGAACATCACCGCCTGAGCGATTGGCTTGGGCGTAGGTTCGAAGCGGCGATATCGAAGATCGATGGGATCGATATAGGAAATCAGCTTGCGACGCCGGTCGAGCTGCCCCCATTCCTCGCGCAGGCGGGCGATCTCATCGTCATGGTCGCCGTCGACGGCTTCCAGCCGCTGGATCTCCTCCTCGATCCGTTTCATGTCCGCACTGCCGGGGCGCTTGAGCGCGATCCTGCGCGAGAGCGAGTTGCGCATGGTTCGGCCAATCGAAAGCGCGGCCGGCGATCCGCTCGTCATATAGCCGGCTTGCCGCAGCCCTTGAGCTTCGCCGGTGGTCAGCCTTTTCTTGGCGAGTTCGGGCAGTTCGAGATCATCGAGAAACAGATCGAGGAATTCCTCGCGCGTCAGGGCGAAGCGGAATTCATCGTCGCCATCGCCGTTGAAGCCGCCGGTACCGTCACCTCCTCCGGAGGGGCGGGGAAGCTCGTCACCTTCCACATATTTCTTGTTCCCGGGCAGGATATAATCGCGGTTGCCGCCGGTCGCGCTGCGGTGAAGCCTCGGCTCGTGGATACCCTCACGCTGAATGGAAATTTCTGTTTCCTGCTCCAAATCCTTGATGCTGCGATCCTTGAGGCTGTCCCGAACCGCACGCTGCACTAGGGATTTCGCGCGCCGCAAAAAGCGCTGTCGGTTCACAAGGCTCTTGCCACCCGGATTCAGGCGGCGGTCAATGATGTACATCTAATGGTGACTCGCCTCCATCAGCCCGCTTGCTTCACGCGCATATACCATTCGACAAGCCGGCGGACCTGCCGTTCGGTGTAGCCGCGCACGACCATACGCTCCACGAAGTCATCATGCTTCTTCTCGGTATCGCTGTCCTTTTTCGAGCCGAAGCTGATGACGGGAAGCAAATCTTCCACCTGGCTGAACATCCGCCGCTCGATCACGTCGCGGATCTTCTCATAGGAGGTCCAGGAGGGATTGCGACCCTGGTTGCCGGCACGCATCCTCAGCGCGAATTTCACCACTTCGTTGCGGAAATCCTTGGGATTGGCGATGCCCGCCGGTTTCTCGATCTTGGTCAGCTCCTGGTTGATGACGTCGCGATCGAGCAGCTGGCCGGTGTCGGGATCCTTGAAGTCGAGATCCTCGATCCACGCATCGGCATAGGCGACATAGCGGTCGAACAGATTCTGGCCATAGTCGTGATAGGATTCCAGATAGGCCTTCTGGATCTCGTTGCCGATGAAGTCGGCGTAGCGCGGGGCTAGCTCGCCCTTCACGAATTCGAGATATTTCGTCTCGGTCTCGCCCGGCAGCTGCTCCTGCCGCACCATCCGTTCGAGCACGTACATCAGATGGACCGGATCGGCGGACACCTCGGTCGGATCATGGTTGAAGGTCGCCGACAGCGCCTTGAACGCGAAGCGGGTCGAGATGCCGTCCATCCCCTCGTCGACGCCGGCCGCATCCTTATATTCCTGCATACTCTTGGCGCGGGGGTCTACTTCGCGCAGGCTCTCGCCATCATAGACGCGCATCTTGGAATAGGCGTTGCTGTTCTCATGTTCGCGCAGCCGGGTCAGCACCGAAAAGCGTGCCAGCATGTCGAACGTCCCCGGGGCACAGGGCGCCTTGGAAAGCTGGGATCCGCGGATCAGCTTCTCGTAGATCAGCCGCTCCTCGGTCGCGCGAAGACAGTAAGGCACCTTGATGACGTAGATGCGGTCGATAAAGGCTTCGTTGTTCCGGTTATTCTTGAAGTTCTGCCATTCCGATTCGTTGGAATGGGCCATGACGATACCGGAGAAGGGGATCGCGCCGATATTCTCGGTGCCGATATAATTGCCTTCCTGGGTGGCAGTCAGCAGCGGGTGCAGCATCTTGATCGGTGCCTTGAACATTTCGACGAACTCGAGCATGCCCTGGTTCGCCCGGTTGAGGCCGCCCGAATAGCTATAGGCGTCCGGATCGTTCTGGGCGAGCATCTCCAGCTTGCGGATGTCAACCTTGCCAACCAGTGAAGAGATATCCTGGTTGTTCTCGTCGCCTGGCTCGGTCTTGGCAATGCCCACTTGATGGACCCGTGACGGCATCAGCCGAACCACCGAGAACCGCGAAATGTCTCCGTTGAATTCGTCGAGCCGCTTGCGGCACCACGGACTAATCAGTCCCGACAGCCGCCTGCGCGGGATGCCGTAATCGTCCTCGAGTGTCGGCCCGTCATTTTCGGAATCAAACAATGCCAGCGGGCTTTCGAAGACGGGGCTGATATCGTCCCCCGCCTTGAGCACATAGATGGGATGAACCTCCATCAGCGCCTTGAGCCGCTCCGCGAGCGAGGATTTGCCGCCGCCCACCGGGCCGAGCAGGTACAGCACCTGCTTGCGCTCCTCCAGACCCTGGGAGGCATGACGAAAGAAGCTCACGATTCGCTCGATCGTTTCTTCCATGCCGTAAAACTCAGCAAAGCTCGGATATTTGCGGATCGTGCGGTTCATGAAGATTCGGCCGAGACGCTGGTCCTTGGCCGTATCCACAATCTCGGGCTCTCCGATCGCTGCGAGCAGCCGTTCCGGTGCGCTGGCATACAACATGGGGTCACTGCGGCAGCCGCGCAGATATTCCTCAAGGCTCATCTCAACCTGGCGACGTGCCTCATATTTTTTCGCAAAATCTGAAAACAGAACACTATTGGCCACCGCCGCTTCCTCTGACAGACGCTGTTACAACAATGTAAGCCGGAGTTCGGTTTCGGGCCACATAAATAAGGCTCCGCAAAAAGGCCGTCCCTACTCTAATTGGACGCCAGCGAAATGACAGCGCGATTGCGCTGCTGTTCAAGCCACTATAGCTCGATTTCACTGACCGCCAGCAGATCGAAGCTGTCTCGCGTTCCAACAATATCGACGCGCCGGCCGACCCACTTCCAAGTGCGCCCAGGTACGCTATCCAGTCGCCAATGACCGCCGTCATGGAGGCGAAGAAAAAGTGCCGACCCTTGGACGACCAGCGAGCCATTTTCGCGATAGACGGTCCCCTTCGGCATGCAGCGTGACTTAAAAGAGGTGTTGGCAGTCGAAGGTGCTGAGACTCGGTTGGCTATTGAGAGCTATTTCCAGCATCCCTTACAGGCAACTCGATGGATCGAGCGACATACCCCGACAGCTTCGCGCCTTGCCAATTTGGGCTGCCTGTCTTGACGTAGAAAGGATCGATGCGGCGGAGATCGATCGCGTTTTCCTGACCGGTGGCACCTCTCTCGTTCCCCGCATTCGGCGCATCTTCACCGAGCGTTTTGGCGATGAGAAACTTGAGAGTGGGGGCGAACTCACCTCCATCGCCCATGTTCTAGCACTCATTGGGCTCGAGGACGATGCGGCAGCCTGGGCTGCCTAAATGGCACGCGGCGAGCTAACATGCTGACTGCTGAGCCGCCTCGGGTCTAAGCTTTTCACAGCCGGGATGCTGCCTCAACTTTAACCGTCGCAGAGGTCTCAGCTCGCGTCGTGAAAGATCTTGCCGAGCGTAGCCGCGGGAGAATCTGCTCAGCGGCAGGCGACCATTTGTGGTCGTTCTGTGGACCGACCCCTGTGGATGGCCCCCGCGTTACAAGTTCACCCTCGACGGGCGTGTCTATGATTTCCGGATGCGGCCCTCGGTACCCAAGCGGCTGTCCAAGGAAATCCTGCTGGTCGATCTGCTGCACAATCTCGATCGGCTGCCGGAAGACAAATCGGCAGTGCTTCCGCGCGCGCTTGATCGGGCGAAGGAAATGGACCGTTCGCGTCTCTCCAAGGCGGTCCAAGATTTTGGCTCTGCGCGGGCCGAACGCTTGCTCTCGCCTGTTCTCGAACGGGCTTGAAGTCACACGATGCCGGGGATGTCCGGCATCCGGGGCGATTGGTCATTCGCCAAGGTTCAAATAGTATCTTGTGTGCTTCAGTTCCCCTTCCTTGCGAAGGGCCCCCAACTCGACCAATTGGGCGAGATCACGAGTAGCAGTTGCCGGGGCTGCATCGGTAATGGTCCGGTAGTTTGCCGCGCTGAGCCCACCCTTGAAGCCATCCGGTCCTTCGGCGAACATGCGGAGCAGGGCCTTCTCTTGCCGTGCGTTGATCTGACCGCGGAGGCGGTCGAGCAGCTTGGCCTTGGCTAGGAGGAAATGAACCCGATCAAGTGTGCGCTGTTGGGCCGCAAGCGTAATGTCGGAGAACCATTCGAGCCAATCGTCGATCCGGTTGGACAGACTCGCTCGTTGAAGCTGCGTGTAATAGTCCTTGCGATGGCGCTGGACGGTCTCTGCGAGAGCCGTGATCGCGGGTGCGTCAAGCCCCTGGGCCAGGGCCTTTTCCGCAATCGCGCGGCCCAGGCGCCCGTTGCCATCTTCGAAGGGGTGGATGGACTCGAACCATAGATGAGCAATACCCGCTCGCGTCAATGCACTCACCGGTGAAGGGCTGGCCGGCCCGGTATCGTTGAACCAGGCAACAAATGCGTCCATCTCGGCTGGCACCGCTTGCGAAGGCGGAGCCTCGAAATGCACCTTGGGCGCGTGCAGGGCTCCCGAGACGATCTGCATGGGATCGGCATGTGTTCGATATCGGCCTATGTCGGCGAGGTCCCGCCTGCCGTTCAGGAGCAAGGCATGCCAATGGAACAACATGGCGTCGTTGATCGGTTCGCGATAGCTGTGGAAGAGGTTCGCCATGAGTTCTGCAGCGCCCGCCTCGGCGGCATTGGCTCGGCGGTGGTCAGCCTTAATTCCTAGGTGCTTCGCGACGGACGACTGCACGCTCGCGCGATCGAGGATCTCTCCCTCAATTGCAGAGCTATCGACAGCTTCC
>Ga0105238_10007200_pt1 | contig 11135 bp, 11 predicted proteins | sample KBSC34metaG_FD_81526 | JGI IMG/M metagenome (GOLD analysis project Ga0105238, IMG submission 81526) | Corn rhizosphere microbial communities from Kellogg Biological Station, Michigan, USA - KBS C3-4 metaG | ecosystem: Host-associated > Plants > Roots > Rhizosphere > Soil | place: Michigan, USA...
ACCGCTGGTCCGTCAAGCCCGAGCTCGGCGTCTCGAAGGCGATCGGCAGCTGGACGATCGAAGGCCAGGCCGCGGCCACGTTCTTCGGCGACAACACCGATTTCTTTGGCGGCTCGACGCGCAAGCAGGATCCGCTCCTTGCGCTCCAGGGCCACGTCGTCCACAGCTTTCGCTCCGGGATCTGGGCGGCGTTCGACGTCACGTACTTCGCGGGCGGCCGCTCGTCGATCGACGGCGCCGCGAAGAACGACCTGCAGCAGAACTGGCGCGTCGGCGCGACGCTCGCGATTCCGGTCGACCGCCGCAACTCGATCAAGCTCGCCGCCAGCAGCGGCGTCTCCGCGCGCACCGGCAACAACTTCGACCTCGTCGCGGTGGCGTGGCAGTACCGATGGGGCGGCGGTCTCTGACGGTTCGACAAGCCGGGGAAGTTGACGGATAGTGGCGCGGCCAAGGGCCGAGGAGGGTTGCCATGAGGAGACGATCGCTGCCGCCGGCAGGGTGGATCCTGATCGCGATGGTGCTGGGCATCGTCATCGGGTACATGATCTTCATCAGCTACCCCGACAAGAAGACGGCGACGCAGGTCGCCGGCTACGTCTCGATCGTCTCCGACGTGTTCCTGCGGCTGATCAAGATGATCATCGCGCCGCTCGTCTTCTCGACGCTCGTCGTCGGCATCGCGCACATGGGCGACGCAGCATCGGTGGGGCGAGTCTTCGGCAAGGCGCTGGGCTGGTTCATCACCGCGTCGCTGATCTCGCTGCTGCTCGGCCTCTTCCTCGCCAATCTGCTGCAGCCGGGAGTCAACGTCGGCTTGCCGCTGCCCGACATCGGCGCCTCGGCGAATCTCGCCACGTCCAAGTTCACGCTCAAGGACTTCGTCAGCCACCTGGTGCCGAAGTCGGTCGCCGAGGCGATGGCCAACAACGAGATCCTGCAGATCGTCGTCTTCTCGATGTTCTTCGGCATCGCACTGTCGGCGATGGGCGAGAAGTCGCGCGCCCTGGTGAGCGTGATCGACGAACTCTCGCACGCGATGTTCAGGATCACCGGCTACGTGATGAAGCTCGCGCCGCTGGCGGTGATGGCGGCGATGGCGGCGACCGTCGCCGTCAACGGCCTCGAGATCCTGCTCAAGTTCGCCGTCTTCATGGGCGACTTCTACCTCGGCCTGTTCATGCTCTGGGCTCTGCTCGTCGGGGCGGGCTTCGTGTTCCTCGGCCCGCGCGTGTTCAGGCTGCTGGTGCTGATCAAGGAGGCGTTCCTGCTCTCGTTCGCGACCGCGAGCTCGGAGGCCGCGTACCCGAAGATCCTCGAAGCGCTCGACCGCTTCGGCGTCAGGCGCAAGATCTCCAGCTTCGTGATGCCGATGGGGTATTCGTTCAACCTCGACGGCTCGATGATGTACTGCACGTTCGCGGTGCTCTTCATCGCGCAGGCGTACGGCATGCACCTGCCGCTCGGCACGCAGATCACGATGCTGCTGATCCTGATGCTGACGTCGAAGGGCATGGCCGGCGTGCCGCGCGCTTCGTTGGTCGTGATCGCGGCGACGCTCAACCAGTTCAACATCCCGGAGGCCGGGCTGCTGCTGATCCTCGGAATCGACACGTTCCTCGACATGGGACGCTCGGCGACCAACGCGGTCGGCAACTCGATCGCGACCGCGGTGGTCGCGAAGTGGGAGGGCGAGCTGCTGCCCGAGCCCGAAGCCAGCGTCGTTCCCATCGACCCGGGAGTGGCGCCGCACGCGGCGGCGGCGTGAGCGTCGTCGTGCGTCTGCGTTGGTTGCTGATCGCGGCGGTGGCGATCGCTGCCGTGCCCGCGGCGGCGCAGCAGGAGGATTCGCCGACGACGCTCACCGGCACGTTGCGCAAGGCCCGCGACAGCGGCGCGATCACGATCGCTTACCGGGTGTCATCGATCCCGTTCTCGTATCTCTCGCCGCGCGGCGAGCCGATCGGCTACTCGATCGACCTGTGCAAGCTGCTGGTCGAGGCGATCGGCGACCAGATCGGACGGACGCTCGCGATCCGCTGGCAGCCGGTGACGTCGGAGTCGCGGATCGCGTCGATCGCGTCGGGGCAGAGCGACCTCGAATGCGGCTCGACGACGAGCAACATCGAGCGTCGCAAGACGGTCGCCTTCTCGCCGACGATCTTCGTCTCCGGGACCAAGCTGCTGGTGAGGAAAGGCTCGCCGATCCGGTCGTTCCGCGACCTCGGCGGCAAGAAGGTGGTCGTCACCGCCGGCACGACCAACGAGGCGGCATTGCGCGACATCGCGCGCAAGTTCAAGCTCGACTTCTTGCTGCTGACCGCGCCCGACCACGCGGCTTCGTTCGCCATGCTGACGGCAGGCGAGGTCGACGCCTTCGCGACCGACGACGTGCTCCTGTTCGGCCTGCTTGCGCAGAACAAGCGGCAGGGCGACTACGCCGTCACCGGCGAGTTCCTGTCGTACGACCCGTACGCGATCATGTACCGCAAGGACGATCCGCAGCTCGCGCGCGTCGTCACCGACGCGTTCCATGCGCTCGCCGCCGACGGCGAGATCGGGCGTCGCTACGAGCGCTGGTTCCTGCGCAAGCTTCCGTCGGGCGTCAGCCTCGACCTGCCGATGAGCCCGCAGCTCGAGCAGACGATCCAGAGCATGGTCGCCGGCACGGAATAGGCGCGTCCGCGGCGCTCCCGGTCGCGTCAGCCCGACTGCGGCCTGCCCAGCTTGTCGCCGACCTGCGCGCGCAGCCGCTCGACGATCTCGCCGACCATCGCGACCGTCTCGGCCTGGCCGAGCGCGACGACGGCACGGTCGCGCACCGAGTAATGCATCATCAGCAGTGACCGCAGCTTGGCGAACGACGCCGCGTTCTGCGTGCCGCAGACGTTGCTGTCGTTCTTCAGCACGCGCTCGATCACGCCTGGATCGAGGATCGGCACCTTGCAGTTGATCGCGTGCACCGCGATCTCGCGGTCGATCTCGGCCATGTGCTTGTACCAGCGCGTGTTGCGGTGCTCGTTTGCCATGCTGCTGCTCCCGAATGCGCGCCCGCGTCAGGCCGCGGGCATGTCCAGATCGATCTCGACGTGGAGGACGCCGCCGTCGCGCTCGCGGCGAATCGGCAGTCCCGCGCGCTGGAACACCGCGAGCATCGCGGCGTTGCCGGAGAGAACGTCGGCGGTGAAGCGGGCAATGCCGTGGCGCCTCGCGATCGTCGCAAGGGCGGCGAACAGCCGGCTCGCGAGACCCTGACCCTGGAAGTCCTCTTCGATCGTGAACGCGACCTCGGCGAACCTGGTGCCGTCCCGTGCCGTGCCGCCGACATAGGTCGCTCCGCCGATCACGGTCTCGTCGTCGCTGGCGCCGATCGTGGCGACGAGGCCGGCGAGGTTCACGAAGTCGATCTCCGCGATGCGATCGAGCGCGCGCGAAGGGATCTCCTTCAGATGGGAGAAGAACCTCGTGTAGATCGTGCCCTGCTCGAGCTTCGCGAACGCGGCGACGAGGCGCTCGCGGTCGTCCGGACGCATGACCCGGATCGTCACCGACGTGCCGTCGCGCAGCGCCGTCTCGAGGCGAAATGCATCGTCGCCGTGAGATGCCGAGGTCGTCATCGTTTCTCGCCGTGCATCGCTGGCGTCGTCACGACCCGCGGAACGACTGCGCCAGGATGAGGAGGTTCTGCGGCTGCACGTGGATCAGCCCGTGGCGCGGGCTCTCGAGGTCGGCGATCAGGCAGCTCGCGATCGAGACCGAGATCGGCAGCACGAACGGGACGACGCGCGCTGCTTGCACGCGCGCGACCTCGAAACCGACGAGCAGGTTGCAGAAGAGCGCCAGCCCGGCGAGCAGCGCCCAGGCCGCGAATGGAATGCGGTTGAGCCATGCCGCCTGCGTGTAGCCCTGCGAGTTCAGGACATCGTTGACCGCCGACACCGTGAGCGCGTTGACCGGGTTGGGCTGTGCATGGGCGGGCGCCACGACGGCGGCCCATATCGCGGTCTGCAGTGCCGACGTTCGGTCGTTCGATCGCGCCACGTCGTCTGCATCGCGCGCTTCGTAGAAGACGATTCGCTGCTCGAGGTATTGCCTCAGACCGGTTCGCAGATTGGCAGCATCGGCGGCAGGCAGCAGGTCGGCGCGGACCCACGCAGTGCCGATCGCGTTCGCTTCCTCTTCCTCCAGATTCTTGCGCTGGTCGTAGCGCGTCAGCGCCATCGAGAAGGTGAAGCCAATGATCAGCGCAAGCAGCGTAAGGATCGCGGTCTCGACCACGATCGAGACCTCGCGCCCTTCGAGGTCGAAGACCCGTCTGCTTGCCAGTGCCGCGCCGATGCTGGCCGCGAGCGACATCGCCACGAACGTGACCACGAGGACCACGAGCGGCCGGTCGGCAAGCGCGCTTCGCAACTGCTCCAGCATCGTGTTTGCGAATTCGGCTGACGTCGTTGCGCGACCCGGGGCGAGTCCGTGCCGAGCTTTGCGCCACGGAGCGCCTCAGTACACGGACGGGATGATCTTGTACGGGTACTTCGGCTCGCGGTAGCCGCCCGGATCCTGGCGCTTGGGCAGCTTCGGCTTCTCGCGCTTGACTTCCCGGTACGGCACGTTCTTCAGGATGTGGCTGATGATGTTCAGCCGGACGCGCTTCTTGTCGTTCGACGGGGCGACGTGCCACGGCGCATGCGCCGTGTCGGTCGCGGCGAACATCGCGTCGCGGGCGCGCGAGTAGTCGTACCACCGGCTGTACGAGCGCAGGTCCATCGGCGAAAGCTTCCAGATCTTGCGGCCGTCCTCGAAGCGCGCCTTCAGCCGTCGCGTCTGCTCTTCGGGGCTGACCTCGAGCCAGAACTTGAGCAGGACGATGCCGGAATCGACCATCGTCTTCTCGACCGCCGGCACGATGCGCAGGAACCGCTCGGTCTGCTCGGGCGTGCAGAAGCCCATCACGCGCTCGACGCCGGCGCGGTTGTACCAGCTCCGGTCGAAGATGACGATCTCGCCCGCCGCGGGGAAATGCGCGAGGTAGCGCTGGATGTACATCTGCGTCTTCTCGCGCTCTGTCGGCGCCGGCAGCGCGACGACGCGAAAGACGCGCGGGCTGACGCGCTCGGTGAGCGCCTTGATCGTGCCGCCCTTGCCGGCGCCGTCGCGGCCCTCGAAGACGATGCAGACCTTGAGACCCTTGTGGACGACCCACTCCTGCAGCTTGACGAGCTCGACGTGCAGCTTCCTGAGGGCCTTCTCGTATTCCTTGTTGCCGAGCGGGGCAGGCGTGATGTCGGCCGGGTTCGACGCCGCGCGTGCGATCGCTCCGCGCGCCTTGGCGGTCGACGAGTCCGAGGCCGCGGCCTCGACCGTCGCCGTCCGTTCCTTCTTCGCCATGCGGTGTTCTCGGCGCGCGCCTGCGACTACTTGTCGGCCGGCTCGACCGTGACGGCGACGGCCTCGGTATAGACCGCCTCGACCTGATCGCCCTTCTTGATGTTCTTCAGCTGCTCGGGGTCCTCGACGTGCAGGTCGACCGAGTTGCCGCCCGGACCGCGCAGCGTCACCAGGTGCGTCTTGGTGTCGACCTTGACGACGTCGGCGAGGATCGTGATCTGACGGGCGCCGCCGGCGCCGGGCTTGGCGCCCGGGGCGGCCTGCGCCGCGCCGCCCTTTTCGGTCATCGAGAGGGGCTTGCCGCCGCCTTTCTTCAGCTCGAGCGAGAGCGCTTCGCTGTACGCTGCCTTGACCTTCTGGCCGACCTTGAGCTGGTCGAAGTTCTTGACTTCGGGGCCGGCGACGACCTCGACGATCTTGCCGCTCGCGGTCTTCAGGGTGACGATGCGATACGTCGCGTCGATCGAGACGATCACTGCCGAGGCGGTGGTCGTGTTCGTCGCGACGGCCTTGCCGGGAGCCACGGCGACGGTCGAACTCGTCGTCGGCGCCTGCTGCGCGCCGGCGGCAACGACAACGCTTGCCGCGAACACCGCGACCATCGTGGGGGTGAACTTCATCGAGATCTCCGAGGTGATGAGAGGCCGGCCGCCGCGACCCGGGCGGCCGGCTGGTCAGAACGTACCGGTCAGGTACGCCTGAAGGCCCGAGTAGCCGAAACGCGCCGAGCCGTTGAAGTTGGAGCGATCGACGTTGACGGTCGTGTACCAGCGGTTGTAGCCGACCCCGACGCCGAAGTTGCGCATGAACATGTAGGTCACGCCGGCGCGCCCGTCGATCCAGTGGCCGTTGTAGCCGTCGATGCTGATCTTGAAGAACTGGCCGACCCCCTCGAGGTACCACTGCGGCGCGAACGCCCAGCCGGCGCGCACGCCGATGACCGGAAGCGGCGCCGGGAGCTTGCGCTCCTCGGTGACGAACGCCGCCGTGCCGGCGCCGGTCGTCGCATTGCCGGCGAGCTTGATGCGCAGATCGGTGTAGTGGATGCCGAGCGTGCCGTTGAGCTCGAAGTCGGACCGGTGCATGAACGCGTACTCGTACGCCAGCTCGTACACCTTCATCCTGACGTTCGACTCGACGTTGGCGCCGACGTGGTACGTCGTGTCGCCCCATTGGACGTCGCGGTCGAGGACGCGATTGCGCGTGATGTCGTTGTCGAAATAGAAGAAGCGGACGTGGTGCTTCGGGTTGATGCGCCAGAGGAGGTCGAGCCGGACGCGCGTCTCGTCGGATCCGGTGCCGAACGTGTCGTTGAAGTCGACGTCGGGGTTTGTCGTCGACGATCCGTTCAGCCGCGCCTTGAGGTCGCTGCCGACGATGAACATGCCGAGGTTCGCGACAAAGGGGTTCTCGATCAGGCCCTGCGCGTTCGACAGCTGGGCCGATGCCGGCGTTGCCGCGAGCATGGGCACGATCAGTGAAAGCGCGCACGCCAAAGACCGCGCCGAAATCCGATTCATGCAACCTCCTGTTGACGAGCCGCCGGCCCAGACCAGCGAGATCCTGATCACCGGTCGCGGGCTCCGATGCACCCCATTGCGAACCGTAACAACCACCCTGTGAGGCGACTATTGGACCTTGGGCCCAATGGTCGACCTCGCTCGCATCTTCGGGCACTTGCCGACGTCCACGCGAGCGGTGTCGCCGACGCGGCGTTCTCTGTTGCGGCGCAACAACGCCCGCCGCCTCGCCCTGCGACCCATCGCCTCGGCGAGCGCGATCGCAGCGTCGACCTCGGCAATTGGATGCATCGCCGATTTCATTGAAACAAGGGGCCTGCGGAGCGACACTTGAGGGCTGGGCGATGAGCCGACGTGGCCCTTCGGCTGCTTGGCATCGCTGCAACGGCACGACGATGCTGCAGTCCGGCGCTGGAGGTGAAACGACGATGCGTGACCGCCCGTGGGCGTGCGGCGGGGAAGTCGGATGCGGCGAGTGAGTTTCGGCGACGGCGGTGTCGTGCGCATCGCACCCGCCGCGCCGGCTCTGGCGGCCATCCGCGGACCGCGTCCTCGTGTTCGCGCGCTCCAAGCCGCCGCGCTCGGAGCGACGCTTGCGCCGACGTTGCCGGCCTGGTCGGCACAGGCGTCGGCGTCCGCCGCAGCGGCGCGCCTGCCCGCGATCTGGGAAGCCGATCCGTGGCATCTCGTCGCCTCGCTTTCGCTCGCCGTCGTCCTCGCCGCGCTCGTGACGGCGTTCGCTCTCGACTACCGCAGCCGTCGCCGCAGCGACGCCGAGCTGCTCGGCACCGAGCAGCTGCTGCGCATGGCCGCGGCCGCAGCCGGCGTCGGCGTCTGGATGCGCGACCTGAAGCGCGACCGCGCCTGGGCGAACGACGTGCACCGCACGATCCTCGGCATCGCCGCCAGCGACGTGCCCGATTTGCCGAAGCGCCTCGATCTCGTCCACTTCGACGATCGCGGCGCCGTCGCAGCGGCGATCGACGCCGCGCGCGAGAAAGGCGGCGAATTCGCGCTCCGCCATCGCATCATCCGCGGCGACGGCGAGCCGCGCTGGGTTGCGTCGCACGGCAGCGTCCGCGTCGACAGTCGCGGCAAGCCGGCGATCCTGTGGGGGGTGACGTTCGACATCACGGCGCCGGTTCGCGCCGAGCTCGACGCCGAGCTCAACCGCAACGAGCTCGCGCACCTCTCGCGCGTCGCGATGCTCGGCCAGCTGTCGGGCTCGATCGCCCACGAGCTCAACCAGCCGCTGACGGCGATCCTCAGCAATGCGCAGGCGGCGCTCCGGTTCACCTCGGCGCCTTCGGTCGACCTCGAGACGCTGCGCGAGATCCTGCGCGACATCGTCGCCGACGATCAGCGTGCCGGCGAGATCATCTGGCGCCTGCGCGCGCTCTTCGAGCGCGGCGAGTCGAAGAGCGAGCCGATCGTCGCGGGCACGCTCGTTCGCGACGTCGTCCGCATGCTGCGCAGCGAGCTGATCAGCCGCAACGTCAGCATCACGCTCGAGCTCGACCCGATGCTGCCGGCGGTGCACGGCGACCCGGTGCAGCTGCAGCAGGTGCTGCTCAACCTGATCTACAACGCGTGCGAGGCGATGGCGCAATCCGAGCGCTGGGCGCGCTGGCTGGTGGTCCGTGCCGCTGCGGCCGACGACGGCGAGGTGGCGATCTCGGTCGTCGACGGCGGCCCCGGCATCCCGGCGGACCGGCTCGAGAAGATCTTCGAGCCCTTCGTCTCGAGCAAGCCGCTTGGGATCGGCCTCGGCCTCGTCATCTCGCGCAGCATCGTCAGCGCCCACGGCGGCCGCATCTGGTGCCAGAACAACGACGTGCACGGTGCGACGTTCACGTTCACGATTCCACGCGCGCCGACGGTCGCACCGCCGGCCGTCGATCGATCACTGGCGACGGGACTCGTCGCCGTCAAGGAGAGCTGACCATGGGCCGCGTTGAGCCGACCGTCTTCATCGTCGACGACGATCCATCGGTGCTGAGGAGCCTGCAGCGCTTGCTCCGCTCGGCGGGGTGGGCGAGCGAGACGTACGCCTCGGCCGAGGAGTTCCTGCGCCTGCGCGACCCGGCGGCCGCCGGGTGCGTGATCCTCGACCTCGCGATGCCCGAGATCGACGGCCTCGAGGTGCAACGTCGCATCGTCGACGCCGGGATGCCTCTGCCGATCATCTTTCTCACCGGCCGCAGCGACCCGCCGACGATCGTCCGCGCGATGCGCGCCGGCGCGACCAACTTCCTCTGCAAGCCCGTCGACGGCGACCAGTTGCTGGCGAGCGTCGCCGAGGCGATCGAGGCCGACCGCGTCTTTCGCCGCCGCAACGCCGACCTCGTCGACGGTCGGCAGCGCCTCGCGAGCCTGACCGCGCGCGAGCGCCAAGTGCTCGACCGCGTCGTCGCCGGCAGGCTCAACAAGCAGACTGCCGACGAGCTCGGCACGGCGCTGAAGACGGTCAAGGTGCATCGCGCCCGGATGATGAGCAAGATGAACGTCAAGTCGCTGGCGCAGCTCGCGCGCCTGGTCGAGAGGATGGGCGTCCTGGCGAGCCGCTGACTCGGGTCGGACCCGACCGGCTCCAAGGTCCCATAGGCGCTCCGTTCGACGGCGCCTATCGTTTCGTGGTCCTGGTGCGTCGGGGATCCATGGAACAGACGGCGGCGATCGTGGCGGTCGTGGACGACGAGTTTCCGATCCGGAAGGCGCTGACGCGCCTGCTCCGTTCGGCGCACTACGAAGTCGAGTCGTACGCTTCGGGGCCGGAGTTCCTGAAGTCGCTGGCGACGCACAGCCCCGCGTGTCTCGTGCTCGACATCCGCATGCAGGGCATGACCGGATTCGACGTCCAGTCGTGGCTGCGCGAGCAGCGCATCGACGTGCCGATCGTCTTCATCACCGCCCTCGACGATCGCGACGACCTCGCGCACGCGATGGAGGGCGGCGCGACGGCGTTGCTCAGGAAGCCGTTCGGGGACGAACAGTTCCTCGCCGCCATTGACGCTGCGATCCATCGCTAGTCGTCTCGGCGTCGCCGCGCTCGGTGCGCTCCTCGTCGGCTGCGCAAGCCTGCCGCCCGTGCCGGCGGACCGCGTCGCGTCGACCGCGATCGCAGACGGTCGCGACACGCAACTCGGCCGGCTCGTCGCGCCGTTGCTGGCGGCCGCGCCCGAAGGCACGTCGGGATTTCACGCGCTTGCCGATCCGCGCGACGCGTTCGCTGCGCGGATGGCGCTCGCCGCGGCCGCGGAGCGTTCGATCGACGCGCAGTACTACATCTGGCACGGCGATCGCGCTGGCACGCTCCTCTTCGAGGCGCTCTGGCGCGCCGCCAAGCGCGGCGTTCGCGTGCGGCTCCTTCTCGACGACGCCAACACGCGCGGCCTCGATCGCGTGCTCGCGGCGCTGGAAGCGCACCCGAACGTCGAGGTGCGCCTCTACAACCCCTTCGTGCAGCGCAGCGCGCGCGTGCTCGGCTTCGCGACCGACTTCGGCCGTCTCAACCGGCGCATGCACAACAAGTCGTTCACCGCCGACAACGTCGCGACGATCGTCGGCGGCCGTAACATCGGCGACGAATATTTCGCTGCCGGCGACGGCGCCGACTTCGCCGACCTCGACGTGATCGGCATCGGGCCGGCCGTCGCGGAGACCTCGACGCAGTTCGATCGCTACTGGAACAGCGCCTCGGCGTATCCGGCGGCGGCGTTCGTCGGCCCGCCGGGCGCCGACGGCGCACGCGAGCTCGAAGCGCGTTTCGCGGCGACGCGCAGCGATCCCGCGTCGATCGACTACGTCGACGCGGTGCGCAGGTCAGCGCTGGTGGAGGAGCTGCAGGCGCGCCGGCTCGCGATCGACTGGGCGGTCGCGCATGTCGTCCAGGACGATCCGGCGAAGACGCTCGACGCTTCGGACCGCAGCGACGTGCTGCTGTTTCCGGAGCTGATCCGCACGATCGGCCGCCCCGAGCGCTCGCTCGACATCGTCTCGCCGTACTTCGTTCCCGGCGACGAGGGCACCGCGGCGCTCGCCGAACTCGCGCGGCGCGGCGTTCGCGTCCGCATCCTCACCAACTCGCTCGCCGCGTCGGACGTGAGCGCCGTGCACGCGGGCTACATGAAGCGACGCCGCGACCTGCTGCTCGCGGGCATCCAGCTGTACGAGCTGACGCCGCTCGCCGCTGCGCCGCACGCGGGCGAGAGCCGCACCGGCTCGGGC
>Ga0105238_10007201_pt1 | contig 11135 bp, 13 predicted proteins | sample KBSC34metaG_FD_81526 | JGI IMG/M metagenome (GOLD analysis project Ga0105238, IMG submission 81526) | Corn rhizosphere microbial communities from Kellogg Biological Station, Michigan, USA - KBS C3-4 metaG | ecosystem: Host-associated > Plants > Roots > Rhizosphere > Soil | place: Michigan, USA...
TGGAACATCAGCGGAGTAATGCGTATGCGGACGCGTTGCCGGCCGAGCATTATGCAAAAGCCAAGGTGACCGCCAGCACGCGGGCGCGGAAACAGAAGGCCTGAGCATTCGATCGTGCTGGGCTGTCCTTAAATCCATGGGGCTTCGCGATCGGTCAGGCCCGGTTGCGAAGCGCCACGGCCGTTACAGCGAGCTTTTCGCGGCGGCCGAGACGCCTGTGACACGCGCGCGGCGAGCGAGGGGGCGGTTCGGAGAACCGCTCACCTTCGCTAGAGCGCAAACATCCACACCGCGACGATAGTCACAAGCGTAGCTAGGCCGCTGACGGTCCAACCCGCGGCATAGGCGGCCGTCTCATCGCCGGTCGCCCGCATCACGTCGATTCTGTCCGCTTGGTTTCGCCAGTGCGCCGGCATAAGGGCCTCCCGGATTGTCCTTTTCAAAGACAATCAGCCGAGGCGGGTCGGGTTCCCTAGTCTTTTGAAAGAGGCGGCAGGCGGTCAAAGCCCATTGAGGGCGTCAAAAAACGGCTTCAACTGCTCGGCACGGGGCATGTGGTGTTGCGCGGCCGCCGTGTGCCATCAGCACATCGACCTGTCGAAGCGTCGCTGCGATCTCTTCAGATGTACGCCTTTTCCTTGCCGTTGATCTTTTACTCCACGAGAAAATCATACTTCAGGGAGGACCACTTCAAAGGGGGCTGCCGGCTTTCGTACGGCAGAAATCTCTTCGCCGAACCTCTACCAAACCTTCAAATCCCCTCCCACGTTTAGCGAGGCTGCCTTGGGTTTTTATCATCCCTAATATGCGCTGGTTGCGTCACACTAACTGGATCCGAGGCTGGGAAGGTATCTCTTAAGCCTTTCCGAAGCTCGCTATCGGTTTCCATGTCGGCCTTAACGGCGTCTTTCGGATCGATCGCGTGCTTGTCGATCCGTGCAGGATTGAATTTCTTGCTCATATCAAGAACTCCGTTTTGTGCGCTAAATGCTCCGGAGCGCCCGTTCCATTCGTCTTTTTGCGCCGCTCGTGAAAAAACCTGCAAGCGGCATACTTGGCGGCAACTAAGACGCCGGACGACGTCGAAAAGCTTAGTCGTTTTCTTAGTTGGGTTTTTTCCGTCTCACGGACCCGGCGGAAACGCTCCTGGTTCGACGGGCTGGTCGTCACGAGCTTCGTCAAGTTCGACGAGATAAGCCAATACGAGATCGTCTGGACCATCAGTCGCCTCTTCGGCGACCTGGCAATACAGCGATCTTTCCTTCGCCCGGGCGGTCCGTACGTTCATCGGCGCTCTAGCATCCCATAAAGGCGTGCCGTCGGACTTCAGACGCTTGAGAGTTTCGAGAATCCGACCTTCCTTTTGAACCACCTCGCTATTTGAGTCAGGCGCGAAGACTACGACGGGTTGACCGTTGATCTCCAGCGTGAATACGCGATCAATAGCCGGCTTCTCTTTTCGAACGTTCAATCGAGCAAGCCTGCGGCCAACATGCCACCGGGCTCCCAGATCTGATCGGTATCGAGAGGTTCTCTTCGTCCAAGAGGGAGGGAGCAAACCTGATCTCCCGACCACGCCCAAAAGATGTTTCCACCAGCCCAGCGTGCCGGTGAAGCGGTCTGGTTGGCGCTCAGAAGTCAACGTGGGCCGATACACCCATCCTCGCCGGAAGGATGGGAATGATAGTTTGCCCATCCCTGATCTCCCACTCTATGATGCGGGTTTCATTCAAGATATGCTTTAGCATTGAGAGCATCAAGTGCTGAGAGCAGTTTTCGTTGTCGGCCCAAGAGCAGCCCCAGGCGGCGATAGCCGAAGCGTCGCCGTTGCGAAGCGCGCCTAGCGCGTGTCTGCAGAATCCTGGAAACTCCACCGCTCTTGTTCAATCTCGCCCTATTAACGCAGCTATACATCCCAGTAGTGGGGAGCTCTGTAGTAGCTGTGAATGGTTATCTCCCGCGATCTGTCACCCCAATCGAAATCCTCGTTCATCTCATAGGAGGGCGCTTTCTTAAGTTCGTCGTCAGACACGTCAACTTCATACGCCTCAGAATTGGGGTTGTATTTCAAACGCGCCCAAGGAATTGGAAAGTGTTTGTTTCCAATCCCGAGAAAGCCTCCAAAGCTTAGGACGGCATACGCGACTGTTCCTGAAACTTTGTCGAGCATCAGCCGCTCAATTTTTCCGATTTTATCCCCACCTGCGCGCCGGACTGCAGTTCCCTCAATCCTGTCGCTAGCGATGAGGCTATGTTTCGTTTGCGGGACGTCTGCAGAACCAAAACCTGTTGCCATAAATTGCCTCCACAACCACCCCCAAAACCGAGGATCAGAGCCCGATGTCAGCGACGGCTTACGCAAGCATCGGCCGTGTTTCAGTGATGGGCCGATACGCTCTTGACGCACTCAGAAAGCAAATCACCGGATGCAGAATGACCAATATCGCCCAGACTAATGATGCCAACCATCCGTTTATTCTTATTGATCACCGGCAGTCGACGGAGCTTCAGCTTCTCCATGTGCCGCATCGCCTTGACGAGGTCATCGTCCTCCCGGCAGCAGTGAATTCCTTCCGTCATCACATCGCGCGCCTTTGCGCGACCGGCATCGAAGTGGTTGCTCGCAAGGCCTTTGCAGACGATGTCGCGGTCTGTCACCATCCCGATCAGTCGGTCGTCCTCCCCGATCGGAATGCACCCGATGTCATGCTCCCGCATCAATTTCGCGAGTTCGGTTAAAGGGGTGTTCGGGCTGACCCAGTCGACACCTTTATGCATCACTTCTTTGACTTTCATGGCGAGCCTCCGTCGTTGACTTTAACGCGCATTTGATGCAACGCAGCACAGCTCCCATTGCTCAACTATGCGAAGCGCCGCGGCCGTTTGGGGTTTTCGCGGGTGAACCCAGTGCTGTGACAAGCGCGCGGTGAGCGAGGGGCGGTTCGGAGAATCGCTCACCTTCGCTAGAGCGCAAACATCCACACGGCGAGGATCGTCACGAGCGTCGCCAGGCCGCTGAGGGTCCAGCCCGCGGCATAGGCGGCTCCCTCGTCGCCGGTCGCCCGCATCACGTCGATTCGGTCTGCTTGGTTTCGCCAGTGCGCCGGCATAAGGGCCTCCCGGATTGTCCTTTTCAAAGACAATCAGCCGAGGCGGGTCGGGTTCCATTGTCTTTTGAAAGAGGCGCCAGGCGGCGTCAAAGCCCGTTGAGGGCATCCAAACCGGCTCGGCTGCTCGGCACCCGGAAGCCACCTTCCAACTGAGGGATTTTTAGATTGCAGCGTCCCAAAGGGGGGGATGGTGGGCGCGACAGGGATCGAACCTGTGACCCCTACGATGTCAACGTAGTGCTCTCCCGCTGAGCTACGCGCCCGAACCGTGTTTGTAGGGTGGCGTCCCTATATCGGCTCCAAAGCAGGCAGGCAAGAACCCATCTGGCGCCTGCCGCCCGCCAAGGCCCATTCAGGCGGCCAGCATCTTGTTCACTTCGCTAACCAGCTCGCGCAGGTGAACCGGCTTGGACAGCACCTTGGCATTTTTCGGTGCTTCCGAGTCCGAATTGAGGGCGACCGCGGCGAACCCGGTGATGAACATGATCTTGATGTCGGGGTCCAGTTCGGAGGCCCGGCGCGCCAATTCGATGCCGTCCATCTCGGGCATCACGATATCGGTCAGCAGCACCTCGAACGGCTCCTCGCGCAGCCGCTGATAGGCCGATAATCCGTTGTCATGCGAAGAAACCTTGAATCCGGCGTTTTCAAGCGCCTTCACCAGAAATCGGCGCATGTCGTTGTCGTCTTCGGCGAGGAGGATTTTAGCCATGGCGTTGATTGTCGAAGCCCGTCGGAGGATCAATCCGCACACTTAACCCGATTGAGGGTAAATTTCGGGTGAAGGCGCGGCACCTGGTTGGCCAGTTAGGCCGCCAATTTGTGGACCGGAAAACCGCCGGAATCAATCGGTGACTGGCTTGCAGAGCTCTGTACGTTCCCGCCGAATGAAAAATCTTTTGACTTGGCAGGACGGCCGCAATTACCGAGAATGACGGCCGCGACTTCATTTCGGCGGCGGCCGGGCCTTCTGAAGCTGGCTTATCCGCGAGAGGCGGATTTGAGGAATGGCTCCCATGCCCCCGTTTGCCGAAGAAATGTCTGACGGCGAATTGTCCCCCCCGTTCGAGATCGTCGAACCCGCCATCTGGCGTGCGCCCATTATTTTCAATTCCCCGCATTCCGGCGCGATCTACCCTGCGGAATTTCTTCGTTCCGCCCGGATCGACCTTGCGACACTGCGCCGGTCGGAAGATTCGTTTATGGACGAGCTGATCGGCCCTTTGAGCGATCACGGCTTTCCGGTCGTGCGCGTCAACTTTCCGCGCGCTTATGTCGACGTCAACCGTGAGCCCTATGAACTCGATCCGCGCATGTTCAACGGCCGCTTGCCGAGCTTTGCCAACACGCGATCGATGCGCGTCGCTGGAGGGCTCGGCACCATTCCCCGCGTGGTCGGCGACGGTCAGGAAATCTATCGCGAGCGACTTCCGGTCGACGATGCGTTGATGCGCATCGAAACGCTCTACAAGCCTTATCACCGGGCGTTACGGCGCTTGATCAACAGGGCACATCAGATGTTCGGCACCGTGGTGGTGGTGGACTGCCATTCCATGCCTTCCGTTGGAATCTCGCGGGACGAACCCAAGCGCCCGGATGTGGTGATCGGCGACCGCTATGGCACGAGCTGCGCGGCCTTGCTGCCGGACATCATCGAGGAGACGATGACCCGCCGGGGTTATTCGACCGGCCGCAACAAGCCTTATGCCGGTGGATTCATCACCGAGCATTACGGCAATCCCGCCAGCGGCCTGCATGTCATTCAACTGGAGCTCAACCGGGCCATTTACATGGAGGAGCGCAGCCGGGTACGCAGACCGGAATTTCACCGGATTACCGGCGACTTCGCGACCCTGGCCCATGCCTTGGCGGATATACCCTTAGGTGATCTGGGGCCTTTCCAGGCTGCAGCCGAGTAGAGGCTGGGGTTTCCGGAACCGAGGGCCGGAGCAGCCGAGCCGGGACAAGGAACAGGTCTGGACAAGAAAAAAGGGCCGCTCGTGAAAACAAGCGGCCCAAGTCTAGGGAGGAAACGCCCAAGGAGGGCAGCGATAACGCGAGGCGTTATCGCACCGCAACAATATGCGGCCGCGCCGCACAAAACGCAAGAGACTTTTGAGCTGATTTCCTGCGAAAAATGCACGTCCAGGCTCGACTGTTGACAACCGGAAAATTCCTTCATGTTTTCAATGTTTTGCTCGACCTATCGTGAGAGGCCGTCTTAAAATCCTCTTCGGAAAGGACAATCACCTTTTCGTCAGTGGCCACGTCCGGAGGCCCGCCCGGTCAATCCGCGAGAATCAGGTTCATTGCGCCGGTCGTAACGCAGTCGCGCGAGGTTTGTGGACGAGGCTTCATGAACCTATTCGATCCGCATGCGGCCGGGTTAAGCGCTATCATGCATCGATTGCTCTTTAAGACCCGATCAGGAGTTGCCGTGACGGTTATCGATTTCACCGCCTTCATTGGTCGTCTGGCGACCGTCTCCGGCGAAACCATTCTGCCATTTTTTCGCACCTCGATCGGTATCGATAACAAGGGTCCGACCCACCATTTCGATCCGGTCACCGAGGCCGATCGCGCGGCCGAAGCCGTGATGCGGCGGTTGATCAAGGCGGACTTTCCCCGCCATGGGATCGTTGGCGAGGAGTTCGGCAGCGAAGGTGAGGACGCCGAATATGTCTGGGTCCTGGACCCGATCGACGGCACAAAATCATTCATCGCCGGATTCCCGGTGTGGGGTACTCTGATTGCGCTATTGCATCAAGGCACGCCGGTTTTCGGCATGATGCACCAGCCCTTTATCGGCGAACGATTTTCCGGCGACGGCGGCTCGGCGATCTACGTCGGACCGCATGGCGAGCGCCGTCTCGCGGTGCGTCGCTGCGCATCGCTCGGAGAGGCCATCCTGTTCACGACCAGCCCGCTTCTGATGAATGAGGCGGACCGGGAACGGTTCGGCCGGGTTGAACGGGCCGCGCGGCTTTCGCGTTACGGGGGCGATTGTTATTCCTATTGCATGCTGGCCGCAGGACATCTCGATCTGGTAATCGAGACCGAGTTGAAGCCTTATGACATCGCCGCCTTGATTCCGATCGTCGCGGGCGCCGGTGGGGTGATCACCACCTGGGAAGGAGCGCCCGCCCAGAACGGCGGCCGGATCATTGCAGCCGGTGATCCGCGCGTTCACGAGGCGGCACTCAAACTGCTCAATGGCTGATCCGGGGCCGGAAATCTATTCAGGTCGCCGCAGATATTGCGCCAGCTGCCGAGCGGGCTTTGGCAGAGTTTTAAAGCTGCGCGCACAGATGACGAGTCTGCGCTCGGCCCAACTCTCGGCGATCCGCACAATCGCCACAGGCATGGTCTTAACGCAGCGCCGGGCTGCAGCTTCGGGCATCACGGCGATGCCGATACCGGCGGAAACGAGATGGCCGATCGCTTCAAAATTGTTGAGTCGCGCGCGAAATTTGAGCCGCGCGCCAAGTCTTGCGGCGTGCCCCGCGATATGACCGTGGAGCGCGCTGCCCGCGACCAGCCCGACAAAATCACGCTCGACGACGTCGCGGAAGCTGACTTGGCGCCGCTTCGCCAACACATCCTGTCGAGACACGATCAAAACCAGACGATCTTCATTGAATGTGATGCGCTCCAGCCCCTCCGGTAGCGCATGTTCGGCTGCCAATCCCAGATCCGCCGCGCCGCTAGCGATCGAGCGGGCGATATCGCTGCTCTCGCGCTCCTCGACATCGAGGCTGATATGCGGGTGCGTCGATAGGAATTCCGCGAGTAGCTTCGGTAGATGTTCGGATAATCCGGACGTATTGGCGAGCAGGCGAATTGTGGCCTTCAGGCCGCGCGATAGACCGGCCAGATCGCCGCGGAGGGCTGCAACGTCGTTTAGAACGATCCGGGCATGGTCCAGCAGGCTTTCTCCTGCCGCAGTCAGCTCGACGCCGCGTCGACCGCGCCACAACAGTGCAAGGCCCAGAGTCGCTTCGAGATTCTTGATCCGCTCGCTGGCGGAGGCCAGGGCGAGATTCGAGCGAAGCGCGCCGCCGGTGATGCTGCGGCTCTCGGCCACCGCAACGAAAACTTCGAGATCGACCAGATCAAACCGCATCTGCGTGGTGTCCCCGTCCGCGGACGAAGGCTTCGGCAAACCCGAAGGCTTACTCCGGAATCTCCAGATTGTGCTGTCCGATCCGATCGGTCAAATGTCTCCCATGTTCGACCCATTCTTGTCCGCCATCGTCGCTACTTTCCTGCTCGCCGGTTTCATCAAGGGCGTGATCGGCCTTGGCCTGCCGACGGTTTCGATGGGAGTGCTGGCGGTTGCGATGCCCCCGGCGCAGGCGCTGCCGATCGTGATCCTGCCGGCCATCATCACCAACATCTGGCAGACGTTTGCCGGCGGCTATTTGCGCGGCATCCTGCGACGGCTATGGCCCTTGATGCTGGGCACGCTGGTCGGGATTCGCCTGAACGCCGGAATGATGACTGGTCCTTATGCCCGCTACGGCACCATCGTGCTCGGATTGTTGCTCGTCGGCTATGCGATGCTGGGCCTCAGCCAATTCAAGATGCGTATCGCGGCAGCCCATGAAAAATGGATCGGGGCGATGATCGGCCTCGTCACCGGGGCGATCTCAGCAGCAACCGGTGTGCAGGTGATCCCTTCGATGCCCTTCATGCAGGCAATCGGCATGGAGAAGGATGAACTGGTCCAGGCGCTTGGGGTCTTCTTCACCACAGCAACGCTCGGTCTGGCTTTCACGCTCACCCGCAGCGGCCTGTTCAATGCCACCACCGCCTGGCAAGGAACGATCGCTTTGGTGGCCGCTTTCGTCGGTATGTTTATTGGCCAGTGGGTCCGCACCCGCCTTGAGCCGGAAAGCTTTCGGCGCTGGTTCTTGATTGCTCTCATCGTGCTTGGAATCTACCTCGCAGCCAGCACGGCCTTTATCGGCGAGGGCTCCTGATCGGTGCGGCCGGGCCTATTGGAATAGCGGCGTCCCCGGGATAAAGGCGTCGAACGCGGCCCAGAATTGCGCCCGGTAGCGATCCTGCTCCTGCAGGATCTCGTGCTTGGCGCCGGCGATCACCAGATGCGAACCGGCGCGCAGATGATAGGCGAATTCCTCAATCGCCGCGGTCGAAACAATGGTGTCGTTGCTGGCCGCGATCATCAGAAGCGGCTGACGTATTTGCGAAGGATAATCGAGCGCGCGGAAACCATGCATCGCCGAGAACGCGGTGTCGGCCCAGGCCACCGTGGGCGAGGCGATGCCGAGCGTCGGGTCTTCGGCCAAAATCGCAGCGTTGCGGGCGTAGCGCACGGGATCGCTGGTCAAGGGATTGTTGACGAAGGGCGCGGTGTTGACGAGTTCATCGTTGCCGCCGGGCACGTAACGGGCGCCCTGCCCCATTAGTCTCAACGTCCGCAGCAGCGTGCGGACCGGAAAGGATGTGCGCCGCCCCGGCAGATCGATCATCGGCGCCGAGAGCACGATGCGGTCAAACCACCGTTTTCCGGAATGGGCGATACGCAACATCACCGCGCCACCCATCGAATGCGCCAGCGCAAAAAATGGCGGCGGACAATCCGGTAACACCACCTGCTGCACGAAGGTTTCCACGTCCACTTCATAATCGGAAAAACGGCGGACATAGCCCTTGCGCGGATCGCGCAGACGACGCGCCGAATGGCCCTGGCCGCGCCAATCGATCATCGCCACCGCAAACCCGCGATCGCGCAGGTCGCGGACGGTCTCGAAATATTTTTCGATCTGTTCACCGCGCCCGGTGAAGACGCACACCGTTCCCCTTCGTCCCACCGGCGGGGCCCATCGCGCAAACCGTAGCTCCGCGCCGTCCGGCGTCTTGATGGTGCCGACAACGACATTTTCCGGAGCCGGATTGGCGGGAATCGAGACAAGGGTCATGGGGAACCGGTGAAAAAAGGGCCGACAAAATAACGGCTTGAACGGCAAAAGGAGCGCTGAAGGCCCTCTTGAACGCCGTCAGTTCCCTCCCATATCATTTTCGTGCAGGCCGCTACCAGCGTTTCGAAATTCGGAGACGCTGAAGGCTGCACATCCAAAAGCCCGGCCCGATTGGCGGGCGGGTTAACGCCACAGTCGCTCAATGGAGGACTATCCTATGCGTAGCTTTGATCTGACCCCGTTTTATCGTTCCACCGTCGGCTTCGACCGCTTCTTTTCGCTGCTCGATCAGGCAGCCTCCGACGGCAGTCCTGGTTATCCGCCCTACAACATCGAACGTACCGGTGATAACGCCTATCGCATCAGCGTAGCCGTTTCCGGCTTCTCCCAAGGCGAACTCTCGATCGTCGCCAAGGAAAACACGCTGACGATCAAGGGCGAAAAGTCGGCGAATGAAAACAGCTCGGAGAAATCCGCCGTGCTCTATCGCGGCATTGCCGCGCGGGCCTTTGAACGCGTGTTCCAGCTTGCCGATTTCGTGCAGGTAAAGAACGCCTCGCTCGAGAACGGGCTGCTTCACGTCGATCTCGTGCGCGAGATTCCGGAGGCCAAGAAGCCCCGCAACATTCCGATCTCGACCGGAGAAGCTCCTGCCGTCACCGATGGGTCAACTTCCAAGGCGGCCTGAGGATTCAGGCTCGGGCGATCGAACCGAACAAGGTCGAATAGGTAAAATGCCCCGGGTGACCCCCGGGGCATTTTTTTGTGATCGCCTCGCCGATCGGATCACTCCAGCGTCTGCACGGCCGGCATATCCTGGGTTGGCCGGAGTTGGACCGGAGGCGGAACCGGCTTGGCTTCAGCCGCAGGCGGGGTCGCCGGGGCCGTCGCGGCCGAGGAGGCCATTGTCGTCGAGGCCGCTTTGTTCTCGGGCGAGCTGGCTGGCGCCGCGCTTATTTCAACCCTGGAAGATTCGACCTTGGTCGCCTCAGCCTTCAAAGGCTCCGGCCTCACGGAGGCCGCCCTCGCCTCGGCTGGCGCCGCCTTTGGCTGGGGAACCGCCCGGCTGCGGCTTGCGACATGCGGCACCAGGCCCGGAGGTCGCGGGACGCCCCGATGGAAGCGGATTCCTGGGAAGGCCGCGAACGGGCCATAACCGCGGGGTTCATCCAAATAGCCCATCCGCTCCACCGGTATGAAGCGGACGATGTGTCCGTCGCGGGCGTCGATCACCAGGCGACCGCCATAGCCGCCCGGATCGATGACGGAGATCACGTAGACCGGCCCCCGCTGCCTTAGCCCTCCGACGGGTGAGAACCCATTCTCCCGCAGGATCGCGTAGACCTCGCCGGGAGGTATCAGGGCCGGCTCGGCTTCCCGTGCCGGGGGAACCACCAGGACATCGGGACCGTCGAAATCGGACACCAGTGCCCCGCGAGGAGCGGCGGTAGGACCGCCGACCACGACCTGCGCCTGGGCGCCGGACACCGCCAGAACCAGTCCGGCCGATAGGAAACAGCCCGTCAAAAACCTCATCACGCCATCGCTCCTCTGTCAGCCCTTTGCCGGGAACGCCTCTCATCCGGGGCTTATTTCGGGGTCGGGGCGCCTCACCTAAGCTCGTCAGCGAATCCGGCAGCCCTTTGACGGGATCGCGGCGCCTTTGTCGCAAGGACCGGGTGCGGAGCGCTTCCCGGCGCGGACTCGCATTCGCTTGTGTGGTAGAAAAAAATTTGGCATTGTCAGATTTAGGACAGCATCACTGTCTCAATCGCGATGACAGTCCCGGCATGGGGATTGCAGCGTGAAGACTGGCGTCTCAAGGCGCCAGAGTTAGCAGGCAAGGTGCCCCGCGGGGACGTCGGATACCCGGGCCTGAATTCTGAAATTGCGGCTCGCGGAGATCGAGCGGTGGCCCGGTGGGTGCCGCGAACGTCTCGGGTGCGCCGATGACGATGAGGCTTTCGCCTTCTTGAGGGGACGTCAGATGAGTGGGTCGGAGTTCGAGCGCGACAATATCGGCGGGAATGCGCTGTCGGTGGCTCCGGCCTCGAAACCGACCATGACCTCGCTTGAAACA
>Ga0105238_10007203_pt1 | contig 11134 bp, 9 predicted proteins | sample KBSC34metaG_FD_81526 | JGI IMG/M metagenome (GOLD analysis project Ga0105238, IMG submission 81526) | Corn rhizosphere microbial communities from Kellogg Biological Station, Michigan, USA - KBS C3-4 metaG | ecosystem: Host-associated > Plants > Roots > Rhizosphere > Soil | place: Michigan, USA...
CGGCGCCGCTCTCGAGGACGATCACGCGGACGCGGTCGGTGTAGGCGCTCCACGCGGACGTCCCGGCGGGATGGCGGTTGTCCCAGACGTAGCAGAGCGCCGCCGCGGGAAGCGCCTCTCCGTAGAGGACGCGCGCGAGGAGGAGCTTCACGCGGGTCCCGAGCGGAAGCTCGGAGGCGGGGACGTCGAAGAAGACGTAGACCCGGGCCGCGAAATCGTCGCCGCGCCGGGTCGCGAGGTCCGCGGCCCCGACCACGCGGTCGACCTTCCAGCGCCACGCGAGCACCGGGGTCCGCGACGGATCGAGGGCGAGCGGCTGCGCGGCCGTCCCGGCCGCATCCGCCGAGCGCACGCGCAGGACCGTGACGCCGCCGTCGTCCACGAGCGCCACCTCCGGCGCCCGCGCCCGCGGGGGCACGAGGAGGCGCCACGGCGCCGGCAGCGCGCCCGGCGCCGACGCGGAGAAGGCGCGGGGGGCGGGCGCATCCGCCGCGAGCGCGAAGGGCGCGGCGGCGGCGAGCGCCATGGCGGCCAACCTCACGAGAGCACCTCCGCCAAGAGGCCCTCGCGCTGCAGCCGGGCGTAATCCTCCGGCCGGTCCACGTCCCAGAGCGGCGGGAGCTCCGTCCACGACGCGCCCGCCGCCCGCAGCCGCTCGCGCGTGCGCGCCATCACCGCGGCCGTGCCCCAGGGAATGTCGTCGAAGACGCCGGGGAGCGGCCGCGCGAGCCCCACCAGCACGTAGCCGCCGTCCTCCGCGGGAACGAAGACCGCGTCCTTCTCGCGAAGCGCGCGCGCCGCCGCTTCCAGGTGGGCGGCGGTCAACGCCGGGCAATCGGCGCCGATCACGAGGAGCCGCGCCGCGCCCCGCCACGCCGGCTCGAACGCGTGGCGCATGCGCGCCCCCAGGTCCTCCCCGTGCTGCGCCTCCAGCCGCGCGCCGAACTCCCGCGCGCAGCGCGCGAAGAACGGATGCGCTGCGTCCGGGGCGCACCAGAGCGACACCGGACCCGTCCGTGCGCGCACCGCGGTGGAGAGGGCGTGGCGGACGAGGCCGGCATGCAGGCTCGCCGCGGCGTCCGCGCCCAGCACGCCGGCGAGCCGCGTCTTCACGGCCCCCGGGACCGGGGCCTTCGCGAACACGGCGATCGCCGCCTCAGGCGGAAGTGCGGTGGACGTCATAGCGGCGGGCGAGGCGGTGCGGATCGGCGCCCAGCGCGTACGCGAGGCGCAGGCGCCACATCAGCACCATGGTGGCGAGCGTGCCGCGCCGCTCCCACCGGCGCCCGGAGGTGGCGACGCGCGCGCGCAGGCACGCGGGACGCGAGATGCGCTTCAACGCGGAGGAAAGCGCCACGTCCTCCATGAGCGGGATCTCCGGGAAGCCGCCCGCGGCCTCGAAGGCGTCGCGCCGCACGAAGATCGCCTGGTCGCCCGTCGCGATGCCGGTCGCCCGGGAGCGGGCGTTCATCGCCGCGCCGATCACGCGCAGGAGCGGGCTCGCGCCTTCGATGCGGACGTCGAAGCGGCCCCACGCGCGCGTGCCGTCCGCGAGCGCGGCGCGGATCGCCTCGGGCGCCTCCGGGGGAAGGCATGTGTCGGCGTGCACGAACGCGAGGAACGCGCCGCCGCTCGCGCGCGCCCCGGCGTTCATCTGGGACGCCCGCCCGCGCGGGGCCTCGATCACGCGGTCGGCGAGGGGAGCGGCCAGGGCGCGCGTGCCGTCGCGGCTCCCGCCGTCGACCACGACCACCTCGACCTCGCGCGCGCGCATCGGCTGCAGCGCCCCGAGCATGCGCCCGATGCCCGCCGCCTCGTCCAGCGCGGGCACGATGATCGAGAGGGGAACCATGGCGCGATTGTAACGTTCACTCCCGCGCGGCGCGCTTCGCGGGGGCGCGGGGGCTCACGGCTTCGCGTCGTTGAGCGACCAGTCGTATTCGAGGAAGGCGACCTCCGGAGTGCCCGCCCGGATGGCGGCACGGTCTTCCGGCCGATCGGCGAGGAGGTCCGCGTACCTGCCGAGCATCGACTTCACCGACGCGTAGCCGTGCCATCCGTGCTCGAAGTACTTGCCGTACCAGTCGAAGATCCGGGAGACCTCCAGCCGGCGCGATTGCGGGTCGTAGCGATTGCGCGTGCGGTCCGAGAGGAACCGGCGCATGGCGTCCTCCAGCTGCGCGTCCAGCCGGTCCGGGAGGAAAGGCTCGTTGCGCAGCATCGGGCAGCCCACCGACGCGCAGACCACGGCCACGTGCACGCGCGGCTCGTCGTACGCGCCCTCCTTCCGCAGCATCCCGTGCTCGATGAGGTCCAGGTACGCGGGCTCGCCGAAGAGGGTGAAGAACTTGTCCTTCCACGGGTTCCCGAAGAAGCTCCCGAAGTCGCGGATCGACTGGAGCGCGGGATAGCGCGTGAGGATCTTCTTCACCGTGAAGGCGTTGTACGCGTTGATGAGGAACGCCTCGCGCCGGGGCTTCGTCCACGCGTCGAACTCCGCGCGCGGCACCTTCTCGAATTCGGCGAGGACGGCTTCCAGCTTCGCGCCGTCGCGCGCCATGCCCGCGTAGTCCACGCGCGAGGCGTTCGCGCCGGGGAGGTAGCGCACGTGCTTCTCCAGGAGCGCACCCCACGCGGCATAGCCGTGGTCGAACGCGAGGGCGGGAAGCGCCGCGCCGGAAGCCGCGAGCGCCACCGCAAGCCGGGCGAGCGCGCGCGCGGCGGCCCGCAATCGGTCAGTCATGGGCATGGGTCTCCGCGACGTCGTGGTAGGGCCGCTTGTCCGAAAGCCTGAAGAGCGCGCCCAGGACCGCGGCCAAGCCCGCTTCGCCCCGGGTCCAGTCGTTGAAGCGCGCGGCGAGCGCCATCTGCCCGTGCGTCACGCGCGAGCGGCGCCAGGCGCCGGCCGCGTACTTGTTCGCCTCCGCGACCGTGGGATACGCGTGGATCGTCGAGAGGATGCCGTTCAGGCCCACGCCGTGCTTCATCGCGGCCACGATCTCCGCGAGGATCTCGCCCGCGTGCTCGCCCGCGATCGTGGCACCGAGAATCCGGTCGCTCCCCGGTCGCGTGAGCACCTTGATCATGCCCTCCGCCGCGCCGTCCGCGATCGCGCGGTCGAGGTCGTCGATGCCGTAGACGCTCGCCTCGTAGGGGATCTTCTTCTCCTTCGCCTCGGTCTCGTTGAGGCCCACGCGCGCCACCTCGGGCTCCGTGAAGGTGACCCACGGGACCACGGAGTAGTCGACGCGGTACTTCCGGAACCGGCCGAAGAGCGCGTTCACGGCGCAATACCACGCCATGTGCGCGGCGGTGTGCGTGAACTGGTACGGCCCGGCGACGTCGCCGCACGCGAAGACGTTGGGGTAGATCGTGGCGAGGTGCTCGTCCACCTCCACGGTCTTCTGCTTCGTGATCGGGACGCCCAGCTCCTCCAGGCCGTAGCCCGCGGTGTTGGCGACGCGCCCCACGGCGCAGAGGATCTCGTCGCACGCGATCCGGACCTCGCGGCCCTCGTGCTCGGCGACGATCACCTTCCCGCCTCCCTCGATGCGCACCTCCTTCGCCTTGTGGCCGGTGAGGACGGCGATCCCCTCGGCCCGGAAGCGCCGCTCGACCAGCGCCGAGAACTCGGGATCCTCGCGCACCATGAGCCGCGGCAGCATCTCGACCTGCGTCACCTCCGCGCCCAGGCGCGCGAAGCATTGCGCGAGCTCGCAGCCGATGGGACCGCCGCCCAGCACGGCGAGGCGGCGCGGGAGCTTCCGGAGATCCCACACGGTGTCGGAGGTGAGGGGCCGCGCGTCGGCGAGCCCGGGGATCGGCGGGATGAAGGGCCGCGCCCCCGCCGCGATCACGATGCCCTTCGCGGCGAGCGTGCGCGTGCCGCCCTCCGCGAGCGCCACCTCCACCGTCCAGGGCGAGGTGATGCGGGCCGTCCCCCGCAGGCACTCGACGCCCATCCGCGTGTACCGCTCGACGGAGTCGTGCGGCTCGATCCGGCGCACGACCGCCTGCACGCGCTCCATCACCTCCGCGAAGTCCATGTCGAAGCGCGCTTCGCGCACGCCGAAGTCGCGCGCGCGACGCATGTCCGCGAGGAGGCGCGCCGTGCGGATCAGCGCCTTGGAAGGCACGCAGCCGGTGTTCAGGCAATCGCCGCCCATGCGGTGCTTCTCGATGAGCGTCACCTTCGCCTTCACCGCCGCGGCGATGTAGGCGGTGACGAGGCCCGCCGAGCCCGCGCCGATCACGACGAGGTTCCGGTCGAACTTGCGCGGCCGCGGCCAGCGCGCGTAGACCTTCCGCGCCTTCATGGCGTCCAGCACGCGCTTCGCGGCGAGCGGGAAGAGGCCCAGCGCCACGAACGCGGCGACGAGCCCCGCCGAGATCCGGAACTGGCCCAGCTGCGTGCCGGCGTAGACGTAGACCACGGTGCCCGCGAGCATGCCCACCTGGCTCACCCAGTAGAAGGTCCACGCCCGGATCGGCGTGAGGCCCATCACCAGGTTGATCACGAAGAACGGGAACGCCGGGACGAGGCGGAGCGCGAAGAGGTAGAACGGCCCCTCGCGCGCGATGCCCGCGTTCACGGGTTTCAGCTTCTCGCCGAACCGCGCCTGCACCCAGTCGCGCAGGACGAAGCGGGAGGCGAGGAAGGCGAGGGTCGCGCCCAGCGTGGACGCGAAGGAGACGATCAGCGTGCCCCACGCGAGCCCGAAGATCGCGCCGCCCGCGAGCGTCATGATCGCGGCGCCGGGGAGCGAGAGGCCGGTCACCGCGACGTAGATCGCGAAGAACGCCGCCGCCGTGCCGACCGGATGCTCCGCGAAATACGCCCCGATCGCGGCGCGCTGCGACTGGAAGTAGTCGAGCGTCACGTAGCGGTTCAAGCCCAGCGCGAAGAACGCGGCGATCAACGCGGCGACGATGGCGACGACGGCGATGCGGGCCTTGGTCATCGGAGCTCCTGGAGGTGGCGCCCGTGGGTCGGCCGGGCGCGGGCCGCCTTACGCCGCGGCGGCGAGCCGGGGCGCCGCGAGGGCGGGATCGTGGCGGGCTCCCTCGACGATCCTGCGATGGTAGGACGCGTGCGCGGGAGAGCCCGGCGGCCAGCTCGCGAGGAAGCGCGCGAGCCAGCGCGCGTGGTCGTAGTCGACGCGCAGGGCCTCGACGTGGACGCCGGCGACCTCCGCTCCGTAGACGCGCTCCGGTCCCGCGAAGGCCCGCGCCGCGATCCGCGTGAGGAGCCCGTGGCGCGTCCCGGTGAAATTGGGCATGCCGGCCGCGCCGTTGTTGGCGACCGCCGCATGCCGGCCGTCGACCTCGAAGAGGCGCAGGGCCGGGAGGCACGTGTGCGTGCTCGCGAAGACGTCGACCCGCGCGTCGCGGAAGGCGCTCGCGATCCAGCGGGCGTGGGCCGGGTCGTCCATCCGGTCCTGCGCGAATCCCCAGCCGGCGAGCGAGGCGGCGTCGCCGTGCACGACGCCGATCCGCGCCCCGCCCACGCGGGCCGTGAGGTGCATGGGAAGCGATCCCAGGCGCGCGCGCAATCCGGGTTCGAGGCGCGCGGTGGCCCTGAGGAGCGTCATGATCTCGTTGGAGCGCGACACCTCGGCGTCGCTCACGTCCGCGGGATAGGCGCAGCCGCAGCCCGCGTCGCTCTCGTCGTGGGCGAGCTCCGTCTCCACGTTCCCCCGGAGGGCCACGTGCCCCAGGGCCTCGCGGGTGATCGCGGCGAAATCGCGCGGCTCCACGTCGAACCAGTGGAAATCGCCGTTGAAGACGATCTTCACGCCGGGGCCCTCGCGCTCCGCCAGCGCGCCGATCGCGGCGAGCGCCTCGGGGTTGCCGTAGAGCCCGCCCACCACGTAGAGCACCTCGGCCTCGAGCTGCGGCTCGCGGTCGAAGACGCGCGGGGAGTACCGGTAGGCGAGCGGGCAGTTGCGGCCCGGGCGCGGGTCGGCGGCGGGCTCGCGCCGCGCGGAATCGGCCTTCGCGCTCAAGCGAGCGCCCCGCCGCAGCTCGACCCCTGGCCCGCGGTGCAGCCGTAGCAATGGTCCCGCACCACGATGGGATTGCCCGCGAGGTCGCGCCGCAGCGCCTGCGTGATGTGCGCCCTCGGGCGCCCGTCGAGGCGAAGGGGGAGCCCCAGCATCTGGTTGAAGTCGCAATCGTAGAGGTAGCCCTGCCAGTCCACGGAGACCAGCGAGCGGCACATGACCGTCTCGAGGTTCTCGCCGCGGTGCGCGCCGCGCAGGAGCTGCATGTACGCGCCGAACTGGCCCTTCGAGACGAGCGTCGATCCGAAGCGCTGGATGGGCATGTTGGCGATGGTGAGCAGTCGGTTGAACGCGATTCCCTCCCGCTCGCCCAGGATCCGCCGGTAGTCCGCCTCGAGCTTCTCCTGCGCGGGCGGAAGCGTCGGTCCCTGCGGGTTGTACACGAGGTCCAGCGTGAGCCCGCTTCCCGGCTTCCCGTAGCCCAGGGCGTTCAGCTCCCGGATGGCCGCGATGCTCGCCTCGTAGACGCCCTTGCCGCGCTGGCGGTCCACGAGCTGGGGGGTGTAGCACGGCAGCGACGCCACGACGGCGACGCCGTGGGAGGCGAGGAAGCGCGCGAGATCCTCCTGCCCGGGCTCGTGCAGCACCGTGAGGTTGCAGCGGTCGATCACGGCGGCGCCGGCCGCGCGGGCCTCGCGCACCAGCATGCGGAAGTGGGGGTTCAGCTCCGGGGCCCCGCCGGTCAGGTCGAGCGTGGATGCGCCGCTCGCCCGCAGGAATTCGACCACCTGCCGGGCGGTCGCCTCGGTCATCGATTCGGTCCGCGTGGGCCCCGCGTTCACGTGGCAATGCACGCACGACTGGTTGCAGACATAGCCCAGGTTCACCTGGAGCGTCTCGAGACGCCGGCGGGCGAGCGGCGGGAAGTCGGTGTCGGCGAGGAGCGGCAGCGTGGCGTGCATTCGGTGTTTCGTCCTTTGGCGTGGGTGTCGCGCGTCGCGGTCGCCCGGTCGAATCGATCTTACCAAACGGGCCCGGCGCGGACCTGTTGAGTCGGAGCGGGGGCCGCAACCTGACAACAAGGCCCCGCCGGCCCTATTCCCGGCCGCCTTCCCCGGAGTGGCCCCGCGGCCCCCGGCGACGTACCATCGGTTCCGAGCGGCGGACCCATGCCGCGCCGAAGCGATCGGGAGGCTTCCCCTTGTTCGAATCCGCGGAGATCGGCCACAAGCTCGGCAAGGCGGTGTTCCAGCGCGAGGAGCCGAAGCTCCGGCAGCGCCTCCTCGCCCTGCAGTACGAGCTCCTCGGCAAGGGCGACTTCCCCGTGGTGATCCTCGTGAACGGGGTGGACGGCGCCGGGAAGGGGGAGACCGTGAACCTCTTCAACGAGTGGATGGACCCGCGCCACATCCGCACGCGCGCCTTCGGCGCGCCCACCGAGGCCGAGCGCGAGCGCCCCGAGATGTGGCGCTTCTGGCGCGAGCTTCCCCCCAGGGGCCACATCGGGATCCTCTTCGGCTCGTGGTACACGGACCCGATCCTCCAGCGCGTGATGGGCCACCAGAAGCGCGCCGATTTCGAGCTGCGGCTGGAGGCGATCCGCCACTTCGAGCGGATGCTGGTCTCCGAGGGGGCGCTCCTCCTCAAGCTCTGGTTCCACCTCTCGAAGAAGGCGCAGAAGAAGCGGCTGAAGGAGCTTTCCTCCCGGAAGGAGACGGCGTGGCGGGTGGGGCCGGGCGACTGGGAGCGATTCAAGCGCTACGACGCGTTCATCGACGTCTGCGAGGACGCGCTGCGGGAGACGAGCACCGGCGAGGCGCCGTGGGAGGTGATCGAGGGAAGCGACCACGAGTACCGCTCGCTCACCGCGGGCGAGCTCCTGCGCGACGCCCTCGCCGCGCGGCTGAAGGGGAAGCGCCCCGCGCTCTCGCCCCCCGCCCCGCCGCCCGCGCCGCCGATCGACGGGCGGACGCTCTTGAGCTCCTTCGACTACAAGCGCAAGCTCGGCCGGAAGGACTACGCGCGCCGGCTCGCGAAGCTGCAGGGCGACGTGAACCGCCTCACGCGCTCGAGGAAGATGCGCAGGCGCTCGGTCGTGATGGTGTTCGAGGGCATGGACGCCGCCGGCAAGGGCAGCACGATCCGGCGGATCACGCAGGCGATGGACGCGCGCTTCTACCGCGTGGTGCCCGTGGCGGCGCCCACGGACGAGGAGCGCGCGCAGCCCTACCTCTGGCGCTTCTGGCGCCACCTCCCGGCGCACGGCGAGGCCGTGATCTTCGACCGCTCGTGGTACGGGCGCGTGCTGGTCGAGCGCGTCGAGGGCTTCTGCACGGAGCTCGACTGGATGCGCGCCTACCACGAGATCAACGACTTCGAGGAGCAGATGGTGCGCTCGGGCGCGATCGTCGTGAAGTCGTGGCTCGCGATCTCGTCCGCGGAGCAGCTGCGCCGCTTCAAGGCGCGGCAGGCCACGCCCTACAAGCGCTTCAAGATCACGGACGAGGACTGGCGGAACCGGAAGAAGTGGCCGGCCTACGAGCGCGCGGTGAACGACATGGTCGAGCGGACCTCGACCGACCCCGCGCCGTGGAACGTGATCGCCTCGGACGACAAGCTCTTCTCGCGGATCGAGGCCATCGAGCGGCTGCGCGACGCCATGAAGGCCGCGCTCTGAAGGCCGCGGCATGACCTTCACGGCCCTCTTCCAGAAGCAGATCGCGGCGGCGATGGCCGTGGCCGTGGCGCTCGCGCTCTTCCTCCTCTGGCGCCGCCCCGCGGACCGCCCGAGCATCCGGAACGCGCTGATCCTGCTGGGCCTGTGCGGCGCGGCGCAGATCGTGGACGCGATCGCGCGCTCCATGGGCGGGCAGGTCACGGCGGCGATCGCGGCCGAGGCGGCGAGCGTGCTCGTGGGCCTCGTGCTGATCCGCCTGGCCGTCCTCTTCACGTTCCGCGTGGCGCTCGCGGCCGTCGGCTCGCACCCGGCGCGGATCGTGGAGGAGCTCACGACCGTCTTCATCTTCGCGGCATGGGGCTTCGTGTGGCTGCGCCTCGCGGGCGTGGACCTGGCGAGCCTCGTCACGACCTCCGCCATCATCACCGCGGTGATCGGCTTCTCGATGCAGCAGTCGCTGGGGAACGTCCTGGGCGGCGTGATGCTGCAGCTCGACCGGTCGCTCCGCCCCGGGGACTGGGTGCGCGTGGACGACGTGAGCGGGCGCATCGTCGAGATCACCTGGCGCCACACCGCGATCGAGACCCGCAACGGCGAGACGGTGGTGGTCCCCAACGGCTGGCTCATCCAGAACCGCTTCACGGTGCTGGGGACGCGCGCGAACCCGGACGCGCCGTGGCGCCGCTGGATCCGCGTGAACGTGGACCTTGCCGCCAATCCCGCGGACGTCTGCCGCGTGCTCGAGGACTCGGTCCGGAACGCCACGATCGAGAACGTCGCGGCCTCGCCGCCGCCTTCCGCCGTGTTGGTCGACTTCGGGCCGCGCTACGGCACCTATGCGCTTCGCTACTGGCTCCACGACCGCGGACCGGACGACGCCACCGACGGGCGCGTGCGCCTGCACATGGCGGCGGCGCTCGCGCGCCACGGCATGCGGCTGGGCGTGCCCTACCAGGAGCAGCTCGACCTGCAGGACAACGACGCGCACCGGAAGGCGGAGGCGGAGGCGGAGCACCGCCGGCGCGTGGCGGCGATCGGCGCGGTCTCGCTCTTCGCGCCGCTTTCGGACGCCGAGCGCGAGTCGCTCGCGGCGCACCTGGTGTACGCGCCCTTCGCCGCGGGGGACGTGATGACGCGCCAGGGGGCGGTCGCCCACTGGCTCTACCTCATCGTCTCCGGGATCGCGGACGTGTCCGTGGAGACGCCCGCGGGCCGGCGCGACGTGGGCACGCTGGGGCCGGGCGAGGTGATGGGCGAGATGGGGATGATGACGGGTGCGCCGCGGCGAGCTACGGTGACCGCCCGCACCGACATCGCGTGCTACCGGCTGGACAAGTCCGGCTTCGCGGAGATCCTGCGCAACCGCCCCGACATCGCGGAGTCGATCTCGCGGATCCTCGCCGCGCGCGCGGCGGAGCTCGCCGGGCGCGAGTCCGCCGCGGCCGCGCCCCACGCGCCGCCGCACCGCGACATCCTCGAGCGCATCCGGCACTACTTCGGGATCGCGGAGAAGAGCTCCGTCGACTAGGCGAGCGTGAGCCGCACCCGGTTGCGCCCGTAGAGGTAGGCGTATTCCGCGGTCGCGGTGAGGCCCTGCGCGAGGAGCACTCCCAGCCCACCCTCGCGCCGCACGCCGGCCAACGCCTCCAGCATGTCGCGCGTGCCGGGCGCGAACGGGTTGAACGGCGCCGCACGGTCCTCGTACGTGAGGTGGATGCGCCCGTCCGAGCGCTCGAGCGTGATCCACACGGGCGCGTCGCTGCCCCCGTGGTGGCCGTGGCGCACGGTATTGAGGAAAAGCTCCTCGACCACGAGGTTCGCCTTGAGGCACGCCTCGCGCGGGACCGACGCGGAACGGCAGAAAGCGTCGATGAACGCGCGGGCGTCGCGCCAGGCTTCGCTCCGGGACGGAAACATCCCCATCCTGCTTGTGACGGCCTTCACAAGTGCGCTCCCCCGTTTTTGGGCATCATTAGGGACGCGAAAGCGCCCTTTTGGCAAGGAGAACGGCAATGCTGAAGACCCTGATGGCCGCGCTGGTGGCCGCGATGGCGCTTCCCGCGCTCGCCGCGGACGTGGGAATCGTGAAGGTGTCGAACGGCTCCGTCACCCTGGAGCGGGAAGGCGCGCGCATCCCGGCCGCGGTCGGCACCGCGGTCCAGGTCTCGGACGTGGTGGTGACCGGCGCGGACGGCGCAGCGGGCATCACGTTCAGCGACAACAGCCTCGTCTCCGTGGGCCCGGACAGCCGCTTCGCGATCGACCGCTACGCGTTCGACACGACGACCTACGCGGGCGAGTTCCAGGGCACGCTCAGCAAGGGGCGGCTCGCCGCCGTCTCCGGCAAGATGGTGAAGCAGGCGCCGGAATCCATGAAGATCCGCACCCCGTCCGCGATCATGGGCGTGCGCGGCACCGAGTTCGTGGTCCAGGTCGACGAGCCCGTCGCCCCGGC
>Ga0105238_10007204_pt1 | contig 11134 bp, 8 predicted proteins | sample KBSC34metaG_FD_81526 | JGI IMG/M metagenome (GOLD analysis project Ga0105238, IMG submission 81526) | Corn rhizosphere microbial communities from Kellogg Biological Station, Michigan, USA - KBS C3-4 metaG | ecosystem: Host-associated > Plants > Roots > Rhizosphere > Soil | place: Michigan, USA...
CGCCGGAAACTCCGGTAAAAACTTGAATACTGAAGTGCTTGCCGTTGCGCCGTCGCAAGCCGTGCACAACGCCGTGCAGGAAGGCAAGATCCAGAGCGCGCGGCAGATTATCCGTGAGCATGTCCGCGCTTCAGATCCCAAGCTGGCCCATATCTTCCCGGTAAAAAATTCCAAGATCACGCTGTCCCTGGCTGAAGTGGAATCCTTTAAGGCTGACTATCAAACGGAAAAAAGCTTCCGCTCCGATTATGCCAACGTGATGATGACCATTGTGGCCTATCTTGCGCGCATGGTGATTGAAGTGGATGAATATAACCAAAAGGCAAGTTCGGCATATTTATGGAAGCCGCACGCAGATGCACTCGGCTATCTGGTGAGCACGCTGGAGCGCTTGAGTATGGAAGCTGAGCAGGTAATCTCCGTGGCGCGCTCACGCGGTCTTGCGGAAAAGGCGGACAGTCTTGCGGCCTCGCTCGATAAGCTGCGCGAGTACGGCAAGACGGTGTCGCAGACTTTGCAATCAGCAAATCATCCGCAATAGCTAATTGCAAATCTCACCACGGATAAACACGATGGCACGGATTTACAAATTCAAAAGTGCTTCTATCGCTTTTTTTGATCCGTGTAAATCAGTGTTATCTGCGGTGAGGTTTTGGTACGGAAAACGAGATCTATCTTCTGGTGGGATTGTCTTTCGCGCTGTAATCCATTCCGGAGTAGGGCTCAGTTTTAGCAGTCTGGTGGGCACTGGCAGCGGCCGTGCGTTTTTTCTTGGTTGCAGGCTTTGTTACGCCCAAAGCGATATCGGCCAGTTCCAGAAAACGGCTGCTGTTGGGCGCGCCACCAGGACGATTTTCCCAGGCGCGCTCTCCCGCCGGCCCCTTCAGGCTATATCGCGGCGCTATCCAGAGGTCTTTGGAAACCTCAGACTGCTTGTCTGATTTTTTGGACATTGTGCTGCACTGATTATCTTCATTTTTAAGCATTTTTCAACAGAAAAACAGAGCTTTCTGGAGTGTTAAGGTCCCAAAAAATGAGGAAAAGACGTAAAGCCGCCCAGGGTAAGCACATCGCATCCTAATTCCATTGTGGAACTCGGTCCAAACTGGTGAAGAAACTGCACAGGTCTTGGAGCTTATCCCGGAGCTTATCCCGCAATCGCCGTAGCCATCGATGCCCAAATTAGATGATGCCGTTGAAAACGCACTGAATGAAGCACGCATACTGCTTCTGGGTGGACAGGTGCTGTTGGGTTTCAGCTTTCGCATCTGCTTTGAGCAAAGATTTGGGCAGATTTCCCGCCCAGCGCAGCTTGCGGAAATCATTGCGTTGGGCATCATGACTGCCGCGCTTGGATGGCTGATCTGGCCGGCGGCATTTCATCAAATCAAGGAAAATGGCCAGATCACCGTTTCCCTGCATACCTTCACAACCAATGTTCTTGACTGGGCGTTGCTTCCCATCGCGCTGGGACTGGCGTTGACCATGTATACGGTTTCCGTGGCGCTTAAATTGTCCTACTCCCCAGTAATAGGATTGTTGGCAGGCGCATTCGCTATCACGCTATGGTACGGCTGGTCCCGAGCAGGCCGCCCACCCGGCGCAAAGCAAAAGGTCCTCACAGAACTTGTGCGGCAGGAACAGAATAACCATGGCAAACCTGATCTTGCCGATCGCATTAAGAAAGTCCTGATTGAATGCCGCATGGCATTGCCCGGCGCTCAGGCTTTTCTAGGATTTCAATTTGCAATTGTCTTCACTGAGGACTTCGAACATCTGGCGCGATCATGGCAAATAGTCCATTTCATAAGCTTGCTGGCTACCACCGTAGCCATCGTGTTGCTCATCGCGCCCGCTGCCTACCATCGCATTCATGAAGCAGGCGAGGATACAGAACACTTTCACAAGATCGCAAGCCGCTTATTGCTTGCGGCCTTGGTATTTCTGGGACCAGGGATGGCGGGCGATCTGTTCGTGGTGATTGCAAAAGTAACGAAATCTCCAGAGACAGCAGGCGTAAGCGCCGGACTCCTATTGCTTGCGTTCTATGGCTTATGGTTTGGAATAAGCGCTTGGCGGAAAAAATAATCGCGGACAGGACGTCGACATAGAAACCATATAAATGTTGCAGAGACAATCGCGCCCGTCGCTGACCGTAGCGCCTCATGCGTAAGGAAGTAGCTCACGACATTGCCGCCAACATCAACCGCGAAAAGGATCATGGCAAACCACCAAGCCCAAGGCCGTCCGCGTAATAATCCAAGCGCGGCAAAGAAGGTCCCAAGACCCAACCCCAGCAAAAATATGCCTGAAAATCGTCCGATGGAGTGAAACAGCGCCGCGCCCTCCGGGTTGAATCTCCACATGTAATCCAGCAGAGCGTTAGGAACCAATAAACTTTCACCGACAACGAGCGCGATAAGTGTGGCGGCAAAGAGAAAGGTAGCAATAACGGCAATTGTTTTAGGCCTGCCCCGCTCCAGATCTGTAGTCGTCATTGCGCGGCGAGCGATCCAACCCGCACAGTAAGTTTCTGCGGCACGTCTGCAAGCACCGCGACATCAAGTTTGTCTTGCTGGCACGCCTTGATCAGGTTGGCCTTGTCAAGGGCGGGCGCCACCACATGGCCTGCGCGTTCAAGAATAAGCTGCCTGGTTCGTACGACTGAGGGATCGATACTAGTGCATAGAACCAGCGCCATGCAGGAACCCTTTCTTATAAATTGGCAGTGAGAATCGACCTGATATTACCATCGGATTCTCTTTGAAATCCATCAGTAAAGCGCTTTGAAGCTAACGGCTTCTCCCGAAAAGAACTAGTTCGAGTTTCCGGATATAAAGTCTTCATGATGAGGCTTGCCAACTACAAAATGGGACGCTGCCCGGCACATTGCGCAGCCCGATGATATCCTTGCACATTCCAAAATGCCCTGGGGAGGACCTGCTGACTGCCATGAAAAAACGATTCCTGCTGTTTACCGCAATATTCATCACCAGTATTGCTTCGGTCACGCAAGTCCAGCCGCCGTCTGTTGTCGGCACAGCGGAGAGCAAGACGATTGCGGCCATTGAAGGCGGCGCAGGTGCGCCCGCAAAGGAAGCACCTTTTAACGGCAGAAGCTGGTGGAACTACGTGAAGGTCCTGTCTGCCGACAACATGGAAGGGCGCGAAACCGGCAGCCCCGGCTTGCGCAAGGCGCAGGAATTTGTTGTTGAACAGCTAAAACGCGCTGGACTGGAGCCCGTCGGCTCGGCTTCGTATTATCAGCCAGTCCGTCTTGAGTCGAGACAAATTGTTGAGAAAGAATCCAGCCTGGCGCTCGTGCACAACGGTCAGGTAGAACCGCTTACGCTGGGGGACGATGCTATTTTCAGCACGCGCGTAGACCTTGCGCCCTCCGTCGATGCTCCGCTTGTCTTTGCCGGTTATGGCCTCACCATACCGGAATTGGGGCACGACGATCTTTCCGGGCTGGACGTGAGAGATAAGGTAATTGTAATTTTCCCGGGCGCTCCAGCAGAGATTCCCGGCGCTTTGGCTTCACACTATCAGACTGCGGGAGAGCGCTGGAAGGCACTGCGCAAGGCTGGCGCACGAGGCGTGATTACCATTCTCAATCCCGCCGCCATGGACATTCCTTGGTCACGTATCTCGGCCAATCGCGCACATCCCAGCATGGCCCTAAAGGGCACAGAGTTCGACGAAACCAGCGGCGAGGACCTGGCTGTAGCTTTCAATCCGGAAAAAGCCCAGAAATTGTTTGAAGGCTCCGGACACACCTTGCAGGAACTGATCGATCTGGTGAAAGACCGCAAACCGCTCCCGCACTTCCCTCTTGTCCCAACCATCCGCGCCAGGGCGTCCGTCAATAAGAAGCTGGTGGAATCAGCCAATCTGGTGGCAGAGCTTCCCGGCAGCGATCCTAAATTGAAGAATGAGTACGTTGTGCTCTCAGCGCATCTTGATCATTTAGGCATTGGCGAGCCGATCAATGGCGACCGCATTTACAACGGCGCAATGGACAACGCTTCCGGCAGCGCCGTGCTGCTTGACCTGATCGCCTCATTGAAAAAATCACCGCAGACGCTAAAGCGTTCCCTGCTTTTTGTGTTTGTCACCGGCGAAGAGAAAGGCCTTCTGGGATCGCGTTACTTCACCACCCATCCCACGGTAAAACCGGGTTCCATGATCGCCAACATCAATATCGACATGTTTCTTCCCATCGTGCCCTTGAAAGTTCTAACGGTCTATGGGTTGTCTGAATCAGATATGGGTGACATGGTTCGTGACGTCGCGCAGTCATTGGGCGTGCAGGTTCAACCAGACCCCGAGCCGCAACGCAATTCCTTTATCCGCAGTGACCAATACAACTTTATTCGGCACGGTGTGCCCGCGCTGGCGATGAAAGTCGGATTTGAGATGGGATCGCCACAGCAGGAGACTTTCAAGAACTGGCTCAAGCAGCGCTACCACGCACCTTCTGACGATCTGGACCAACCGGTGGACCTGGCCGCAGCCGGAAAATATGAAGAGATTATTCAGGCCCTGATGGTGCGACTGGCCGACAACGCAGGCCGCCCGCAATGGAAGTCCGACAGCTTCTTCCGTCGCTATGCGCCAATGGCTTCCGGGCTGCATTAAGCGCCAAAAGGGAGCCCTGCCAGGCGACCGTGCCAGAAGGAAAGCTCATCCTGTCGCGACTTCCTTCTTTTAACCGCGGAGCCGTTGGAGCGCTCCGCGTCTCTTTGCAGAGCTATTTACAAAAGCTGCCAACGCCAATACTGGACAAGGCTAAACAAAGATCAACGCGTCCATGTCCCATCTGCTGCACGGCAACTGCGCGGGTAATTGCATTTGCCACATCGCCCACTTTGTAGGTAGGCCGCGCCTGCAATACCAGCGCCGCTTCTCCGGCAACCAGCGGTGTACTGAATGACGTACCCCAGCCTGCCGCATAGTTTCCGCCCGGATAAGTAGTGATTACGCCTTCACCGGGAGCAGCGATGAACACGGAGTTGGTGCCAAAATTCGTAAAAGTGCTCTTCACGTCAGAATTGCTCGTCGATCCGACTCCAATCACGCTGTTGTAAGCCGATGGAAAAACGAGGATCTGTCCGGCGTCATTACCCGAAGATGCTACCAGTACTACATTTTTGCTGAGCGCATATTGGATGGCATTCTGCAGAGCAGGAGAACTCTGGGGAATTTCAAAACTCATGCTGATGACGTTGGCCCCATTGTCCGCGGCGTAATAGATCGCCCGCACAATGTTGAAGATATCTGAGCTTCCGTCGCCGGCAAAGGCCTTCAATGACATGATGTGCGCGCCAGGCGCAACCAGATGGACCAAACCGGCAGTCATGGTTCCATGACCAAACTCGCCAGGGGGACCATCCAGAATGCTGGTGGTCGATTGGTTGAGAATTGCCGTAGTGGAACTATTCATCTGCACCAGGTTTTGGCTGTCGAGAATGCTGGTGGTGGACTGTGCCAGAGCGGCAGCCATTGCCGGGGTCAAATCGACCAATTCCGAGGGGTCGGATACATTCGAGATGAAATTGAAACCTGAATCAAGAGCGGATTGCAACGCCGGATGCGATGTATCAACGCCCGTATCGATTACAGCTACCGTGATTCCCGTGCCGGTAAAGCCAGAGGAAACTTGCAGATCATGCTGCCGAATGATGGTAATGGCAGGCTGTGTCACATAGTTGCTGGCGACTGGCGCTCCGTAATAATTCACCACCGTACGGCCCGGCAGGCCATCCAGAATCGATGTGGTGGATTGCGTGAGGTTGGCAACTGTTGCTCCGGACAACTCAGGCACGCCGAGTGCCCGATCATGCTCAAAACTCTGCACTGCGCTGTCAGTGGAAATGCTGGGATCAACAGAGGAAGTTGAAACCAGAAAAATGCCATGTGAAGAGCCTTGAGTCAGTTGCGTGAGACCGTGCCGCCCGCATACGTCCTGCACCTTGTCAGGCGAGGTCACCAGGACGTAGTTGTCCTGACCCCAAAGCGACAGGCCCATTAACAGACACAAGCCGCTACAGATTTTTGCAAGCACCCTGAATTTGCTGCTCATTGCTTAAGTGCCTCCTCAAGCCAGTTACTGAGCCTTGGGGAGGGCTCCCTTCAGTAATCCGTCGAACCTTGGTGAAAGTATAGCCAGACTCGATCAAAGGAGTGTTGAGGAATTTTTTTTGGGAGTCGCAAGAAAACGAACACGAGACGAATATAGAGACAGCATGTAAATGGATGTGAATTCCGTTGCAAGCATATAAATAATTGAATAATAAAGGCTTATATGCATCTACCTCTCACTGTGGGAGCTGTCGATCAGTGTGTAGACGTGCATGAAGCAGCATTAAGAAAACCTAAGATAAGGGTTAAAATATGGGTCAATTCTTAGACTTGTTAATAAATCCTGAGGGGTCTGAAGGAAGGCGGATAAGAAGGGTTTATTTGGTGCTGCCGCTCGTGCCGCTGGTACCGCTCACTGAGCTGTTTGCGACCAGATTAGTGAGCGATTGATAGAGATCAATACGACCGTAGCCCATGTCGCTAATCTGCTTGGTCTTGGAGAGCGCATTGGTAATATCGCCGGGCTTTGCCGTGGGACGTGCCTGCAACACCAGCGCGGCTGCTCCGGCAAACATCGGTGTGCTGAAAGATGTTCCCCATCCTGCGGCATAGCTGCTGCCAGGATATGTGGTGATAACGCCTTCTCCCGGGGCTGCAAAGGTAACCACACCCGAACCGTAATTTGAGAATGTGCTTCTAAGATCGGTGCTGGTGCTGGAGCCGATTCCCTGCACTCCACCGTAGCTTGCGGGATATACCAGCGTCTTTGCTCCATCGTTGCCAGAGGACGCAACCGTTGCCACATTCTTGTTCAGCGCGTACTGAATAGCGGCCTGCAGTCCAGGAGAAGACTGCGCCATGCTGAAGCTCATGCTGATGACATTGGCGCCATGGTCGGCAGCGTAGTAAATGGCTCGGATAATGTCTGAGAGATTCGACGATCCATCGGCACGGAATGCCTTGAGCGGCATGATCTTTGCCGTGGGCGCTACCAGATGCACGATTCCCGCCGTCATTGTGCCATGGCCAAATTCGGCCAGCGAACTATCAAGAATCGAGGTCGTAGACTGGTCCAGAATCGAAGTTGTGGACTGATTCAGAATGGCTACCGCCGAAGTAAGCATCAGGGTGTTCTGCGCGTCCAGGATACTAGTCGTGGATTGCTGCAACTGCGCGGCTACTGTCGGATTCAGATCCGCCAACTCAGATGCGCCAAGGATATCGCGAGTAAAGTCATAGCCCGGAACCAACACGGCCGAGAGAGCTGGATGGTTCAGATCGGCGCCAGTATCGATGACGGCAACAACACCCGTGCCCGTTAAATGCGTTGCTGTACGGGCGTCGCCCAGGCGAATGATGCTTGTGGCGGTCTGAGTGGTGTAATTGCTTGGCACGGTGCTGCCGAAGAAGGAAACCAGCGTGCGCCCTGGCAGCGTATCGAGAATGCTGGTTGTGGATTGAGTCAGTACGGGCTGCGTCAGGCTGCTCAATTCCGGCAAGGAAGCTCGTTGCTCAGGTTCAAACCCAAGCACCCGAAGATCGGATTCAACTTCTGTTTCAGTTCCGGTCACATCGGCGGATACTGATGCCACCAGCATCACGCAATTTGTGCCGTCATAAAGCTCTTTCACGACCGTGAGGCCGTGCTGGTTCACCACGTTCTGCACGTTGCTGGGGGAAGTAGTGAGGATGTAGCTTGTCTGCGCCGTGAGCGGCAGACCAAGCAGCAGACACACTAATGAAAGTTGAAGAAATTTCCTCATTGTTCTTGTCCCAGATCCAATGCAATGTTTTTTAGAGCGGGTTCCCCTTACAGTTGGGGCGTCTTGCCTAACTGTACTTCCAGTTCCTGGCCCCTGGACTCAAGCGGCACTAGCAAGCGAAGATCGCTTTCCGGCACGTACTCAAGCTGGAATTCACCGAAGGTGTTGCTGATCGAACGGGTGACTTCACGATTTCCTGCTACAAGAATTACGGGGAGGTTGGCCAGCAGCTCGTCCGGCGTTTTCTGGTTGGCAATCTGGCCGACCAATACCATACTGGCAGATCCTTTTTCGTGCTCAAATCTGAGATCGACGGAGTAGTCGCCGGCATGGAAGAGCACCTGGCGATTAATCTGATGGGTTCCGCGCACTCCTACCGGCTGCGGATCATTTACGCTGTCATAAATCAGGGTGGCCCACAAACGTTGCAGGGCAGAGCGGCGCGGCGCTTTGGCCAGCCCGATCATCGCCTTCACCTGCTGTTCCGCGGCCCGGGGAATCTGATAGGACGCTTCACGCGAACATACCGCAGCAAACTTTGACAATAAAGCTTTGATTTTCTCGCACTTGGAACAGCCAGCGTGCAGGTGGGCCTGCATCACTTGGTTCTGATCGCTGGAAACAGTGTTCCTTACGTAATCAGCCCACTCAGTGATATCGAAATGGCGAACAGCTTCAGTCATAGGTGGCTTTTTCCCCGTCTTGATATCAAGGGGGAACACGGCTTCCGGGTCCATGTTCCCCTTTTTAGCAGTCGACGGATGAGCCTGCTTCTAAGCATAAGAGTGGGAGATAAGGTCAAAAATATAGGCAGAGTACAATTTTTCTCTGTCATGCGAACTTCCCCACCAGCGCAAATGCCCCCCAATAGTACGGATGGCGATGTTTTTCCTTCAATTTCAGCACAGCATTTCGTAATGCATTCGCTTTATTGGCTGAATCCTTGTATCCCTGGTAAAAGTCCCGCATAAATTCAGCCGTACTCTGGTCGTGTACTTCCCACAAGCTCACCATCAAAGTCTGTGCCCCGGCATACAAAAGGCCCCGAACCAACCCAATCAGCTCATCGCCGCCGATCACCACGTTCATACCTGTTCCACAACCACTTAATGTAACCAGTTCAGCATTGAACTGTAACTGATACAAATCAAACAAGCTTAGCAATGACTTGCCGAGTCGTAAAGAAGAAAACATTGGGTTGTCCTGACGAAAGTACCCGTGCGTAGCAATGTGAATGAATCGGCTGCCAGGGCCGTAGATGCGAAGTTGTTCCTCAGTTGCGTCCTCACCCAGGAAAAGGTTTGCGTTACCCATGGCCGCAGCCACAAACCGGGCTTCTTCCTCGATAAAAGGCGCCCGTGCATCTGGCACCGCCAGCACCAGCGTCTGCCCATTGCCCTGTGGCAGCGGCTTTGACTGACAAACAGCAAAGATGCTGCTGCTGGGCGCATAAGAGATGGAAAAATCGTCAATCAGATATCGCTTGCCGTCAGAGAGCGCATGGAATGGCAGGTAATGTAGAAACGCATGCGGGACAATAATCAGGTGCTCGACCGCAAGCTGATCCCGGATGGGAGCAATCAGCAATGCGTACAGTTCTTCCAGATGTGCCTGTGTAGCTTCCAGAAGGCCTTTTTCCAGCCGCTTGATATAGTCGGCGCCCAGCCGAAACTTGGCCAGTTGCAATTGCAGCAGCCGGAGCTTTTCCCGAACGCCCATCACGTCGCCCAGGGCCACAATTTTGAATTGCTTCCGCGAAACAAGACAAACATAAAAACGGTTGCGGGCCGTGTAGTACTCAAGCAGAAGCGTGTTTTCCGGCAGAATCTCTTGCAACTCTTCCACTGAAACTGTCTTGGCGCTTTGCAGGCTGGCAAATTCCCGGTCCACGCTTTGCACCTGGGAAAACGCCTTGACCAGAGCGTCCTCATATGTGCGGCTCAACTGCCGCAATTGGTGGATGCGTTCCTGGGAAGTTCCTTCAGGGTTTAATTCTTCAAGCTCTATCTGGTGATATGTCCAGTTCAATTTCTGGCGCAGGTCGCGAAATTCTCCCATAGCGGGAGAAAGGGCTTTCGTATCCCGGGAAGCAATGGATGAAGCGCGGAAGGCAATCAGGTCTGCCAGGCTGCGCGATTTGGCCTGCTCAATGTAGCCAAATGCCTCTTTCTGCGCCCGCACGCCAAAGCTTACCGCCAGCGACGTAACAACCAGCCCCTCATACACCGCCAGCTTATTTTTGAGAAATGCAATCTTCAACTCTTCCTTGCCCAGATGGCTGCGCAGGTCTTCCAGCTTTTTGAATGCCTGCTCGTAAGCTTGGCGCGCCAGTTCGGTATTGCCGCTGGCTTCCTCAGCTTGGCCAAGCATGAAATAAGCCTGATACGTGGCCGGTGAATCCAGATGCGTGAGACGGGAAAGAGCGGCACTGCAATAACGGCGCGCTTCTTCCGCATCAGAGCCGCGCAGTTCCAGCGCCGCCAGCAACAGCTCGCACAGCGCCGCTTTCGACGGCAGAACGGAGTTACTGAAATATCCCAGGGCCTTCAGGGCCAGATCTTCAGCCTCGTCATTTTCTCCGGCCTCGTAATACACCAGCGCCTTGTATAGATCGATGAGTCCGGGCCATAAATCATTGTGTTCCTTTACGAACAGCGCGCGCGCGCGATCAAAACTTTCCAGTGCCTGCTTGTGCCGGCCTTGCTGGCTGATGGCGATGGCGGAGAATGCGGCCGCTTTGGCAGCCTCATACTTCATCCCCAATTCGGTAAACGCTGAAAACGCGTCCTGGGCCAGTTCCGTGCCGCCCTCTGTAAGATTTAATTCCAGATAGATTTCTGACTCGTCAAGATCGCAGAGCGCCTGGTGATAACCGTCTCCCAGTTCGGCGCACAGCTTCCGAGTCTCATCGTAAAGTTCGATCGCGCGCAGGTACTCTCCGCGCAGGTAGTGCAGATAGGCCACGTTGTAATCGGCTTCCGCAACCAGCAGGGAGAAGCCTTGTTCCAGGCAGTGCTGGCGCGCCAGCCGGTAAGTCTCTTCCGCGCGGGGAAAATCGTTCAGGCTGATGTAACAGACCGCCAGATTGCGAAGTACGGCGGCAATGTCCAGAGGTTCGCCGCACTGAAGAAATTCATTGTAGGAGCTTTCATAAAGATCAACTGCGTCCTGAAACCTATCCTGGCGGTAATAGATATTGGCGATATTGCTGTTGAGCCTTGCCAGTCGAAGCCGGTCTTTATGAGCATGAAAAATTGACCGCGCATGTTCGCCCAGGCGAAAAGCGC
>Ga0105238_10007206_pt1 | contig 11131 bp, 8 predicted proteins | sample KBSC34metaG_FD_81526 | JGI IMG/M metagenome (GOLD analysis project Ga0105238, IMG submission 81526) | Corn rhizosphere microbial communities from Kellogg Biological Station, Michigan, USA - KBS C3-4 metaG | ecosystem: Host-associated > Plants > Roots > Rhizosphere > Soil | place: Michigan, USA...
CGCGTCACCGCGTGGGCTCGGGCGCTCGCTCATCTCCTTCCTATCGCGGTCCGCCGCGGCCATCGCCGGGGGCCGCGAGCTCCCCTTCGTCACACCGCTCGGCGCCGAGCCCGACGTGCGGGGCGACGCTCCGGAGTGGTCACGCTCTCCGCCCCGGTCGGCTGCGCGGTCGCCCTTCTCGGCGCGATCGGCCTTCTCTCCCCGATCGCCCTTCTCGCTCCGGTCAGCCTTGTCGCTTCGTTCGCCTTTCGCCACCCGCTCGGTCTTGTCCAGCTTTTCCAGCTTGGCCGTGACCTTGGGCAGCGGCCGCGCGGTACCGACCGGCGCTCCGCGAAGGCCTTCGTTCGCTCCCCGATCGCGCCGGGACGGCCCCGGGGCCATTCCGCGCGCGACGTCCCGTCCGGGGTCGCCCACCGGTGAATACACGACCACCTTCTGGCCCTCGTGCAGCTCGGTGCTGGACGGGAACCGGTTGATCCTGGCCAGGTCGCCCAAGGTCAGCCCGTAGCGCCGGCCCAGCTTGGCCAGCGTATCGTTCGCCTTGGCCTCTATCACGAGGCGCTTCTTCCCGCGCCGCGCCGCCTCGAGCTCGAGAAACTCCTCCGACCCGAGCGTGACGACCCGCACGCGCGTCGGGTCGAGAAGGACCACCTGCGTGGGGTCGTAGTCCTTCGGAACGAAGGCTTGCAGCACCATCTTCGGATGCAGTCGGGCCTGCGGATCGAGGTTGTTCCAGGTGACGAGGTCCTCGGCCCGCACGGCGAGCACGCCGGCGATGGCCTCGAGCGTGTCGCCCTCCCGGGTGCGATAGAAGACCCGCTCGCGCCCCTCGTAGCTGAACGTGCGATCGGGAACGGCGACCAACACCTCCTCTTCGTCCCCATCGCCGGCCGGCGTCGAGGTCGCAGTCCCGCCAGGCGCCTCCTGGTCGGTCTCGCTCGCGCCGGGGCCCGCCGCCACCGCCGCTCGTCCGGCCTCGGCTCCTGCGCCAGGCTTCCGGCGCACCGGGCAAACGAGAGCCATGCCCGCTCTCAGCTCGCCGCTCTCCTTTACGCCATTCAGCTTGCGCAGCTCGCGCGCCGTGGTGCCATGCGCCCGCGCCACGTCGTCCAGGGTCTCGCCGAAGCGCAGGGTCACCATCTCGAGCCTGTCGCCCGGGCCGCGCATGCGTTCGAAGGCCTCGACGAACGTGGCGCCGCTTCCCGCGGGGACGCGCACCGGAAAGACCACGCGATCGGGTGGCGTCCGGCCGCGCGCGATCTGCGAGTTCAGCGCCTCGATGGTCTCGAGCGGCGCGCGCGCGGCCCGCGCGACGGTGGCCAGCGTCGTCCCGGCGGGCACGTCGACCTTGTCGTACGCGAGCGGCGGATCCGGAACCACGCCGCCATAGCCGAAGGCCTCCAAGTTGTGCCCCACGATGGCCGCCGCCAGGATCTTGGGGACATAGAGGCTCGACTCCCAGGGCAAGCCGGCTTCGTGACGGCACAGCTCCCAGTAGTCGTTGGTGTTGTACCGCGTGATCGACTTCAACACGGCGCCGTAGCCGGCGTTGTAAGCGGCGAAGACCAGCGGCCACGATCCGAAGCGAGCGTAGAGGTCCTTCAGATAACGGGCGGCGGCCTCCGACTGGCGCTCGGGGTCGCGGCGCGCGTCGATCCAGTATCCGACCTCCAGGCCGTAGGCGCGCGCGGCGCCCGGCATGAACTGCCAGATCCCGCCCGCCCCCACGCGCGAGCGCGCCGTGGGCTCGAAGCTGCTCTCGATCATGGCCACGTAGAGGAGATCCTTCGGCACGCCCTCGCGCGCGAGCGCGTTCTCGATGACGGCGCGGTACCGGCCGGCTCGCCGGAGCCAGTTCGTCATCACGGCGCGGCCGCGCGGATCGGCCTTGAAGTAGTCGAGATAGCGAAGCACCCGCCCATCCCAGCGGACGGGGAGCTCCGGCAGGTTGAGGCTGCGTAGCCACTCGGAGTCCGGCGTCGTCGGGGCCGGCCGAGCCGCCGAACCCTCGGGGGTGCGCAACACCTCCGGTACGTCACCCGATCCGTCCCAGCGTCCCGGCAAACCGGCGGGTGGGCCGGAAGGAGCCGCGGGCTCGCCGTCGTTGCCTCGCGCGCGCGGGAAGGCGTCCTCCTCGAAGCGGCGGAGCTCGGAGAGCTCCGGGCTCTCGAGCCCGTCCTCGACGGCGGAGCCGCGCACGGCGCGACGCTCCGATTGAGATTCGACCGCGGGACCGGAGCTGGGAACCCCGCTCTTCGCCTTGCCGGCGGTGGTCGAACCACCGCTCGCCGACGGCGCTGGTGGGGCGGCCGCGGCGTCGGGCCCGGTCCCGATCCCGGCGCAGAGGCCCCCGACGACCGCGATACCGCGCAGAGCCAGCCCGCCCATGCGGCGTGTGACGAAGCGCGAAACGGGACTTCGTCTCGCGCCGTTCCGTGCCGCTCCGGTCAACATGAACGTCCGATCGTAGCGAAGTCGATCAAACGTAGCCAAAAAACACCCTGTTGCGGCCCCCTTCGAGCGCGCTATGCTGCGGTCACAATGCCCTTCGGCATGGGTGTCGGCGAGCTCGTCCTGATCCTTGTGATCGTCACCGTCGTTTTCGGCGCGACGAAGCTGCCCCAGCTCGGAGATGGGCTCGGACGCGCGATCAAGAACTTCAAGCGCTCGATGGGATCGCTCAACGAGATCGAAGTGACTCCCCGGGTCCCGTCGGTGTCCGAAAAGCAGTCGGATCAGGTCGTCGGCGGCGGCTCAGCGGCGAGCAGCAACGCTGGCGCCGCCCCACCGGATCGCTCGACGAAGTAGTCGCGCCACGTTCCGCGAATATTTCCGTCACGTTTCCCGATGACGGAGTCGGTCGGCCAACTCGACCCCGTCCGTGCCGTGCACCTCGCGCAGGGCGACGCGATCAGATCTGGTGGGGAGGCGGAGTCCCATTCGGAACGGCGGGCGCGGGCGGGGTGCCCCCGAGCGCGGCCATGCCTCCCTGAATGATCTTTCGCAGGCCCGCGACTGTCAGGCGTGGCGTCTTTTTTTCTTCTTCGAAGATGATCTGCGCCAGCGTCGCGGTGGTCAGGTCCGCTCGCGTCGTGTTGTCGACCACCTTCACGTCATCGCCTTCGCGAACCATCGCGGCGATGTGGTCCAGGGTCACGTACCGGCTGTCGCGCGTATCGTAGAGTTTTCTGTTCGCGTAACGCTTGATAGTCCGTGCCGTCGTCATCGACAAATTCTGTCATGACCAAATTTTCTGGTCAATACTGTAAGATTCAAGACAGGAATGGATTTTGGTTCGAAAAAATCTGCTTAAGTTTCAGTTACTTGTGAATTGTTTCTAAGGTTACCTGACATGCCGTGTCCATCGCTCCGCCAGCCCTCTCGACGCGGGGGACCGCGGAGCTGACCAGGCCCCTTCGACGGGGCCGGTCGGCTCGAATCGCGGGTCAGAGGTCGAAGCCGGCCGAGATGCCGACGGATTTCTGAGACTGGCTTCCGTCGGTGGCCATGCCCGACGACGCGGTGCCGTCGCTGCTGTGCCCCGCCGGAGCGAACGCGAATTCGGCGCTGAGGAAGAGCTTCCACAGTCGAGCCTTCGCCCCGGCGAACCACCGGTTGCGCAGAATGAGATCCTGGTCCGGGAAACGGAACTTCATGACGGCGGTCGCGGAAGCTCCCTGAACGGGCGCGTCGACGAGGTTGCTCTTCGCGTCGATGAGCAGCAGGTTCCAGCCCAGGAAAGGCTCCAGACGCACCGTGCCCCCGACGCCGAAGGCTTTCGAGAGGACGGCGTCGGCGCTCCACACGTCGAGATCCACCTGGTCCGTCCCCACCAGGTCGGAGAAGGCGATCCGGATGGCCACCGAGGGGAGCGCTGTGTCGTGGAAGCCTTCTTGGACAGCGACCTTGCCGTATGTCTGCAGCGCCCACATCCCGGACTGCAGGACGTTCACCGCCCCGGCGCCGAGCTCGATCGCCGGCACGGGATAGAACATGCCCTTGCGAACGAAAGCGCCCACCGTCGCGAGCGCCCCCGGCGGGCGCGACACCCGCGCGTTCAACGGCTGTACGCCCTCCGTCCCGTCCCAGAACGAGTGGTTGTTGCTGATCTCGGTGAACCCCAGCTCCGCCGAGACCTGCACCCCCGCGAAGCCGAGCGTATCCGCCGGCGTCTGGAGGCGGGGGGCGACGGCCACCCCGAGCTCGGACATCAAGCTCCGGAAGCGCGAGGGGGCCTGAGGGTCGAGGACCAAGGTCGCCCCCCCGGTCGGCGAAGGCTTGAACCAGTCGCAGGCGCCGCTCGAGGAATCGCAGAGGTTCGCGAGCCGCAGGTCATTCCGATCGGCGCGCGCCACGCCGCCGAGGGCGATCCCGACGACGAAGACGACCAGGAGCGCGACGCCGCGGCCCCGCCCGATGATGGCGACGCGGGCGGGCCATCGGCGCTGACGTCGGCACCCCATCCCCCGCTACGGTACGGGTTCGCGGGAAAGAGTGTCAAGGCACCCGCGTGCACGTGGCGAGCCGTCGGTGAGGCTGGTAGGGTGCCGCGCGTGGGTCGGTTGACCTTGACTGTGCTGGCATTCGCGCTCGCGGGTGCCGCCGCCGTGGCCGCGCTGGCGATCCCGGCGATGCAGCGACCGGTCGTGAGCGTGGGGCTCTGCGCCCTCCTGGCGGCCGGGCTCATCGATCTTTACCGGCGGCCTTTCGAGCGATTCGCCGGGCTCCGCTACCTGCACCGCGCCTCGAACCCGCGCCGCAGCCGCAATCTGCGCCGTGGGATGATGGCGGCCCTCGGCATCGGGATCGGCGCGTTCGCGCTGTTCTTCGCCGCGCGCGGCAAGGTCCGCGCGCTCGAGACGGTGGGCGTGCTGGTCGTGCTGGTGGCGGCGCTGACCTTCGTGGCGCTGCTGCTGCTGCGACTGTTCTCGGTGTTCACGACGGTCTCGACCATGGGCGTGACCCTCGGTGTCCTCTCGTTGATCGTGGTGTTCGGCGTGACGAGCGGCTTTCAGCGCGAGTTCCAGGACAAGGTGCTGGCGCTGAACGCGCACCTGATCGTGATCCCCTACGGCGACGTCGACGTCGACAGCAAGGAGGCCGACGAGATCGAGACGAAGCTGGCCGATTTGCCCGGGGTGGTCCGGCGCGCGAAGTTCCTCTTCTCGGCCGGCGAGGTCATGGTGGGGACGGTGGGCGCGAACCTGAAGGGGATCGACCTCGGCCAGGGCGCGGACGATCTGCGCCGGACGCTGGTCGAGGGGCACGTCGAAGACCTGGCGCGTCCGGCCACCTGCTCGGTGCCGGGCGCGGCGAGCGGGGCGGCTCGGACGACCGTCGCGGCCACGGGGCGGATCGCGCTCGGGGTCGAGCTGGCGCATCGGATCCACGCCAGGGTCGGCGACTGCGTGCCCATCATGATCCCGTTCAGTACGACGGGAGATGCCGCCCCGCCCTCCTTCCTGTTCAGGGTGATCGGGCGCTTCCAGATGGGTTTCAACGAGTACGACACCCGGCTGGCCTACGTGAGCCTCGACGACGCGCGGAAGCTGGCTGGCGTACGGCAATCCGTCTTCGGGGTCGAGCTGCGCTTCGCCGACGCGTCGCAAGCGCTCACCCTGGTTGGCGAGGTCAAGCGCCGCCTGGGTGGCTCGTACCGGGTGGTCGACTGGCAGGAGCTGAACCACAACCTGTTCACGGCGCTCAAGACCCAGAAGGTCATCATCGCCCTCCTGCTGGTGCTCATCATCCTGGTGGCGGCCTTCAACATCATCGCGTCGCTCACCATGATCGTGCTGTCGAAGGTGCGCGAAATCGCCATCCTCGGCTCGATGGGCGCGCGCCCCTCGATGCTGGCCCAGCTGTTCCTGGTGGCAGGGACCAGCGTCGGTGCGGTGGGCACCGTCTTCGGCGTGGCGTGCGGTCTGCTCGTGTGCGCGCTGGCCCAGCTCTACGGCTATCCGCTCGATCCGAAGGTGTACCTGATCGGGCGCCTCCCGGTGCAGGTGTCGCCGCGCGAGATCGTCGCAGTCGCGGCCGCCACGCTGGCCATCTGTGTGCTGGCGACGCTCTACCCGTCGCTCCGCGCGAGCCACCTCCGCGCCGTGGATGGGCTGCGCCACACCTGAGCGGGCCGGGATCAGCCGAGCGCGCTCGACCTGCTCACCGGCTCAGAGCTTCGCGGCAGAGGGCGCCGGCGTCGGAGCCGGGCCACCGGAAGAAAGAGCGCTCCCCTTCTCGGCGTCGTACTTCGAGGGGCACTTGGCCATGATCCCGTCGGGGACGACTGCGAGGACGTTGTCAGGACCGAGGCTGCCCTTGGCCACGACCTCGGCGCCGGACTTGAACGTATCGGGCACGATGCCGGTGTAAGTCGCGGTAATCACCGCCGGGGCGCGCGGCGTGGGCTTGCTCATGGCCCCGGTCTCGATCTTGAAGCGGTATTGCAGGGTGCCCTTCACCTGCTCGATCGAGCCGTTCGCGACGTGGCCGTGCACCTGCAGGCGCTTGTTGCGCAGAGAATCCGGCGACGCCATGACCTCGTCGACGTGCTTGTAGTACTCAGCGCCCTCCTTCACCGAGCGCGACAGCAGGAAGCCGATGGCTCCCGTCACCGCGACCACGGACAGGACGATCTTCAGCGCCGTCCCACGGCTCGCTCCGGAGGCAGGGGTGACAGGGGGCATACGGAGATGCTAGCCGCCCCCCCGGTAGATTCAAGGCGAACGTCGGGACGGGGTACCGGCGCCAGGAGGCCGGGGCAGCGCGGCGAGCTCGTGGAAGAAGCGGCAGAACATCTCCATGCCGCCGGAGGCCTGACCCCAGTCATAGTTCTCGTTGATGGCGTGGTAGCCGTGCTCGGGCAGCGAGAGGCCCATGAAGATGACCGGCGCTCCGAGCAGCTTGCGCATGGTCAGGACCGCACCGATGGAGCCCCCCTCACGCGTAAAACCCGGCTCCCGGCCGAAGGTCTCGCGCATGGCGCGCACGGCGGCCGCGTTGTAGGGCCCGCCGAGCGGCGCGAGGTAGGGATCGAGCGACGCCTCGTGCTCGACGCGCGCGTCGGGAAGGCGCTTCTTGATGAAGGCCTTCACCAGCTTGAAGACGCGATCGGGGCGCTGGTCCGGCACGAGGCGCGTCGACAGCTTGGCCTCGGCGCGGTGGGGCACGATGGTCTTGATGCCGGGGCCTGCGTATCCGCCGACCAGCCCGTGCACCTCGAACGTGGGTTGCGCCATGATCGACTCCATGAGGCGCAGGTCGGTCGGGTGCGGCCGGAGGCTGCTCAGCTCGTGCGCCGCCTGGAACTTGCGACGGGAGAAGCCGGCGCGCGCGAACCCCGAACGCTCGGCGGCGGTCAGCTTCCGCACACCCGAGTAGAACCCGGGGATCTTCACGCGACCGGTGCGCCCGTCGACACAGGCCGCGATCAGGTCGGCGAGCTCGGTGAGCGGGTTGCGCGCGGCGCCGCCGGTCGTGCCGGAGTGCACGTCCTTGGCCCCGGTCTCGAGCGTCACGGTGAAACCCATCAGGCCGCGGAGCCCGTACGGGATCGAGGGGCAGCCGGCCGCCGTCCAGATCGTGTCGGACACTACGACGACATCGGTGGCCAGGCCGGCGGCGATGGCCTTCGACAGACCCGCGGCGAAGTGTGGGCTGCCGATCTCTTCCTCGAGCTCCCACAGGAACTGCACGTTGACCCGAGCGTCGGTCTCGAGCGCCAGCCGCGCGCCGTAAAAGGCCGTCAGCGCCGGCCCCTTGTCGTCGGTAGCGCCGCGAGCAAAGTAGCGGTCACCGTCGCGGGTGAAGGTGAACGGCGGCGTGCGCCACTCGGCGGGGTCGGCGGGCTGGACGTCGATGTGGTTGTAGATGGTCACCGTCGGGAACGCAGGGTCGCGCGTGACGCGCCCGACCACCAGGGGGGCCCCGCCCGTGTCGATCACATCGACGCGCGCGCCCAGCTCGCCGAGCAGGCGGCCCGCCTCGGCGGCGGCGCGATCCATGGCGGGGCGGCACGTCGGGTCCATGCTGACAGTGGGGATCTCGACGAGGGCTGCCAGCCGCTCCTCGAACTCGGCCCGCCAGCCGGCGATGCGCGTCCGTGCCGCCTTCGCATCAATCTTGGACGGGGACAGCGGCGGCGAGGATACGGAGCGCGATCGGGAGGCGGCGGGCTTGGGCATGGCGCGAGATTATGCGCGCGGGGGCCCGCGTCGTGAAGTCGTGGGGGCCGAGGGAGGGGGCCTGTCCCGAGGGAACCTTGCGTGATAGACGGTCTGACCATGCTCACTCGTACGACGCTCGCCGGTGCCCATTTCCGCCGTTCTTCCCTGGCCGCCATCGGTGTCCTCGTCCTCTTCGCGGTCGCCTGCAGCTCGGGCGGCGGTGGCTCCCAGAGCGGTTCGGGCGGCGGGAACGGCTCGGGCGGCAAGGGCTCCGGCGGGAGTGGCTCGGGCGGCATGGGCTCCGGCGGAAATGGCTCGGGCGGCATGGGCTCCGGCGGGAACGGGTCCGGCGGCTCGGCGTCGGGTGGCTCCGGGTCGGGCGGCTCGGCCTCGGGCGGTTCCGCCTCGGGCGGTTCCGCCTCGGGCGGCTCCGCCTCGGGTGGCACGATGGGCGCCGCCGGGATGACGGGACAGTCCGGGAGCGGCGGAGGAGCCGGGGTCACCGGTGGCGCGGGCGCAGGCGGGAGCTCGGGCAAAGGCGGCTCGGGCGTGGGCGGTGGCGGCGGGAAGGCCGGAGGCTCCGGCGGCGCAGGCGGCGGATCCGCCGCGGGAGGCGCCGCAGGGTCGTCGAGCTGTCCGGGTCACGCCATCTCCTTCAGCACCAACGTGATGGGCAACAACGACCCGGCCCAGGCCCACGTCAACGTGCCCTACAACACCGATCTCCCGGCGGGAAACTCGCCGCGCACCATCGAATTCTGGGCCTACGTGCTGACATCGAGCTGGTCGGCCGACACCAACACCATGTTCTTCTACGGCAGCAACAACCGGAACAACGACGGGTTCGGGCTGGACTTCGGCTCGACGATGAACGGCATGGGCACCATCGATCCCTTCACGAACGGATCGACGGATTCCCAAGGGGACAACAAGGCGAGCGGCCTCATGACGAACATGAACCAGTGGGCGCACTTCGCGATGGTGTGGGATGGGACCAAGCTCCTCGCCTACGTGAACGGCGCCGAGAAGGTGTCGGTGACGATCTCGTCGATGCTGCACACGGGGATGACGGCGCTGGTGATCGGGGGGTACCCGCCCGCGTACTTCAACGGCTACATCGACGAGTTCCGGGTCTGGAACGTCGCACGCAGCGCCAGCGAGATCATGAGCAACATGAACCACCCGCTCGTCGGCAACGAGGCGGGGCTGACCGGGTACTGGAAGTTCGACGAGGGGACGGGGACGACGGTCGCCGACTCCGTGACCACGGCCGGTCACACCGCTCACCCGGGAACCCTGGCGGCGAGCTCGGCCGCCAACAACCCCACGTGGGTCGTGTCGACCGCGCCGCTGACCTGCCCCTGAAGCAAGCCCCTCGGCCGCAATCCGCTCAGTTACGAGCGGACAGCGGCCGAAAAGCCGGCCCGATGGCGAAGCCGGGCCGAGAACCGGACCGGAGTGTACTTGGGTACATGAGGACCGGAAGCGCAGGCCCGGCGCAGCCAGCGGGCCGGATCGTCGGCCGGCGCACAATCGTACCGCTAAGTGAAATGCATCGTCCTCAGCCGCCGATCTGGACCATGGCTTTCTTCGGGCCGCCTGCCAACCTGACGAGCGGGACCAGCCCGGGCATCAAGCCGAACTCGTGGCCGTCGCGCTTGCCTTCGACCGCGGCGCGGATGGTCTCGATGACGGCGTCGTCGCCGCCCGCCCGCAGCACCGCGCGCAGATCGGTCGCGTCATCGTGGCCGAGGCAGGTGTGCAGGGCGCCGTTCGCTGCCAGGCGGACTCGATTGCACGTATCGCAGAAGTGTTCGGTCACGGCCGAGATGATCCCGAAACGCCGGGCGCCGCCCTCGGTCTCGGAGGCTCCTCCTTCGACGCGGAAGTAGCGGGCCGGGCCGGCCCCCACCTCGCGAGCCGGCGGAAGCGGGACGATGCGCGCGCCGCCCATCGCCGCGGAGATGGCCTCGCGGATCTCGCGGGCGCTCATGAAGGTGCCCGGCACGTAGAGCGCGCCGTCGGCCATCGGCATCTGCTCGATGAAGCGCGGGAGCAGGCCTCGCTCCCAGGCAAAGAGGCACAGCGGCCCGAGCTCGTCGTCGTTGAAGCCGCGCACGGCGACGGCGTTGATCTTGATGCTGGCGAAGCCGGCCGCGCGCGCGGCGTCGATCCCGGCGCGGACGCGCGGCAGCGAACCGCCGCGCGTGATCCGGCTGAACCGCTCGGGCGAGAGCGAATCGACGCTGACGTTCAGCCGATCCACCCCGGCCGCGCGCAGCGACGGGGCCAGCTCGCCGAGGCGATGGCCGTTGGTGGACAGGGCGAGATCCTCGATGCCGGGCACCGTCCGCAGCCGCGCCGCCAGCGCCGGGAGATCGCCGCGCACGGTCGGCTCGCCGCCCGTCAGACGGAGTCGCCGCACGCCCAGGCGGGCGAAGCACGCCACCAGGCGCGTGAGCTCGTCCACCGACAAGACGTCCTCGCGCTCGAGGTGCCCGAGCCCGCTCTCCGGGATGCAGTAAGTGCAGCGGTAATTGCACCGGTCGGTCACGGAGACGCGCAGATATTCGATCGTGCGCCGCTGTCGATCGATCAAGGACGGAGGGATCCGCCCCGGCGCCGCGGCGGTCACGGACCCGTCGGTACCGAGCGCGAGCGCGCTAATGTCGCGCGCCGTGGACATGATCGGGTCCCTCGGACGCCGCCGCGCCGAGCTCGTGCGCCTGCCTCAGCTGGCCAATCAGGTGGCGCAGCTCGGGTAGAATCAACTTTTCCAGCGCCAGCTGCACGGCCGCCGGCGAGCCGGGCATCGCGAAGATCGCGACGGCGCCCCGCGTGCCGCCGGTGGCGCGCGAGAGCATGGCGGCGGCGCCCACCTCCGCGAAGGAAAGCATCCGGAACAGCTCGCCAAAGCCATCGAGGCGTCGATCGAAGAGCGGCGTCAGCGCCTCGACGGTGCCGTC
>Ga0105238_10007208_pt1 | contig 11130 bp, 9 predicted proteins | sample KBSC34metaG_FD_81526 | JGI IMG/M metagenome (GOLD analysis project Ga0105238, IMG submission 81526) | Corn rhizosphere microbial communities from Kellogg Biological Station, Michigan, USA - KBS C3-4 metaG | ecosystem: Host-associated > Plants > Roots > Rhizosphere > Soil | place: Michigan, USA...
ATCGTGCGAACGGCATCGCGGTCGAGCAGCTCGGCGTCGACCCCGTGCAGCCGCATTGAATTGCCGCGCCGCGCGAAAGCGTCGCGCTGCGCATCCGAATGGTAGAGGTTGATGACGCCGCGCTGGCTCACCATGGCGTTGTAGTTGAAGCTCTGCTCGAGCCCCTCCCACAGCTTCATCGACCATTCGTAGAAGCCTTCGTTCCCGGGCAGCAGGTAGTTGGAGCGGATGATGGTGGTGTTGCGGCCGGCATTGCCGGAACCGATGTAGCCCTTCTCCAGGACGGCGATGTTGGTGATGCCGTGCTCGGTCGCCAGATAGAAGGCGGTCGCGAGCCCGTGGCCCCCGCCGCCGACGATCACGACATCATATTCAGGCTTCGGCTCGGCCTTGCGCCAGGCCGGCTTCCAGCCGCGATGACCGCGCAACGCCTCGAACAGCAGCGAAAAAGCAGAATAGCGCATCGAATCCGGCAACCCCTTGCGAACAGACCGTACCCGACCAGGGTACGCGATGCCACAACCGTAAGGGACTGCATAGCGGCCCTGCGACGGGTGGCGCGGTTGACGTAGCCGCAGCGCGGCGACATCTTGGCCGTTACGACAATCAAAGCACATCGGGGGCGCCGCAAAGGTCGTTGCAGACGACCCGCGCGCCCGGATTGGAGCCGTCATGACTATTCGCCGCCGCGAACTGCTGCTCGGATCGCTTGCGGCCGGTCTTACTGGACCGGCGCTGGCGCAAAGCAAGGAACCGGTGCTGATCGGCGTCACCGGGCCGCTTACCGGCCAATACGCCCAGTACGGCGCGGTTTGGAAGAAGGGCTTCGACGTCGCGCTCGAGGAGATCAACGCGGGCGGCGGCATCAAGGGGCGCCCGCTCGCCTATGTGTTCGAGGACAGCCAGAGCGATCCGCGCCAGACCGTCACGGTCGCGCGCAAGTTCGTTGCCGACGAGCGGGTCGTGGTCGAGGTCGGTGACTTCTCGTCGGCCGCCTCGATGGCGGCCTCGCCGATCTACCAGGCCGCGGGACTGGTCCAGTTCGGCTTCTCCAACTCGCATCCCGACTTTACCAAGGGCGGCGACTTCATCTGGAGCAATGCCGTCAACCAGAAGGACGAGATGCCGCTGCTGGCGGATTTCATCCGCGACCTCGGACTGAAGAAGGTCGCGATCCTGCATCTCAACAGCGACTGGGGCCGCACCGCGAAGGACCTGCTGGTTGCGGCAATCAAGGAGCGCGGCGGGGACGTCGTCGGCTCGGAAGGCTATCTGCCGGACGAGAAGGATTTCCGTTCCGCGATCGTCCGCGCGCGCTCGTCCAATCCGGACTCGCTTGCACTGATTTCCTACTATCCGGACGGTGCGCAGCTCGCGCGCCAGATCCGCCAGGCCGGTATCACGACTCCCATCATTGCCGGCGGCTCCATCTATTCGCCCAAGTTCCTCGAGCTCGGGGGCGCCGAGGTGAATGGCGTGCTCACCACCGTGCCGTTCTTCCCCGGCGATCCGCGTCCGCAGGTGCAAGGCTTCGTGAAGGCCTTCGAGGCGAAGTTCAAGGAGGAGCCGGACGCCTATGCGGGCCGCGCCTACGACACCTTCATCCTGCTCGCCGCCGTGATGCGCGAGTTCGGCATCGACCGTAAGGCGATCAAGGAGGGCCTCGGCAAGATCAGGGACGTCCCGAGTGTCGTCTACGGCAAGGTCGCGTTCGACACGACGACCCGTCGTGTCGCCAATCCGTTCGTCAGCCGTATCGAGGTGAAGAACGGCAAGTGGGCCGCGTACGATGGCGGCAAGGTGACGCGATAGCTCCGTTGTCATCCCGGACGGCCCGAAGGGCCGAGCCGGGATCCATCTCTCCCAACACCGAGCGACGCTTGCGAACCAAATGAACGACCGTGATACATGGATCCCGGCTCTCGCTTCGCTCGGCCGGGATGACCGTCGCATGCAAGCTCGGGCTCTTCCGTGAGCGCACTCGGCCCCTGGTTCGACTACACCGTCAACGGCCTGGTCGTCGGCAACATCTATGCGCTGCTCGCGGTCGGGCTCGCGCTGATTTACGGCGTCTCGCACCTCATCAACTTCGCGCACGGCTCGGTCTACATGACCGGCGCCTATATCGGCTGGCTGTGCATCACCTATCTGCACACGCCGCTGCCGGTGACGCTCGCGATCGTGATCGCCGGCTCCGCACTGATCGGTGTCGCGATCGAGCGCATCGGGCTGCGGCCGCTGCAGGGCTCGCCGCGCATCGCGCCGCTGCTCGCCACCATCGGCATTGGGCTGGTGCTCGACCAGGTGATGCAGCTGCTGTTCACGCCCGATCCGCGCGGCCTGCCGCTGCAGCTTCCGGCATGGCGCATCCAGATCGGTGACGGCACCATCGGGGCGCTCGACATTCTCATCGCGGCGGTCGGGGTCGGGAGCGCCGCGCTGCTCTACGGCTTCCTGCGCTTCACGAAGTTGGGCTGGGCGGTGCGGGCGACCGCTTTGGATCGCGACGCCGCGCAACAGGTCGGCGTCGACGTCAACCGCGTCAACCTGACGGTGTTCGCGATCGCCGCCGCGCTCGGCGGTGTGTCCGGCTTTCTGGTCGGGATGTATTACAACTCGATCGACCCCAACATGGGCTTCCAGGCCGGCCTCAAGGGCATCATCGCCACCATGATCGGCGGCATGGGCAATGTGCCGGGCGCGATCGCCGGCAGCCTTCTGCTGGGCCTCACCGAGAGCTACGGCATCGCGGCCTTCGGCACGAGCTACCGCAACCTGTTCGCCTTCGTGGTGCTGATCCTGGTGCTGGTCTGGAAGCCGAACGGCATCTTCTCGCGCGGGCGCGCGCTGCCGGTAGAGCCGCTCACGGGCACATTCATCGCCCCGAGCGCGCCGGTGCGCATCCCGACCTGGCTCATCGTTGGCCTCGCGGCGATCGCGCTCGCGCTGCCGCTGGTGCTGCACAATGCCTACGTGTTGCAGACGCTCGGCATCGGCTGGCTCTTCGCCGTGCTGGCGATCAGCCTCACCCTCGTCGCCGGCACTGCCGGCATGATCTCGCTCGGCCAGGCCGGTCTGCTCGCGATCGGCGCCTATGCGTCGGGACTGCTCGCGATCCGGCTGCATCTGCCGGTAAGCGCCGCGGTCGCGGCCGCCGGCGTGATCACGGCGCTGATCGGTACGCTCATCATCTTCCCGGCGTTCCGCCTGCGTGGGCACTACGTGACCATCGCGACGCTCGGCGTCGGCGAGATCGTGACCTTGACCATCCTCAACTGGGATTCGCTCACCAACGGCCCGGTCGGCCTCACCGGCATTCCGCCACTGTCGGCCTTCGGCATGCCGCTGATCAGCGGCGCGGCGATCTACGAGGTCGCCCTCGTCGCGCTGATCATCCTGGCGCTGATCCAGTGGCGGCTCTTGTCCTCGCATCTCGGCCGCACGTTGCGGGCGATCCGCGACGATGATGTCGCGGCGCGCAGCTACGGCATCGCGCTCGACCGCTACAAGAGCCTCGCGTTCGGCGTCGCGGGCTTCACCGCCGGAATCGCCGGCGCCCTGATGGCGCATGCCTACAGCTACGTGAACCACGAGACCTTCACCTCGCGCGAATCGCTGCTCGCGCTCACCATGGTGATCCTCGGCGGGCTCGGGAATGTCGCCGGCGCCATCCTCGGCGCGGTCGTGCTGGTGAGCCTGCCGGAGCTGTTCCGCGAGCTTGCCGACTACCGCATGCTGATCTACGGCATCGTGCTGCTGCTGCTCATCCGCTTCCGCCCGCAAGGGCTCCTGGGCACGATGTGATGGCGGCGCTGCTCGAGATCGCAGGTCTGACGCGCCGCTTCGGCGGCGTCACGGCGGTCGACAACCTCGCGCTCACCGTCGAGGAAGGCGCCCTGGTCAGCGTGATCGGGCCGAACGGCGCCGGCAAGACCACGCTGTTCAACCTCGTCACCGGGCTCGATCGCCCGGACGCCGGCACGGTGCGGCTCACCGGCCGCGACATCACCGGCCTGCCGGCCGAGAAACTCGCGCCGCTCGGATTTGCGCGCACGTTCCAGCACGGCCGCGTGTTCGGCAATCTCTCGGTGCTCGACAATGTGCTGATCGGCGCGCACACCCGCCTTGCCGCAGTGCGCCCGGCGCTGCCGGTGATCGGCCCGGTCGCCGAGCTCGCGCTGGCGCTCGTCCGCCCGAGTGCGGTGCGCCGGGAAGAAGAGAAATTGCGCGCGGACGCGACCGAAATCCTCGCGCTGTTCGGCGAGCGGCTGCTGCCGCGCATCAACAATCCGGCCTTCTCGCTCTCCTATGCGAACCGCCGCCGCGTCGAGATCGCGCGTGCGCTCGCGCTCAAGCCGCGGGTGCTGTTCCTCGACGAGCCCACCGCCGGCATGAACCCGAGCGAGACCAACGAAATGCTCGAGATCATCCGCACCCTGAAGGGCAAGTTCACGATCCTGCTGATCGAGCACAAGCTCGACCTCGTGATGCAGCTCTCCGACCGCGTGGTCGTGATGGACGACGGCGCCAAGATCGCCGAAGGACTGCCGCAGGCCGTCGCGGCTGATCCCGCCGTCATCACGGCCTATCTCGGCGCGCACGAGGTCGGGGCCGCGCGCGAGGTCGCATCATGACCGACGCGATCCTCCGGCTCGACAAGGTCAACTCGTACTACGGGCCCATTCAGGTCCACTTCGATCTTACGATCGAGGTCGGACGCGGGCAGATCGTGTGCCTGCTCGGCGGCAATGCCAGCGGCAAGTCGACCACCATGAAGGTGATCCTCGGCCTCCTGAAGCCGCGCTCAGGCGAGGTGCTGCTCGACGGCCAATCGACGCTCGCCCTGTCGACGCCGGCCATCATCCGGCGAGGCATCGGCTCGGTGCCGGAGGCGCGGCGGCTGTTCGGCACCATGACAGTACGCGAGAATGTGCTGATGGGCGCCTATACGCGCAACGACAAGATCGATATCGACGGCGACTACGAGCGCATGATGACGCTGTTCCCGCGGTTGCGCGACCGCGCCGGCCAGGCGGCCGGAACGCTCTCGGGCGGCGAGCAGCAGATGGTCGCGATGGCGCGCGCCCTGATGGGGCGGCCGCGCGTGCTCTGCATGGACGAGCCCACGATGGGGCTCTCCCCGCTGTTCGTCGACCGCGTGCTGGAGCTGATCCAGACCGTGAACAAGACCGGCGTCACCGTCTTCATGGTCGAGCAGAACGCCAATCTCGCCCTGCGTATTGCCGATTACGGCTATGTGCTGCAGACAGGGCGTATCGCCCTCGCCGGGCCGGCGCGCGATCTGCTACACGATCCGCGCATCCGCGACGCATATCTGGGTGGACAGGCAGCTTAAGACGTGACGGACGACCCCGGCCCCCGAACCCTCGAAGAGCTCGAAGCACGCCTGAAGCGCGATTTCGCGTTTTTGGTGATGCCACCGAATAAGAATTGGCTCGAGCCGCGCGTCCATCCGCAATATGGCCCGGCCCTCGATGTCGCGGTGATCGGCGCCGGCATGTCCGGCCTTGCGGCCGCCTTCGCGCTGAAATGCCTGGCGGTGCGCTCGCTGAAGATGTTCGACCGCTCACCCGCCGGCTTCGAAGGCCCGTGGGCGACCTACGCCCGCATGGAGACCTTGCGGTCGCCGCCGGAGTTGAGCGGCCCGTCGTTCGGCTTTGCAAACCTCACCTTCCGCGCCTGGTTCGAGGCGCAGTTCGGGCCCGCCGCCTGGAAAAAGGTGCACCGCATCCCGCGGCTGCAGTGGATGGACTATCTGCGCTGGTACCGCCGCATCATCGACGTGCCGATCGAGAACGACACGGCGCTGACCGACATCAGCGGCGACGACAAATTCGTCATCCTGACGCTGCGCTCGCCGGCCGGCACGCGCAAGGTCGCGGCACGGCGCGTCGTGCTGGCAAACGGGCGCGACGGCCTGGGCGGCCCCTACACGCCGGAGATGTTCCGCGGCCTCGACAAGCGCTTGGTTCGTCATTCGGTCGAGCACATCGACTTCGACGCGCTGCGCGGCAAAACCGTCGGCGTGATCGGCGCCGGCGCATCGGCGGTCGACAATTCCGCCGCAGCGCTCGAGCACGGCGCCGCGCGCGTCGCCATGATGATCCGCCGGGCCGACATGCCGCGCATCAACAAGGGGATGGGCATCGGCAGCGCCGGCTTCTGGGTCGGCTTCCATTCGCTCACCGATGCGCAGAAGTGGCAGATCGTGAACTACATCGACGAGCAGGCGGTGCCGGCGCCGCGCGACTCGACCTTGCGGGTCTCGCGCCACGAGAACTTTTCGCTGTTCGCGAGCTGCGCGCCGCTCAGGATCGCCATTCAGGACAACCGCGTGCTGCTCGACACCACGCGCGGCAAGCTCGCCTTCGATTTCCTGATCCTCGCGACGGGCCTCACCGTCAACTGGTCGCAGCGCCCGGAGCTCGCGGCGCTGAAGCCGCATATCCAGCTCTGGGGCGACCGCTTCACGCCGGAGGGCCACACCGACTACGCGCAGGCCGATCACCCCTATGTCGGGCCGGCGTTCGAATTCCTCGAGCGCAACCCCGGCGCGGCGCCCTGGGTCAGCCGCGTCCATGCTTTCTCGTTTGCGGCCTATCTGAACCATGGGCCGGTCTCGGGCGATATTCCGGCGATCAGCACCGGCGCCGAACGCGTCGCGAACGGGGTTGCGAGCGCCTTGTTCAGCGAAGATTATCAGCACACCTGGGCGCGCATGCAGGCGTGGACCAATCCGGAGCTGCGCGGCGACGAATACGTGCTCAGCGAGGACGTCACGCCGTTCCTCGCCGGGCAGCGCGAGGAAGCGAAAACATGAGTGATGTCATCGACACCCTGTTGGAAATTGCACCCGACTCTCCCGTCGGCAAGCTGCGGCGTGAACGGCCCGACGTCGTGAAGCACCTGCAGGGAAGCGACGACGTGATCTTTTCTCCCGCGGACGACGGCGGGCTGACGCGCCCGGAACGCGCCGCCGCAGCGCTGCGCGTCGCCGAGCTCCTGCGCGACGACGTGCTGGTGCGGCACTATCGCGCGCGGCTTGCAGCGCTCGATCCGAAGGGCACGCTGCTGAAGACCGTTGACGGCCACTCCGAGCTCACCGACGCACGCTGGGACGCCATCGTGGCGCATGTCGATCTGGTGACGCGCGGGCCCGGCCTGGCGACGCGCGATGACATCGACGAGCTCACCGCCGCCGGCCTCTCGTCGCACGCGATCGTGTCGCTGTCGCAGCTCATCTCGTTCGTGAACTTCCAGGCGCGCGTGCTCGCGGGCCTGCGCATGCTCAAAGGTGTCGCATGAAGCCGATACGCGACTTCACGCATGGCGAGCTCGGCTGGAAGCCCTGGGTGACGCCGCTCGACATCACGGCCGCCACGCAGGAGCAGCTCTCGGCCCTCAAGGTCACGCCGTCGAACCGCGCGGTCGGCGCCTATTCGCTGGTGCTGGCGCACGACCCGGAAGCGCTGAACGAGCGCTCGCCGCTCTACAACGGCATCATGTTCGGCGCGAAGGGCCTGCCGCGCGCAGAGCGCGAGCTTGGCGCGGTCATGGCCTCGCGCATCAATGGCTGCGCCTACTGCGCCTCCGTGCACGCGCTGCGCTTCAATCAGCTCGCCAAGCAGCCCGAGGTGATGGAGCTGCTCCAGCGCGACGGCATCGACGCGAAGCTCGAGCCGCGGCTCAAGGCAATCGTCGACTATGCGGCCAAGCTGACGCGCGATCCGGCGGCGATCACGCCGGCGGATGCGGCGCCGCTGCGCGCCCAGGGCTTGAGCGATCTCGAAATCCTCGATCTCACCAACGCAGTCGCGATGTTCGCCTGGGCGAACCGTCTGATGCAAACACTCGGCGAAGCCGCCGATCCCGCCGCGCCCGGGAATCCGCTGTGAAGCCGGTCGTCTTTCTGCACGGCATCGGCGGTGGGGCGAAGTCTTTCGCGCCGCAGATTGCGAGCTTCGCCGGCGCCGGCTACCAGCCGATCGCGCTCGATCTTCCCGGCTATGGCGAACGCACGCCGGTCGACGCGATGACGTTCGACGCGCTCGCCGAGGACGTGGAAGGGACGGTTGCGCAATCCGGGCTGGGGCAGCCCGTCCTCGTCGGCCACTCGATGGGCGGCATGGTGGTGCAGACGCTGCTGCGCCGCCGCCCTGAGGGCTATGCGGCCGCAGTGCTCTCCTGCACCTCGCCGGCCTTCGGCAGTCCGACCGGTGACTTCCAGAAGAAGTTCATGGCCGAGCGGCTCGCGCCGCTCGACGCCGGCAAGACCATGGCCGACATCGCGCCCGGTGCAGTTGCGGGAATCATGGGGCCCTATGCGGATCCCGCGGGCCGTGCGCTGTTCGTCGAGCAATATGGTCAGGTGCCCGAGGCAACCTACCGGGCGGCGGTGAAATGTCTCGTCAGCTTCGACGAGCGTGCCAACCTGGCGGCGATCAAGGTCCCGGTGCTCTGCCTCGGCGCCGAGCATGATCGCCAGGCGCCGCCCGCGATGGTGCAGAAGATGGCTTCGAAGATCCCGAACGCGCAGTATGTTTACTTCGACGGGCTCGGCCACATGCCGAACCTCGAAGCGCCGGCTTCGTTCGACACCGCCATCCTCAAATTCCTCCACACCGCACTCGCATGAGCGACGCCCCGATCTTTCCCGCCGACGCGTTCCGCCTCGAGGCCGACGAGGCCGCGCTGATCGACAAGGCGCGCGACTTCGGCGCGCGCGTGCTGAGCCCCCGCGCGGCGAAGCACGATCGCGAGGCGACCTTTCCGATCGAGAGCTTCCGCGACATGCATGGCGAAGGCCTGCTCGGCGTCTGCGTGCCGAAGCAATATGGCGGCGCGGGCGCCTCGTTCCGCACCTATTGCCTCGCAGCAGCCGAGCTCGGCCGCTACTGCGGCGCGACCGCGCTCTCCTGGAACATGCATGTGTGCTCGACGCTGTGGACCGGCGCGCTTGCTGACGACCTCGCGATGAGCGCCGCCGAGCGCACCGAGCACAATGAGAAACGCGTCGCGCACTACCGGCGCATCATCGAGGATGGCGCGATCTACTCGCAACCGTTCTCGGAGGGCGGCGCCGCGGCGGCCGGCGCGGCTGCGTTCGGCACCGAGGCGAAACCGGTCGACGGCGGGTTCATCGTCAACGGCAAGAAGATCTTCGCCTCGCTCTCGGGCGCCGCCGACTATTACGGCATCCTCTGCACCGAGCGCGCCGAAGGCGAGGCGGCGAGCCGCCGCAACACGCTCTACCTGGCGGTACCGGCGAAAGCCGAAGGCGTCAGCGTCACCGGCGACTGGGATCCGCTCGGCATGCGCGGCACCGTCTCGCGCACGCTGCTGCTGAAGGACGTGTTCGTGCCGGAGAGTGAGCTGTTGATGCCGCACGGCGTCTATTTCCGCGCCGCGACCTCGTGGCCGCACATGTTCCTCACGCTCTCCCCGACCTACATGGGTCTCGCGCAGGCGGCCTATGACTTCACCGTGAAATATCTCCGCGGCGAGCTGCCGGGCACACCGCCGGTGAAACGGCGCATGTACCCGACCAAGCAGATTGCCGTCGCCGAGATGCGGGTGATGCTGGAGCAGACCAAGGCACTCTGGTTCCAGGCCGTGAGCGAAGCGCGCGCCAATCCCGCCAAGGAGCAGGTGCTGCGCGCCTATGCGGCGCAGCACACCGTGATGGAGAACGCGAACGCGCTCGCCGCCAAGGCGATCCGCACCTGCGGCGGCCAGTCGATGCTCAAATCGCTGTCGCTCGAGCGCATCTATCGCGACAGCCGCTGCGGCTCGCTGATGCTGCCCTGGACCGCGGAGATCTGCATCGACCGGCTCGGCCGCGAGACGCTGTACGAGCCGGGCGAGAAGGACGAGTGAGTTGGATCTCGCCGACCTGATCGACCGCAATGCGGCCTTCGCGCCCGACAAGGCGGCGATCCGTTTTGCTAGTCGCTCGCTCAGCTACGCGGAATTCGCCGCCCGCATCGCGGCCGCCGCGCGGGCGCTGCGCTCCGAGCTCGGCGTGCAGCGCGGCGACCGCGTCGCCATCCTGTCGCTCAACCATCCCGACTACCTGGTGCTGCTCTACGCCTGCGCGCGGCTCGGCGCGCTGCTGGTACCGCTGAACTGGCGGCTCGCGGTGCCCGAGCAGGTGTTCATCCTGCAGGACGCCGCGGTGAAGGCTCTCATCGTCGAGCAAGGTTTCACCGCGGTCATCGCGCCGCTGAAGGCGGCGCTGCCCGATATCCGCATCGTCGGGCTCGACTTCGCGCCCTCGTTCGACGACCTGCTTGCCGCCGGCAGCGGCGAGGGCCGCAATCCGCATGTCGATCTCTCAAGCCCGCTGCTGATCGTCTACACCTCGGGGACGACCGGACGGCCGAAAGGCGCGGTGCTGCGGCAGGAGGCGCTCGTCTGGAACGCCATGATGAGCCAGCACATGCACGACATGACGGCGGCGGATCATGTACTGACCGTCCTGCCGCTGTTCCATGTCGGTGGGCTGAACATCCAGACCACGCCGGCGTTGCAGCTCGGCGCGACCGTTACGCTGCATCCGCGCTTTGCGCCCGATGCGGTACTGGCAGCCTTCGTGCAGGACAGACCGACGCTCACCGTGCTGGTGCCCGCCACCATGCAGGCCGTGATCGAGCACATGGCGTGGGCTTCGACCAGGATCGATTGTCTGCGTGCGCTCTCGACCGGCTCGACGCAGGTGCCGCAAGGCCTGGTCGACGCCTTCACGGCGCGCGGCGTGCCGGTGCTGCAGGTCTACGGCTCGACCGAGACCTGTCCGGTCGCGGTCTATACGCGCGCGGGCGGCGACCAGCGGGCCGGCTCGACCGGCCTGCCCGGCCTTGTGTGCGAAGCGCGCGTGGTCGATGACGACGGTCACGACGTGCCGCCCGGCGTTGCCGGCGAGGTCGTGGTGCGCGGGTCGAACGTGTTCTTCGAGTACTGGGGTAACGCTGCGGCGACCGCGGAGTCGCTGCGCACCAGGTTCGCCGAGGTCTACGGCCTGCCGATCCGGGCGTCGTACGGGTTGACCGAAGCACCGACGGTGGTCGCGCTGGATCCGGTGGGTGGCGAGCGGCGGGCCGGTGCGAGCGG
>Ga0105238_10007211_pt1 | contig 11128 bp, 12 predicted proteins | sample KBSC34metaG_FD_81526 | JGI IMG/M metagenome (GOLD analysis project Ga0105238, IMG submission 81526) | Corn rhizosphere microbial communities from Kellogg Biological Station, Michigan, USA - KBS C3-4 metaG | ecosystem: Host-associated > Plants > Roots > Rhizosphere > Soil | place: Michigan, USA...
CGCTCATTTCGGGGTCGAGGCTCCGGTGCAGCAGTTCAACGCGCCCGACGAAAGCTATCCCGGTTCGCCCGGGCTCGTGGTGCGCGAGCAGGACGGCGCCCGCATCCTGCAGTCCATGACCTGGGGCTTCCCGCTGCGGCTGAAAGACATGAAGCCGGAGTCGAAACCGAAACCCGTCAACAACATCGCCGATATCAGGAAGAACATGTGGGTCGGTCTCGCGCGCAAACCCGAATGGCGCTGTCTCATCCCCGCCACTGGCTTTGCCGAGGCCGAGGGCCCGAAAGGCAGGATGACCCGGACCTGGTTCGGCGTGCAGGACCAGCCGATCTTCGCCTGGGCAGGTCTCTGGCGCCAGAGCGCTGAATGGGGCGATGTCTATTCAGGCATGATGACTGACTGCAACGAAGCGATCAGGCCGGTCCATAATCGCATGCCGGTGCTGCTGATGCCGGATGAATATGACCAGTTTCTCCATGGCAGCTTCGACGATGTGCTCGCTTTCCAGAACCGTTGCTTCCCCGATCACCTGATCGTCATGGAGCGCACGACAGAGCTTTGGCGGCGCCCATCGCCCAGCCCGGCTGAGGCGGCTGCAGTTCCAGCGACGGATCTGTTCGCCGGTTGACCGGCGACGCCCCGCCCTTTCTCACCCGGGCTGCCGCCTGACCTTCGCAAATTCTCGATCAGTTGCCATGAACCGCTCGAGCATCGGCGCGACGAGCTTCTCCGGCGTGACCTGTGTCTGGCCGGTCTGCGCGGCCAGGGTAGCTGCGTAGCGGACCAGATCACGATGGACAGGGCCCGGCAGCTCCAGCGTCATCCGTACCGGCCGGTCCTCGACCAGCGGGCCAAGCTTGAGCGCGCCCATCAACGGCCTCCTTCACCAGGCGCGATAACGAGGTCACGCGTGACGATGACCCGCAGCGGATAGCCCGGCCGAATGGTCAGGGTCGGCTGGACGTTCAATTGCCGCCTGACGATCTGCTGGCCTGCCTGATTGACCGTGTCCGATGTGCCCTGGCGGATCGCCCTTGCGAGGTCGTCATTGCCGTTTGAGCCGACTTCGGCCCCGATGCCGAGCGCCGTCGACAGCAAGGCCGCCTTGGCGATCCCGCCCCAATGATAATTGGTCGCATCCTGCAGGCCGGCAAAGCCCGACGCGTCGGCGCCCGGCAGCCGGTCGAGCGCGAGCGATCGGCCGTCCGGCAGGATCAGGCGGTCCCAGGCGAGCAGAACCCGGTTCTGTCCGAACGAAATCTGGGAATCATATTCGCCGACCAGCTTCGATCCCTGCGGGATCAGGAGAATCCGGCCGGTCGGGCTGTCATAGAGATTCTGGGTGACCTGGGCGGAAATCTGGCCCGGCAGATCCGAACGGATGCCAGTGATCAATGCCGCCGCGATCACGCTGCCCGCCTGCAGCACATAAGGCGAAACGGGTGCCTCGATCCGGTTCAGGCTCGTCGATGGCTTATCGGCGCCGCCCTTCAGGAAGGCACGCTTCGACGCCTGGTCATTTTGCGCCGCGTCCTCGGCAGGTGCGGCACTCGCTGGCTGCGCTACGGCGGTCGATGCCTTCTCACCACCCGGTGCGGTCATCAGGTCGAGGGGCGCCGGGGGTGCTCCGCCTGCGCCTACCGGCCCTGTAGTCCCGAGGAACAACTTGCTGGTGCGCGCCGCGTCGCGCTCCTGGCCGGCGCGCTGCCTCGCCGCCTGGGCGGCCGCCACGGCCGGGCTTGCCGCGGTCCCGGTCGGCGGCGCTACCGGATTCGGCCCGATCGGTGGCGCCGTCACATCGGCACCACGCTGCTGCGCCGACACGATCGGCCTGCCGAGATCCCCTGGCAACGGCGGCCCGAGCTTCGGCACCTGGCCATAGTCCTTGGGCGCGCTCGCGACGCTGTCGGCAGTCGAATGGTGGTCGGTATTGTAGAGCTCCTCGGCCGCCTGGCGATGCGCCGGCTGAAGCGCATAGAAAAGCGATCCGCCGATCGCGGCGCTTGCGAACAGGCCCAGCACGACCAGCGCCTTGCGCGACAACCGCATGACGCGCGGCGGGTCGCCACGCAAGCGGAGGTCCGGAACGGGCAGTGCGGGCTCGACCGGGCCGCTCATCGCTGCCCCTTTCCGGCATGGCGCCCGTCGCTGCGCACGATCCGCACCCTGGTCTCGCCCTTCTTCTCACCCATGCGCAGCTCGGCGGCGGCGAACAGCCGGTCGACGATCATGTAGCGGTCGCGCACGCGGTAGTTGACGAGCTCGCCCTGCCCTGCCTGACCAACGACGAAGAGCGGCGGCAGTTCGCCTTGTGCAATGCCTGCCGGAAATTCGATGAAGGCCTGATGCCCGTCGTCGAACGCCCTGAGCGGCCGCCAGGGCGGCGTGTCGCCTTCGATCGCATAGCGGAAATTGAGCGACGCGAGATCCATGCCGGCCGCGACCGGCGCCGCGCTCGCCGCGGCCGCATTCTCGCCGCGCAGCGCGACCAGCCTGTCCTGCGGATACGTCCAGGAGACCGATGCCATATAGGTCGCCGGCGTCGCTCTCAGCTCGAGATGATAGGTCCGGCGATCGGTGTTGATCACCAGGTTGGTGACGAGGTCGGCGCGGGTCGGCTTGACCAGGATATGGACGCGCTGAGCGGCACCACTGCCGCTGACCGTGTCGCCGATGATCCAGCGCGCGGTGTCGCCGGCAGCGACCGGCCCGGTACCGACCAGTTGCTCCCCCTCCTGCAGCGCGATGTCGGTCACCTGACCTGGCGCTGCATAGAGCTGGTAGAGCGCACCGTCGCTCCACGGGTACTGCTGGATCGCGTTCAGGAACCCGTCCCGGGCGGGCTCGATCCGCGCAGCCTCATTGGCTGCCCCGACGCGGGATTTCGGGTCGGCGCGGTCGGGGCGCACCGGAGCGGCGGCGACCGGTTTCAACTGCCCCGGGAGCGGCAGCGGCGTCGGAAGGGTGACGACTTCGATCGGCGTCGCGGGCCCGGGCGCCGGCGACGCCTGCACTGCGGGCGTGGCATCGTCATAGCTGATGGCGGGCGGTTTCGGGTGCGCAACCGCGCATCCCGCAAGCGATGCGGAGATCAGCAGAGCCGAAAAGGCGCGGATGCTGAAAGGCGGCGCGGTCATTGGTTCAACTCCTTCGACCAGTTGATGGCATTGACGAACAGGCCAAGCGGATTCTTCCGGAGGGCGTCGGGCGTGCGCGGCGGCTGCACGACGAACGTCAGGATGGCCGACCAGCGCTCGGTCGCGGCAAGATTGCCGTCCTGATAGTGGCGCTCGGTCCAGGCGACCCTGAAGCTGTCGGCAGAGGCGCGGATCACGCTCGAGACATCGACCGCCACCTGGACCTTGCCGATATTCGCGAACGGATCATTGGTCCGCGCATAGTCATTGAGCGCCAGTGCCCCCTTGTCGGTCGTGAAATCATAGGCCTTGAGCCAGTTCTCGCGGACGACGATCGGGTCGGCGGCAATCCCGCGCACCTCCTCGATGAAGCGCGCGAGATGGAAGGCGATCTGGGGGTCGGTCGGCCGATAGTCCGCTGTTGCCGGCGCCACCGTCTGCGCCTCGCCGAGCTTGTCGACCTCGACCACCCAGGGCACGATCGTCCCGCGCGCGCCCTGCCAGACCAGCCCGGTCGCAAGGCCGCCCGACAAAGCGAGGGTCCCGAAAAAGGCGAGCCGCCAGCTGCGTGCCTGCACCCGCGCCGAACCGATCCGGTCGTCCCAGACCTGTGCTGCCCGGTGATAAGGCGTCTCGGGCTCGGGCGTCCTGCCGTACCGGATCATCGGCCGTCTGAACATGAGATCAGTCCTTCTCGCTGATGTCGACCGCCGAGCCCGGTCCGCCGCCATCGCCCGAGCGCAGCGTGTGGGCAGCGACGGTCGCTGCATGAGTCATTGCCTGGCGGCGCTTCATCGATTCATCCCAGGCGGGCGCGGTCCGCGCACCGTCGGGTGCTGCGCCAGGCGATCCTTCGGCGCCGCCCGTCCGCGCCGATGCCGCCGCGCGGCGCAGCGGTGACATGGCGGCGCCGAACGCCGCCTTGCCGACGCCGCCCAGGCCGCCGGCGACACTCGCAACCCCGGTCTTGCCCGCCGAACCGAGGCTATAGGCGCCGGCGGCACCGCTCGCGGCACGGGCGCCGGCCGCCGCGACGCCGGCCATCGCACCGCCCGCGGCGCCGGCAACCATGGCCGTTGCAGCTGCGCCACCGGCGACCACCCCGCCGGCCGCAAGTGCCGTTCCGGCCGCAGCGCCAGCGCCGAGCTGCGGGCCGCCCGAGACGATCCCATTGGCGACGCCGGGCCCGAAGATGCCGAGCCCAAGCAAGGTCAACGACGCGAGCACGATGGTCATCGCGTCCTCGATCGTCGGCTGGGCTGTCCCGATCGCCGTCGTGAACTGGCTGAACAGGGTCGAACCGATGCCGATGATGACGGCGAGCACCAGTATCTTGATGCCCGACGAGACGACATTGCCGAGCACGCGCTCGGCCATGAAGGCGGTCTTGCCGAACAGGCCGAACGGGATCAGCACGAAGCCGCAGAGCGCCGCGAGCTTGAACTCGATCAGGGTGATGAACAGCTGGATCGCCAGCACGAAGAAGGCGAGCAGGACGACCACCCAGGCGAACAGCAGCACGACGATCTGGATGAAATTCTCGAAGAAACTGACATAGCCCATCAGCGACGAGATCGAGTCCAGGATCGGCCGGCCGGCATCGAGACCGACCTGGGCGACGCGTCCCGGCTGCAGCAGTTCGGCTGCGGTGAAGCCGGTCCCGCTCGCCTTCAGGCCGAGCCCGGCAAAGCTGTTGAAGACGATCTTCGCCAGACCGTTCCAGTTGCCGATGATATAGGCGAAGATGCCGACGAACAGTGTCTTCTTCACGAGCCGGGCGATGATGTCGTCGCCCTCGCCCATCGTCCAGAACAGAGCCGCCAGCGTCACATCGATGACGATGAGCGTGGTCGCGATGAAGGCGACCTCGCCGTGCAGCAGCCCGAACCCTGAATCGATATAGCTGGTGAAGACCTCGAGAAAGCGGTCAATGACGCCGGTGCCGCCCATTTCAGTGCGCCCCGGCGGCAGCGGAGCCGCCACCGGCCAACTGAACAGGCGCATCCCCCTTTGGAGCTTCATCCTTTCCGGTCGCGACACTCCCGGCACGCCTTGGGTCGACGCTACCACCCATGAGGAAGCGCCGCCGGTTCTCGGCCCAGGTGCGCAGGCAGGCCTGGTCGGTCGCGCCGGCGGCACCAAGCGACTGGCACTGCACCAGCCGTGACGACAGCTGATCGGTATCGGCGATATCGGGCCGGACGTCCGGACGAGCATCCATCGCTTGCGGCGACATCCTGAGCTGAACCGCGCTGGCGGTGATCGCGATCGCGATGAACGCGACCGCCGCGATGCGCGCGACTGTCTTGGTCTGCATGACCGAGCCTCAGTTGTGGAACATCGACACGGTGCCCGGCTGATAGCCGGTACCGGGCGCGAGGAAGCGGCGGAGCTGCTCGCGGGCCTGGTCCTGCGCCGCGGCGCGCTGTGCCGCATCGAGCGCCTGCGCCCTGCCCTGTGCGGCCATCAACGCTGTCAGATCCGACAGCTGCTGGGCCTGGAGCGCTAGGAGCTGATTGCCTGCCTGGGCAGCCTGAAGGGCGCCCGTGGCGGACTGGCTCGAGGTCGTGAGCGCGGTCATGGTGGACCGTGCGCCGTCGATATTGCCGACGACGCCTGCCTGGACCTTCAGCGCATCCTCGAATGCGGCGACCGAAGTCTGCCAGCGATCCTTCGCACCATCGACCAGCGCCTGATCGGACGCCGACATGCTGGCGCCTGCATATCTGGTGCTGAACGCCTGATCGATCGACTGGACGTCATAGGCAATGCGCTGCGCGCTCGAGAGCAATTGCTGGGTGCGCTGGACCTGCGCCTCGAGCTGCGCGACCGACGAGAAGGGCAGGGAAGCGAGATTCCTGGCCTGGTTGATCAGCGAGATTGCCTGGTTCTGGATCTGCTGGATCTGATTGTTGACCTGCTGCAGCGCGCGCGCCGCGGTCAGCACATTCTGCGCATAGTTGTTCGGGTCATAGACGATGCCGCCGAACTGCGCCCCCGCCGGCGCGCCGGCGACGAGAAGCGCGACCGCGGCCGCGCCGGACAGGAAGAACCTGCGCCTGGAAAATCTCTTCATAGAGTCACCTCGTTGTTGGCGGGGAGGAGATCGGCGGCCCAGTCGAGGCCGCGCAGACGAAGCCAGGCGGAAGCGAAATCGCCGGTGCCGCCGGCATCGACCAGCTGGGAGATCCGGAGCTGATCTGACTTTGACGACGCGGCGACAAAGGCGAGCGCGACATCGCCGAGGCCAAGCTCGAACAGGCGGTTGCCGCGCCGCGACTGGCAGTAATAATTGCGCTTGGGCGTGGCCCTGGCGAGAATCTCGATCTGGCGATCGTTGAGCCCGAAGCGCCGATAGGTCGTCATGATCTGCGGCTCGACCGCGCGCTCGTTGGGCAGGAAGATCCTGGTAGGGCAGCTTTCGACAATGGCCGGCGCGATGCTCGAAGTCTCGATATCGGCAAGGCTCTGCGTCGCGAACACGACGCTCGCATTCTTCTTGCGGAGCGTCTTCAGCCATTCCCGGAGCTGCTGGGCAAAGGCTGGGCTGTCGAGCACCAGCCAGCCCTCGTCGATGATGATCAATGTCGGCGCCCCGTCGAGCCGTCCCTCGATGCGATGGAAGAGATAGGAGAGCACCGCGGCCGCCGCCCCGGTGCCGGTCAGGCCTTCGGTCTCGAATGCCTGGACGCTGCCATCGCCCAGCCGCTCGGATTCGGCATCGAGCAACCGCCCATAAGGACCGCCGACGCAATAGGGGGCCAGCGCCTGTTTCAGCGCCTGTGCCTGAAGCAGCACCGCGAGCCCGGTCAGCGTGCGCTCCGCCACCGGCGCGGACGCCAGCGACCCGAGCGCTGACCAGAGATGCTCCTTTGCCTGGGGATCGATCGCGACGCCCTCGCCGGTGAGGATCGCCGCCAGCCATTCGGCCGCCCAGTTGCGCTCGGCCGGATCATCGATCCGCGCCAGCGGCTGAAGGCACACGCCGGACCGGGCCTCGTCGGTGAGACCGTAACCGAGATCCTGCCAGTCGCCGCCCATGGCGAGCGCGGCCGCGCGGATCGATCCGCCGAAATCGAACGCGAAGACCTGCGCACCCGGATACCGGCGGAACTGCATCGCCATGAGGCCGAGCAGCACCGACTTGCCGGCCCCGGTCGGGCCGACGATCAGCGTGTGCCCGACATCGCCGACATGGAGCGAGAAGCGGAACGGCGTCGATCCTTCGGTGCGGGCGTAGAAGAGCGGCGGGCCGCCCAGATGATCGTCGCGTTCCGGCCCAGCCCACACGGCGGATAGCGGGATCATGTGCGCCAGGTTCAGCGTCGAGACCGGCGGCTGGCGGACATTGGCATAGACATGCCCCGGCAGACTGCCGAGCCAGGCTTCGATCGCGTTCATGCCTTCAGCGATCACCGTGAAATCGCGGCCCTGGATCACCTTCTCGACTAGTCGCAATTTCTCGGCCGCGATCGCGGCGTCTTCATCCCAGACAGTGACCATCGCCGTGACATAGGCCTGACCGATCATGTCCGAGCCGAGCTCCTGCAGTGCCAGGTCAGCATCCGCGGCCTTGTTCGACGCGTCGCTGTCGAGCAGCGTCGATGCCTCGTTGGTCATCACCTCCTTGAGGATCGCGGCGACCGATTTGCGCTTGGCGAACCATTGCCGCCGGATGCGGGTCAGGACTTTCGTCGCGTCGGTCTTGTCGAGCATGATGGCGCGGGTCGACCAGCGATAGGCAAAGGCGAGCCGGTTCAGCTCGTCGAGCAAGCCGGGAAAGGTCGCGGTCGGAAAACCCGTGATGGTCAGGGTGCGAAGATGATGGCGGCCGAGCCGCGGCTCGAGCCCGCCGGTCAGCGCCGCATCGGCCAGCAAGGCGTCGAGATACATCGGGACCTCGGGGACGCGAACCCGCTGCCGCCCTGTCGAGATCGTGCTGTGCAGATAGGTCAGCGTCTCCGCATCATCGAGCCAGGCGACTTCGGGCACAAAGCCTTCGATCAGCTGCAGCACCCGTCCGCTGCGATCGATAAAACCCGCGAGCACCTCCCGGGGATCGACTCCGGTCTGCGCACGACCTTCGAACAGCCAGCCCTCCGCGCGCGCTGCATCCTCGGCGGGCGGCATCCAGAGCAGGGTCAGGAAATAACTGCTCTCGAAATGTGCGCCCTCCTCGGCGAACTGCTCAGCGCGCTCGCGATCGACCAGCGCCGAGGCGGCATCCGGAAAGACGCTTTCCGGATAATGCTGCGCGGCATGGCGCTGTGCCTCGACGAAGATCGCCCAGCCTGAGCCGAGCCGCCTCAGCGCATTGTTGAGCCGTCCAGTGGTCGCGACCAGCTCGGCCGGCGTCGCCGAATCCAGATCAGGCCCGCGAAAGCGGGCGGTGCGCTGGAAGCTGCCGTCCTTGTTGAGCACCACCCCCTCGGCGACCAGGGCGGCCCAGGGCAGGAAGTCGACGAGGCTGGCCGAGCCATTGCGATATTCGCGAAGCGACATCATCGGCGCGCCCTCACACCCGCAGGAAATTGGGATAACGAAGGTGCCGCCGGGCAACGTCGACGAACTGCGCATCGCGCTTCGCCGCCCAGACCGCCGCCATATGGCCGATGCTCCAGATGGCGAGGCCGGCGAGCCAGAGCCTCAGGCCGAGCCCGACCGCGCCGGCCAGCGTGCCATTGGCGATCGCGACGGCGCGCGGTGCGCCGCCGAGCAGGATCTGCTCGGTCAGGGCACGGTGGACCGGGGCGTAATAGCCGGGGACTGGCTCGCCGGTCTCCATCAGACCAGTGCCCCGCCGCCAAAGCTGAAGAAGCTGAGGAAGAAGGAGCTGGCCGCGAATGCGATCGACAGGCCGAACACGATCTGGATGAGACGCCGCCCGCCGCCCGACGTATCGCCAAAGGCCAGGGTCAGTCCGGTGACGATGATGATGATCACCGCGACGATCTTGGCGACCGGGCCCTCGATCGACTGGAGGATCGACTGCAGCGGCGCTTCCCATGGCATCGACGATCCGGCGGCATAAGCGGGACTGGCGGCGAGGATCGCCGGCGGCAACGAGGCAGCGAGCGCGGCCGCGCGGCGGCGGAAGGTGGCAGGCTTCATGCGGTGTCTCCGATTGCGGGGGACTGAAAGGAAGTGAGGCGGTAGTCCCCATCGGGGCCGAGCCCTTCGACGCGCGCGAGCTCGGAAAGGCGCCGTCCGTGACCGTCACGAACCAGCACGGCGATCAGGTCGATGGTCTCGCCGATCAGCGCGCGCGGAACGGTCACGACCGCTTCCTGGATCAGCTGTTCGAGGCGCCGCAGCGCGCCGAGCGCGGTGCCGGCATGGATGGTCCCGACTCCGCCGGGATGGCCGGTACCCCAGGCCTTGAGAAGATCGAGCGCCTCGGCGCCGCGCACCTCGCCGATCGGGATACGGTCCGGGCGCAGGCGCAGGCTCGACCGCACCAGGTCCGAGAGAGTCGCGACGCCGTCCTTGGTCCGCATCGCGACCAGGTTCGGCGCCGCGCATTGCAGCTCGCGTGTGTCCTCGATCAGGACCACACGGTCATTGGTCCTCGCGACCTCTGCAAGCAGCGCGTTGGTGAGCGTCGTCTTGCCCGTCGAGGTGCCGCCGGCGACCAGGATGTTGCTGCGGTCCGCAACGCCAGTCCTGAGCACGTCCGCCTGGTCAGCCGACATGATTCCGGCGCGTACATAATCGTCGAGGGTGAAGATCGCGACGGCCGGCTTGCGGATCGCAAAGGCAGGGGCGGCGACGACCGGGGGCAGCAGGCCTTCGAACCGCTCGCCGGTTTCGGGAAGCTCGGCCGATACACGCGGCGACCTGGCATGGACCTCGACGCCGACATGGTGGGCGACCAGCCGGACGATCCGTTCGCCATCGGCGGCAGGGAGAAGCTGGCCGGTGTCGGAAACCCCTTCCGCGAGCCGATCAACCCAGAGCCGGCCGTCGGGATTGAGCATGACCTCGACCACGGCCGGGTCTTCGAGCCAGGTGGAGATCGACGGTCCGAGCGCCGTGCGCAGCATTCTCGCGCCGCGGATGCTTGCTTCGGAACGGATCGGATGCACGGTCAACTGAGGTCCCCGTCACAGCGCCGGAAGAACGGGTCCGGCTGACGGGGACGAGTAAGAAAGCCTCCAAACCGGCCGTTGCAACAAGCATCTCCGCGGGTCGTAGCCTGGCGTAGAAAGACAAAGGATCGGCGGTTGCCCCGCGGCGCTTCAGGTCCTGTCGGGCGCGACTGGAGCGGGTTGGACGTCACGCGACAGCTCGCCCGCGAGCGTCGGACCCAGCTCCATGCGCCGGCTGAGCGACTCGACGAAGCGCTCCCAGCGTTCCTTCCCCATCGCCTGCGCGGCCGCGAGCGCGGTATCGGGCAGCGGCGGATTGCTCGTCAGCCAGAAGCGGATGAACAGGGCGAGCGTCTCGTTGGACAGGTCGACATGCCATTCGAGCCGTTCAGCCTGGCGGGTCAGCCGATCCAAGCGGCGGCTGAGCGCCGCCTCGAGCCGCTCTGCGCCATCAGGCGACAGGAACGAGGCGAGCGCTGCTTCGACGATCGCGACCTGAGCGACGCGCCGAGATCGGGCATGATCGGCGAGCTGCCGCGCGAGATCGGCCGGTAGGCGGAAGGTATGCTTGATCCTCGGCCGTACGGTCACAGCGCAACTCCATCATCAGGATCGAGCGACGCCTGGCGCGCCGTTCCCGCCATCCGGTCCTGGAGCCGGCGATTCCGGATGGCATCCGCGTCCGATTCGCCCTCGCCGAACTCGAACTCGCTTTGCGGCACCGCCGGCCGGGCGACGATCTCCTCGTGATCGCCAAGGTCGGGCTCGCGACGGATGCCGGCATTGGCGGGATCGCTCTTCGCGCCAGCCTTCGAACCGGTCTTCCCCCTTGAGCCACACCGCGAAACAGCTTTGGCGCTCGCCTTCTTTCCGGGTACCGGGCTGGGTTCGGACCCAAGACGA
>Ga0105238_10007215_pt1 | contig 11123 bp, 10 predicted proteins | sample KBSC34metaG_FD_81526 | JGI IMG/M metagenome (GOLD analysis project Ga0105238, IMG submission 81526) | Corn rhizosphere microbial communities from Kellogg Biological Station, Michigan, USA - KBS C3-4 metaG | ecosystem: Host-associated > Plants > Roots > Rhizosphere > Soil | place: Michigan, USA...
ATCGCTTGGCGTCGAGATCGAGTTCGAAGAGACCGACGTTCGCGACAGCAAGGCGATGGCGGCCCTGCACAAGCACGCCTTCGACCGCTTTGGGCGCATCGACATCGCCTTCAACAATGCCGGCGTGCCGGGCAAGACCGCGCCCGTGCACGAACTCGAGGACGCCGACTACGACCTGCTGATGGACGTCAATCTGCGCGGTATCTTCAACGGCCTGAGGCACCAGATCCCGCACATGACCGCCAACGGCGGCGGAGCGATCGTCAACACCTCGTCGCTGTTCGGCGTCATGGGCTTTGCCACGACCGCGGTCTATTGCGCCAGCAAATGGGGAGTGATCGGCCTCACCAACTCGGTGGCGCTTGAAGTCGCGCGCAAGAATATCCGCGTCAACGCAATTGCGCCCGGCTCGGTCATGACGCCGCTGCTGCGCGGCATGTTCGGCAGCGAGCAGAGCGCCAAGGATACGGTGCTGCCGATGATCCCGATGGGCCGGATCAGCGACCCGTCCGAGATCGCGCAGCTCGTGCTTTTCCTGTCGTCCGACGCCGCGTCCTTCATCACCGGACAGGCCGTGGTGATCGACGGCGGCGGCTTCGTCGCTGGCGCCGACAAGCTCTGACGCTTCAAGGCTGGGGTCACCCCCAGCCTTGCTCGTCCTTGTTCAGGCTACGCAGCTCTTCTCGCCTTTGGCGAGCGCGATTTCCACCACTTGAAGGCCCCTGTCCGTCAGCCGCGACGGGAATGTGGTGCGCAGACGATCTTCATGCACCGGGATCACCCGGCGCACCTCGCCGCCAACCGATTTCAGCATCTCGGCGCCGGAGAAGATCAGATTGTGCTGGCTGCCGACGGCAAGGCCGATGGGCACGATCTGCGGCGCGGTGGGATCAAGCCCGGTCAGATTGTCGTAGGTGTAGATGAGGTCACCGGCGAAGATCCAGCGATCCTCGCCGCTGGCGCCGTCGTTGCGGACGGTCACATACATGCTGCCATAAGTGTGGGTGTCGGCGGCAAGATGAACGTCGATCCCCGGCAGCACGTTTTCCTGGTCGCCGTCGATGCAGATCATGCGGCCTTCCTTTGCGGCTTCGACCGCGCGCACGATATCGGCCGGATCACCGCCGCCGACGAGGAACCGGTATTCCGGTCCGAGCGTCAGCGCCCAGACCCATTTGTCCAGCTCGCTCTTCTGGACGTAGAACTTGGCGTTGGGGAACAGATGCATGGCGCCCATATGGTCGAAATGGGCATGGGTGATGAAGACGCTGGTCACGTCCTCCGGCTTCACGCCGCATTCGGCAAGGACCGCCCGCGGACCGTGGTAGTTCGAGACGCCGTAGGCATTGGCCAGTTGTTTGCCATAGGCGACGTGGTCGTAGCCGGTATCGATCAGGATGGTTTCGCCGCCGCCCTTCAGAAGCGCATAGGCATAGGGAAGCTTGCGCGTGCCCTGGTGCTGCGGCCCGTACATCATGACGCTGAAGGGGAATTTCTCCACCGCCGCATATTCGAGCACCCAGATCGAGTAATGTGCCATTCAATCCTCCCTTGATAGACTATAGGCCTTGCCCAGGCAGGCGCGGCGCGTGGACGGCGCAACAGGCCTGGCCGAAATCGACGAGCTCGAAGCCGGGCAACAGGCGCGCGGTTGCCCGCAGATGATCGCTTGTCGCCCGCAAGGCGCGAGTCAACGTATCGAAGCGCTTGTCCGACCTGTCCTGCGCCCCGCGGCAGGCCGTCGCCGCAACACAGGCCTCCAGCAGCATGTCTGCGGCACCGCGCATATGATGGTAGTGGTGCGCGGCCGGTTCCGGCGCCTGCAAGGCACGAACGGCTTCGCCGGCCTGTGTGACGGCCTGCCTCGCACCCACCAAGGCGCCCTCGGCCAGCGCCGCCTGACGGCGCGATGTCAGCAGGAACAGCGCATAGCCCGAAAGCTGGGTCAGGGTCTGGCTGATCAATTGCTGTGCGGGACGCGCGGCGTCGGCATAGCGCAGCACCGACTGCTCCGTCACGGCGACGCAGGAATACACGCCCATCGCAAATCCTCCGCGCCAGCATCGCGGCGCCCTCCTCCCTTGGGCATTACCCGATTTTGATATCGGTAACAACAGAATTGCTCCAACCGGCGCCGGCAGCTTGTTTGTTCGACAAGGTAATGATTTGATGCGCGCCGGCCGGACCGAGCGATAACAAAGATGCCCAGGCGATCATCCGAGGACACCAACAGGCGCAATGGAAGCGCCAGAATGCGCGACGTCGCGGTTCGCGCCGGTGTCTCCACCATGACCGTGTCCCGGGTCCTGAACGAGCCCGGCAAAGTATCCGAGGAGATGCGCGAGCGCGTGCTGAGGGCGGTTCGCGAGATCGGGTACCTGCCAAACCACCTGGCGGGCAGCCTGTCCTCGAACCGCTCGACGACCATCGGGCTCATCGTGCCCAGCATCGACAATTCGATCTACACGCAGACGGTCAAGGGCCTGTCGGAGGTGCTGAAGCGCTCCGGTTTCCAGCTGATGATCGCGGAATCGGGATATGATCCCAACGAGGAAGAGGAGCTCATCACCGTCTTCCTCAGCCACCGGGTCGGTGGGCTGGTCCTCCACAGCACTGAGCATACGCCCCAGGCCATCGAGAAGATCCGCAAGTCGGGCATTCCGGTTGTCGAGAACGGAAATATCCCCAAAGAGCCGATCGACATGGTCGTAAGCTATTCAAATCGCGATGCTTCTTACGCGATGACCATGCATCTCGGCAGGCTCGGCTATCGCAAGATCGCATTCGCCAGCCTTTATTCCGTGCACAATGACCGCTCCCAGGATCGCCTCAAAGGATATTTGGCGGCGCTCAAGCAATTGGGACACGATCCCGACCCGCGCATGGTCCTGGAGACGGGACGCGGCCTTGCCGCCGGCGCGGAAGTCGTGGCGCGGGTGATCCAGAGCGTGCCGGAGGTCGACGCGCTCTTTTGCGCCGGCGAAGTTCTAGCCGTCGGCGCGCTGTTCGAGTGCCAGCGACGCAACTGGTCGGTGCCTGGCCGCATCGCGCTCGCCAGTTTCGACGACGTCGATCTGTTGCGGCATGTCAGCCCTTCCGTCACCACCTTGCGGCTGCCGCGCTACGACATTGGAGAGCGGACGGCGCGGATCCTTCTGAGCCGCATCATCGACGGCGCGGACCATTTGCGCGGCAGCGTCGTCGACCTCAAGTTCGAAGTCATCCAGCGCGAGAGCACCTGACCTGCCTTGGGACCGGAGTTGCAACAGGATGCTCGCTCTTCTACGATTGCATTTTGTTACCGGTACCAATATAAACTCAAAGCCGACATGGCAGTCGCATGCTTGGCGAGCTGTCCGATAGGAAACGAGGGATTTTGGTAATGCTCACAGAGCGGCGGAACAGGACGTGAGCTTGGCGAAGGAAACGACCGAAGCGGTGCTCTCCACGGGTGCGAAACCGCTCGACGGATGCACCGCCTTGATCACCGGCTCCACCGCCGGCCTCGGGCAGGCAATGGCGGCAAGGCTGGCCGAATCCGGATGCAGCATCATGTTGCACGGGCTGGAAGACGCCGATCAGATCGAAGCACAACGCGATGGGCTTGCCCGCAAGACGGGCGCCCGTATAGCCTACCACAAGGCCGATCTCTCGACGCGGTCGGGGGTCGAAGGGTTGATCAACACCGCGATGTCGGTGCTTGGTCCAATCGACATCCTCGTCAACAATGCGGTCGTCCGGCACTTCGCGCCGGTGATGGATTTCCCGGCCGAGCAATGGGACCTTGCGCTCGCGGTCAATCTCTCCGCCGCATTCCACGCCATCCGGCTTCTGCTGCCGAATATGCGCAGCCGGAATTTCGGCCGGATTTTCAACATCACCTCGGTCTATGGCATGCGCGGAACGACCGACCGTGTCGGGTATGTGACGACGAAGTCTGCTATCCTCGGCCTGACCCGCGCCGTGGCGCTGGAGAACCTGGATCGCGACGTGACCTGTCACAGTCTCTGCCCCGGGTCGGTGCTCACGCCGGGCACGGAAGAACGGGTGGAGAGGCTGATGGCGGAGCGTGGCATCGACCGGACGGCGGCCGAACGACTCTTCCTCGAAGGAAAGCAGCCAGGCGGCAACTTCGTCTCGGCGCGGAGCATCTCGGACCTGCTCGTCTTCCTGTGCGGCCCGATCGCCCGCGACATGACTGGATCCGTTCTGCCGGTCGAGGCGGGTTGGCTGGCAAGTTGAGCCGGCACTGAAGCAGACCGGCATCGCCCGCCAGCGATGCCTAACTACTTGTTTTTACGCAATTCCGGATGGAAAACCGCGACGCACTTTTCCCGGAATTGCTCTAGACGGAGCCATCCATGGACGACCTGTACGAAGTCTACGCCATCCGCTACGGCCACCACGACCGCAACGCGGCCGCGAATTTCATCGGCGGCGACCCGCATGACGGTCCAATGCCGCTCGACTATTTCGTCTGGGCGATCGTCGGCAAATCGCGCACCTTCGTGTTCGATACAGGCTTCGACGCGAAAGTCGCGGACCGGCGCCAGCGCAATCTGCTGCGCCCGGTCGGCGAAGGGCTGAAGATGATCGGCATCGATCCCGACAAGGTCGAGGACGTCATCATCTCACACATGCATTTCGATCATGCCGGCAACCACGAGCTGTTCCCGAAGGCCCGCTACCATGTCCAGGACGTGGAGATGGCCTACTGCACGGGACGCTGCATGTGCCACAGCTATCTCAGGCATCCGTTCGACTATGAGGACGTGGCCAGCATGATCGGCAAGTTGTATGCGGGGCGCGTGACTTTCCATGACGGTGTCTCGGAGGTCGCTCCGAACCTCACCGTTCATCGTGTCGGCGGCCACTCGAAAGGCCTGCAGGTGATACGCGTAAAGACGCAGCGCGGCTTTGTGGTGCTCGGCTCCGACGCGTCGCATTTCTACGCGAACTTCGAGCAGAACCGGCCATTCCCGGTACTGGAGAGCGCCACTGATATGCTCGATGGCTACGCCACCATGCGCAAGCTCGCCAGCACGCCGAGCCACATCATCCCGGGTCACGATCCGCTGGTGCTCGCCCGCTATCCCGTCGCGCTGGCGGGTGTGGACGACATCGTGCGTCTCGACCTCGACCCTATCCCCGGGGCGCCGTAAGCGCCTTCTTGATCGAACGCCCGCTCACGAGCGAAAACCTCGGGCGCTCGTCGCAATCGCATGGAGACGACAATGACTGACCTCAAGCTCGGCCTGGCTGGCGCCGGCAGGATGGGAACGCCGATGGCCAAGCGCCTGATGGCGGCAGGCTACAGCGTGAGCGTCTATGACACGAATGCCGTCGCCGTCGAGGCGCTGGCCGCTCAGGGCGCAGGCAAGGCCGCGACGCCCGCCGAGTTGATGAAGAGCTGCGACGTTGTGCTGCTTTCGCTGCCGACGCCGGAGATCGTGCAGGCCGTTTGCCTTGGTCCCGACGGGCTCACCTCCGCCAAGGGCGCGACCATCGTCATCGACCTCTCGACCACAGGTCCGCGAACGGAGCGCCTCGTCGCGAAAGGCCTCGAGGCCGCCGGCATCGCGCTGGCCGACTGCCCGGTCAGCGGCGGCGTGGGCGGCGCTGAAAAGGGCACGCTGGCCATGATGGCGGCCTGCGACGAGGCGACCATGGAAACGATCCGCCCTGTGCTCGAAACGCTTGGCAAACCAGTCCATGTCGGCCTGGAGCCTGGCATGGGCCAGATGATCAAGGTGATCAACAATCTGATGTCGGTGACGGCTTTGTCGATCGCCTCCGAAGCACTTGTGCTCGGCACCAAGGCCGGCCTCGATCCGGACGTGCTGCTCGAGGTCATCAATTCCGGCAGCGGCAGTTCCAACGCCACGCTGACGAAGATACCGAAATTCGTCCTTACCCGCAGCTTCGATTTCGGCTTCGCCATCGGGCTGTCGGCCAAGGACATCCGCCTTTGCCTCGAAGAGAGCGACGCGCTGGGCGTGCCGATGATCGTCGGCGGCGCGGTGCGGCAGTTGCTGACCGTGGCTAAGAGCGACCTCGGCCCGGATGCGGATCTGACCGAAATCATCAAGCCGATCGAGGGTTGGGCCGGCGTGACTGTTGCCGGCAAGAAGGCCCAGGCCTGACGGCGGCCGGAACGCATCCGATGAGCACCAATTCCCCTCAGGCAATTGCTCCGGGCCTGTCGTGCCGCCTTGCGGCGTTCGTGCGCAACGCGCAATGGCGCGACGTGCCCGAACCGGTGCGCGAGCATGCGCTGCGCGCCCTCTTCAACGGCTTCGGGACCGCGCTTGGCGGTTCATCCGACCAGGCGATACTGCGCCTTGCGGCAAGCCTCGCCCCCTTCTCCGCCGGTGCAGCAGCGACCGTGATCGGGCATCGCGACAGGCTAGATGCGCCGACCGCGGCGTTCCTCAACGCGGCGTCGATGAACGTGTTCGATTTCGACGACACCCATCAAGGCACGATCATCCATCCGACAGCGCCCGTGGCGCCCGCAGTCCTTGCCCTGGCCGAAACCCGGCTGGTCAGCGGGACAGCGCTTCTGCACGCCTTCATTCTTGGCGTGGAGGTGGCCTGCCGGATCGGCAACGCGATTTCACCGGGCCACTACAATCGCGGCTGGCACATCACCTCGACCTGCGGGATATTCGGCGCCGCCGCGGCCGCGGCGAAGCTGCTCGATCTCAGCGAGGAGGAAATCCTCTGGGCCTTCGGCAATGCATCGGCCCAGGCATCGGGTCTCGTCGAGACCCTGGGCTTCATGGCCAAGAGCGTGGGCGTCGGCACGGCTGCGCGCGGAGGCCTGCTCGCCGCGTTGATGGCGCAGGGCGGGGTCGAGGGACCGCCGATGCCGCTTGAAGGTCCGCGCGGTTTCCTCAAGGTCTTGTGCGATGCGCCAAAACCCGAGCTGATCGAGCGTGGGCTGGGCAGCGCCTGGGAAAACCTGCGCAACATGTTCAAGCCATATCCCTGCGGCGTCGTGCTCAACCCCGTCATCGACGCATGCCTCAATCTGCGCCGAAAGCCCGATTTCTCCGCCGACCTGGTCTCCGAAGTCATGGTGCGTGGCTGCCCGCTGCTCAAGGCCCGCGCCGACAGACCTGACGTGACCACTGGCAGGGAGGCGCAAGTCAGCGCGCAGCATGCCGTCGCTGTCGCCCTGTTGCGCGGAACGGCCGGCGCCGCCGATTTCAGCGACGCGGCGGTGAACGATGCCGATGTGGGAGCATTGCGTGCCAAGGTGCGTCCGATCGAAACAGACGAAGCCATTCCGGTTGAAGCGGCGTACATCTCTGTCCGCTGTAGCGACGGGTCGCATTTGGAGATGAGCGAACGGGCGGCCACCGGGAGCCCGGCGCGACCGATGACGGATGCAGCGCTCAAGGAGAAATTCTCCGCCCTCGCCCGCTATGGCTGCCCGACGGTCAATGCCGGCGCGCTCGCCGACAGGCTGTGGGCGCTCCGTGACCTCGGCGACGCCGGTTCCGTCATGGCGCTGGCTCGGCCGGAAGCATAAGCCGCGGGCCGCCACTTACCCGCGCGACCTCAGCGATTGTGCTGCGGCGGCTTCCAGACATGGGTGGAGATTATGTCCCTCAGTTCCGCGCGAACGGCGCGGAACAGCGGGCGGAATGTCGAGGACATCGGCTTTTGCGACGATGTCGCAAGGATGAGCTTGCGGGTGATCTGCGGCTCGAACGGCCAGACCTCGATACGGCCGGCTTCGGCAAGCAGGTGCACGGAAGCATAGGGCAGGACCGTATAGCCGCCGCCTTCCTCGACAAGCAGGAGCGTCGACGGCATCGCCTCCAGCTCCATCTCGATGCGCGGATAGATGCCGTGCTCGGCGACGATGTTGTCGATCAGCCGCCGCAGGCCATGCGGCCGGCTTGGCAGGATCATCGGCAGTTCCGCAAGCACGCTGAGGCTTACCGGGCCGCGCGGAAGCGCCGGAACGGCGAGCGCAGGACCGATCAGGAAAAGCTCGTCATCGGCGAGCGGCTCGGTCAGCACGGAAGGGTGATTGGGCGAGTTATAGAGGACCGCCGCGTCGATACGGCCGGCGATCAGCCATTCCAGAATATGGCCGCTGAAACCCTCGATGACCTGCAAGGCGACGTTGGGAAATTCGTTCTTGATCTTCTTGACGAGCGGCACCGTCAGCACCGTCCCGACGGATGGCGGGACGCCAAGCACCAGCCTGCCGCGTGGCGAAGCCCGCAAGTTGGAAACGGCGTTTTGCGCAAGCCGCATGCGCTCGACAATTTCGTCGGCATGCGATTTCAAAAGCGCGCCGGCTTCGGTCAGCACCACGCCGCGGCCGTTGCGGTGGAACAATTCGACGCCCAGTTCCTCCTCGAGCCCGCGGATATGGCGCGTGATCATCGGCTGGGTGACGTTGAGATCGAGGGCAGCCTTCGAGAAGCTACCCGCCGAGCCGACCGCGATGAAGACCTGTAACTGCTTCGTGTCCAACTCAAACCACCCAACCCGCCGCCGGGCGGTGCTTTGCCCGAAGCTTTCGACCCTACGTGCGGAACGGATATTTCAGACCTCGCACGTTCAGGAACACGGCATAGACCGAAGTTGTCGCCGTGATGAACAGCCGATTGTGCCGCGCGCCGCCAAATGCGACGTTCGCCACCATTTCCGGCACCAGGATCTTGCCGATCAATTCACCGGCCGGCGTGTGGCACTGGACACCGTCCCAGGCGCTGATCCAGAGGTTACCGGCGATATCGACACGGAAACCATCCGGAATGCCGGGCGATATTTCGGCGAACACGCGCGAATTTACCAGCCTGTCACCGGCAACGTCAAACGACCTGACGTGATGCGGCGCGCTGCGGTCGGTCAGATAACCGGAATCCGCGATGTAGAGCTTTTCCTCGTCAGGCGAGAAGGCAAGACCGTTGGGCATCGAGAAGTCGTCGGCGACAACAGCGATCCCACCGGATTGCGGATCGATGCGGTATACGCGGCAACCGGGCTGCTCCTGGTCCGCCCGGCGCCCGACATAGTCGGAGATGATGCCGTAGTTCGGGTCGGTGAACCAGATGCTGCCATCCGACTTGACCACCACGTCGTTCGGCGAATTGAGCCGCTTTCCCTCAAAGGAGTCCGCGAGCACGGTGATCGAGCCGTCCCACTCGGTGCGCACCACGCGGCGTTCGCCCTGCATGCAGGTGACGAGCCTGCCTTCGCGGTCGCGCGTGCTGCCGTTCGGGTTGGCGACATTGGCGCGGAACAGCGAAACGGCGCCGGTCTCCTCGTCCCAGCGCAGCATGCGGTCGTTGGGGATGTCGCTCCAGACCAGCGTGCGCAGGTCGGCGAAATAGACCGGCCCTTCCGCCCAGCGGTTGCCGGTGTGCAGCGTCTCGAGGAAGGCGACCGGATCGATGAGGTCGCCGAAGCGCGGGTCGATGATCTCGTAGCAGGACACTGGCAGCCTCGCTTATGGCAGGCGAATGGCAACGGTCTTGGTCTCGGTGTAGAGGTGCAGCGCCTGTTCCCCGAGGTCACGCCCCCAGCCGGACTGCTTGAAGCCGCCGAAAGGCATGGTGACGTCATTGAAGTTGTGGCAATTGACCCACACCGTGCCCGACTTGATCTTGGCTGCCAGCCGATGCGCAGCGCTAAGATTGTTCGTCCAGATCGAGGCGGCAAGACCGTATTCGGTGTCATTGGCGTCCCGCGCCAGCTCATCCAGGTCTTCGTCGTCGAAGGGCCGGGCGCAGACCACCGGTCCGAAGATTTCTTCCTTGATCACCGACATGTCGCGGGTCGTGTTGGTGATGACCGTCGGCTTGACGAAATAGCCGGTGTCGCCCGCCCGGCCACCGCCGGTTACGATCTCGGCGCCCGCAGCCTTGCCCTCCGCGATCAGCCGCGTGATGCGGTCAAGTTGCTCGCCGGACACGACCGGTCCCAGTTCTGATGCCGGATCGAGGCCGGCGCCGAGCCTGAGGCTCTCAGCCCGTTCGGAAATGCCGGCCATCACCTTGTCGTAGATCTTCCTGTGAACGAAGAAGCGCGTGCCCGCGCCGCAGCTTTGGCCGGCATTGAAGAAGGCGGCGCTCGAGGCTCCCGCCACCGCCATGTCGATGTCGGCATCGCCCAGCACGATCGTCGGCGCCTTGCCGCCGAGCTCGAGGCTCACCTTCTTGAGATTTCCGGTCGCGGCACGCGCGATGAGCTTGCCGACCTCCGTCGAGCCGGTGAAGGCGATCTTGTCGATATCCGCATGCGCCGACATCGCAGCGCCCGCCGTTTCGCCAAAACCGGTGACGATGTTGACCACGCCATCGGGAAACCCGGCCTCCTGGACCAGCCTGCCGAAATAGAGGGCGCCGAGAGGCGTCTGCTCGGCGGGTTTCAGCACGATCGTGCAGCCTGCCGCAAGCGCCGGCGCCACCTTCCACGCCAGCATCGCCAGCGGGAAGTTCCAAGGGATGATCTGCCCCACGACGCCGACCGGCTCACGCCGTGTATAGGCGTGCCAGTCGCCCGGCGCGTTGATCGTCATCGTCTCGCCGTTGATCTTGGTCGCCCAGCCGGCATAGTAGCGGAAGGTTTCCGCCGTGAACGGCACCTCGCCATTGCGGGAATCGCCGATCGGCTTGCCGTTCTCGTAGGAGTTGACGACGGCGAGAAGATCGCGGTTGGCATCGATCAGGTCCGCCAATTTCCAAATCAGCTTCGCGCGCTCGGCCGGCACCATCCTCGACCAGGCGCCTTCGAATGCCTGCCGGGCCGCGCGCACCGCCAGATCGACATCCGCCTTGTCGCCGGCGGGCACGGCGGCCATCACGCGGCCGCTCGACGGATCGACGACATCAAGCGTCTTGCCTGATGCAGCCGGCCGCCATTGACCGTCAATCAGCATCTCGTGTTGACCGCCGACGAACGCCGCGACCTTCGGATCGAGCTGCGGCACGGCGTCGAAATGGACGGTCATGTTCCCTCCCGAACTTCAATGTTCAACGCTGGACGAACGGAGCCGGAATGGAGTTTCCGGCATCGATCCACACGCTTTTTTCCTGGAGATATTCGTAGATGGCGGTGCGGCCGTTTTCCCGGCCGAAACCCGACTGCTTGTAGCC
>Ga0105238_10007216_pt1 | contig 11123 bp, 18 predicted proteins | sample KBSC34metaG_FD_81526 | JGI IMG/M metagenome (GOLD analysis project Ga0105238, IMG submission 81526) | Corn rhizosphere microbial communities from Kellogg Biological Station, Michigan, USA - KBS C3-4 metaG | ecosystem: Host-associated > Plants > Roots > Rhizosphere > Soil | place: Michigan, USA...
ACGCAATGAACGTGACCATCCTACTTTGCTCGGCGATACTCGCCTTTCCAGCCTCCACGCGTGCAAAAGTGTTCGGCCTACTGGGCGGTAGCTTGGCCATTCAAATTCTCAACATCGCTCGCTTCGTCAGTCTCTTTTACCTGGGTCAGTTCAGCATTCGTTGGTTTGAATTCGCGCACGCCTACTTGTGGGAGAGCTTATTGGTGCTCGATACAATGGTTGTATTCTGGCTCTGGGTGGAGCAGTTCGCGCAGATGCGCCGCACTGTGAATGGCATTTAAGCCGCAGACTCGCTTCCTGCTGCGTGGCTCGATGCTGCTTATCTGTATGCTCACTCTTTGGTGGTTCGTGCTGACAGCGCCGATGCTATATCTGCTCAAAGGAGGAGTCGAGATTTTCTTGCCGATTGAAACGAATGCTTCAGGCTCCTGGACTCTGCGGGTGCCACTGGAAAGAACATTGCCTCTAACGCAACAGCAGCGGACCCCGGGCAAATTCGTTTCATTGATATCGACATGACGCGCAGCGATATTCTTATGTTTACTTTCAGCCTGCCGGTCTATTGGGCAATTATTTTGGCATCAGCGAAGGCGAGCGATACCGTTCGCGCACTGATGCTGGGCACGCTCGTGATGTCGGGCGCTGAGATCGGTCTATTGCTGGCATACGCCAAAATTACAGCTCTCAGCGCCGCCTCCCAATTGACAGGTGATGAGCCTGTCTTCGAATGGGTCCGCCAGGTGCAGTTTTACTTAATAGTCAATGTACTCCCCTACACCTCACCATTTATTGTCGCCTTGTCCCCCCACAGTGGTCTACGCAGCCAAGGTTTCGCCCGTGATTCAATGACTTATGGCTCGGCCGAGGTTTTGCCAAAGTGCGGGCATCTGAGGCAAAGGCGCAGAAATTGAATAGAACAATCGATTTAGTCAGTTCTTCCGATCTCCAGATACGCTTCTCGAACTCGCGACCTTAGATCCCGGAAGACTCCAACCTTTATTCCCAGGTCTTCCACTACTTTTGCAGTTTCTTGCCCATGCAGGTAGAAACGGCTTAAGGCTTCAACTTCGATCGAATCGAGGCTTCCAAGTATTTGTCGTATCTTTGCCAGGCCTTTGTTTTGAGCAGGCTCTGAGCCGTTCATGCTCCGACCTGCCGGCCTAAATCTTCCTTATTTGCTTGCGGACGGTGGGCTGAAATTTCCTTACTTCTACCGAATACCGGCTCCAGCGTTTCCATCCACGATGGGAACTTGAACATCAGTACCACGGAAGAACCACTATAGTCTAGGTATTTACGGATGGCGCCGTCTTGAAGTCGGCCCATTGCGTGAAGTTCGATTGTCTTGGCACCAACCCATTTGCCCATTCCACGTGTCCTCCCCGAAGCCGCTCTCGACGGAGGGGTGTTAAGGTCCGCGCAAATGGCAGCTGACGGCCTAAGCTGTCGCTGAGTATAGCAATTCCCCTAGCGTGCCGGCAATATGTTTTTGGATTTTTCTAATACCCCTGAAGATTATCTGTTTGGGATACATCTGTGCTGAGATAATGTGTTCACAATTGCCACTTAAAAAAGGGAACCCTTGCTGCGGCTGTGCATTTGATTCACTGGCGGATCAGGATCGCGTTGATGTTGTCACGACTCTATTCGGGTTCTTGCTGGAGTGCTTTGTTGTTTTTCTGGTAGCGGTTCTGACAAGCGGGCCGATATGAATATCGACTTTCTATATGCAGGCCTCGTACTCGTAGTTCTTGGCGTCGTGGTAATGTCCAAGCGCAACTCCAGGAAACGAGTAGTTGAGGACAACGCATCCCGGCGAGAGCGGAATTGGTATCCAGACTTTTGGAGTCGACGACAAAAATGATTTGGCTCCCGCTGGGGCTGTGGCTCAGCCAGAACGCAAGGCAGATCGCGAAATCACTCGTGAACTCAAGGCGAGCCTGGAGTCTCTGGGTTGCAATAGAGCAGGCTTGCGACTGGGAGACTGGAGCGGGACGTACAGCAGCGGGCACATGAAGTGCCGGAGGCTCGATTATAGTCCGAGAACATTAGCGGGAATCGGCACTACATAGTAGAGCCCAAACTGCCAATGTTCCCTGCTAAAGCGCCTGCGACATATTCAATCCTAATTGCCGACGACTTAGCTCTGGTGCGAGGAGGCTTGGCTGCGCTGTGTCAGCAGGCGCCATACCGGGTGGTGGCTCAGTGTTCCTGTGGCATTGCCACTTTGCAATCGATCGAGCTAGAAAAACCCGACGTCGCAATTCTCGATCTGAACTTGCAAGGCTTATCTGCGCTCGCCATCCTCCGTAAGCTACAGGAGTCCCCAGTTCAGACACGTATCCTAATCCTGTTTACACGTAAGGACCGTAGGACGGTACTGGACGCGTTGCGTCTTGGTGCGGCCGGATTTCTCCTCAAATCGGATCCCACCATACATTTGCTGGAAGCTTTCAATCAGATTCTAAATGGTGGGGTCTACATTTCTCCTTCCTTTGATATCGACAAGATTTTTGTATCCGGCGAAAAACATTTCGCCGAGAATCCGCTAGGAGTCTTGAGCGCACGAGAATATGAAGTCTTCTCCCTACTTATCGCGGGCATTCGCGCAAAAGAAATCGCTGCACGCCTGGATCTGAGTCCAAAGACGGTCGATACCTACCGCGCCAGTCTAATGCGGAAATTGGAGATTGATAGTATCGCCGGATTAGTAAAGTTCGCTATCGAGCAGGGTGTAGCGTGATGCTGTCCAAGAGTTAGAGTCCGTCGTGCAGGCGTAGGCCTATTCGGTAGCCTGTATCTCCGACCTTCGAACAATGCCGGACCTGTCCAAGTTCAATAGTTTTCACTCCTCGTATCTGGAGAATGGTTCCCGGAAGTACAGGGTTTTCGGCGAGGATACCGACCCCAGTTACTGAGATATCTAGGATGCTGACCTTTTGCCGGTTGGTCGAGAATGGACTGAGTTCCTGGTATTCCATCGGTCCCCCGACCGTGAAGCATAGTTCGAATCGTCGGGTAGCTTGATCCAATTTCGTTTTACCCATCGGATTCGGCATATGCTCTAGATCGATGCAAGCCGAGAGATGTTCACGGCAGGTGTGGCACCCCAACAGGTGATGGCCTACTACAAACGTGCGTACTGCATCCAGCCTCCCGTGAATATACATCGCGAAGTCACTTTCCTTTGCATGATTGCCATGTTTTTCTTTGACCATGTTAACCCCCTGTAGTGACCTCCACGTTTCGGACCGTTCGTTCGCGTGGCAAAGAATCAACGGCGAGCTTCGCTCGATCCAATTGAGTGACGGTCAAGCGCCATCCGACTAGGCGTGGTCAGACCGTAAGGATAAGAATTAGTTGCGCCCAGAACATGCGATAAACGTCCGGGGCTGAGATCACACTGCAAGTCGGTCGCGAATCCATTTGGTGGCATCGCCCCATAAAAGAGTTTCCCCCCATTTCGTATCGCGGGGTTCTGCGAATGCCATCTTGGTGTCCGCGTTTCTCAGTGGCTCACAGTTCGGAGGACGGCCATAAAACGCTGGGCGGCTTCCTTTCCTATCAGGGAGTGCAACCGCCCAGCACAGAAATAGGAGTTGTACGCTACTCTTGTCGGCCACTTCGTCGACTAGCGTGAACTTATTCTGCCCAAATCGAGACTACTTGGATAATCTCCTCCCGTTGGCGTCGCTTGCTCCAATCGCAAGTCAACGGAAGCCGCGATGTACGAAAGCAGGAAAAAGACCTGGCTTTGCCTTTAGGGCTGCGCTGGGGGCGTACCCAACGCCAATTATTAAAATAGGCCCGATGACGCTATCTCAGGCATTCCGGAATCTGCCCGAATCTCCCATCGTAGTGACCGTCTCCGCCAGCGGCGACAGCGTAGGCTTTTTCTATACCGTCTAGTTTCGCTTCCTGTTCAGCGTTCGCACATGGGATGCAAATAGGCACGCCATCTTCGTATAACTGGGTTTCTTCGTGTTTGCAATTAGCACATATCGCCATTTCACACGCTCCAATCTGCATCGGGCGTTGGCAGGCCATAATTTGAGGGGTGTAGGCAAATTAATTATGAGATTTAAAGTGAGATTATTCCGCCCAAATCGGCACCATGTAGATAATCGCCTTCCTCCTGGCATCGCTTACTCCAATGCGAGTCCAACCGGGAAGCGCGCTGACGGGATGGGCCGGTAACGAACCCCCGGCCGTCCCACCCAAACACATATGATTATTGACGGCATTCTTGTCTCTACCGGTGAAGTGAGTAGAGTGGGTCAGACCTTGGGCGTCCAAGCAACCCTAGTTCAGCAATTGGCCGAAGCCTCTCATCGGGTGTCATCAGCATCCATGGAGCTAGATACCACCATGAACAACCATGGCGAATTACCTAATCCCGCTGGGACCACCCATATTCGAAACGCCTCTAATGTTCTGAGGGCAGCACGCGAGGAAGTGATTAGGGCACACGGACGGCTTGCTGACTTTCTAGAACATGGAGTCGTGCCGGAGGATCTCAGGTGAGCGAGTAGCTAGCGCACGACTGCACCGTACGCAGGCAACAGCTTGGCCTTCCGAACAGTAAGGCGACGGGCATCTGGGCATGCTATCCTAACGCGCCGTCGACCTGCGAATCGCTTTGGAAGTTTGGCTCCCCGGGGTAGGATTCAGAAACGACATGGCGCTGCAAGCATTATAAGTTGCTGATTCGCCGTGGAAGACTTGCCAACTTTAACGTCATTTCCGGCTCTTATACACCATCCTTGTTACATGTAACAATTATTCTCTCCGTCCGGTGGTACTCGAAAGGTTTAGCTAGGGCAAACTTAATTACATTCTATCGCCAAGGAGTTCGTAGTATACGTCAGCACGAATGTAGGGACTGGGTGCCCGATCGAAGGCTGTAGTGTTTTTCTCGGTCTCGAACGGTTTCAGGAAAGCTGCAACCATATGCTACAGACACACGGCCTGAAGCGTCTGCATGTCGGACAGGAAACGAGTCACGACGATCAGGGCAGACCTTGGCACAGCACCGTTGCAGTGTTTGGCAGGTAACAACGCTGCAACGCCTTAGCCCTGCGTTTGTTAGTTAGGTGTGCTTTGGGACTACATTCACCGTTCTCGCCGCGCTCTAATTTTCCCAAGTGCGATCATCATCCGTGTCCTCCGCGTAACCACGCCCTTAAACGTTTGTACGCCGTAACAAGTTCTTGCATGGCTTGGACCGGAGGAGGACGGTCGCTGCCGAATGGCGGCTGCGCAACGAAGAAGGTGGGCGGCTGTGAGGAAGGCAAAAGCCCAATCCTAGAGTTGCGGAATCGATCCTTGTAAGCGCATCATCGTAACAACTCACACGGATGTTTCAATGACCATCTGCCGTCATTTCGTCTGAGATTTTTTCGCTTGGCGCGTCACTATAAAGAAGCGATTGTATGCTGCTACGTCAAGACTTGAAAACGCGGTGCCTACATTGGTGGATACATGAGCCTTCGAAATCAAATGTTGGGTCGGTTCCTAGCCCTGCCCGTTGCAAATTGTGTCGAACAGCGTGCTTTCACTACGAGACTGAGAGCCGAACCAGGGCCGAAGACCTAGCGGGAGATACCTTCGTTTTGAGAGAGACCGTCTGCCTTGATTGCGGGCAGATAATCAATTATATGGTCGAGCGCAACGGGGCGTTGAGCAATGAAAGCTTATGGCTGGTTGAGATACGGGCCTCTCGATTTCAGCAATCTTACTTACAGCATTTTGGCGATACACCAATGACAACTAGGTCGAAAGCTGTGACTGCTCGACCTCAGACCCTCTCGGGCGAGAGAGGCTTAGAGGGGAGTTTAATGGCAGACTGTAAATGGGTTGATGACGATATCATCGAGCATCGTGCCTTAGGGCGAATTGAAGACGGCTTCATCCGCGAGCATCTAGACCACTGTTATTCTTGCAAGTCTCGTGTCGCCGAAATCTGCGTTTGGCTTGAAACACTGAGAGAAGGCTTACGGACCCTCCGAGAGTCTTTAGGTCAGCGTCAGCAAGCAAACGACGACGATTCAAACCGACAAGATGGATCATGAGCGGCAAAGCCCACGGGCCGCATCGAAACCTAGCAAAAGTACTGAAAGTGCTAGGCAGACTTGAGCCAAATGAACTTGAAGGCTTAGATAGGTTCTATATGCAGGGTCATGATGTTGCACGGATTACGGCAGACCTTGGCATACCGATTGCCCGTTTCCGAGAGCTTAGGGCGCGAGTTAAGCAAGCTTATATGAACATGGAAAAGCCAAATTGATGGATTGACGTTATTTACGGTTCGGATGTGCATTCTTTCGCAATCGCTTCTGCCAGATCGGATCGTAGGTGGCCTGTACTTTCTTTCCAATCGGCACGCATATCTGCACAAGCTTGCTCGGGGTGCTCTATGTGTTGCCGCCTACCGATTCCTTCCAGCGCCATCATCCCTTGCGCTTCTGTGGACCGTGATGTAGGGGAGCCAAATTCGAGGAACACACTCAATATCATTGCCAATGTTAGGGCCACAGCACGGCCTATCAAGAGTTTGTCCGTACCCATCCCGCAAGCATGACCGACAGATATGCCAAGTGCAATATCCCAGGTCTAGAGCATGGCCTACTACAAAGTCGCGCCCAGGTTCCTCTCAGCGCGAATAAATTGAGACTAATCCGTTGCGCCTTGCACCTAGAAGATAAGGCTCGTTGGGTACTGCGACTCACTACAAGGGGGACTGGGACGGGTGCGACTTCGGCCCAGTCCCTAATTTTGGGAGAACCTATCGTCGCCTTCCCGTTACTGCTACAAGTTCAGGCCGGAATAACGCTTGACGTGCAGCCGACGCAACAAGAGCATATGAACCTCATTCTTCTTGCCGCCGCCCTAGTGTTACTCATTGCGGTCGTCGTTTCGTTTCGGCGCAAATGGAGTGATCGTCCACTAGACAACGCATCCCATCGCGAACAGGAATGGAATACAGACCTCTGGACTACTCGCCCGAAGTGATTTCTGCTGGCCACACTAATTCAAGTCCCAGCCCGACGCGCAAGCGGTTCGGTTCACTATCTGGACGCAAAGCTGATCGTCAGAGAAATCGAGACATCGCGAATATCGTCAACGTGTACGATGATCGTTGGTGGTTTGGGTCTAAGTTGTGGAAAAGCGAATTGGGACGGATTTGTACTGATCTAGATAGAGCACAAATTGCGGTACCACCTAGTTGGACCGAAGGTCGAACTCAACAACTTCTTCAGTTCGGCGTTGATGCTAGGAGTTGGTGTGAGGCACTTGACCTTGGTTTCAGGCAATTGGTAATCGATCAAATTCGATATCACTTACAGCGATGCTTGCGAAAGTTGTAAAGCACGATCAGCAAGCCGCACTATTTATTTCCCAGGCTCAAGATCGAACTAGATGCCTATTAACTCCCCTTGTCAAACTTAGCTTTGATCGATTCGATTTCGTCCTGTTCCGCCTTTGCATTGTCGAAGGGCTGAAAGGAAGGAAGGCTCGCGGTTGACTTTACACCCACGATGCATGTCTTCGAAGCTGTATCCCGAATCCCTTGAAGCCTGTACACGAAGTGGGTACCGCCGAGCATAGACCCCGCAGGCATCTTTCGGATACTTCGCATAGCGTCTGGCATTGGGTATAAGGGAAAAGTAACAGCAACATATACGGAGTTGTCCCCATCAGATGTAATTGCTGTCTCCCCATGGTTCTTGTAAGCGTCTCTTCGGAGGTAAGTTCCGATCGACTTGCATTTTGCACGAATCGTCGCTTGGGCTTGAAGATCCGCTGCGAGTGCGATAAACAATAAACTTCGTTTGAGCATAGTTCCTTTCCGTTCTGATGATGACCCCTTGAGAACCAACGCGCTATTGGCCCCGGTTTCGGTCCTGGAGTATGCTTTATGCCGCGATGCACTTGACACAGACGACAGGGGATGATGAAATCCCTTCCAGGACGGGAGAAAAGGGGTTAGGCGAAATGTACGCGACGGAGGCAGAAGCTTTGCTCCGCGCACTCAGGCAAATCAGTAAGGGGCTGGAGCGTGCGGAGGCTATTGTTGAAGAGGTTCTTCACAGGAAAGAAATGGATAAAGCGGCCCAAACGATCTAGCCGTCTGTTCCTGATGAAGAAGAGGTCACGGTGAGTGCCTGAAAGTCGTCGGACTTACTGATAGTCTCGGTGCCAGCATAAAGCCCAGCCGTTCTAGCGATGAGGAAGGCCATCCCGCGTAACATGCCCTGGGCCGTAGCGAGCGCTGTTGGTGTTCGGCTGTGTGTTTGGCGAGTATGGCTGCCTGTTCCCGTACTTGCATAGTGGCTTCCTTCTCCGGTGCTGTTAGTGTGTACGTCATGGTATTGGATCTTCGGGTGGTGCCGTATCTTCCGAAATAACTTGAAGTCCTTCGGCACTGTCTACTCATGGCTTCTGCTCTTTCTTGTTTGCCATTGTCTTCGAGTTGCTCGGCCATGAGCGGGTTGAACCCGGACGCGCGATTCGGTCGCAAGCGCCGTCAGCGATTGACTATCGAGTCAACTCCTGTTGTGCGTGCAAGTTTTCTCTGGTGGAAACGACCGCGCCGGCGACCTTGTGCTCACGCAGCCAGAGCACGGGCCGAAATGGTTGAAGGACATGCTTGTTCCGCCCTTCACTCTCGATCCCCTAGAAACCTATAAGCTCCACTTGAATAAGATCGTTAAGCAGTTTATCGCCGACATAAGCACATTTCCTCAGTGCATAACGAAACTTGCAGATGAACTCGAAACAGCACGAGAAGCCATAAATCCCGCGCGACGTATGGACTTGGCCGACGCTGTGCTTTTGGACTGTGATGCTGAATGCGCCCCGGTTAGATTGCTTAGCTATCCCTACAGGTCAATAGCGGTTGTGTGTGCGCTGTGCCAGCGTACATCCATGTTTAAGCGGTTTGATCGGGTGATTTTGAAACAACTCTTCTACGCGTCAATTGGAGTCGCAGTCCTCGCGCTCTTCACTCGGTCGTCGTGGTCGTTGGTCGGGTCTTTTCTTGGGATGTTCCTTATTGGTGTGGTGGGAGCACAACTGCTTCCGCATCAAAGGGCCGCTGAGTTGTCCCAAAGTACAACATCCAATCCAGCCGCGACTCATGAACTGTTGAGCGCCCTCGTGGAAAGAGCCTGTATGAAAGTGGGGGTGCTACTCGTCCGCCAGACGGCGCCCGTCTCGTAGAGTTCAGCGATTTCACTGCCACTGCCCGCCGGTTCCGCTAGAAACGTTGCTCCGCCGATGTTTGCCTGCCCGGTCCTTGCGGAGCGGCCGATGACCTGGAGCGTCACTGCCAGCGACGTGTTCATTTCCCTTCGAGGCCGAGGCGGCAACCGTCGAACTCACGGCTGACGAGCGGAAGAAAGCAGAATCTTTACATCAAGAAATGCTGGAAGCCAAGCATCTGCTCGACCAGGCTCAGAAGAGCTGGTCAGATGGCAGAATCAACTTCTGGCCGACCGCTTCCCGAACGCGGAGGGCGGCGGGATGATTGTTACCTCACCCGGCGGTAAATCGGTGACGATCCTAAATCCATGGGATAGGGGGGTATATTCACACGGGACTTCCGTGTCGGAGTCCCGCGTTGAAAGTCTCACCGCCCTCTTTGCGGCTTCCGAACTGAGACCGGAATTCCATTTGATCGGCAAACCCTCGAAGTGAAATGGCCCAGGGTCCACGGAGCCATATCGGTGGTTTGCGCGTTATTCGTGCAGATAGAGTCGTGCAGCACTTGTAGCGCGCTCCGTGTATGCCCGGCTGACCTTTTAGGCGGCTAGAATTGAAACTGAATATGAGATACGCACTATGGATCGCTCAAGGCCTGCTTGCGTTGACGTTTCTGTTCGCGGGCGGATCAAAATTCGTAATGACGGTTGAGGAAATGAATCAGGGTTCCACGATTCAGTTGCCGGGTTTGTTTCTGCGGTTCATTGGCACGTGCGAAGTCCTCGGCGGGCTCGCCATGGTTCTGCCGGGACTTTTGAAAATTAGGACTGGCCTCACTCCGCTTGCTACGGCTGGCTTAGTAATTATCATGATTGGCGCTACTTGGATCACCCTCGCCGAGGGAATGGCTTTTATAGCGCTGATTCCGTTCACGGCCGGTGTACTTGCAGCCTTTGTTGCTTACGGCCGCTGGCGAGTTCTGCCGCTTAAATCTTACTAGCGCAAAGCAGCATTGGCGATCACTTCTAGCTAGGCGTTTATTCCCGCCAATTCGGTGATTTGCGCGTTACACGGCCAAGTGGATGATCGCAGGTCCTCACGCAGTCCTACTTTTCGAGATTTTGGAGCAAAAAGGACAACTTGCTGATTTCGCAGGTGCACAAACGATGACTCGTGTTTACTGCATGCTGGCGAGTTCGCTTTGCACGATTCTCAATCCACGAGCAATTGTTCAGCTTCACCGCGCGATCCAAGCCTGCCTCGTCTAGCCCGTTTTCCTTCGCCCCACTCACGATAACCTATAGTTATTGGAACAAGGACGGTTCATCTGCGCGCCGGAAGGGGAGGTTTCCGTGAGTCAAATAACCGAATGGGGCAACGACCCTTCGATTGGGCGCTTGCCCATATCCGCGAATTCGCAATACGATCCAGAGCATTGGCGCCTGGAGGAAGCACTTAAGAGATCCGAAGAAAGGTTTCGTGCTCTATCGGACAAGATGGATCTGGTCGCACTCATTTTAGACGCACACGGGAATGTCACGTTCTGCAATCAATACCTATTAGGACTCATAGGTTGGCGGGAGGAAGAAATTCTAGGCCGAAATTGGTGTGATATGTGCGTCCCCGGGGAACAATATCCACGAATGCTATACGTATCCCAAGTGGCCAACAGCGCAATTCCTTCCCGACACGAGAATGAGGTTTTTGACCGAAGCGGAACTGTACGTTTGATTGATTGGTACAACACAATCTTGTACGACAGGGCAGGCCATCCCACTGGTGTCGCCAGTATTGGTCACGAAATCACTATCGACGTTGCTCTCCAGACTCTCTCGCAGGAAGAACGGGAAGCTTTGTCTCGGTCCTACCTGTCAGGGCAAATGGAGGAACAACCCCCGCATGATTTGGGCTCCGATCCT
>Ga0105238_10007217_pt1 | contig 11122 bp, 9 predicted proteins | sample KBSC34metaG_FD_81526 | JGI IMG/M metagenome (GOLD analysis project Ga0105238, IMG submission 81526) | Corn rhizosphere microbial communities from Kellogg Biological Station, Michigan, USA - KBS C3-4 metaG | ecosystem: Host-associated > Plants > Roots > Rhizosphere > Soil | place: Michigan, USA...
CCTCCGACGGGGTGGCGCTCCCGAATTTCGAGGTACACCAGCGGTGCGGACAACACCACCCCCGCAGGCCACGAGATCCACAGGAATGGCGTCCATGAAGTAGGCAAAATGTTCGCCTCGACGTTGCTGATCGCTGGAAGCAAGAAGAGCGCGATGATTGCGAGGAGTGTCGTAACCGTTGATGAGCGGCGCCGCATCGGTCGTGTCCTCCCGTTGACGCGGTCTCACTTGAAGTGCCTGTCTGCACGGCAACTGAAGCTTCTCTTCTAAGTCAGGGGAACGTGCTCTGTGAAAGTGTTGACGCTATCTCCCCGGGAGGCTGGGAGTGTTAGCCGCCGCAGGCCTACCGCCCCGGCTAGACGCGCATTGGCGGCAAGACGCAGAGACGACCGTGCAGCAGTCGTCGACCAGTTCGGGGATGCCCCGGCGGGCCGGGATGTCGAGGCCGTAGCCGGCGATGAGAACACCATCACGAGTCCGGTACCTGATGCTGACGCTGGTGTTGGGGCCGGTTGGATGTCCCGGCGTTGACGGGCTGCCATTCATAGCTATCGCCGCGACGGCGACTCTGTGCCTTGAGCGGTTCGCCACAACGGATCAGAAAGTCGGCCTGACTGCTCTAAACCACCGAGTCAGCTTGCTGCGACGGCTACCAGGCCAACCTCATCGGTACCACCGCCGGGTTCTGATACGTCAGGAAGCACGGCTCTGGCCGCTCCGCAGTCAGCGCTTGTATCTCCCAACGAACGCTGAGTAACCGGTTGGCCGTTAACGGTGCCCGCCGCCGCTGCGCAGCGGGGGCACCGTGGCCAATCTCGACCATGCTGGTGCCTCGCCCGGCTGTGTCCGATCCGGTGTGGACGCAATCCTCTTGGGATAGCAGACGTGACTGAGCTGCGCGCCGGCCGCAGAAGAAGGCATCGTCTGTTCTCGGCTCGGCGAAGCTGACGGCGTGCCGGAGGACAGGAGTCCGGGTTCAGACTCCGATGAGGTCGTCGGTTGCCGGGCGGACATACACGGCCCAGGTCAGGGCGGCGCATATGGAGTAGAAGGCGATGAACGCGATGTAGGCGGCGTCGCCGGTGCCGGTCGACAGGAACGACTGGCGGAATGCGATCTGTACCAGGACGCCGCCGAAGGCGCCGACGGCTCCGGCGACGCTGACGAGCGCGCTGGCCAGTCTTCGGGCCTGGAAGCCCTCCTGCTCGGGGTCGGCGCCGTCGCTGAGGTTGGAGGCCGCGCGGGCGTGGAAGATCGCGGGGAGCACGGCCTTCGCGAAGTTCATCGTCCCCGCCCGGAGCGGCTGCACTCCGCACCCGCGCCAAGTCACCGGGCCAGAACGGGTGCGCGAACGCGGCTTCGGCTCGCTGAACTACGGGCACCTCTACCGTATCCACGAGCAGATAGTCGAAGACTTCCACCGCGAAGCAGCCGCATACCGCGTCATGTTCAACCAGATCCGGCCACACGACGCCCTGGGCTTCCACCGCCCGATCGAGATCCTGGCCGACCCCCTGCTACACCCCACCCACATGAATCAACCCGAAGATCTTGTGCCACAAGCTTGACGCGGGAGGCCTCACGCGTGGTTTCGGCAATGTACCGCGGTGGCAGGGGTAGGTCTCTTCTCGGTCCGTGAGTTGTTGGGCATCGGTCCGGGCCAGGCGGCGGGAGTCGATGGCGGGCTCGATGATCTTACCAGTCCGGTAAGCATGTCGGGGATTGATCACGGGGGTCGGCATCTCAAGGCAGCACTCGCAGTCCACAGGTAGCTGAGGAAGATCCATCTCCAGCGGAAGGGCCTGATTCAGAGATCTGATGCGAACGCGCCATCACACGGGCACAATTGGAACGTCACATCCGTGCCCGTGCGTCGGGGGAGGCTACTTCTCTGCCCAGACAAACGGGTGTTCAACGGAAGGCGGTTTCAGTTGGCAGGCCGTTCCTGGCCTCGACTCTGGGTGTTGCTGGCTGTCCCCCCGTGCGGCCAGCAGTGCCAATCTCCAGGTGCTTCCCCCGTGCGCCTGGATTTCGGGTCGGGGCTGAAAACGTCTGACCCCCCGCAAGAGCAAGCTCACGGGAGCAAGTGAGCGGGAGCTGAGCTGGACGCGAGCCCCGACAACCCACGTCGTTGACCGAAGTGAGTTGAAGGAGAGTCGTGAAAGCAAAGCCGAGGACCCTGCGCTTCCCCCCGCAGTGGCCGACCGTGGTGATCGTGGTCGTGGTCATTCTGCTGCTGGTCCACCCGACCATCGACACCGACCAGATTAAGGCCATCGAGACCATCGTCTACCTGTTGGCGGGAAGCAGCGCGTGCGCCGCGCCGGCAATCCGGCGGGGCAAGCCCACGCGTAGGCGGGGTTAGTGACAGGGCCCCGGATCTGCGTTGGCGGATCCGGGGCCCGTCGGCTTCAGCGGTGCTCGCGATTCAGCCGGGCCGCCTTCTTGTGGTTGACCCGCGCGAGCCGGCCGCCGTTGGTGCCGTCGGCCAAAACCAGCGCCACGTGCTAAGCACCGTAGGTCCACCTGGAGCCTGGTGGATCTTCCGGATTCGGCAGGTCAGAGCCTGCTCGGCGGACGACTTGGCCGCCCGCACCGGCTCGGCGGCCCTGTGGGTGCCGATTATTTGGCTGGCAAGACTTTCGTGACGTGTTCGGTGGTTGTCGTCATAGCAGCAGGGCGCGTTTTCGGAGAAGTGGGCTAACCCCCGAGTTGTAGACACCTTGATACTTGGATCCGAGGTGGATCCACTTGGAGAGGTGAACGACGTACATGGGACGGCCGTCGAAGTACTCCCCGGAGTTCCGGGATGACGCTGTGAAGCTGGTGCTGGACTCCACCCTGCGGCGATGAAGGTTCTTGGCCCTTCGGAGCCGCCCTCGCCGGGGAGGCTTCAAACCGCCTCATGCTGCGTTGGCTGAAGACCGTCGTGGTGAGCGATGAGGAAAAGGCGCAGGTCATGCGTCAGGTAGGGCTCGGGAAGACGACCGCTGTGTGAAGCGTCGAAACAAAGAGATGGCATCGGAACCGGGGTGATGTTCTGCATTCCGGGATGAGTCTGGCGGGCGCGGCGTGACTGGCCAGGTGGTGTCCGGCGTAGAGGCGGCGTGAGCCTGGGCTGCGGCTTTCGTGTGGAACGTGGGAAGGCGTGCTGTGACACAGTTCCCGGGGATCAGCGTTCTCGGGGCGGCAGGGAGAAGCGCCGTGGTCCGGATGGATGGCCGCAGGTGGTGTGAGAGCCAGTCCGGTTCGGGAAGGGGCCGACGGAATAGGACTGGGGGGCACGACGGCCTCCCGATCTCCCTGAGAATCATCTGCACCCCCGACGGGGACGCCGACAGGCACGCCCCCTGTAACACCGGCAACGCCGACCTATACCAAGCTGCTCGGCTGCAGTGCAACAAGCCCACCGACCAGCAAAGGCCAGCCTCCTGAACAGCGAAGAGGACTTCACCTTCTTCGACTGCCGTTCATCCCGCCGTTCCCGCAGCGATTCCCTGCGCCAACATGCTGAGTCGCTGCAGGAGACGGAACTCACCGAGGAGAGATGATGAACAGACGGTGGCATGCGGCGGCGAGCCTGGCACTGGCGACGAGCGTCATCCCGCTGGCCGCCGGGACGGCGGATGCGGCGGGTGGGAACGGGTACGGCGCGCGGAGCGCGTTCACGGTGGCCGTGTACGGGGACGCCCCATACGGGACCTCGCCGACGGACACGGCCGAGTTCCAGGCGACGCCGGCGTTCATCGCCGCGGTCAACACCGACCCTGATGTCAGCACGGTAATCCACGTGGGGGACATCCACTCCGGCAAGCAGTACTGCACCGCTGCGTACGACCAGTCCATCGCCGCGCTGTGGAAGACGTTCGCCGACCCGCTGGTCTACACGCCCGGCGACAACGAGTGGGCCGACTGCCACAAGGCCGGCGAGGGCGGCGGCAAGTACAACCCGGTCACCGGCCAGATCGATCCGGTGCTCGACCCGGCCACAGGGCAGCCGGTCGACTACGCCGCCGGCAACCCGGCCGCGAACCTGGACCTGATCCGGGACACGTTCTTCGCGCAGCCCGGCCACACTCTGGGCAGCGACACGCTGCGCGTGCTGTCGCAGGCCCAGCTGCCGAACTGGGCGCACCCGGAAGACTCGAAGTACGTAGAGAACGTGCTGTGGGTCCGCAACGGCACCCTGTTCGTCACCGTCAACGTGCCAGGCGGCTCGAACAACGACGCCGACCCCTGGTACGGCGCCCCGACCGCGTCCCAGGCACAGAAGGACGAGGCGGCCCAGCGCACCGCTGCCGACCTGCGGTGGCTGGACACTGCGTTCGCCCTGGCCCGCTTCGGCGGCGTCTCCAGCGTTGTGGTGACCACCCAGGCCGACATGTGGGACCTGGACGGCAAGACCGCCGCCCACCTGACGAACTACGAGCCGATCGTCTCCAGCCTGGCCTCCCACACCACCGCCTTCGGCAAGCCGGTGTTGCTGATGGTCGGCGACTCACACGTCTACCGCTCGGACAACCCGCTGCAGCAGGGCGCCCCGTGCACCGGCGACGAAGGGGTCTGCTCCTACGACGCCTGGAACAGCCACCCGAACTACAACGTGCCGAACTTCCACCGGATCGTCGTGCACGGCAGCACGATCCCACTGGAATATCTGAAGCTCACTGTCACGCCGCTCGCGCACAACCCGACCACCGCCACCTCGTTCGGACCGTTCACCTGGGCGCGCGTGACAGGCTGACACTCTATCGCGCGGGGCCGCAGGTCAGATCCGAATCCGGCACGCGGTCCCGTGCGGTCGTGTCAGCCGCCCGCTTATAGATGAGCCTTGAACGCATCAATAGGCGGGCAATCAAAACGCGAAGCGGTCTGCGCGACAGTGTGAGGATGCTCTGGTCCAGAAACGCGTTTGCGTACCGGCAGCAACTCGCGAAACAGGTTACAGGCTGCAACTGGATCACCGGCTTCTCTGGCTCTTCGTCGCTGCCGAACGCACAGCGGCCGTCGAAGCGAAACTGCAGCTGCTCAACCGGCCAACCAGCGCGCTCGGTGTTGACATCAACAGGCTGGCCAGCGTTCTTGGGCCGCTGCTGCACCCGTCGACCGACGTGCCCGTAGTGGCCTCGGCGCTGCAGCAGCACCTGCCCGGCAACCCGGACCAGACCGTGTTCGCCGCCAAGCTGGCCGCGTACCGCGCTGGCCGTCGCCGGCGTTCCGCCCCTGACGGGGTCGGGGAGGTGAACGGGGTTCCGACTGCCTTCCTCGCGTCCGGGGCGACGTTCCCCGACGTGCTGGCGGGCTCGGCGGCGGTCGGCGCCGGTCTGCCGATCCTGTTGACGGACCCGCATACGTTGTCGCCGCAGGTCTCCACCGTCGTCCACCGTCTGGGAATCCGGCAGGTGGTGTGGTCCTCGGCGGGCGGGCCGCTGTGGCCCCGAGCGTCGAGGCGGCCCTGGACCGCCAGGGGTGGTGACCAAGCGCCTGTCCAGTCCCGACCGCGGGGCCACGGCCGCCGCGATCGCCGCCTGCGCCGTCGGCACGGTTGGGTTCGCTTCCGCCGAGATCTCCTTCGCCCGCGGTGACAACGCGGGCGTCGATGCCTTGGCCTTGGGTGCCCTGTCCGGTGGGAGGTCGGCGATCAGCGACGCTCTGATGGCGCAGCTGATCGCTGCCGCGGCGCAGGCGCCGCAGTCGGCGACATCGCTTCAGGTGCAGGTCACTGATCTGCCTGCGGGATTGAGCGGCGACGTTACGGTTACCGGCCCCAACGGCTACAGCATGCGTCTGGTGTCGACCATGACGCTCAGCGGCCCGCTTCCGGGAACCTACGAGGTCACCGCAGGCATGGTGAAGGACGCCGCCGGCACTACCTACGCTGCCACGCAACCCACGCATACACTCACGGTGGCCGCTGGTGCGGCGCAGACCACGACCGTCGACTACTTCGATCAGATCCCGGCGACCACCAAGCCGATCGATCCGGTCACCGTCTCCGCGGTCGGTACCGCAATCGTGACGCTCACCGGGGCGCCCGCGGTGGCGGACGGGGAAACCATCGCGGTGGGCGTCGGGCCCGCCACGCCCAACGGCCTGCTGGTCAAGGTGGACAGCGTCACCAGCGGCGGTGCCGGGGTACAGGACCTGACCACCGAGCCGGGCATGCTCACCGACGCGATCACGCAAGGGGACTTCTCGGCGGACGCCGCACTTCCCGAGGAGTCGCCGTGCGATCTGGGCCCCGCGCCGGGGATGAACGGTGCCGTGAAGAACTCGGCGGCCAAGCCCGATGTGCGCCCCAGCGACTTGGCCAATGCTCTGAGCTGCGGCGCGAACGGCGCCGTCTCGCTGTACGGCCAACTGGACGCCAGCATCTACCGGTGATCCACGCGCACTGGTCGCTGTTCCACGGAATCAGCGTGACGGCCACTGCCACCGCCTCGGAGACCGCGAGCTTCAAGCAGACACAAGCGGAGACGCGACCTGCACAGTCGACGTCCCGATCAGCCCACAGGGGACCCTGCCGACTATGAGGCGGGGCAGCCGGCGCGGTGTGCTTCGCGGCCATCTCCATAGCGGTGCCGGTGTCTCGTCGACCATCGCAGGCCAGTCCGGGTCGAGGCGCAGGTGAAACAGATCCTTGCCGCCCGCAATGAGCGGACTGCGGGCAGCATACGGCCTTACGGTATCGAGTCCGCCCTCGAAGCTGCCGCCGAAGGCGGCAGCGGGCTGGTCACTGCCAGCGGCGAATGGTCCCGCGTGACGAACCGAGCCTCGGTCATCAGGCCGACCGTCGTGCAGCCGAATCGCTCCGACACGCGTTGCCCCGCCAGGACCTGCCGAAGAACGGCGAGATCGGACAGATCCCGAACACTCCGGTGGCCAGGGGCAACAGGCCGGCCGCGGCCAGCGCCCACCAGTTGCCGCCGAGAGCCGCGCCGATGGCTATGAGGGCCAGGCCCACGGCAGCCCGGATCAGGCGGCCGGGCCCAGTGGACATGTAATCGAGAAAACGCATCAGGGAACTCCTTCAGATGTCGCCGATCCGCCGGTCTCAGTGTGAGAACCGCATGTTCGGCAGGATCCGGGCCAGCCATCTGGGGCACGTCCACGCGGAGCGGCCGAGCAGGCGCAGCAGCACCGGCAGCAACACCAGGCGGATCAGCGCCGCGTCGAGGAACACCGCGACCCCGAGGATGACGCCCATCTCCTTCGGAGGCAGCGGACCGGACAGGGAGAAGGTGAAGAACACCGCGACCATCACCGCCGCCGCCGCGAAGATCACGCGGCCGGAGTGCCTCAGCGCCTCGGTGACAGCGCGCCGTGGGTCGCCGGTGAGTTCGAAGTGCTCCTTGGCGGAGGCCAGGAGGAACACGGTGTAGTCCATGGCGATCGCGAAGATCATGGCGAAGAAGAACACCGGTGCCCAGCCGTCCAGGAAACCCTGGGGCGTGAAGCCCAGCAGCCCGGAGCCGTGGCCGTCCTGGAAGACCAGTCGGGCCACGCCGAAGGCGGCGGCGGTGGACAGCAGGCTGGTCAGCGTTCCGGCCAGGGCCGCCAGCGGGGCGCGCAGGGCCACCAGGAGCAGGACGAAGCCCAGGGTGAGGACCACGCCGATGACCAGCGGGGTCTTGGCGTCCAGGGCGTGCTGCAGGTCGAGGTTCTCCACAGCCGCGCCGCCGACCTTCGCATCAGCCGGCAGGTTGGCGCGCAGGTGGTCGACGGTGGTGCCCAGGGCCTTGGCGGAGGGGTCCACCGTGGGCACGGCCTGCACCATCGCCAGCCCGGAGGTGTCGGCCGCGGGGGTAGCGGGCGTGACAGCAGCGATTCCCGGAGTGGCAGCCGCTGCGGCACGCACCGCGTCGGCCTCGACCGCCGGGGCGATGATCTGCAGCGTGCCGGGCATGCCGGGGCCGAATGCCTGCTGGACTTGGGTGTATCCGACGCGGGCCGAGGCGTCCTTCGGGACGACGTTGATCGAGGGCATCGAGGTGCGCAGGCCCAGCAGGGGAGCGGCCAGCGCGAGCAGCACCGCCAGGGCCGGCAGGCCGTAGCGGAACGGGTGCCGCCACAGCTGCTCGCCCCAGCGGGCGAAGCGCGGGGATCCAGCCGCCTCCTCGGATTCGATCTCGGTGGCTTTCTGGGCCCATGGCAGCCGTCCGGCATCCACCCTGTGGCTCAGCTTGCCCAACACGGCGGGCAGCAGTGTCAAGGTCGCGCCGAGGACGAAGGTCACCGCGAGCATGATCCCGGCGGCCATCGAGCGGAAGGCCGGTACCGGCACCAGCATCACCGCGGACAGGCTGACCAGGACGGTCGCCCCGGACAGGGCCACGGCCTTGCCGGCGGTGTCCATGGTCTCCGACACCGCCTCCAGCGCGCTGTCGTGCCGGGCCAGCGCGGCGCGGAATCGGACCACGAGGAAGAGCGCGTAGTCGATGCCCAGTGCCAGGGCGAACATCATCGCGAAGTTCATGGCCCAGATCGACACCGGTGTCAGGTGGTTGAGCAGCACCAGCGCTCCGGCCGAGGCCGCCAGGCCGGAGATGGTGAGCAGCAGCGGCAGACCTGCGGCCACGATCGAGCCGAAGGCGATGACCAGGATGATCATGGTAACCGGCCAGGACATGATCTCCGAATGCAGCATGGCGCTGTGGTTGGCGGCGTTGAAGTCGCTCCACAGCACCGAGGACCCGGTAGCGGTGACCTGGACGCCGTTCCCGGACAGGGCGGCCAGCGGCTTCTTGAGGTCGTCGGCGGCGCGCACCATGTTGTTGGGGTCGGCCTTGGCACCGGCCAGCAGGACCTCGGTGTGGCCGTCGCGGCTGATGGTGGCGCCGGGCTGCGGCGGCACGACGTCAGCGATCCGGCCGTCGGCGCGCAGGATCGCGGTCGCCTTGGTGACGACGGACTGTACGGCCGGATCGCTCACCGGCTTGCTGTCGGAGTGGATCACGACCTGCAGGGCCGAGGAGGCCGTGCCGCCGAAGTGCTGCTGGGCCAGCTGGCGGACCTGCACCGACGCCGAGCCGTCGGCCTGCCAGCCGGCGCCGGCCAGATCGGTCATCGCCTTGGGTGCGAGCACGCCGAGCCCGGCGAGGACGGCCAGCCACAGCACCAGCGTGAGGCGGAAGCGGCGGGCTGCTGCCGCTCCGAGGCGGCCGAGCAGGCCGTCGCCGTGCGTACTGGACGAAGACCTGTCCTCGGTGCCCGCGAGCGGCTTGCCTTCCGCGTCGTCGACGACCGTCATCACCGTCACCGTTCCCTCCTGGATACCCCGGTGGGTATCGCGATGCCGTTTACCATACAGATACCGGTAGGGGTATGACAAATACGGGGCGGGGTATACCGGCTCGGTCAACGGCCCGTTTCTGCTGGGGTTCATGGCCCTGCCTGTGGCGGTCTGTGACCTGCTGACATGGCAGAGGACAGATCCAAGCAGGCAGAAAGCGGTGGCCGCGGTGAGTGCGAAACGAGTAGTGGTGATCGGCGGAACTTCGGCGGGCTCGCTGCGGCCTTGGAGCTCAAGCACGAGCTCGGGGAAGACGTCACGGTGACGCTGGTGCAGGCCGAGGCTACGGCGATCGACCCGGTCGGTCGCACAGTGACCACCGCAGGCGGGACTGACCACCCCTACGACCTTGATCGTGGCCATCGGGTACCGCAACAACTTCGATGTCGTGCCCGGCCTGGGCCCGGACGGCTTCGCCCAGACCATCGCCACGCTGCTCGACGCCGAGCGTGCCGGGGCCGCCTGGCGCGATTTCCTGGGCGGCCCCGGACCGGTGGTGATCGCCGCGACACAGAGCGCAAGCTGCTCGGCACGGCGTACGAGTTCCTGTTCAACATGGCCCACCGGATGCGCAAAGCGAAGCTGGAGCAGCACACGTCGCTGCCGCCTACATGAAGCTGACCGACGGCTCCAAGGTCCCGTTCGCCGACGCCATGGTCGTTCCTCCGTCCGTCGGGCAGGACGTGGTGCGTGCTGTGCCGGGACTGACCGACGACAAGGGCTACATCCCGGTCGAGGACACCTACCAGTCCAAGGCCTACCCAGAGATCTACGCTGCGGGCATAGCCGCGCAGGTGCCGGTGCCGGTGCCGGTGCCGTGGCAGGCCTCAGTGCCGATCGGCACCCGCAAGACCGGGCTCCCGACGGAGTCGATGGCCAAAATCGCGGCCCGCGATGTTGCCGCGGCCATCAAGGGCGAGGCGCACGTGGCGCACAAGGATTTCGCCGACATGGCCGCGGTGTGCATGATGAACGCAGGTAACAACGGCGTGCTGATCCTGGCCAACCATATGCTTCCGCCGCGGAAGGTCGCTGTCATGATTCCGGGGCCGCAGGTGCACGCTATGAAGCTGGCGTTCGAGAAGCAGTACCTGCGGAAGAGCCGCCACGGGTACGTGCGTCTGCCGTGACGGCCGCGCCGTGGTGGTCAGTCTTCGGGCTTGACCGCCACGACGAGGGTGTCGACGGCCGGTCGAGGGGCTGCTTCCACCGGCCGGTCGACGCTCTCGGCGCGCTCGACACGCAGTCCGTCCAAGTGGGCGACTACGCGCTCGGGAGTGTGCAGGAGCGCGGCGTCCTGTGGCCCGCCCACGCCCTCCGTCAGGTTGCGCACGTCGTGGCCGACGAGCATCAACATGCCGCCGGGCGCGAGGGCGGCGGCCGCTCGCTCCAGCACCGTGGCCATCTGCTCGGCGGGCAGGTGGAGGTAGGCGATCAGGACCGCGTCGAAGGACCCTGGTGCCGGTTCGTAGGACAGCAGGTCATCTGTGATCCATTCGACGCCGAGCCCGGCCGCCTGGGAAGCCTGGCGTCCCCGCTCCACGGCGGTGTCTGCGAAGTCGACAGCCGTCACGGTCCAGCCGAGCCCGGCCAGCCACAGCGCGTTGCGACCCTCGCCGCAGGCCAGATCTAGAGCGCGCCCGACCGGTCGTCCGGCGAAGGCCTCGACGACGAAGCGGTTGGCTGCGGCGCCCCAAACGCTGTCCTTGCTGCGGTAGCGCTCGTCCCAGGCGTCGCGGTCGGCTGGGGGTGATGCCATGATCAGACTCCGTTCGCGGCGGTCTCGGCGCGCACCTTATCCATGTCCAGCGCGCGGGCCTGGCCGATCAG
>Ga0105238_10007219_pt1 | contig 11120 bp, 12 predicted proteins | sample KBSC34metaG_FD_81526 | JGI IMG/M metagenome (GOLD analysis project Ga0105238, IMG submission 81526) | Corn rhizosphere microbial communities from Kellogg Biological Station, Michigan, USA - KBS C3-4 metaG | ecosystem: Host-associated > Plants > Roots > Rhizosphere > Soil | place: Michigan, USA...
GGATCTCGACCGCGTGCCGCAGCGGCCGGTCCGCGTCGATCGCCAGCAGATCGCGTCCGTCGAGCCGCTGGTCATGCCGGCGCGCCAGCGCGAGCGCCGCCTCGGTGTCGCGCGGCAGCAGGCCGAAGAAGGCGTCGAAGCGCTCGGCGATGAACGGCATCTGCGGCGGAAACTGCCACAGCAGCGGGCCGAGCTTGGCCCTCAGCGCGAAGATCCCTGACGCGCAGAAGTTCGCGAGCGGCGTCTCGATCTCCTTCAGCCGGCGAAAGTGGGTGATGTACTTCGGCCCCTTGACCGCGAAGACAAAATCCTCCGGCGTTTCGTCGTGCCATGCGGCGTACGACTCGGGCCGCTGCAGCGAATAGAACGAGCCGTTGATCTCGATCGTCGGCAGCATCCGCGACGCGTGTTCGAGTTCGCGCCGCTGCGCGAGTCCCCTGGGATAGAAGACGCCGCGCCACGGCGCGTAGCGCCAGCCGGAGATGCCGATGCGGACGGTGCCGGTGCGACTGGGCGAATGCATGGTCGATAGCGTCGGACGATGCGCGTCTGGGGCAAACGGCGTGCCGCGGGGGTTAGGGGGCTGCTCGCATCCTCGTAGAGTCCGGACACGACAGTGCCGCTAGCATCCGGCTATCTATCAGGGAGGAGAGATGAGTCGAGTCATCCACTGGGCGCTGCTGTGCGTCGCCGCTGCCTTGTCCAGTCTTGCGCATGCAGAAGGAACCGTCGGCTGGAAGCTGATCAGCGAGTATTGGGCCAGTCCAGTACCGTTGCCGTTTCAGCCTAACAATTGGGGCGTCGACGGATGGCGAGCGACACTGTTGGAGTCCTGTACGGACCTCGATGTCATGAACTTCGGCTCCCTGGTGAGGTACGAGTGCGAGATCGATGGCCGCTGGACGCGGCATCACGTGTACAGCGAACCGAGCGGCACGCTGGTCGATCCAGGGAATTGGATGTGGTCGCAGATCCGGACATCGAAGACCTGTCCGCCGGCCTCTGCGCCAGATGCCACCGGCACCTGCGTGTGCAATCCCGGCTACAAACCGGGTGCGACAGGCCAAGCCTGCGAGCCGGCGGTATTCGAAGAGAGCTCCTGCAGCGTCGGCGATCCAGTGCTGCCGGGCAGCGGTCGCGCGCTGCACGAAGAGATCGATTACAGCGGCGCTGGCGCGGCGCCGCTGCAACTGCATCGCTACTACCGCAGCATCTGGTCCGACGGCACGCCGGCGGCTGGCCTGGCGCCGATCGGTGCCTGGACAGGCGGCTGGCGCTTCTCGGTGCAGGCGCGCCTCTCCGACGTGCCGGGCGGCCCGCTGCGCGCGGTGCGGCCCGACGGCAGCACCGTCGTCTTCGAGCCCTCGACTGCGACCCCGGCCAGCTGGATCGCGCAGTCCAGCCGCGATACGCTCACCGAGCAGCGCAACAGCGCCGGCCAGCGCAGCGGCTGGACCTACACCGCCAGCGCCGACGACAGCGTCGAGAGCTACGACGCGAGCGGCCAGCTGCAAAGCGTGGTGGCGCGCAACGGCTGGCGCACGACCCTCGGCTACGACGCGGCCGGCCGGCCGGCCGGCTCGCGAGCGTGCGCGATCCCTTTGGCCGCCAGCTCGGCTTCGGCTACGACAGCGCCGGGCGCATCGCCACGTTGACCGCTCCGGGGGGAGCGATCACCCGCTACGGCTACGACGCGGCGAGCAACCTGGCCCGACGGCAACCAGCGGCACTACCACTACGAAGACAGCCGCTGGCCGCACGCGCTGACCGGCGTGAGCGACGAACTCGGCGTGCGCATCGACACCTCCAGCTACGACGACAAAGGCCGCGTCACCGAAAACGCAGGCGCCGGCGGGGCGAACCGCCTGCAGCTCAGCTACGCGACGAACAACCAGACGACGGTGACCAGCTACGCGAGCGGAGTTGCCGTCAGCAGCAGCTACACGTTCCAGCGCACGGGCGGGCTGATGCGGCCGACCGCGATCAGCGCACCGTGCAGCCTGTGCGGCACGACGAGCCGCTCGAGCGTCTAGGACGGCGCCGGCAACAAGCTCCGGGAAGTGGCCCACGACGGCACGATCGCGTTCTACCAATACGACGCCAAGGGCAGGCAGACCGAGCGGGCGAGCTTCGGGGTGGCGTACCAGAGCGCGACGACGCGCCCGGCGCTCGGCCTGGCCACGAGCGTGACGAGCACGCAGTGGCACGCCACGTGGCGCCTGCCGCTGCAGGTGGCCGAGGCGAACCAGCTCACCACCTACGGCTACGACGCCAAGGGCAACCTCGCCAGCCAGGGCGTCACGGCCACGACCGACAATACCGGGGCGACCAAGTTCGCGGCCATCAAGACTGGCAGCACCTACACCACGAACTGGACCTACAACGCCAGCAACCTCGCGACCACGACCGTCGAGAAGACCAACTCGACCGAAACCGGCCGCTGGACCACCGGCTACAACACGCTCGGCGATATCACCAGCATCACCGACGTGGCGCATGCGGTCACGGCGAGGATGACCCAGTACGACGCGCACGGGCACATGCTCGCCGGCGCGACGGACATGGGGGTGGCGATCGAGCTGAGCTATTCCCCGCGCGGCTTCATGACGCGCAAGACGATCAACGGGCAGGCGATCGTTTTCACGCCCAATGTGGTCGGCAACCTCCGGCAGGTCAAGACACCGGACGGCCAGACCATCGATTACGTGCTCGATGCGAACCAGCGGCTGACCGACGTCAAGCTCAACGGCGTCTCCATCACGCCGCAGATGCTGGCTCAGGCGGATGACTATCCAGATACACCGCTGAAGGCGCAGATCGCCAAGGCCAGGCAGTGGCTCGAAATGGCGATCGGGTCGAAGATGGCTGAGGCACGAGCGCAGGTCGTCATTATTCCGGGCAAAGGGTCAGGTCAGCCGGCGTTTGATCCGAGCACGGATATGTTGATGGCACCAATGACGCCCGCTGACAAAGCCGCGCGCTCATTTAGAGGGACGTGACAACGAACTGACAAGCAATAACGCGACTGCCTACGACATCATGTTCAGAGAGTAACTCCTATGGCTGGCGGCACCGGCACCGGCACCGGCACCGGCACCGGCACCGGCGCGGCGCGGCGCGGCGCCGATCATCGCCAGGATGGGCCAAGGAAATGGGCATCCTGACGGTGGGCGTGGTGACCAAGCCGTTCGAGTTCGAAGGCACGCGCCGAATGAAGGCGGCTGACGCCGGCCTGGCCGAGCTGGAGGCCAACGTTGATTCGCTGATCGTGATCCTGAACGACAAGCTGCTCGACGTGCCTGGTCCGCTGAATCACCGCCCCGAGCACCGCCGCACGGGCGATACGGGCGCGCTGCGGCGTTGCAAATGCTCGCGATACCGGAGGTATCGCTGCGCTTTTGCGCCTTGCATCGCATCCCGTATCGCCCGCGCGGCGGCGCCCGTGTCGGCGATCCAGCGGACGGGCGCCGACGTGACGCAGGACCAGGCCTTCGCGCACACCAACGACGTGCTGAAGAACGCGGTCGGCGGCATCAGCGACATCATCCACGTGCCGGGCCTGGTCAACGTCGACTTCGAGGACGTGAAGACGGTGATGAGCGAGCCGGGCAAGGCGATGATGGGCACGAGCCAGGCCGGCGGCCCGGACCGTGCGATGAAGGCAGCGGAAGCGGCTGTCGCGTGCCCGCTGCTCGAAGGCATCGACCTGAGCGGCGCGCGCGGCGTGCTGGTGCTGATCGCGGCGAGCAAGGGCAACTTCAAGCTCGCCGAGAGCCGCAACGCGATGAACACGATCCGCCGCTACGCGGCCGAAGATGCGCACGTGATCTACGGCACCGCCTACGACGAATCGCTGGGCGACCAGCTGCGCGTGACGGTGATCGCGACCGGCCTGTCGCCGCAGCAGAAGCGCCAGCAGCATCCGATGAGCGTGGTGCACAGCGCGCCGGTGCAGCGCACCGGCACGCACGACCTGCCGATCATGAGCCCCCAGGTCGAAGGCAACGGCCGGCAGAACTCGCACGACTACAGCGCGCTGAGCACCCCGAGCGTGTGGCGCACCGGCCGCACCGCGGCGGCGAAGGTGGATGCGCTGGCGAGCAACGGCATGGACGAGATCGAGATCCCGGCGTTCCTGCGCAAGCAAGCCGACTGAGGTGCGTTTGACGAAAGGCCCGCGCGGCTGGGAGGCGGCGCGGGCCTCTTCGTTCCTGTTTCGCTAGCTCACTGATGCGGCAAAGGCCGGTGGGTATCGTCCTGCCCCGCCCAATCGGAGCGCGCGATCAGATCGACATGCACTCGGTCGTACCAGGCGTCCGGCGCCGGGCTCGCTGAAGCCGGCACCGACAGCGTGGGCAGGGTCACGACCACGGCCGGCGTCGACACGGCGGGCGCGACGAAGGCTTGCGGCGCCGACGCGCCGTGATCCGCCTGCGCGGCCACCGGCGCCTGGCTCGCGGCAGCCTCCTCGAGCGCAGCCAACCCCGGTACGGCCTCCATCTCGGCAGCCAGCGTCGTCGGATCGATCGATGCCGGCATCTGTCCATAGGCCGCCTGGCTCCAGGCCGCGCGCCCGCCGGGCCGCTGGTGCGCCGTGGCATTGGGATCTTCGTAGCGGATCGGCTTGATGGTGACGAAGGGCGTGTCCCAGGCTTTGGCGCTGAGCGCCGCCCGATGGGACGAGCTGCCGCAGCCGACGATCAGGACGGCGATGGCGGCGATCGAGGTGACGAGCAGGGGTCGCATGGCAGGGCTCGAAAGAAGGAGGGAGGTGCGGGCGCGCCGAGTTCTTCGGCGCAAACCGGGCGAAGCTGATGCCCGCGCCGCCGCTCGCGTGAGGAAGTGCGCGATCCCGCGACGCGACCCGCCCGCCGTCGAAGCGTCGATCGCCGCCTGGCGGGCATCACCGGCTCGCGCGAGGCTGCGTTACCCTCCCTTCCGTTCCAAGCGCTGTCCGGCTTGCCACCCGCGCGGTCACGCCCGCCACCACCCGGAGGGAGTTCTCGGCGATGTCGCTTGCCCGATGGTCCGGATTGATCATGCTGCTCTGCCTGCTCGTCGGCGCGCCTCTGCATGCGCAGACCTTGCGCTGGGCGCCGCGCGGCGACGTGCTCAGCATGGATCCGCATGTCTCGCTGGAGACGACGACGATCAACGTCAACGCGCTGATCCACGACGGGCTGGTCGAGATCGATGCGCACGACCGCATCGTGCCGGCGCTGGCGACGAGCTGGACCGTGGTCGAGCCGATGCTCTGGCGCTTCAAGCTGCGCCGCGGCGTGCGTTTCCAGGACGGCACGCCTTTCAACGCCGACGATGTGGTGTTCTCGATCCGGCGCGCGCAGGGGCCGGGCTCGAAGTTCGCGTCCTTCGCGCTGCCGCTGGGCGAGGTGCGTCGCGTCGACGACGAAACGATCGAGCTGCGCCAGTCCGCGCCGAATCCGACGCTGCTGAACCAGCTCAGCGCCGTGATGATGATGAGCCGCGTCTGGTGCCAGGCCCATGGCGCTGCCGAGCCGGCGAATCTGCTGGACAAGCGCGAGGCCTATTCGAACCGTTTTGCGATAGGCACCGGCCGCTATGCGCTGGCCGAGCGCCAGCCCGGAGTGCGCACCGTGCTCGTGCGCAACCCGGCCTGGTGGGGCCGCTTCGAAGGCAACGTGCAGCGGGTGATCCTGCAGCCGATCGCGAGCGACGCCACGCGCACCGCGGCGCTGCTCTCGGGCGACGTCGATTTCACGCAGGACGTGCCGCCCCAGGATGCCGATCGCCTGGCGAAGGACCCGGCGCTGCGCCTGCTGCAATTGCCCGAGAACCGCTTGATCTATCTCGGCCTCGACCAGTACCGCGACGAACTGCCCCGCTCCAGCGTGAAGGGCCGCAACCCGTTCAAGGACGCGCGCGTGCGCGAAGCCTTCGCCCGCACGATCGATGCCGAGGTGCTGCAGAAGACCATCATGCGCGGGCAGTCGCAGCCGACCGGCTGCTTCTCGGTCTCGCGCGACGGCTGTCTCGCGACGGCGATCGAGTCTCCGCCGCAGCCCGACCTGGCGCTCGCCCGGCGGCTGATGGCGCAGGCAGGTTATGCCGACGGCTTCGCGTTGACGCTGGCGTGCCCGAACGACCGCTACGTCAACGACCAGGCCTTGTGCGTCGCCCTCGGCGGCATGCTGGCGCGCATCGGCGTGCGCGTCGAGGTCGAGGCGAGCAGCAAGACGGTGTACTTCCCGAAGCTGGAAACGTTCGAGCCCGGTTTTTATCTGCACGGACTCGGCTACGCGCCGGACGATCCGCAGCTGCTGTTCGACTGGGTGGCGCACAGCCGCGGCGGCCCGAGCCGCAAGGGCGAACTCAACTTCGCCCGCTTCGCCGATGCCGAGGTCGACCGCCTGGTCGACGAGGCCGGCACCGAGATGGATGCGGATCGGCGCAGGGCAGCACTGCGCGCGGCGCAGCAGCGGCTGAACGCGGTGCACGGCTACCTGCCGCTGCACCGGCAGATGCTGCTGTGGGCGGCACGGGCCAAGGTGCATCCGGTCATCACCGCCGACAACCGCGTGCGGGTGGATTTGATCCGCGTCGACTGACCGGCTAGCCGATGTACTTCCAGCCCATGACCCGCTTTTGCTCGCGGCACGCGATGAACTCATGGAGTGCGCGGGTCACCACCGCCTTTTTTGTGCGTCCGCCGCTGACCTCGACGGCGCGGTCCAACAAGTCAGGATCGATAGCGAGATTGGTGGCCATGTGTAGCTCCCTACACATAAGTCTGCACAATCGTCGATGCCGGCGCTGTCCGATCCCCCGAGCCCTCCCGTCGGCGATTTCAAGCGACTGGACTCAGGACGCCACCCACCCCGCCGCCCGCGAATCCGCCTCCTTGTGGCGATACAGAATCAAGGTTGCGATCAAGCCGCAGATCGCCGCGGCCGTCATCCACAGCCCCGGCGCCGCCTTGTTGCCGGTGGCCTCGATCAGACCGGTCGCGACCGCCGGCGTGAAGCCGCCGAAGATCGCGGTGGCCAGGCTGTATGCGAGCGAGAAGCCGGCGGTGCGCACGCTCACCGGCATGATCTCGGTCAGCGCCACGACCATCGCGCCGTTGTAGCTGGCATAGAGGAACGAGAGCCATAGCTCGACGTCGAGCATGCGGCCGAAGCTCGGCGCCGAGACCAGCCAGGCCAGCGCCGGATACGCGGTCGCGATGGTCAGCACCGTGAACGCGATCAACAGCGGCTTGCGGCCGACACGATCCGAGAGCGCCCCCATCACCGGCAGCCAGATGAAGTTCGAGATGCCGACACACAGGGTGACGATCAGCGCATCGGTCGTGCTCAGGTGCAGCACGCTCTTGCCGAAGGTCGGGGTGTAGACGGTGATCAGGTAGAACGAGACCGTGGTCATCGAGACCAGCATCATCCCGGCGATCACCAGCCCCCAGTTCTGGATCATCGACTGGAAGATCTCGCGCGCGTTCGGCTTGTGCTTGCGCGCCATGAATTCCTCCGTCTCCTGCAGCGAGCGGCGGATCACGAACAGCACCGGCACGATCAGGCAGCCGACGAAGAACGGAATGCGCCAGCCCCAGTCGCCGATCTCGGCCGGCGTCAACTGCTTGTTCAGCGCATAGCCGAGCGCCGCGGCGACGATGATCGCGACTTGCTGGCTGGCCGATTGCCAGCTGACGTAGAAACCCTTGTGGCCCGGCGTCGCCATCTCCGAGAGGTAGACCGAGACGCCGCCGAGCTCGACGCCGGCCGAAAAACCCTGCAGCAGCCGCCCGATCAGCACCAGCAGCGGCGCAATCACGCCGATCGTCGCGTAGCCGGGCACGAAGGCGATCAGCAGGGTGCCCATCGCCATGACGGACAAGGTCACGATCAGGCCCTTGCGCCGGCCCACCTTGTCGACATAGGCGCCGAGGAAGATGGCGCCCAGCGGCCGCATCAGAAAGCCGGCGCCGAAGGTCATGAAGGTGAACATCAGCGAGGCGAACTCGTTGTCGGAGGGAAAGAAGGTCTTCGCGATCTGCGTGGCGTAGAAGCCGAACAGGAAGAAGTCGAACATCTCCATGAAGTTGCCGCCGGTCACGCGGATCACGGTGCCGAGCTTGGAAGGCTGGGGCTTGGCGGGGGCTGCGATGTTCATCTGTTGTCTCCGGCTCATGGGTCTTGCTGCGACAGCGCCGTCGATGCTAAGCCGCCGGTGCCGGCGCTTCGCTCGTCCCCGCGGGAGCGAACCCGCGGCTGCGTTTCACGAGATGACAAAACGGCCTTCCGCCTGCCGCCGACCCGCCGAGCGCCGGCTGTTACCTACAATCGCCCCATGCTTCAACAACGCACCCTCAAGTCGCTCACCCGCGCCGTCGGCGTGGGCCTGCACAGCGGTCAACGGGTGGAGCTGACCCTGCGCCCGGCCCCGATCGACAGCGGCATCGTCTTTCGCCGCGTCGACCTGCCGACGCCGGTCGACATCCCGGTCGCCGCCTCCGCGGTCAGCGACACCCGCATGGCGACCACCTTGTCGCCCAACGGCGACCCGGGCGGACCGAAGGTGCACACCGTCGAGCACCTGATGTCGGCCTGCAGCGGCCTCGGGCTGGACAACCTGATCATCGACATCACCGCCGAGGAAGTGCCGATCCTCGACGGCTCGGCCGCCTCCTTCGTCTACCTGCTGCAGAGCGCCGGCATCGAGCTGCAGAAGGCGCCCAAGCGCTTCCTGCGCATCGACCGGCCGGTCGAGGTGCGCCAGGGCGAGGGCGCCCAGATGATGTGGGCGCGGCTCGAGCCCTATCACGGCTTCAAGCTCGCCTTCGAGATCGAGTTCCATCACCCGGCCGTCGACCAGACCGGCCAGCGCGTCGAGTTCGACATGGGCTCGGGCCAGTACAAGCGCGACATCGCCCGCGCCCGCACCTTCGGTTTCACGAAGGACGTCGAGATGATGCGCTCGCGCGGCCTCGCGCTCGGCGGCAGCATGGACAACGCGATCGTCGTCGACGACGTGAAGGTGCTCAACGAAGGCGGCCTGCGCTACGACGACGAGTTCGTCAAGCACAAGATCCTCGACGCGATCGGCGACATGTACATGATCGGCCACCCGATGCTCGCCGCCTACAGCGCCTTCAAGGGCGGCCATGCCTTGAACAACAAGCTGCTGCGCGCGGTGCTGGCCGACGAGGCGAACTACCAGATCGTCAGCTTCGAGGACGAGACACGCGCGCCGGCCGGCTTCGTCGAGCTGGCGCCGGCCTGGTGACGGGCCGCCGCCGCTGATGGCCTTCTTCCGCCTGCTGCTCGGCCTGCTCTTCGTTTCCTGCGTGCTGTGCTTCGGCATGTACATCGGCACGCGCGACCGTCTCTGGCTGCGCCGCGGCTGGCTGATCCTGAAGTGGGCGCTGGTGGCCGGATGTGCGTTCTTCGCGGTGCTGATCCTCGAGCGGGTCGCCGTGGCGCTCTGAGCTTCATCTCTCCATGCGTGTCTTCTACTGGGTGGCAGGCGTCTTGCTCGGGTTGACGGCGCTGCCGTCGGCCGCCTTCTTCCTCTGCTACATCATGACCGGCGAGGACGGCTGCCAGCGGCGCGCCTTGATGTTCTATCGCTGGGCGGTGACAGTCGGCCTGCTGACGTTCAACATCGTGCTCTACAAGTACGTGATCCTGGCGTTCATCGCGCTCTTCTGACGCCGCGCCGCCGCCGCGGCGCATCCCGTCCTTCGCTGAAAGGTTCGTCCCATGCCGACCCGTGGTCTTCGTAGCGTCGTGACCGCGAGCCTGATCGCGCTCGCCTTCCTCGTCTGCGCCTTCGTCTCGCGTCAGATCGGCGGCGGCGAGACGCAGACGATGCCGGTCTGGCTGGGCAGCGGCCTGGTCTTCGGCGCCTTCCTGGTCGCGCCGCGCTGGGCCTGGCCGGCGATCTTCGGCGGCAGCTTCGTCGCCGCCTTCGTCTGGGGGCTGGTCGATCATTTCCTGTCGCTCGGCGGGGCCTTCGTCTTCGCGGCGATCGAGGCCGGCGCGATGCTGGTCGGCGCCTGGGTCACGACCGCGACGCGCCGCGACGGCGAAGACGGCCTGCGCAACCTGGCCGCCTTCGTCGCCGGCGCGGCGCTGGCCGCGGTGCTCGGTGCACTGCTTGCGGTCGAGCTCTGGCGCTGGCAGCGGCCGCATGCCAACCTCGCTCTGGAGTGGCGCGCCTGGGCCTTTTCCGAGGCCCTCGGCGTGCTGCTGATCGCGCCGCTGATCCTCGCCTTCCGCGGCTTTCGCGTGAAGCGCTCGGGCGGCATGACGATGACCCAGTTCCTCGGCGGCGCAGCGGTTTTCCTCGCCTTCCTGATGGCGGTGCTGATCGTCTTCAGCGCGCAGGAAGGCGCGCGCTTCGGCAGCATCGCGCCGACCCTGGGCTACGTGCCGGTGGTGCCGCTCGTGATCACCGGCCTGCTGTGGGGTCCGCGCGGCGGCGCGCTCGCCACCTTGGCCGGCGCCTTGCTGATGATCCAGCGGACCGCCGAGGGCGGCGGCCCGTTCGCGATCGTCGACGAGTTCCGCGGCGAGTCGGTGATCGAAGTGCAGGCCTATGCCGCGACGATGGTGCTGGTGGTGCTGATCGTGCAGGCGCTGTCGGAAGGACGGCGCGTGGCGCTCGAGGCCACCCGCGCCTGGCGCCTGCGCTATGAACGTACGCTGGATGCGGCGGGTGTCGCGAGCGTCGAATTCGATGCGGTCAGCGGCAAGGCGGTGTGGGGCGATGGCGCTTCGCACGTGCTCGGCATCGGCATCGAATCGGTGCCCACGGCTGCCGCCTGGCATGCGCGCATCGATGCCGCGGAGCGTGGCCTGGTCGAGGCCGCGTGGCACAGCGTGGCGCGCGGCGAGCAGCTGATCGCCCAGCATGAATACCTGCTGCGCCTGAGCGACGGGCGCGACGTGCGCATCAACGAGCGCCTCGCCGCGGTGCGCGGGCCGGACGGCACGGTCGAGCAGGTCGCCGGGCTGCTGCGCGCCGAGGAGCCGGGCCTGCCCGGCCTGTCGGGCGAGGAGGACGCCGCCCATGGCTGACGACGCGGCGGCTTCCGCAGACCGCGCGGTGCTGCTGATCCACGGCCTGGGCGGCACGCAGTA
>Ga0105238_10007220_pt1 | contig 11119 bp, 9 predicted proteins | sample KBSC34metaG_FD_81526 | JGI IMG/M metagenome (GOLD analysis project Ga0105238, IMG submission 81526) | Corn rhizosphere microbial communities from Kellogg Biological Station, Michigan, USA - KBS C3-4 metaG | ecosystem: Host-associated > Plants > Roots > Rhizosphere > Soil | place: Michigan, USA...
CCCCGAACAGCGCCAACGTGACGGCGCCGGCGCCGCCAATGGATCTCCATCGTCTGCTCATCGCGCGCTCAGTAGTAGCCGCGCGGCCGCAGCGGTTCGACGCCGCCTACCGTGCTCATGTAGCTGTTCCACTGCTGCACGAGACTGTCGATGATCGACGGATTCTGCGTCGCCACGTCGTTGTTCTCGCCGCGGTCGGCCTGCAAGTCGAAGAGCTGCCAGTGTCCATCGACGGGACCGCTCGGCGGTTCGGTCCACAGCGCCTTCCAGCGGCCGTCGGAGCTGCGCAGATAGCCGCGCCCGTAGGCCTCGTCGCCGAATGCGGCGGTGTGTACTTCGCCCGACGCATCGCCATTGAGCAACGGCAACAGCGATTGACCCGTCACCGGATACACATATCGGTTGTTGTAGACGACCTTGCCCTTGTTCGAATCGACGCCCGTCAACGTGTTGACGAGCGGCGGTGCAGCTTGCGTCGGCGGATCGATCTTCGCGATCGCGAGGAAGGTCGCCGTGTTGTCGGTGACGTGCGTGAATGCACGCAGCGTGGGCAGTTGCGCAGCCTGACCGGGCAGATGCACGATGAGCGGCGTCGACACACCGCCTTCGCCCGCGTAGCCTTTGGCGAGACGGAACGGCGTAGCGCTTACTTCGGCCCAGCGCAGGCCATATTGCAGGCGCTGTGCGTTCTGCTTGCCGTTGTCGGTGCCGAGCGTCGGGTAGATCGCGTCCGTCGCGTTCGCGGTGTCGGTTGCGGTCGGGTCGGCGCCAGAATCGATCGGCCAGCCTTCCGCTCCGTTGTCCGACTGGAACATGATGAATGTGTTGTCGTATTCACCGATGTCCTTCAGATGCTGGATCAACAGCCCGATGTTGTGATCGAGGTTCTCGACCATGCCCGCGTAGATTTCCATATAGCGCGCCTGCGCTTTCTTCTCCGCGGTGGACAGACTGTTCCAGGACTTGTCGACGGTTCCCGGGCCATAGTCGCCGTAACCTTGCGCTGCGCTATGCACGGCGCTGACGTACTTCGCGTTCGCGGCGCCGTTGTTCGCCGTCGCGGGCGATTGAGTCAGTGTTTCCGGAGCACCCCGGTAGGGCGTGAAGTCGGCCGGAATGATGCCGAGCGCTTTTTGTCGCGCGATGCGCGCACTTCGGATCGCATCGTAGCCGGCGTCATACTTGCCCGCGTAGTTGTGCAGATAAGGCTCCGGCACCTGCAGCGGCCAGTGTGGCGACGTGTACGCGGCGTACGCGAAGAACGGTTTGCCGTCGCCCTTGTTCGAATCGATGTAGGCAATGAGCTTTTGCGTGTAGAAGTCGGTCGAATAGAACACGGCCGGACTGCCGCCCGTGCCGCCCGGCTGACCGGGCTGTCCCGGTTGCACGTATTGCCCGTCCTCGGTGTAATTCTTCGAGCCTGCGGGTTCATGCGCAAAGTGATTCGTCGCCGCGCCGCCGAGCAGCGCGTAGCTGCGCTCGAAGCCCCACTGATCCGGCGTCTGTCCGCCGCCCGTCGCGCTGCCGACGATGCCCGAGCCGATATGCCATTTGCCCGCCATGTAGGTGTGGTATCCGCCGTCTTTGAGCAGTTGCGCCACCGACAGCGCGCGATCGTTCAAGTAGCCTTCGTAACCAGGCAGACCCTTGCGCTCGTCGGTGGGCACGCCCATCGTCCCTTCGCCGACGAGATGATGATCCGTGCCCGAAATCAGCATCGCTCGCGTGATGGCGCAGACGGTGCCGGTGTGATGATTCGTCAGGATGCGGCCCGACTGCACCAGCGCATCGAGGTTGGGCGTATTGATCTCACCGCCGAAGGCATGAATGTCCGAGTAGCCGAGATCGTCGGCCATGATGTAGAGGATGTTGGGACGCTTGGCGGCGGAGGCGACAGGCGTTGTGACGGGCGCGCCGTCGTCGGAAGAACCGCACGAGGCAAGCGTAAACAGACTGCCTATGGCAAGCGCGACTGCGGCGCGACGGAGCGCAATCGAACGGGACGAGATCATTGTCGTTATGGTAGGCCGTTGGAATGGAGCGGCGATGTTAGCAACGCGGCCCGGTGCGCCAAAGATCGATTTCTGCTTTGCTCCGCAGCGTGAACGATTTGTGTCGGTGCACGTCGCTCGTTGCCCGCCCTCGTGAATACAACGAAGGGCTATGTGAGTGCTGATCCTCGACTGTCATCGCGCGCTGCAAGAAGTACCGCCGCGCTATCCGGATCATCACTACGGTGTTCATGGGGAGCCTGCACAGCACTAGGCGCGGCCGTGGCTTCAGCTCGATCGCCGGATGGCTCGGCGCGCTCTTGAGTGTGATGCCGCTGCCTGACAAGCGTGGACCCTACCGTGATTCCGGTCGAAGATATGGTGAGCAAGATAAAAGTGGCGGTTGAAACTCGCAGCCACAGCGATTTCCAGATCGTTGCGCGCACCTTGCGCCCCAGCAGAAAATTGGATTCTCCCTAACCATTTATCCAGCGTCGGGCTTCTTAACCGTCGCAAAGGCGCTTGAAGATGTCTACGGGCAGATTCTCGCGCCGAAGTACGGAAGCCGCCGACGACGGGATGTATCCGTTCTCAGAGATGTGTGAGTTGATCGGGTTCCCTGCAGTGTGGGCGTTCGATCGCGCGCACGCCGACGAGGGCGCGACACGGCTCAATTTTCATCGTGCTCGTTTTAGGCCGCCGCTGTTCCCCTCGACGTTTGCACTATGCGCCTCCGCGGCCGACTAATTGCCCAACAGGGATTCAGCCGAACGGCCGTTGCAAATTGGCGGCCGTCGGTGGTTTCAAGTTCGGACCGTCTTGCATCATTCCTACCCGACTGATGTGTGACCTAGGAAATCGGCTCGAGGTGAACGAGCACTCCGCCTTGTTGAGCGGAAGCGTAGGCCGCGTCCATGACTTGCATCATCAGCTCCGCGTCGCGCAACGATGCGATCGGCTTTGCGCCGGTTTGGCTCTCGGCGAGCACCCGCTTGACGAACAAGGGGTAGTAGATATCAGTCTCGAGCTGGAGTCGGCGGCTTCGCGTACCTGCCGAAAGCTGATTCCGGTCGCGGAACTCGATTCTGTCCGGGCCAGACTTCGCGTACATACGGTCCGAAGAAAAAGTGAAGGAAAATTCGCGCTGCTCGTCGGCGGTACTGGGAAAGCTGTATCCCGTCTCGATAAGGCCGATCACGCCATCTTCGGTCTGCATGGTCACAAGCGAATAGTCTTCTACGGCGCCTCGATGCGTTCTTGCGTTCATGACGGCCGAGACACGGGCAACCTCCTTGCCTGTGAGCAGCCGGAAAAAATCGATGAAGTGTGTCGCCAGGTTGATAGTGGATCCACCGCCGGAATAAACGGGGTTGACTGCCCAACCGGAGCCTGATGCTTCGTATCGACTCGGCGGTCCAGCAACGAAACGAAATGACATGTAGTTAAAGTCGGATGGTATGCGTCCCTCCGCTTCTCCAAGTGACCCGAGCAACTCGCTCATTCGGAAGATTAGCGGCACCGCGCAATAAAGATTCGCTTCTTCGGTCAGCGTGCGAAGCCGGGTGACTTGAGACATGTTGACGCCGCACGGCTTTTCTAACGCAAACGGAATGTTCCGCGCAATTACGGCCTCGGCAAGCGCAGGCATCTCGGAGTGCCGCCCGAACACGAAAGCGAAATCGACCTTCTCGCGCTCAAGTAACTCGTAGGCCGACGAGTAAAGCTTGCATCCGAAGCGTGCAGCGATCGCTTCGCCCTTCGCTTGCTGCGCATCGGAGACGGCAACCACCTCGATCCCGGGCGCTTCGAGCGCATCAAGATACAGCGGGACATGCCAGTGGCTCACCTCCAACAAGGCAACTTTCATACATGTTCTCCTTCGTAGATTCCGCCCGTTCTTGATTGAAGGGGTAACAACTGACTTAATTCGGCCGCTTTTCGCGACTGGGGCCGTGCGTGGCTGCTACGCTGCTCACGTCGCGCCGACGTCCACCCCGGCTCGGCCTTCAGGGCGGTAATCGAACCCGAGAAAGCGCAGTGCGTATAACGCCTGTCCTTGATGCATTGGACCGCCGTCCTGGGTACGGCATCCACGTGCCTGCGCGGCTCGGAGCAGCGGCGTCGGCTCGGCCGCATTAATGATGTCTACCACGATAGTGCCCGGTGCGAGCCGCTCCGGATCAACTGGCATGGCGTCGCTTGCTTTCATGCCGAGCGGCGTCGCATTGATCACGACCTCGAAACCATCCGGATCGGATGGCCCTGAATGCACAGCACGACCCGTTTCGGCGGCGACAGACGCCGCAAGATCCCTGGCACGGTGCTCGTCGACATCGGAGATCGTCAGCTTGCTAGCGCCTGCGTAAGCGACGGCAAATGCGATCGCTCTACCCGCGCCTCCTGCGCCGACGAGAAGCACCGACTTATTCGCCGGATGGTTGCCTTCCCACTGCATCCCAAGAACGCAGCCGATGCCATCGGATATCGCGCCGACCCAGCGACCATCCGGTTCGCAGCGGATGACGTTGAGCGCGCCGACCTCGCGAGCAGTCGAATCCAGCTCGTCGACAAATGCGAGCATCCGTTGTTTATGAGGCATCGTGACCAGCATGCCGGACAGATTGCCCATCGCTCGTGCTCCGCTAACGAAGGCCGAGAGGTTATCTGCCTTGACCCAGAAAGGAACGCAAGCCGCATCGGCGCGCTGTTCGAGAAACAGCCGGTTCAACAGTTGTGGCGACTTCGCGGAACTCAGCGGGTCGCCTACCAAACCGTAGAGGCGCGTTGTACCTGAGATATGTGATTGCATTTCGGTTTGATGTTCGATCTAGGACGAAGGTCAATTCGTGCACATTCGAACCGGCATACGGCGCCGAAGTGCACCTTTGCAGTGATGTCGAGCCTGCGTTGCGCCCACGCGCTGATTACGGCGAGCAGGCGGCTGGCGGCTGCTTAAGACCGCACCTTACTGGCAAACTCGGGTTCAGCGGCATCCTTGCTAGCCGAGGTTATGGCTTCGCTGCGTAGACGCTCATATTCGGCCTTCGGTACGGGAATCGCGTTGCGGTCGCCCAGATCGGCGAGGCGGATGCGGTAGGTTTCCCGGGTAGTGAACGCCGCAAACGCTGCGACCAGGCAGATGCCGAACGTGAGAAAGCCGATCTTCAACGGGATGTTGGAGGACCCGGGGGGCGCGACCGCGACGAAAAGCGACGGCAGCAAGGCACACAAAGTCGTCCCGACGTTTTGTCCAATCGCCATGCCGGTGACACGCACGCGCGTGCGGAACAGTTCGGGGAAGAGACTCGGGAACACGCCGTTGAAGCCTTGGTAAGCGACGCCCCACATGAGCATGGAAAAGACCAGTGAGAGCCAGATACTGTGGATGCTGATGGCGTACAGGTAGCCGAAAGCAAGGACCCCGGAGCTCAAGACGCCGACCAGAACCGGGGGCCTGCGACCAATCTTGTCCGAGAGGTTGCCAACGAGGGGGATCAATATTACGGAGCAAAGGTTGCCAAGCACCGGCACCCACAGAAAAACGGCGGCAGGAAAGCCAATGCCATACGCCGGCTGGACTGCATAGGTAGCACCGAACACGGTCGCTAGAAGCGCGGTGACCGCGGCAAGTGCCATGCCGACAACGCGCAAGACATCGCCCCAACTCTCGCGCAGGACCTCGATGACCGGAGAGGGAGGAACCTCTCCGTGTGCCTGTTCTTCAGAAAACGCGGGGGTTTCATCGACCTCGCGCCGAATGATGTAGCCCGCGATGATCACGACGACGCTCAGCAGAAACGGAATGCGCCAACCCCAGGAAGCAAACTGATCCTTCGGCATGAAGTGGGCGAGCGGTAAGAAGACGCCTGCCGCGAGGAGTTGCCCTGCCTGCACCCCTTGAAGGGTAAAGCTTGCGAAGTAGCCACGCCGTCCGAACGGCGCATGTTCGAGAATCATGGAGCTGGCGCCGGACATCTCTCCGGCGACTGCGAATCCTTGAATGAGCCGCAGGATGACGAGCAGCACTGGCGCCCAGATGCCGATCTGCTGATAGGTGGGCAAGAGGCCAACACACATCGTTGCGACGCCCATTAAGAGCATGCAGAAGATCAAGACCGTCTTGCGTCCGTGGCGGTCGCCGATGTGCCCGAGCACCATTGCCCCTATGGGTCGTGCGACATAGCCGACGCCAAAGGTCGCCAGGGACGCGACGATGCCTACCGTTGGATTGTTTGAGGGAAAGAACAGCTGCGGGAACAGCAATGACGCCGCAGTCGCGTAGATGAAAAAGTCGTAGTACTCGAGCGCCGAGCCGATCCAGCCACTAGCGGCTGCGATCTTCGACTGGCGCTTGCCGTGAGGCTTAGCCGGTGCCTTTGCGTTCATGCCTGTCTCCATGGGTGATTGACTTTCCGGTGTTGCTGGTCTATTGTTGTAACACCATTCCAATAGGAAGGATGTTACGCAAATCATGAGAGTTGTCAAGGGAGCAGTTGACCGGTCGCTGCAAGCGATCGAGTTGCTCGCACGTGAGGCGCGCTGGATGCGAATGTCCGACATCGCCGCCGAGCTCGAGTTGGAGAAGGGCCCCGCCCATCGAGTGCTTGCGCAGTTGTGCGAGCAGGGCTGGGCTGAACAGGATGAACACACATCCCAATACCGTCTGACTCTGAAGTTGTCCCTGCTCGGTCAGCGGTATTTGCATGGGCTTGGCCTGCCGGGCCTGGTGCAGCCGATCCTCGATGAGGTGGCCGCGCAATGCCGAGAATTGGTTCGCCTGACCGTAGTCAGCGAAGGGACGCTCGCGTGGCTGGCGTCCTCCCAAGGCGCGGCACCGGGCCTCATGTATTCGCCGTCAATGGATAGCCCGATTACCTTGCATACAACGGCGAACGGCAAGGTGTGGCTGGCGTCGATGCCAAACGACCGGGCGGTCGAATATGCATTGCGCGGGGGACTCGGAAAAGCAGCCACCCGCGCCTCTGGCCCTAAGGCGATCACCGGCGTCGAGCAGTTGATTCCGGAGTTGGAACTGACTCGGCAGCGCGGCTATGGGCTTGTTGTAGAAGAAGCCGAGCCTGGCGTTGCCGCGTTGGCGGTGCCCGTGCAGTCGTTGACCGACGGTACGGTGGTCGGCACGATGAGCATTGCTGGACCCGTAATGCGCGTTCAGCCCGAGCGTTATGACGACTTCTACGCGTTGTTGAAAGAAGCGGCTTCGAAGCTAGGTGCGGTATGGCCGCGCCGGAGCGTTGAGGCTAACGTAAGTGAGGCGGCTTGAAGATGACAGCCCCAGCACAGGCCGCCGAGGCAATCGCCAGTCCGCGCGAACAGGCAGCACGCCTTCTTGTGACAGCGCGCCAAAAAGGCGCGCTCGTCGAGAGACTGCCCGTCGAGCTACAGCCTGCGAATGTGGACGACGGTTTCGCGATCCAGCAAGAGGTCAGCCGACAACTAGGGCGGCGGACTGGCGCATGGAAATGCGCGCTTCCGCAGCCGGGCAAAGTCATCGCCGCTCCGATCTACGACGCTGATATTCATCGAGGCCTTGCATGTCGCATGCGCGGGTCTCCGCGTGGCTCTGTAAGGGCAGAACCAGAACTGGCCTGCCTACTGGACCGCGATCTGCCGCCACGGCGTGAAGCCTATGGCGAAGCCGAAGTGCTCGACGCTCTTGGGGACACGCACGTCGCGCTCGAACTGCTGGGCAGCCGCTATGCGCATCCCGAAGAGCTGACGTTCCCTGAACTACTGGCAGACGGGCTGTTTAACGCGGGCCTGGTTCTCGGACCCCGCGTTAGGCTCCTCGATGGCGCCACGCCGGCTGATCTCCCCGCGGAATTCAACGTCAGTCTGAGCGGAGTCGGGGAAGAAGCGGTCACCTTGGCGGGACGCCACCCCGATCGGGGCGTGCTCGCGCCGATCGTATGGCTCGCCAATTTCCTTCGCGTCCGCGGCCTCGGACTGTACGCAGGCCAAGCCGTAATCACCGGGTCTTACGCGGGCGTTCTGGAATTGCCAGTCGGTCGCGAGCTGCGTATCGGCTTCGGCGAGCTCGGCACATTACCACTTACTTTACTGTTTTGAGAGGAGTACTAGATGCGTCTCGTCCGTTTCGGCCCGCCTGGTCAAGAGCACCCCGGTATCATCGATTCGAGCGGCGCGATCCGCGATCTTACCGGCATCGTGAACGACATTGACGGAACGACCGTCTCACCAGTCGGCCTTGCAAAGCTGAGCGAACTGGATCTGAGTCGTTTACCTGTCGTTAAGGCAGGGACGCGTCTCGGCGCTTGCGTCGGCAATGTCCGTAATCTCGTGTGCATTGGTCTGAACTACTCCGATCATGCTGCTGAAACCGACACGCCGATACCGCTCGAGCCTGTGGTGTTCAACAAGCACACGGGCTCCATCAGCGGCCCCAACGACCCGGTCGTCTTGCCCTCAGACGCACAAAAGCTGGATTGGGAGGTGGAGCTCGGCGTGGTGATCGGCAAACCCGCGTGGCAAATCGACGAAGCCGACGCGCTGGAGCACGTGGCGGGCTACTGCCTCGCGAATGATGTTTCCGAACGCGCCTATCAGCTCGAACGCGAAGGCCAGTGGACCAAGGGTAAGAGCGGATTTTCGTTCGCTCCGCTTGGTCCGTGGCTCGTGACGCGCGACGAAGTTCCCGATCCGCAGGCGCTCGACCTGTGGCTCGACGTGAACGGTACGCGCCGTCAGACCGGCAACACGCGCACGATGATTTTCAACGTCGCGCATATCGTGGCGTATCTCAGCCGCTTCATGCCTTTGATGGCTGGCGACGTGGTCATTATGGGCACGCCTCTCGGCGTAGGCCTCGGTCAGAAGCCGCCAGTCTTTCTCAAACCCGGCGACACCATGACGCTCGGCGGCAGCGGACTCGGCGCGCAGACCCAAAAGGTCGTGCAGTACGCAGAGTCTCTTGGCGCGGCCTGGGGCCGCGGCGAATATCCATCGGCACTGTAAGACGATTCTATTTTTAAAAAGGGAGGAGATATGAGCCTTGCTGGAACGGGCGTCGTCGCAATCTGGCATGACCTGCTGCCGGAAGCGAAAGATGATTTTTACGAGTGGCACAACCGCGAGCACATGCCCGAACGAGCGGGCATCCCTGGGTTCAGGCGCGGTCGGCGCTTCATAGCAATGGATGCAGGTCCGGAGTACTTCAATCTGTACGAGGCCGACACCGTCGAGGTGCTCGGCGCGCAAGACTACCTTTCTCGGCTGAATACGCCGACGCCGTGGACCAAGCAGGTCGTCGCCTCTTTCCGGAGCGTCGCACGCTCGATCTGTCACGTCGCCTATTCTGACGGCGTTGGGCAGGATGCCTACCTCATGACGGTGCGCTTCGACGTGCCTTCGGATGCCCGGGCAGAGGTCGTGAAGGGTTTGCGTCAGCGCGTGCTGCCGCCGCTCGTGGATCTGCCAGGTATCACGGGCGTGCACCTGTGCCTTGCTGACGAAGCGGTCAGCAAGGTGGAAACGGCGGAGAAGAAGGCGCGCTCAGAAGGCACGCAGGTACCCACGTGGATCGTGTTAGTCGAAGGGTGCCGGGCGGACTATGCGCGTTCAGCCGTGGACCGCTTCGTTTCGGGACTGGCGGCATTGCCCCGGCCCGGCGCAACAACGCCGGACACGACGCTTTATCAACTCGAGTACACGCGCTGCAAAACACCCTGGAGCGCTGGCTAAGCGGTTAAACGTCGTCTGTCAACCGCTTCACGGCGCGTCTCGCGAGCCCCATGTGGCTAGGCGCGACCCGCTGTTACCGTGAGAAACGTAGGAGTAGTGCCATGTCGTTGAATATTGCCGACACGTCCGCCCGATCCGCCGCGTCGATGTCGGCTCGTGTCATACGGCTCAATCCTGCCGACGATGTCGTTATCGCACTCGAACAGCTTGTGTCCGGTACGGTGATTGACAAGGAAGCGGTGACAGTCTCAGGACTGATCCCGCCCGGGCACAAAGTGGCGACACGGGACATCGGGCAGGGTGAGGCGGTGCACCGCTATGGCCAGGTAATCGGCTTTGCCAGTCAGCCGATTCGCGCGGGGCAGCATGTACACACCCACAACCTCGCTATGGGCGACTTTGCGCGGGACTACGCGTTCGGTCAGGCCGCGCGTCAAACTGTACGCTCGAACGAGCCCGCAACATTTCAAGGCATTGTGCGCGCAGACGGCCGAGTTGCCACACGCAACTACATCGGGATCCTTACCTCGGTAAATTGCTCGGCCACGGTTGCGCGAGCCATTGCTGATCATTTTCGCCGCGACATTCATCCAGAGGAACTAGCCGCGTTCCCGAATGTTGATGGCGTCGTGGCGCTCACACACGGTTCCGGTTGCGCAATCGATTCGGAGGGCGACGGTCTTGCGATTTTGCAGCGCACGCTCGGCGGCTATGCATGCCATCCGAACTTCGCAAGCGTGCTGGTCGTGGGTCTCGGTTGTGAAACGAATCAAATCCCGCGACTTCTGGAGACGCAGGGACTCCGAGAACACGACCGCTTGCGAACGTTCACGATTCAAGACAGCGGTGGGACCACCTTGACGATCGCGAAGGGAATAGAACTGGTTCGGCGCATGTTGCCAGAAGCAAACAACGTAAGGCGAGAGTCGGTCAGTGCAAGTCATCTCACAGTCGGTCTCCAATGCGGAGGGTCCGACGGGTATTCGGGCATTACCGCCAATCCGGTGCTCGGCGCTGCCGTCGATCTGCTGGTGCAACACGGCGGCACCGCGATTCTCTCGGAGACGCCCGAAATCTATGGCGCGGAGCACTTACTGACGCGCCGCGCCGAAACGCCCGAGGTGGGCCGGAAGCTGATTGATCGCATCAAGTGGTGGGAAGCCTATGCGCATCGGCAAGGGGCGCAGATCAACAACAATCCGTCTGCGGGCAACAAGGCAGGTGGCTTGACGACCGTTCTTGAAAAATCGCTGGGAGGCATCGCGAAAGCCGGTTCCACCAATTTGACCGAAGTGTACGAGTACGCCCAGCCGATCACGGCGCGTGGCCTTGTTTTTATGGACACGCCGGGCTACGATTCAGTATCAACAACAAACCAAGTAACAAACAGTACGAACCTAATCTACTTC